>Ga0307475_10002836_pt1 | contig 10470 bp, 8 predicted proteins | sample atmos_gasesECM1C_FD_203317 | JGI IMG/M metagenome (GOLD analysis project Ga0307475, IMG submission 203317) | Hardwood forest soil microbial communities from Morgan-Monroe State Forest, Indiana, United States - atmos_gasesECM1C_515 | ecosystem: Environmental > Terrestrial > Soil > Temperate...
CTGCGGTTTGCCTGCGCCGTTGGCGATCTTCTCCAACGATGGCGTGTACCGCGTGATGCCGCCAGACGAGCTTGCACGGTTGGGAGAGGCGATAGCCGCGAAGGAGCCGAAATGAGAAAGCGCGAAGAATCAGAGTCTAAGCGGTGCGCGGTCTATGCCCGCTTCAGCACCGACCAGCAGAAGGAGACCAGCACGGAATCTCAGGTGGCCGTCTGCACGAACTATCTGAACAAGCAGGCGGATTGGACGTTGGTGGCTGCTCCGTTCTGCGACGAGGGGATTTCCGGTACGGGTGTGGGCAACCGCCCGGCATTCCTCGCTATGCTCGACCTCGCCGCTAGCGGTGGCTTTGATGTTCTTCTCATCAACGATCTGACGAGACTGTCGCGCACGGTTGATCTGCCCGTCACCATCGCTGACCTACAGGCGCAGGGCGTGGTGGTGATCGGGGTGCAGGACAATTTCGACAGCCGCTCGGAGGTGGCAGTTCTTCAGGCGTCCTTCTCCGCTGTCAGTTCGCATCAATCGGTGTCTGGTACCAGTAAGCGCGTCCATGCGGCGCATCAGCTCATGGTCAAGTCTGGCAAGCACGCCGGAGGGTGTTCTTACGGGCACAAGATCATCCACGTGCCACACCCCACGGAGCGCGACAGGTTCTCCGGCCTGCCTGTCATTGCGGAGAAAAGGATCGAAGTTGATGTGGAGGAGGCAAAGGTCGTAGAGCGCATCTTCACCGACTTTGCGAACGGCTTGTCCACGACCGCCATTGCAGCGCGATTGAATGCGGAGGGCATCCCGTCGCCAGGTGCCGCGTGGGAGCGCAAAGTACGCCGCGTCAACCGGGGCTGGATGGCGAGCACGCTGTCGTCGGATCCTGAACGCGGCGGTGGAATCCTCAACAATGAAATTTACATTGGGAAGTACATCTGGAATCGCCGCCGCAGCGTAAAGATCCGCTCGACGGGTAAGACGGTGTGGCACGACAACTCCCCGAGTGTGTGGGAGCGCGAGGACCGCCCGCACCTGCGCATCATCAGCGACGACCTCTGGAACGCCGTCAAGAAGATGCAGGCGTGGAGGCGGTCAAGCCGTGGGGACGCGATCTCGAAGGGGATTGCAGACGGTAAAGCCAAGCGGCGTGGTGGTGCTGACAGCCGCTACCTGCTTGGCAGCCTCCTGATTTGCGGTAGCTGTGGAAGTCGCCTCATTGGTGACGGCGCGCTCGACTACATCTGTCCGGCTTTCACCTGTGGCGGCTGTGACAACGACTTGAGGGTGCGCCGTGACGACGTTCACCGCGAGGTGTTCGCTCCCCTCCATGAGTACCTGTTCTCAGAGGAGGCTATAGCCCGCCAGCAGGCGCGGGCGAGGATGGACCTTGAGCGCATGCGCCGCGAGGAACAGAAGGCCAGCACGAAGCCTGTTGTCACCAAAGCCATACAGGCTATCGACGAACAGGTAGCCGCCCTTCGCAAGCTGTCACTCGGCCCCGCCGCTTTAAACGCGGTGCTGGCGGAGCTCAAGGCGGAGCGCGCGGAGCTTGAGGCCAAGGCCGGGGATAGGGCGGTGGAGCGGTACAGCCGCGCTCAACGCCTTATCGACCGGCTGCCTGAAACCGCTGCCAAGTACCGCAAGGTCATCACACAGGGGGCCAAGGCGCTCACCGACCACGCTGCTATCTGCGCGGGGCGCGAGGCGATCCGCAAACTCCTCAAGGACGGTACGATCGTGCTCAAGCCCAACGCCCCGCACACCTCACTCGTGGGTGCGGTGCGGTTCGCAGAGCTTGGGGATCACGTCCTGGGTCTGACCGGGAGTCAGCGGCACGTGAAGGCTCTAGTAAACGAAAAAGCCCTTATGAATCAAGAAAAAGGAATTATGGTCGGGGTGACAGGATTTGAACCTGCGACTCCTACGTCCCGAACGTAGTGCTCTACCAGGCTGAGCTACACCCCGAGGATCGACTTGAGGCCGGTGCGCGCGCGGTACGCCGCGGGCGGCGCAGTCTACTGAAGCGCGCCTGAGGCTTCAAATCCGCCCCGCGCGGACGCCTTTGGCCCGCGCCGCCCGCCGTGCCCTGGCCTCAGCTGCCGGGCTTCTGCACCACGATCTTCCCGAGGTGCATGACGAGCACGGGGTGCTCCGTGGCACGGATGTCCGTGATCACGTTGCCGGGGACCGCGACGACATCGGCGAACTTGCCGGCCTCCAGCGTACCCACCTCGCCCTCGATGCCGAGGAGCTTCGCATCGTCGCGCGTGCCGGAGAGCAGCGCCTGCGCCGGGGTCATGCCGTGGTTCACGTAAAGGCCGAACTCCTGGCCGTTCATGCCGTGGGGGTAAACGGCCGCGTCGGTCCCGAGCGCGATCGGCACGCCGATCCTGATCGCCGCCCTGAGCATGTTGCCGTGAGCCGCGGCCGCGGCACGCGCCTTGGCGGCGATCTGCGGCGGGTAGTTCTCCACTGCTTTCACCACGTACTCGACCGTGATGCGCGTCGGGACTAGGTACACGCCCTTGGACTTCATGAGCTTCAGCGTGTCCTCGGTGAGGAAGCTCCCGTGCTCGATGGAATCGACGCCCGCCTCGATGGCGAGCCGCGCGGCGGCGTCGCCATGGCAATGGGCCGCGACCTTGCGCTTCCAGGCGTGCGCCTCGGAAACGATCGCCTTCATCTCCTCGAGCGTCAGCTGCGGGACATCGACCGGGTCGGCTTCCGAGAGCACGCCGCCGCTGGCGGCGATCTTGATGACGTCCGCACCCCATTTCATCTGGTAGCGCACCGCCTGGCGGCACTCTTCGGGGCCGCTGCAGATGCCCTGGATGGGGCCTTCGGGATGGATGCGGTCGGGTGGGAACGACGCCTCGTCGAAGTGCCCGCCGGGGGATCCGACGCCGTGTGCTGCCGTCAGCATGCGCGGCCCCTCGGTGATTCCGGCGTTGATGGCATTGCGGAGACTGATGTCGACGAAGTCCTGGGCGCCGACGTTGCGCACGGTGGTGAAGCCGGCTTCCAGCGTGCGCCTGGCATAAAGCGCGGCGTAGAGCGCCTGCTCGGCGGGGAAGCGCATGAGGTCCTGATACCTCATGCGGTAGTAATTGCTCTCCAGTTGCATCGTGAGGTGCGTGTGCGCGTCGATGAATCCCGGGAGCAGCGTCGCATTGCCGAGGTCGATCACCCGCGCGCCCGCCGGAGCGCTGCCGCCGACCGACACGATGCGATCGCCCTTCACCACGACCACACCGCCGTCTTTGAGCGCGGTGCCCGTCGCGTCGAAGATGTGAGCGGCCCTGAGAACGATGGTCTCGGGCGCCGCCGCCGCTGTCTGCGCCACCGCCGGCGCTGCGCAGGCGATGCCGGCAGCCGCGGTCGCGAGAGCAGTGGCAATCTTCACGGTTCTCATTGTTGTCTCCCTTGGGTTGGTCAGGTCGTGTGCTCGACCGCGAAGTTCGCGAGCGCGGCCAGGGCGTTCTTATAAGAGGAGTCGGGCAGCTGCGCCAGCGTGCGCAGCGCCTCATTCGCCTCGGCGCGCGCCAGGCGTGCGGCGTAGTCGAGGCCGCCGGTGGACTCGATGGCGTCGACGACCGCCTCGAGCTGGCCGCGTCCGCCGTTCCTGATCGCCTCGCGGATCGCCTCGCGCTGTGCGGCGCTCCCGGCCCGCAGCGCCTGGATCAGCGGTAGCGTGGGCTTGCCCTCGGCGAGATCGTCGCCGAGGTTCTTGCCGCGCTCGGCAGGGCTCGAGCGGTAGTCGAGCACATCGTCGACCAGCTGATAAGCGGTGCCGAGATGTCGTCCGTACGCGGCCAGCGCCGCGCGCCGCTCCGCCGAGACTTCCGCGAGCACCGCGGCGACCTCGGCGCCGGCCTGGAACAGCCGCGCGGTCTTGCGGTAGATGACCTCGAGGTAGCGCTGCTCGGTCGTGTCGGGATCGTGCGCGTTCATCAGCTGCAGCACTTCCCCTTCGGCGATCACGTTGGTCGCCTCTGCCATGATCTCCATCACCGGCTGTGAGGCGAGCGCCGCCATCATCTGAAACGCGCGCGAGTAGACGAAGTCCCCGACCAGAACGCTCGCCTGGTTGCCGAAGACCTCGTTGGCCGTGTGGCGGCCGCGGCGGAGAGAGGAGCCGTCGACGACGTCGTCGTGCAGCAGCGTTGCCGTATGGATGAACTCGATGAACGCCGCCGCCTCGACGTGCGCGCCGCCCCCCTGGCCGCAGGCGCGGCCGGCGAGCACCACCAGCAGCGGGCGCAGCCGCTTGCCCCCGCCGGCGATGATGTGATCGGCGACCCGGTCGACGAGCGGCACGGCACTCTTCAGCCTCGCCCGAATGACCTGGTCGACGGAATCGAGGTCCGGGCGCACCAGAGCGCGAATCTCAGCCAGGGTCATGGTGTGAAGACGTTCCTCGGGCGGCCGCCGCAGGCCCCTCCAGCGCGGCCGGCGCATCCTAGCCGACCTGAGCCGTCGAGGAGAACATCGGGAACCTCTGAGACGCTCGATAAGTCCGCGCCGGGCTTGAGGAAATGGTCGTTTGACCGGGAGGGGGCCGGTCAGTAGAATGCGCGGCCTTTCTTTGAGCCCCATTCCTCTTCTAACCACTATGTACGCAGTCATCGCCACGGGCGGCAAGCAATATCGGGTGACGAAGGACGGCGTGCTGCGCGTCGAGAAGCTCGACGCGGAGCCGGGCGCCACCGTCGAGTTCGGCGAAGTGCTCCTGGTCGGTGAGGGGGCGGACGTCAAGGTGGGGAGACCTACGCTCAAGGGCAGCAAGGTGCTCGCCACCGTCGTGCGCCACGGCAAGGGCGCCAAGGTGTCGATCGTGAAGTTCAAGCGCCGCGCGCACTACCTGCGGCAGAAGAACCACCGGCAGCTGTACACCGAAGTGAAGGTCACGGATATCCGGGCGGGTTGAGTCATGGCACATAAGAAGGCAGGCGGCAGTACCAAGAACGGGCGCGACTCCCACTCCAAACGCCTCGGGGTGAAGCGCTTCGGCGGCGAGCACGTGCTGGCCGGCAACATCATCGTGCGCCAGCGCGGCACGCAGGTGCGCCCGGGCTCGAACGTCGGCGTCGGCACCGACCACACCCTGTTCGCGAAAGTGACCGGCAAGGTGCAGTTCCAGAAGAAGGGCGCCGGGCAGCGTATGTACGTGAGCGTGGTGCCTGAAGCCGGGAAGGCCTGAAGCCACGGCCGAAAGAGGCGTAGCAATCGAGCAAAGCCCCGGCCCCAGCGCCGGGGTTTTTGTTTAACAAGTGACTCAATGAAATTCGTCGACGAAGCCCGGGCGCGGGTGCAGGCCGGCAGCGGCGGACGCGGCAGCACCAGCTTCCGCCGCGAGAAGTTCGTGCCCTTCGGCGGGCCGGACGGCGGCGACGGCGGTCACGGCGGCAGCGTCTACCTGCGGGCGGCCACCGGCATCAACACGCTCGCGGACTTTCGCATCGAGCGTAACTTCAAGGCGGGGCACGGTGAGCCGGGAGGCTCGAACGACTGCACCGGGCGCGGCGGCGCGGACCTTCACGTGCCGGTGCCGATCGGCACGGTGGTGCGCGATGCGGACACGCAGGAGCAGCTCGGGGATCTCACGCGCGACGGCGAGGAGCTCCTGGTGGCGCGCGGCGGCAAGGGTGGCTGGGGCAACCAGCGCTTCAAGTCGAGCACTAACCGCTCGCCGCGCCAGTTCGGTCCGGGACTGCCGGGCGAGAAGCGGACACTCGAGCTCGAGCTCAAAGTGATCGCGGATGTCGGGCTCCTGGGTCTCCCCAACGCCGGCAAGTCCACGCTCATCCGCGCGGTCTCCGCGGCGCGACCCAAGGTCGCCGACTATCCTTTCACTACGCTGCACCCGAATCTCGGAGTCGTGGCCGTCGGCGAGCATCGCAGCTTCGTCATGGCCGACATCCCCGGTCTCATCGAGGGTGCGGCCGAAGGGGCGGGGCTCGGCCACCGGTTCCTCAAGCACCTGCAACGCACGCGCTTGCTGCTGCACCTCGTCGACATCGCGCCGATCGACCCGGAGGCCGATCCGGTGCGCGACGCGCGCGCGATCGTGGCGGAGCTGAAGAGATTCAGCCGTGAGCTCGCGGCGAAGCCACGCTGGCTGGTGCTCAACACGCGTGACCTGCTGCCGCAGAACGAAGCGGAGCGACGGGCGCGCGCGATCGTGCGCGCCTTACGCTATCGCGGCCCCCACTTCCTGATCTCAGGAGCGACGGGAGCCGGGACGAAGGAGCTCTGCGAGGCGGTTATGAGGCTTTTGGAGGAGGACGATCGCGCTTCACGGGAGCGCGCATCATCTCCAGCAGGAACTGCCGCCGGGCCGCGGGCCGCAACTTGAGCGGCGTCGGGACGACAGGGGTCGGGATCCGGGTCTTGTCATTCGCGTTCATCGAAGCCTCATTGCATCGCGCGGATACGGGCCGACAGGCGACTCTTGTGCCGGGCGGCCTTGTTCCGATGGATGATCTGCTTACCGACGAGCGTATCGATGACCGGGACGGCTTCCTTGTAGGTATTTTGAGCGGCCGCCTTGTCGCCGGTGGTGATGGCCGCGGTCACCTTGCGGACCGCCGTGCGCATGCGGGAGCGCAGGGCAACGTTGCGGGCGCGGTGCTTCTCAGCCTGGCGGGCAGCCTTTTCGGCGGACTTGGTATTGGCCACTCAATCTCCGTTATCGGTACGTCCCCCGGGGGCGGGGGCCGGTAGTCTGCGGACCCGAGGGGGGGTTGTCAACGCAAACCGACCTCACTGCGGCGGGCGCTTCACATAAACTACGGCGCAGCCTGCGCAAGCAGCACGGCGGTTAACTTAGTCCTTCGCTATCAGTGACTTAAGGGGTACATGGAGCTCATTCGCGGACAGGTCGATCTGCCGCGCCGACACGAGGCGTGCGTGGTGACGATCGGCACTTACGACGGCCTGCATCTCGGGCATCTGGCGCTCATCGCGCGGCTCCGGAGCCACGCCGAGCGGCTCGCGCAGCCCGCGGTCATGCTGACCTTCGAGCCCATGCCGCGCGAGTTCCTCTCGCCCGCCGATCCTCCGGCGCGCCTGACGACCTTTCGCGAGCGCTGGCGGATCCTCTGCGCCGCGGGTCTCGACTATCTCTGGCTGCTGCGCTTCGACGAGGCTTTGCGTAACCTCTCCGCCGAGGACTTCGCGCAGCTCCTGGCGCGCCGGCTGCGCCCGAGCGTCGTCGTGGTGGGGCATGATTTCCGTTTCGCCCGCAAGGGGGAGGCGACCGCGGCGTCGCTCACGGCGGCCGGGGAGCGCCTCGGCTTCGCCGTCGATGTCGTGCCGGCCGTGACCGTGGCCGGGGAGCGCGTCTCGAGCAGCGGAGTGCGCGCGGCGCTCGCCTGCGCCGACTTCGCGCGCGCCGGGCGCTGGCTCGGGCGGCCGTACTCGATGCGCGGCCGGGTGATCGGCGGGCGGCGCCTGGGAAGGGATCTCGGATTTCCCACCGCGAACCTGGCGCTCGGACGGCGTCGGGCGCCGGTCGCGGGCATCTTCGCCGTGCAGGTGCGCGGTGTCGCCCGTACGGCGCTCCCCGGCGTCGCGAGCCTCGGCACGCGCCCGACGATCGGCGGCGGCGAGGCGCTGCTCGAGGCACACGTGTTCGATTTCGACGACGATCTCTACGGGCACGAGATCGAGGTGGAGTTCGCCGCGAAGCTGCGCGATGAGCAGCGTTTTGCGACGCTCGAAGCGCTCACGGCGCAGATGCACCGTGACGCCGCCGATGCGCGCCGCATCCTGAACGCCTGAAGGATTGTCGAACGGATTGCGATGACCGACTACAAGCACACGATCAACCTGCCGCGGACGGAGTTCCCCATGAAGGCGGACCTCGCCCAGCGCGAGCCCGCCATGGCGCGTGCCTGGGAGGAGCGCGGCACCTACGCGAAGCTGCGCGAGATCGCGCGCGGCCGGCCGCGCTTCGTGCTGCACGACGGACCGCCCTACGCCAACGGCGCGATCCACATCGGCCATGCCGTCAACAAGATCCTGAAGGACATCGTGGTCAAGTCACGCTCGCTCGATGGCTTCGACTCGCCCTACATCCCCGGCTGGGACTGTCACGGGCTGCCGATCGAGCTGCAGGTGGAGAAGAAGCACGGGCGCCCCGGCCAGAAGCTCGACGCGCAGGCCTTTCGCGCTGCCTGCCGCGCCTACGCCGCCGAGCAGATCGATCTGCAGCGCGCCGACTTCAAGCGCCTCGGGGTCCTCGGCGACTGGGCCCACCCCTACATGACCATGGCGCCGCGCTACGAGGCGCAGCAGCTGCGGGCCTTCGGCCGCATCATCGAGAACGGCCACCTCTACAAGGGGGTCAAGCCGGTGCACTGGTGCATCGACTGCCGCTCGGCGCTCGCCGAAGCGGAGGTCGAGTACGAGGAGAGGACCTCGCCTGCGATCGATGTCGCCTTCCGGGTGAGCGATAACGCGGATCTCGCGCGGCGCGTCTCGCTCGGTCTCGCGCAGCTCGGGGGCTCCCCCGTCGACCTCGTCATCTGGACGACCACGCCCTGGACGCTCCCGGCCAACCAGGCGGTGGCGCTCAATGCCGGATTCCGCTACGTGCTGATCGAGGCCGAGAAGGACGGCGAGCGGCACCGGCTGATCCTCGCCGCGGAGCTCCTCGAGGCGTGCCTCGAGCGCTATCGCATGAAACCAGCGGCCCGGCTCGCCGAGGTCGCGGGCGGCGAGCTCGAGGGGCTCGAGCTCGAGCACCCGTTACAGGACCGTCAGGTACCGGTCGTGCTCGGCGAGCACGTGACGCTCGATGCCGGCACCGGCGCGGTGCACACCGCGCCCGGACACGGCCAGGAGGACTTCGCCGTCGGGCAACGCTACGGGCTCCCGGTGACCAACCCGGTGGGGAACGACGGGCGCTTTCTCGCCGGCACGCCGCTCGTTGCGGGCCTCAGGGTGGACGAGGCGAACCCGGTGATCGTCGCCGCGCTCGCCGAGCGCGGCCGGCTGCTGCGCGAGGAGAAGGTCCTGCACAGCTATCCGGTCTGCTGGCGCCACAAGACCCCGGTCATCTTCCGCGCGACGCCACAGTGGTTCATCAGCATGGAGCAGGGGAAGCTGCGCGAGCACACGCTGCGCGACATCCCCGGCGTCGAGTGGACGCCGGCGTGGGGCGAGCCGCGCATCACCGGGATGATCGAGAGCCGCCCGGACTGGTGCATCTCGCGCCAGCGCACCTGGGGCGTGCCGATTCCGCTCTTCGTCCACCGCGAGTCGGGTGAGCTGCATCCGCGCACCCAGGAGCTCATCGAGGCGGCCGCCGCACGCGTCGAGCGGGGCGGCATCGATGCCTGGTTCGCGCTCGATCCGCGCGAGCTCCTGGGCGATGAGGCCGAGCGCTACGACAAGGTCAAGGACGTCCTGGACGTCTGGGCGGACTCGGGACTCTCGTTCGAGTGCGTGGGCGCCGAGCGGCCCGAGATCGCAGCCCCCGTCGACCTCTACCTCGAGGGCTCGGATCAGCATCGCGGCTGGTTCCACAGCTCGCTGCTCATGTCCGAGGCGCTCTACGGGCGAGCGCCGTACCGCGGGGTGCTCACTCACGGCTTCACGGTGGACGAGAAGGGGCGCAAGCAATCGAAGTCGCTTGGCAACGTGATCGCCCCGCAGCGGGTGATGAACAGCCTCGGGGCGGACGTGCTGCGGCTATGGGTTTCGGCCACCGACTACGCCAACGAGATGAGCGTCTCGGACGAGATCCTCAAGCGCATGGCCGATTCCTACCGCCGCATGCGCAACACGCTGCGCTTCCTGCTCGGCAATCTCCACGGCTTCGATCCGGTGCGCGACGCGCTGCCGCTCGATGAGCTGGTGGCGCTCGACGCCTGGGCGCTCGCGCGCACCCGCGTGCTGCAGACGGAGGTGCTCGACGCCTACCGCCGTTACGCCTTTCATCTCATCTATCAGAAGGTCCACAACTTCTGCAGCGTCGATCTCGGCGGCTTCTATCTCGACGTGCTGAAGGACCGCCTGTACACCACGCCCGCCCGTGGACGCGCGCGCCGCTCGGCGCAGACCGCGATGATCCACATCGCCGAGTGCATGGTGCGCTGGCTCGCGCCGATCCTGTCGTTCACGGCCGAGGAGATCTGGCGTTACCTGCCGGGCGAGCGGGCCGAGTCTGTGTTCCACGTCACCTGGCATACGCCGCCCGAAGTGCCGGCGGGCGCCATCGACTGGGACGCGTTCATCGAGCTGCGTACCGACGTGACGCGCGAGCTCGAGAAGCTGCGCGACACGGGCGCGATCGGCGCGCCGCTCGATGCCACGATCGACGTGTATTGCCTCCCGGAGCAGCAGCGACGCTTCGCCTCGCTCGGCGCCGAGCTGCGCTTTCTCCTCATCACCTCCGAGGCGCGCGTGCACGAGGTCGCGGCAGCCCCGGCGGGCGCCGTGGCGGCGGCGAATCTCCCGGGCGTGTGGATCGCG
>Ga0307475_10002839_pt1 | contig 10466 bp, 8 predicted proteins | sample atmos_gasesECM1C_FD_203317 | JGI IMG/M metagenome (GOLD analysis project Ga0307475, IMG submission 203317) | Hardwood forest soil microbial communities from Morgan-Monroe State Forest, Indiana, United States - atmos_gasesECM1C_515 | ecosystem: Environmental > Terrestrial > Soil > Temperate...
ACGTGAGGGAGCTTTATTTCTCGCGGTTCGGGGAAACTACACTGCCAAGGTAAATGGCCGCGAAGTCGCAAGAAAGCACGAGTGGAATACTTTCGACCGCCAGGACATTACCGACTCCCTGATCGCAGGTGAAAACATCATCGAGATAGCAGTAACCGCGGGCACTCCATCGCCATTTGGTCCTTCTGCGGGAGCCAAGACGGTACCTGCCGCCCTGGCTGGCCTGGTGAAAATCTCGCGTCTTGACGGGGCCGTTCTACGTTTTGCGACCGATGGACGCTGGCAAGGAAAGCTCGAAACACAGTCAGATTGGCAGGCTTCACAAGTGACCGGCGAATTGTCTGACAAGCAGTTGGGCGACCCCGGTCAAATGCCGCAGCCTGCGGTTGATTTGCGGCGAGAGTTTTCAGTGTCTGAGAAAGTCCAGAGCGCGAGGCTCTATGTCACGGCGCTGGGCAGCTACCGCGTATATCTCAACGGAAGCCGCGTGGGGGCGGACGTTCTAACGCCGGAATTTACCGATTATCGAAAGCGAGTCTTGTATCAAACTTATGATGTGGAGAGCTTGCTCGCAAAGGGCAAGAACGCTATCGGCGCCACGCTAGCCGACGGATGGTACGGAAGTGGCCTGACCTGGGTTGGAATGCATTTCTTTCCGCCGCCCGATCGCTTTCTCGCGCAGTTGGAAATCGAGTATGCCAATGGCCGGCACGAAACGATCGTAACAGACAAATCGTGGAAAGGAGCGGCGTCGCCCGTCGTTCGTTCGGAAATCTATTCGGGTGAAGCGTACGACGCGCGCTTGGAACAGAAGGGCTGGAAGAATACAGGGTTCGATGATTCGCATTGGACCTCTACAACGGTTGCCGCAGCCCCGGCAATCTCAGTTTCCAGCGAGACGACTCTTCCCACCCAGGTCGTGAGTACTGTCAAGCCCGAGCGTGTCTCGCAGCCTGCGAAGGGAGCCTATGTATTCGATATGGGCCAGAACATGGTGGGTTGGGCATCGATGAAGGTAACAGGACCGTCGGGCACGAGAGTCCGCCTGCGGTTCGCGGAAATCCTGAATCCGGATGGCACGCTCTATACGGAAAACCTTCGTAATGCCGACGCCACGGACATCTATGTCCTGAAAGGCGAAGGGGAGGAGCAATTCACTCCGCAGTTCACTTTTCACGGATTTCGCTATGTGGAGGTCACCGGATATCCCGGAACACCGGGCACGGATGCTCTTATCGGTGAAGTTGTTAGTAGCGTTCGCGGAGAGGCGGTCGGAAAGCTCACGACCTCGAGCGAACTGATCAACAAAATGTGGTCGATCGGAATCTGGGGACAACGCGGAAATTTTCTAAGCATCCCGACCGATTGCCCGCAAAGGGACGAGCGCCTCGGTTGGATGGGAGATGCCGGAGTTTTCTGGCGCACCGGCAGCTACAATTTCGACATTGCCGCGTTCTCGCAGAAGTTCGTGCAGGACATCGTCGACGCACAAACGCCGCAAGGCGCATTCACAAATGTTTCTCCCAACACGCTCCCCTTCGGCGGATCCGACTCGGAGGGAGCGTCGGCCTGGAACGAAGGGATCGTGGGCGCTCCGGGCTGGGGCGATGCCGGCGTGATTGTTCCGTGGACAACTTGGGTGCAGTACGGAAATAGGGACATCATCGAGAGAAACTGGGATTCCATGCAGCGCTGGATGGAGTTCATCCAAAGCCGCAATCCGGACTTCCTCAGAAAAAAAGGTGTCGGGCCCAATTTCGCGGATTGGCTTGCACCGGATCAGCACACCGATAAGGACCTCTTGGCCACTGCATATTGGGCGTTGATTGCAAACATGATGTCCGAAATGGCGCACGCCACCGGGAAGGAGGCAGACGCAAAACGCTATGCCGAACTGGTAGGCAACATTCGCGCTGCTTTTCAGAAAGCGTACATCAAGGAAAGCGGAGAACTTGGTACCGGAACACAAACATCGTATGTCGTGGCGCTTTACACCAAGATGGCGCCAAAAAATCTCGAGCCCATTCTTGTCGACAAGCTCGTCAAGGACATCGAATCACGGAATTGGCATCTTTCGACGGGATTCCTGGGCACACCTTTCCTGCTTTTTACGCTGACAGACCACGGACGCACCGATGTGGCGTACCGCTTGTTGCTGAACGACACGTATCCATCGTGGGGATATATGCTTTCCAAAGGTGCGACCACCTGGTGGGAACGCTGGAACGGCGATTCGGGTGACCCGTCCATGAACTCCTACAACCATTACGCGTTCGGCTCGGTCATCGCGTGGGTCTACCGCTATATGTCCGGGATTGATACCGCTCTCGGATCGCCTGGCTTCAAGAAAATTGTCATTCGTCCGCATCTCGATCCTCGTGTCACCTTTGCGCGAGGCGAATACGAATCGATCTATGGAAAAATTGTCACCGATTGGAAGGGAACCGCGAATGGGCCTTTCAGGCTGGGAGTGACAATCCCCGCCAACACCACAGCGGATATTTTTTTGCCTGCAGCCACGCGCGCGCAAGTCACGGAAAGCGGCAAAAGGGTGGAGGCGCGGCGAGAAGGAGAGTCACTGCTAGTCTCCATCGGTTCAGGCTCTTATGATTTCGAGGTGGAATGACTCCCTTTGGAAGGCGCTTCGAAGATGTGCGGACGATTCTGCAGCTGCGTGGGCGCGTCGGCGGGTCAGTCAATGCAAAAGGAACGACAAACGTTTTGATTCAGCAAAAGTGGCGCGCCTGGAGGGGTTCGAACCCCCGACCCTTAGCTCCGGAGGCTAATGCTCTATCCATCTGAGCTACAGGCGCGCGGTTAGCTTCCTGGTGGAAGCAAGGAAGCACACTGCACTTCCCTGGTGGGATTCTATCGCTGAATGAGTGCTGACGCTAGGGCGGAGGATCAGTCTAGCCGGCAGACCTGGATGGTACCGGCTTCGAGATGGCGGCACGGATGCTAGCCTCTGGCGTGATCCTTGATTTGCCGGGCTAGCTTTTCAATTTCTTCCGCCTTCTTCAGCATGGCGAGGGAAAGAATCGTGGTGGAATCGGTTTTTTCCACCTCGGTCTTTAGCTGGGCCGCGAGGTCGTAAAGCTTCTCGACATCTTTCTTTATGCTTTTCTGGCGCTCTTCGAGCATGGCCTTGCTGCCGTTCGCCGGAAAATTCGCCGTGTTCGGACCATTCGAGGCGTCGTCGGAGCCGTCGGAGCGGCGCTTGCTGCCGCGTGAGGTATCTTGCGCCGGGGAGTCCTGGAAACGCATCAAGACTCCTGGCACGGCAGCGAAGGACATGAGAAGCAAATGACGTCTGGAAGATTGCATGGTACCTCCCCAGCCAAGGCAGCGCACCGGCGCACTTGCCGCGCAACCCCGAGTGATATACTTTCCCTCCCATAGAACATGATGTCCAGCCCCTTCACCCACTTCTTCGATTTCACGATACCCAACGCGCTGCATCTGGCGGGCATTCTAGTTCTGGCCCTGATTTGCATGCGCCTGCTGCGAGCCGCATCGAACAAACTGGTGAAGCCAGCCACTACGCAATCGAAGGGGGCGCAACAGCGGGAACAGCAGGTGCGCGCAGTAGCCGACAAGGTCTACAGCACGGGATGCCAAGTGATTTGGATTGTGGCGGCGCTGACCGCGCTGCCAGAATTCGGGATCAGCGCGCTGCCCGTAGTAGTGGTTGCGGGCGCGACGATATTGGGCTTCAGCATCGCAGCGAGCGACACCATCCGCGACGCTATCGCGGGCCTGCAGATCGTGACGGAAGACCAGTTTGCAACCGGCGACACGATTCAAGCAGGCGATACCGTGGGCCGCGTGGAGCAACTAACGCTGCGGCGGACCATTGTGCGAGACGGACGCGGCGCGCTGGTGTCTTTATCCAACGGCGAAATGCGGTCGGTTAGCAATCTGAGCCGAGACTGGTCGCAGGCGTTTGTCGATGTAGGGGTAGCTGCAGAGACGCCGCTGGAAAAGACATTGCAAGCCCTGGAGAGTGCGGCGGCGGGAATGCGCAGCGACGCGGCGTGGTCGCAGGCGCTGGTGGACGGGCCGCGCGTATTGGGCGTGCAGGGATTCGATCAGACTGGCGCGACATTACGTTTGCAAGTGCGCACCGCACCGACGCGGCAGGACGAGGTGTGCCGCGAACTGCGCCGGCGCATTCATCTGGAGTTTCAGAGGCAAGGCATCGCGGTAAACGAAAGGCAGCCTCAGGGGCGGCGCTGACGCCGGGAGGACCACATGGCGCAAGTGAGTTATGAGGAAGTGAACCTGATGTTGAGGCTGTATGACATGAGGCGCGAGCCGCGGCTGCGGCAAGCGCGCGCGTGGTTCGTGGAAAATTTCCATCCGACGTCCGCGGAAGACATGATGGAGAAATATCCGCAGGGCAGCGAAGAGAACACATACATTCGCATGGTGATCAGCTATTGGGACATGGTGGCGAGCATCGTCAATCGCGGGCTGATCAATGACGAGCTGTTCTTCGAGAGCAACGGAGAGATCTGGGTGGTGTGGGACCGCATGCGCACGATCGTGCCGATCTGGCGCGGTGCGTTCAAGAATCCGCGCTTGTTCGCGAATATCGAGGAAACCTACAAGCGGCTGGAAGCGTGGCGGGAGAAGCACGCGCCGGGCTCCAGCGCGGCCATGCGCAACATGATGGCGCAAATCATATCCAAGCCCAAGGGCGCCTGACGCGTGACACTGGATCAGCGGACTCGCTCTCCTGCCGGCTGGGGAGTGGGCACACGTTGGCGTGATTCCTCTGGCTTGGCCTGCATGACGCGATTGCGGCCGGCAGTCTTTGCGGCATAAAGCGCGGCGTCTGCTTCGCGCAAGAGCTCATCCGCCGGGCGGTGCCCCCAATCACAACTCAGAAGCACCCCCAAACTCATAGTGATTGCCAACGGGCCGGCATCGGTCTGAACCGGCCGGGTGCAGATAGCCTTGCGAATTTCTTCGGCTCGGACTAAGGCAAAGGCAGGTGGGCAGTTATTTAGCAGAGTGAGGAATTCTTCGCCTCCGTAGCGGCCGACGAAATCATAGGAACGCACGGAGATAAGCAGTCGCCGGGCCACCTCCCGCAAAACCTGGTCCCCGACCAGATGACCGTGCGTATCGTTGACGTTCTTGAAATGGTCGAGGTCGCCGAATATTACAGCGGTGCACGCGTGTTCGCGCTGCGAGCGCACCAACTCGCGACCCATCAGATCCATAATCACCCCGCGATTCCACAGAGACGTCAGAGGATCATGGGTGGCCTTGAAGCGCATCTGCTCGCGAGCCTCCACGAGCCGATTCTCGAGGTGCAGGATGCGTTCGCCGGTCCGCAAGCGCGCTTTCAGCTCCTCGGCGTCGAAAGGCTTGACCAGATAGTCGTCGGCGCCGGATTCCAATCCCGCGACGATGTCCTCCTTGGACTCCCTGGAAGTCAGCAAAATCATGTACACATAGCCTTGCTCGCGGTGCTTGCGAATTTCCCGGCAAACTCCGGGGCCGTCGAGTTCTGGCATCATCCAGTCCAACAGGGCCAAACGCGGGGCATCGGGCTGGCTTAGGCTCTCGACCGCATGCCGCCCGTCTGCGACCGTAGTCACCTGGTAGTCCGCCTGCTCCAAGGTTTCCTGCAGCAGGCGCCTGGACAGCGCATCGTCATCGGCGATTAGTATCCTCACGGGCGCGCCTCGGCCATGTAGCTCTCCATTTCGGGGAGAAGTCCTTGGACCTCTTTTTCAAACGCCGCAAGAGCGTCGCCTAATGCCGAGATCTCTCCTTCGCGAGCCAGCCGCTCCAGGCGGCTCGCGGAAGCCGTCGCCTTGGTCGCCGCCAGATTGGCAAGCATGCCTTTGAGCGTGTGACTGACGCGTGCCGCCTGGACGGCGTCGTTGCCAGCTACAGCGTTCTGAAGCGAGGTGAGGTGGATCGGAAATTCGCGCTTGAAAATCGATAGTAGGTCACACAACAGCCCGCGGTCGTTATCGACGCGCGCGAGCAGTTCGTTCAGGTTGACGCTGGCACCTTCGGGAGAACCGTTAGCTTTGTTCATGTTGCTGTCCTCATGAGTGACGTTGGTTTGGTTCAGATGATCGATTTCAGCCCGCAAGATGCCGCTTTGGATGGGTTTCGCACGCGTCGCGTCGATACCGCTGACCGCAATGGGACGCGCGCGACACAGTTCGCCATCCTTAAAGGTGGCAAGCGCGAGGCCACACGGTAACCGGATGTCGAATCTAAGCCATTGAAAATAGACTAGTTCCCAGAGTTGGCTGGATGACATCGAAAACCGCGCATTTCCAATGCCGAACACCGCCCACATTCGGTTCATTGTGAAACGTCTGTATTGCTTTCCTGGCGGAGCCGTTAGCTCTAGATGCTGCCCTTGTCCTCAAGCTTCTCGTCATTCTCCATGTCGCAGAGCCTGGACCATTACACACCCCGTTTTGCGAGCGATCGATTCGAGAAGCGCAGGCTACACACACATCGCCTTTTGCGATACAGCATCCACTGTATTGTTGAAATCATAGGCCAGTCTTATACCTCTATAGCAGTCCAGCTCGTGGCCAGATGCCCTCTGAAGCCGTGCTCGTTACGTTGGAAGGGAAATCCAACGCACGGCGACCTGGGCGCCTAATCGCAGGCGATTGATAATCCAAAGGAGCGTTTCCGCATGGAAGCCAAAAGCCTTCCCGAACGCACACTGGTTGCCAAAGCGCAAGCTGGCAACGAAGACGCCTTTACGGAACTGGTGAGAAGACACTCTGGCCAAGTCTACGGCCTCTCTTTGAATATGCTGCGACACCGGGAGGACGCGGAAGACAATCTCCAGAACGTTCTGGTCAAGGCATTCCACAACATCAAGCGCTTCGAGGGCAATTCTCGGTTTTCTACTTGGCTCGTGCGCATCACCATCAATGAAGCGCTTATGAAGCTACGCAAGCGGAACTCCGGGCGTATCTCCGATTACCGTCCTGCGAACGCCTCCGAGGATGAGCCGCGGTCCTTCCCGGAAATCGAAGATAGCCGGCAAGATCCCGAGCGCGAATACATAAGCAGAGAGCTGACCCGCAAAGTCTTTCGCGGACTGAATCCTTCACTGCAAGATACCTTCATACTTCAGAAGGCGGAAGGATGGACGAACCGGGAGCTGGCAAAAGCGCAGGGAATCACCATATCTACTGTGAAATCGCGAGTATTCCGCGCGCGCGTCAGGCTGCGCCAGCAGCTTATGGCCCTGACGCAGCCAGGACAGGTTGCCTTGCAAGGATGACTTGCCGCCGTTGCGCCATGTAACTTTCCTTACCAGCCAATAACCTCTGCCATTAATGTGTCTGCCCGGTTTGATATTGCCGCGCTGGACGCAGGCGGGCCATGCAACTGTCACGTGACTGATTCCGTTTAGCCGCAATCGTTTTCGCATCCGGCGGAAGCAGTAACGAAAACGTTATAACTCTCTGCCGGAATATTCGATTTTCCTTCCTCTTGGCAAACTGCGCGCACGCTCGGGAACCATTACACAAGTATTACAAAGGACCATGAAAGCCCGTGCTACGGTGGAAACAGATTTTGAGCAAGATTGTTTTTTGAGGACACAGGGACCATGAGTATTTTCCAACGAGACCGAACCTTTCAGCAGCCTTTGAACTGGACCACTACGTTTTTCATGCTGGCTTTCCACGTCGGCGCGGTTGCAGCGCTGTTCATGTTCAGTTGGAAAAATCTGGGCATCGCGATTTTTCTGTGGTGGTTGACCGGAAGCATGGGCATCGGCATGTGTTACCACCGGCTGCTGACCCACCGCGGATACAAGACGCCGAGATGGCTGGAATACTGGATGGCGATCTGCGGAACCATGGCTCTTGAAGGCGGCCCCATCGCCTGGGTAGCTACGCACCGCATTCATCACCAGAACACGGACAAAGAGGGCGATCCCCATTCTCCCAATGACGGCGGTTTGTGGGCGCACATGGGCTGGATCATCACCGGCAAGGCCATGCACCAGAATACCGCTGAGTTGCTGCCCTATGTTCCAGACCTTCGGAAACAAAAATTTTATATGTTTATCAGCAAGTACCACTGGGCACCGCTGATAGGTCTTGGCGCTATTCTCTACGCTGTTGGCGGCTGGTCCTGCGTGCTGTGGGGCGTGTTTTTGCGAACCGTTGTCGGACTGCACGCCACTTGGCTGGTCAATTCCGCCACGCATATGTGGGGTTCGCGCCGATTCCTCACCGGGGACACTTCCACCAACAGTTTCTGGGTTGCGATCCTGACTTTTGGCGAGGGCTGGCATAACAACCACCACGCAGCGCCGCAGGCGGCTAGACACGGCCTTACCTGGTACGAAGTTGACGTCAATTGGTACGGAATCTCGGCGCTAAAGAGCCTCGGCCTGGCATGGGACATCAAGCTGCCCAAGCTGCAACCGGCCTCCGAGCCAGTCAAGCCCCTGGTGCCCGCCATTGCGCCTGATTCACTAGTCGAAGAAGAAGAATTGGTTCCCACTTCTGCCGGAGATTGACCACCAAGCATCGCCACCTAGTGCGGCGCTCCACCTTGATGCATTAAACTAGCGGCAATGCGTATCACCAGCCGCACAAAGGCCATTGCCTTCTTCATCACGCTAGGCGTCTGCCTCGTTGCCCTGGCGATTTTTCTCAACATCACTTGGATTGTGTTCCACTGGCGGCAGGTCGTTCCGCTGGTTTTGGGCATTATCTTCTTTGGCGTGATTATTGCCGGCTTGGTCGTCAACACGATTTTCATCGTTCGCGAGATCCGGCGAAATGAACGGCAAGACAGCTTCCTCAACGCCGTGACCCACGAACTCAAGACGCCGGTGACGTCCATTCGTCTGTATCTTGAAACCCTCCAGAGCCGCCCGCTCGACGAAACGAAGCGGCGCGATTTTTACCGCATCATGCTCGAAGACTCGGACCGCCTTCTCGGCATGATCGAGCAAGTGCTGAAAGCAGGCGAAGCACGACACGCCAGCCGGCGCCGCAATTGGCAAGAGGTGGACTTCGCGCAAGTAGCGCGTGAAACGCTGGAACTCGCCCGCCTGCGTCACAATCTCAAGCCAGAGGCGCTTCGTTTCGGCAGCGAACCGCCGGAGGACCTGGTGGTGATGGGCAATCCCGAAGAGTTGCGCACGGCCGTCTTCAACCTTCTCGACAACGCCATTAAGTATTCCGGAGAGAACAAGAACATCGTCGTCGATGTGCGCACACCCAACATTGATAGCATCTTTTTCAGCGTGCGCGACCAGGGCATTGGCATCCCTCGTGTCGAACTGAAGCGCATTTTCAATCGCTTCTATCGCATCCAGAGCTCCGCCACTGGCAAGGTGACGGGCACCGGCCTGGGACTTTTCATCGTGCGCTCCGTGGTGCGCCGCTACGGCGGCGACGCTTATGCGGAAAGCCAGGGAGAAGGATTGGGCAGCACCTTTACGATTCGCTTGCCGCGGGTGTATCGCGCATGAGCCGCGTTTTGATAGTCGAAGACGAAGCGCACCTCGCGCAAGGGCTTCGCTTCAATCTGGAAGCGGAAGGCCATTCCGTGCACGTCACCGACAAGGGCGAGGAAGCTTTAACGCTCCTTCTGAAGAACAATGAAGGATTCGATGCGTTGATACTGGACGTCATGCTGCCCGGAAAAAACGGCTTTACCGTGGCCCGCGAGCTCCGCCAGGCCCAAAACTATATACCCTTGCTGATGTTGACCGCGCGCACCCGCCCGGAGGATGTCCTCCAGGGGTTCGAATCCGGCGCCGATGATTATTTGGCGAAGCCATTCGATTTGGCCATCCTATTGGCGCGCGTAGAAAGTCTTTTGCGCCGCAAAAACTGGCTCCGCAACTCCGGCGCCGCTAAACCCGAGCCCGGCGTCACAGAAGGGGAATCTCCGGACGTTTTCCAATTCGATGACCGTACCGTTGATTTCGCCAACCTGCAGCTGCGCGGCGGTGGACAGGTGTTCCAGCTCACCCTCATGGAAGCCGAGTTGTTGCGCTACTTGATACGCAACAGCGGCCGGCCCGTCTCGCGCAAAGCCATCCTGCAGAACGTCTGGAACCTTCACGAAGATACGGACACCCGCGCCATCGACAACTTCATCGTGCGTCTGCGCCGCTACATCGAGCGCGAACCTTCCAAACCGCGGCACCTGGTAACCGTTCGAGGTCTCGGCTATCAGTTCGTACCTAATCCCAAGACCCCTAAGTGAGCCGCATCGTCGCCCACACAAAACTGCACGGAACCATCGACTGCGGCGGCTTTCGCTGCGCGACCTTTTTGTATTCAAGCAAGAGAATGAGACGCCGGGATTTATTATGAGCGGCCTGAGACATAGGTAACACATTGTACCGGACACATAGGTGACACTTTTCCCCGTAAAGGGGAGGGAGTCATGCCTTGGAAGGAGTGTTCGGTAATGGATGAAAGACTGCAGTTTGT
>Ga0307475_10002841_pt1 | contig 10465 bp, 8 predicted proteins | sample atmos_gasesECM1C_FD_203317 | JGI IMG/M metagenome (GOLD analysis project Ga0307475, IMG submission 203317) | Hardwood forest soil microbial communities from Morgan-Monroe State Forest, Indiana, United States - atmos_gasesECM1C_515 | ecosystem: Environmental > Terrestrial > Soil > Temperate...
ACACATGGCGGCAAGGGAATCAATGTTCAGGCACCTCCCGGGAACTTCGCAGAATCAAATAAGCTTGGGATCGTGAGCGAGACTTGCTCGATCTAGGTTGGAGGAAGCCTTTGATTTCCACAGCGCGTCCCGGCGAGACCGGTTGACGCTTTGATTTTTTAAGGAAGTAGCTTACGATTGACCTTGGTTTGCGGGTGCCTCAAGTCCCCCCTGCTCTGCAAACCAACCGTAAGGGCCAGTCGGCCTCTCGGAACCAGGCAATATACGTCGACGGCCTGCCCCCACCGTTAGACTGCTTGGCGAGATTATCGGCCCCGCAGCGGAATAAACCCTACCCTTATCCCGCACTTTGAGTGTGTGTGTCAGGAGCGCAAGCGTGAAGTATCGATTTAGCATTCTGATGCCGGTTTATAACCGCGAGAAGTACGTTGGCGAAGCCATCGACTCGGTGCTGGCGCAAACATTCAAGGATTACGAAGTATTCGCGATAGACGACGGGTCCTCGGATCTCACCGCTGCCGTGCTGGTTTCCTACGGGACGCGCATAAAACTTCTGCAGCAACCCAACCAAGGGCCGGAGGTAGCGCGAAATAAGGCCGCAGCGCTGGCCCAGGGCGAGTATCTGGTGTTCCTGGACAGCGACGATTTTTTCTTTCCATTTGCGCTCGAAACGTTCGATCAGGTGATAAAAAACTTCGATTCTCCTCCGCTAGTTCTGGGGAGCGTGTCATTTTTTGAGGAAGGTGCGGGCAAAGAACTGGAGATCCCGCCAGCACATCCAGTGAAGGTCTTCAAATATCAGGATTGTCTTTCCAAGACACGACCGTTGGGAACGAATTGCATCGTGGTGCGCAAATCGGTTTTTGATGAAGTAGGTGGCTTGCGAAACAGCACGCCGCAGACATTTTATGGTGACGACACCAATCTATTGCTGAAGGTGGGGACCTACGGACCATGCGTGGTAATCGGTCAACCTTATACTTCCACCTATCGCCAGCACGGGAAGAACAGTTCCAAAGATGTGAAGGCGATAGCGGACGCAATTCTGCAACTGGCAAACACCGAGCGTCATGGTGGATTTAGCGGGGGCAAAGAGCGCCGCTGGGATAGGTACAGTTATATCGGAGGGCGGGCGGCGTCCTGGGCGGTGAATTATTGTTGGCGGGGCGGGGAACGGATAGTCGCATTGAAGCTCCTGGCCGGGACAGCATCGATGGTCTTGGCGGCTGCGGGCGGCAAATTAATGAGGTTGTTCCGGCACTCTGAGCCGGAAATTATTCTTTGAGATTTTCTTCCACAAAACAAAAAATCCGAAAATTTTAAATTGTTTTTGCTTGAAGCTGACCTTGAAGAGTGCGCGAAGTCCAGCGCAAGTACTTCTTAAGATGTCGGCGTGCCGACCTTGGCCCTTAAAGTATTACTTTAAGTATTGAATGTTCGTTATTTACTGTGCGGGAGCAGACTTTGTTTGTTCACGTCGGGATCTCAAAGAAGAAGTAGAGCCCGATAAAAAAGAAAATTAGGTCCGGAGACCACCCGGCTAGCACCGGCGGGAGTTGCCCCACGCCGCCCATGGCTTCCATGAGGCGGGCGATGCTCCAATAACCGATTCCGATGGCCATGCCGATGGCCACCCCACCGATTGCGCCGCGGGAGCCTACCAGGAAAGCGAAGGGGATGGCGAGTAGCATGCTTACGGGCGCAATCAAGGGGTAGGCAATTTTGACGTGCCATTGCACGGTCAGGCCGGCAACATCGAAACCGGCGCGGCGTAGATCTTCAATGTAGCGGTTAAGCTCGGACCAATTCATCTGAAATGCCTGGCGAACTTCACGATTAAAATATTCCGGAGGCTCGGTCAGTTCAGGGAAGGACTGAACGTTAAACTGATCGAAGCGGGTGATGGCACCACCAGAAAAATCGCGAACCCAACCGGATTCGAGGAGCCAAATTTTTTGTGACGGAGACCATTGCGCGCGGGTGGCGAAAATGCGGCGGCGAACGTCGAAGGTGGCCGGATCGATTTCCAGAACACTGAGGCCGCCGAAGAGATTTTGCAGCGGGCTGAAGAGATCGTAATTATAAATCTTGGAATTTTCGCCGAAAATCCATCGCTGCGGATGAGTATAGGTTTGCGGCGGGCGGCCTTTGATCTGGTTGCGCAGGGCGTCCTGGCGCTGGTTGGCGTAGGGAAGATAAGTTTCGTTGACGAGCAGCATGGCGCCGGCGAGCACGATGCCTGCAAGGAGGAGCGGAATAACCAGTCGATGCAAGCTGATGCCGCTGGCTTTGATGGCCACAATTTCGTTGCTCTTGCTCATGATGCCCAGGGTGACCAGCACGGAAACGAGCGCGCCAAGGGGCGCGAGGTTGTAGATGAGATAGGGCGTCAGGTAGCGAAAATAATTGATGACGATGAGAAAAGCGACGTGATGGCGGGCGATGTCGTCAAGCAATTCGAAAAAGGTGAAAGTCTCAAAGAGAAAGACGAACACGGCCAGGATGAGCGCGAAATAAACGGAAAAACGACGAAGAATATAAATGTCCATCAGCCGGGGGATGCTGCCGCCGGGAACGGATTGAGGAGCATTGCCATTCAGCCGCGTGAAGCCGTTGAGCGGCTGACCGAATCTGCGAAACGCGGCGGTGCGCGCGCGGGCTTTACGGCGGATGAAACGCAACAGCGTTCGGATAAAGCCGGTGGGATGGAGCCACTGGCTTTCGCCGCGGAATTGTTCCATACGTGGCAGCAGGATGAGTCCGAACGCCACGAGAATCAGATTGGCCATCCAGATCCCGATGGCGGGCGGGACGGTGCCCTGGCGAGCGAGTCCAGCGCCTGTAACAAAAAGAAGGTAATATCCCGCGATCATGGCCACCGCGATCAGGGAGCCGGCGGCACGACCACCGCGGCGGGGTTGTGCGCCGATGGGTACGGCAACCAATGCAAAGACCAGGCAAGCGAAAGGAAATGCCAGGCGGCGGTGAAGTTCCACGCGAGATTCCAGCCAGCCAGGGCCATGATCTGTTATAAGACTGCGGAGAGAGCGTTCGGGAGTACTGATCTGCCGCTGGGTGGCGGGCATGAGATTGTTGACTTCGATGGGCCAATCGCTTTGTCCAAAGGCGGTGACGGAATAGCGGTCAGGGCGATCGCGATGAAATTCGTGGGTGCTGCCGCCTTGAAGATGTAACTCGAGCGTGCCGTGATTGGGATCGGGAATGACAATGGCGCGCTCCGCCAAAGTTAAACGCGAACCGCTCTCCCCGCCCGTTTCGGCTAAGAACACACCATGCCAGAGAGTGCCGCTGACAGCCACATCCGAAATGTAAAGTATTAGTTGAGGAAATCGTTCGTCAAATACGCGAGGTTGCACCTGGAAAGAGATTTGGGAAGCGATTAAATTGGCTTCAATGGAACGAAAGGTGCGAAGGGCCAGTGGGGAAAGCCACAGGGTCATAACCAGGCTTACGATCCAGCCGGAGACAGCTAGGACGCCTACGGGAAGCAGAATGCGGCGGCGCCCGATGCCTAGCGCGGTGAGCGCGATGATTTCGCTGTCGCCGGACATGCGACCGAGGCCGAGCAGCACGCCGATAAGCACGGCCATGGGAATTGTAAAGGTGAAGACGGCCGGGAAGATGCACAGAAAAAGCTCGAAGATTTGGGAGCCGGAGCCGGTGTGGCGGACGAACAGCTCCATGAGACGGACCAGCTGAGGAACGAAGAAAACGAAAGTGAAGACGATGAGTCCGAGGAGCGCGTGGCGAAAAACTTCGCGGACAATGTAACGGTCCAATATGCGCATGTGGCGAACGGTGAGTGTAACACGCGCGAAGAGTTGAGACAGGAGCGGTGTAAGAGATGAATCGAGTGAACCTGGTGGTGTTGTGGCACATGCATCAGCCGCAATATCGCGACCCGGAGACCGGGCGGTATGTGCTGCCGTGGACGCGGCTGCATGCCACCAAGGATTATTACGGCATGGTGAAAGTGCTGGAGGAGTTTCCGGGATTTCACGCCACGTTTAATGTTGTTCCGTCGCTGGGAAAGCAACTGGAAGAATACGCTAGCGGTAAATTCAACGAGCCGTGGTTTTCGCTGGCGTTCAAAAATGCGGAGAAGCTGACCAGAGAAGATAAGGTAGAGATTCTGGCGCGGGCGTTTCAGGTAAACCACGAGCGGTTGATGTCGCGATGGAAGCGGTTTGTGGAATTGTATGAGTGGTCGCGTCCGGCGGACGGTGCGCAGGCTTTAGTCACTTTTACGGCGCGCGATTGGCGCGACTTGCAGGTGCTGTCACAGTTGGCGTGGATGGAAGAATCTTGGCTCGAGAAAGATGAAGTGGTGAGTCGGCTTGCGTCGAAGGGTAGAGATTTCACGGAGAGCGATAAAGAGGCGCTGAAGGCCAAGGAAATTGAGCTGATTGGATTGGTGCTGCCTGCACACCGAGAGGCGGCGCGGCGCGGGCAGATCGAGCTGAGTACCACACCTTTTTATCATCCAATTCTGCCGCTGATTTGCGATTCGGATATTGCGCGGGTGGCGAATCCGTCCACGCCGCTGCCGCGGCGAGCGTATCGGCATCCGGAAGATGCGCGGGAACAATTGCGGCGTGCAAGGGAATATCACGAGCGCGTTTTTGGCATGAAGCCTGCCGGGTTGTGGCCTTCAGAGGGATCGGTGTCGGATCAGACGCTGGCGATCGCGTCGGAAGAAGGATTTAAATGGTTTGGCACGGATGAAGGGGTGCTGGGGCGCACCTTGAATGTCGGATTTTTTCGCGACGGGACGGGAATTCCCGCGAACGCGGAACGATTGTACAAGCCGTGGCGAGTGCAAACGGCGAGTGGCGGAATCACGGGCTTATTTCGCGATCACCATTTGTCGGACTTGATTGGATTTGTGTACAGCCGCATGGATTCAAAAGCTGCGGCGGCCGATCTGCATGGGCGATTGCGCTACCTGGGCGAACGGGTGCAAAGCGGGCAGCCCTTGACGATTTGTATTTTTCTGGATGGCGAAAATGCCTGGGAATATTACCCTGGGAATGGCCGCGAATTTTTGCGCGAATTTTACGGACGCGTGGCCAGCGACCAGGATATTCGGGCGTTGACGGCCTCGGAAGCTATTGCGGCGGCGGGAGACGTGCCGCTGACGCCGGGAATTTTTCCGGCTTCGTGGATTAATGCCAACTTTGATGTGTGGATCGGTCACAGCGAGGACGTTACCGCGTGGGAATTATTGTGGGATGCGCGGGAGACCTACACGAGCGCGGTGGAGTCGGAGAGAGAAGGTCGCGCCGACGCGCCGGTGGCCACGGCACTAAGCGCTGCGTACGAATCGCTGCTGGCCGCGGAAGGCAGCGACTGGGCTTGGTGGTTCGGGCCGGAGCACAGCACCGCGAATGACGCGGAGTTTGACGCATTGTTTCGCAAACATTTGACGGGCGTTTATCTGGCGCTCGGGCGCGTGCCGCCGGCGGAATTAGCCAAGCCCATCAAGCGCAAACCGGAGCATGCGCTGGAACTGGCGCCTACCGGATTTGTAAATGTGCGCGTGGACGGACGGGACAGTTCGTACTTCGAGTGGCTGGGCGCGGGTTTGTATTCTCCGGAGCGGCGCGGCGGATCGATGCACGGGCGCGTTTTTTATTTACATGAATTGCGTTACGGCTTTGAGGAAGAGCGGTTCTGCGTGCGCGTGGATCTTTTTCCAGAGGTGCTTGCGGAACTGGAAGATACGGAATTTCGCGTCAGCATCGTGGGTGCGGAGGAATTGACGGTGGTGGCGAAGATTGGACGCGGACATTTGCGAGAGTTCGCGGTGGAACGAAAAAATGTTTGCCTGCTGAATCCTAAGGATATCGTGGAAGTGGCGTTTGACCGGATTCTGGAAGTGGCCATTCGGCGTGAAGCGATTGATATTGCTGGGAAGACCAGCTTGCGGTTGGGAGTTGCGCTGTGGCACTGCGGGTTGCCAGTGGATGTATTGCCCTCGTCAGGATCTTTGGATGTGAGTTTCGGCGAAGAGCACGCGGCGTGGGATGTGGAGGAGACAACCGGGAAAGTTTTGGGGAGTTGAGAGCGCTATTGAATTGAGGTGAGCTACGCTTTGGGCAGTTTCGATGAGGCGTGGAACGCAGTCAACCAAAAGCGTGAGGACGAAGCGGTACCTTCGCAATTGCGTCCGTTGCTTCAGTCTGTCTATTCGTCGGCCATTTGTACGCCGCTCCGGCTCAGTACTTTAAAACACTCGTTGGAGAACCTGCTAAATTTTTTGACCCTGGAAGGGCGCACAAACGCCAATTGCTGGGCGGTCGATTTGTTCATCTGCATCGGCGAAGGTTGGGAGAAGGATTGGGCAGACCAAGGTCTGCCGGAAGATTTTCATGAGCTCTTTGTAAAGATGGGGGAGGCTCTGCACGACACGATTAAGAACCCCGAAATAGCAAGAGAGTATGACTGCCTCCCAGAACAGCTGCTGGAGCGTGCCGGAAAGTTGAATACTTGATTTGTGATTAGCGCGTCCTGGCGATGTTGCCAGAGATTTTTTGTACTTAGTCACTAAGCGTGAATGTTTGGTGTTTTAGAAATGTTTTCGCGTCGGCTTCGTTGAAAAAAACTAGACGCACATGTTCCAACGGCGAGCCGGCGGACAGGACGGATTCGATTGTTTCTGAGACTACTGGCGCGGCGCGGTCCGGGGGATAGCCATAAGCGCCGGTGGAAATAGCGGGAAACGCGATCGAGCGAAGGCCGTGTTTGGCTGCCAGGGCCAGGGAGTTTCTGTAGCAGGCGGCTAGCATCGAGGCGTCGGGTTCTTCTCCTGCGCTGGTAATTGGGCCGACGGTATGAATTACGTGGCGCGCCGGTAATTGACCTCCGGTAGTAAGAACTGCCTCACCAGCAGGTAGTCCGCGTGGAAAGCGTGTGCTGCGTAGCTCCCGACATGCTTCGAGGATTTTTGGACCTCCCTTGGCGTGGATTGCGCCGTCGACACCGCCTCCTCCTAACAGAGTGCTATTTGCTGCGTTCACGATTGCGTCTACGTTTTGCTTGGTGATATCGCCTGTCACGACATGAACTTTTCCGGACAGGAAGCTGGCCAAAATTTTTGACTGGTCCATGACGGAACGCCCCCACGGCGTGGTTATGTATCTGCACTGAGATGATGGCTTAGTCCGAATAATCGGACAATGAGAGCCAATTTCCGAGTAATGCTTTGAAAACACGAAACGCTATCTATAACTACGATTGGCCTTCTTGTCCGCTTTCCGTTGTGCCTTCGCGGATTTCTTCATTGCTTTCCGCTGCTTCTTGGCGGCCTTCTTATTCATCTTTTGCTGCTTCTTGTCCGCCTTCCGGGACCGGCGCGCACCTTCTGCGACACTGATGCGTTGAGCTTTGACCGGTATCGACCATGCAACACTCAAGGCGACCAGCAATGCAAAACCGGCGATGCGTTTCATCTGAGTTTCCTTCGTGACCCCAAACTCCGAAACTCCAGTGTATATCCATCTCGCCCGGTCCTAATGTCGTGAAACGATTTCATCGAGAGTACGACCGCCGCATAACCAGAGCTGGGAAGTCGTTATCGGAAACTGACGCACTCCCCAAATGCGACTGAAAATATTAAAAAAGTTTGACGGCTAGGTCGGTGGGGTTGGCACCGACGGGGATCATGGTGACGAGGTAGTTGGTGCGGACGCGGATGATGGAGATGTCGCCGGAGTCGTAGTCGACGGCGAGGAGCAGATTTTCCTGGGGATCGAAGCGCAGAGCGGAGGGGGATTGGCCGGCGGGGACGGGGAAGCCTTTGCCGGTGGCGCGGTCCAGGCGGCGATCCACGATATCGACGGGAATGATGCGGTTGGCGGCGGTGTCGGAGACGTACATCAGGCTGGCATCGGCGCTGAGGATGGCTCGCGTGGGCGCGGAGCCGAGCGCCATGTAGTCGCCGACTTCGTGCGTGGCGGTGTTGATGACCTGCAGGCCGTGAGCTTCGGGCGAGATGAGGTAGAGTTCGCCGCCGTCGGGCTTGAGCAGCATTTGCGTGGGGCGGCCGGCCAGTTCGAGATGTGTGAGAAGAACGCCGCGGCGCAGATCGACGACGGAGATGCGGGCTTCGCTGGCGCTGCGAACGAAAGCGATGGAGCTATCTGCCATGATGGCGATGTCTTCGGGGCGCGCGACGACGGGGATGGTGCCGCGCATTGCGAGAGTTGCGGCGTCATGAAGGGCTACCGTGGCGTCGCCACGATTGGCGACGACTATGATTTTGCCGTCGGGGGTGCTGCGGGCGAGGACTGGTTCGCGGCCGGTTTTCGCCGAACCGAGGATGGCGCGCGTCCGGCAGTCGATGGCGAACAGAGTACTGTTGCCGGAGGACGTGACGTAGGCGCGAGCGCCGTCGGGAGAAAAGTCGAGCGCGTAGGGGAGTGGGCCAACCGGGATTTTTGTTACGACTTGATTGGTGCGCGTGTCGAGAACCCAGACAAAACCTTCTGTGGTGCTGACGCCCCAGATTTCTGGGCGGATGGGGTGTTCGCGGACGCCGGATAATTTTTGGCCGATGGGGACGTGGGCGACGGCGCCGAGTTTTACCAGGTCTACTACGGTGAGGTTTCCGTCGGAGGTGGTGACGTAGGCGTTGAGGCGTAGGCCGGGGCGGAGAAAGGACGGCCGATGCTCGAAGAGGAGAAGGATCAGGGCGGTCGCGAGGAGAATGCCCAGGAGCGAGAAGACGCGATAGTTGCGGGGGCGGGTCATTTATTGATGTTCGGGAGGAGCGGAGCGGCGTGACGGCTGCGCACCAATTGGCATTCAATTGATGGCATTCAGTTGACTTCGCGGTGGAGGACGGCGGCGATTTGGCGGACTTCGGAGACTAGCTCGGCGAGCTCGGTGGGGAGGATGGATTGCATGCCGTCGGAGAGGGCCTGGTCCGGTGCGTGATGGGCTTCGATGAGCAGGCCGTCGGCGCCAACGGCTACAGCGGCGCGGGAGAGCGGCAAAACTTTGTGGCGTTTGCCGGTGCCGTGGCTGGGGTCGACGAGGATGGGCAAGTGGCTGCGTTTTTTCACCGCGGGGATGATGGTCAGGTCGAGCGTGTTGCGTGAGTGGTCGGCGAAGGTGCGCACGCCGCGTTCGCAGAGCATTAAGTTGTAATTGCCTTCGCTCAGCACATATTCGGCGGCCATGAGGAATTCGTCCATCGTGGCGGACATGCCGCGCTTGAGGAGAATGGGTTTTTTGGCCCGGCCGGCGCGTTTGAGCAGCGAGAAATTCTGCATGTTGCGGGCGCCGATCTGGATCACGTCAGCGTATTCTTCTACGAGGTCGAGGCTTTCATTGTCGATGGCTTCGGTGATGATGCCGAGGCCGTAGTGCTTGCGAACTTGCGCGAGAATTTTGAGGCCGTCTTCACCGAGGCCTTGAAAACTGTACGGGGAAGTGCGCGGTTTGTAGGCGCCGCCGCGGAAAAGTTTGACGCCGGCTTTCTTGACGCCTTCGGCGGTGGTGAAGCATTGCTCTTCAGTTTCTACGGCGCAAGGGCCGCCAACCAGGCCAACGTGTTTTCCGCCGAAAAGAACGTCGCCGGAAGGAGTGGGAATGCGCAGGATGGTGTCTTCTTCTTTGACGTCGCGGCTGACCAGCTTGTAGGGCTTGCTGACCGGAATGCATTCGATCACGCCGGGGAGCGATTCGAGAACGCCAAGATCAAGCGCGCCTTTGTTGCCGGTGATGCCGATGGCGGTGCGCAGGGCACCGGGGATGGGATGAGCTTTGAGGCCGAGGCTCTCGATGCGTTCGCAGACGGCGCGAATCTGCGGCTCGGTGGCGTGAGACTGCATTACGACTAACATGGCTGCTCCGGGCTAGGATGAGGAACACTGCAGTTTACCTGTTGGGGCGCGGAGGGGGCAAATGAAGGCGGTAACGGGGGTAGTGGGTCAGTTTGAATTGTTGTGTCGTTGACTGCATTACACGTTGCGAGTAACGCCCGCGATGGAATCTGGAATTGCGGACCACGTGTGGAGCATCGAGGAATTGATTGGCCTACTGGTCAGAAGTGGTAATATGGCCATCTAAATAACACCCCTGAGTCCCCCTCGGGCGTGTTTGGCGCTACCTGTGCTTTGAAATTAGCACAGGAGTGTGCCAATGGGGAAAGTAATAACGATGTCGTCAGCAAATCCTCAAACAACACCCGGCATCGAAGCACCCTTCACACAAAGCGATATTCGCAATCTATCCCTAGCGGTTGATATTTATCAAAGACTTGGCGGATTGGCAGAGGCGGTCAGTACTTTGAAGGACGACACCAAATCTAACTACGAAAAGATTGAGCAACTAATTCAGTGGACAATCGCTATTCCCACTTTGGAAAAAGATGTCCAAAAAAACACGAAGGACCTGAATGAGCTAGGGAGACGCCACGACAAGGACATCAAAGAATTAG
>Ga0307475_10002842_pt1 | contig 10463 bp, 5 predicted proteins | sample atmos_gasesECM1C_FD_203317 | JGI IMG/M metagenome (GOLD analysis project Ga0307475, IMG submission 203317) | Hardwood forest soil microbial communities from Morgan-Monroe State Forest, Indiana, United States - atmos_gasesECM1C_515 | ecosystem: Environmental > Terrestrial > Soil > Temperate...
GGCATGAGGGAGCAGGACTACTCCTGCGCCGACCACGATGAGGACGGTATACAGCCCATAAAAAATGCGGGCGTCCTCGAATTTATGATCGATTCCGGCTTCAAAGCCGAGGCCTTCGCAGATCACATGCGCGGTAGAAAGCGGCAAAATAGAGGCGGCGAACACCGAAGCGTTCAGCAAGCCGAATGCGAACAGGTAGCCCGCCCAGGGGCCTGCGAGCGGGATCAAAGCGCGAGCCGCATCTTTGGCTTCGTTGATGTCGCGATGACCGGTGACGTAAAGAGTCGCCGCGGTACAAACGATAATGAAGAAAACGATGACCATGCAGCTGATACTTCCAACAAGCACATCGGCGCGGGCTTGAGGATATTGGCGCGGCCCGACTTTTTTCTCGACAAAGCCAGCTTGCAAGTAGAAAAACTGCCACGGAGCGATGGTGGTGCCGATCAAACCTGTAAGCATGAGCAGATAATCGGAGCTGAAGTGAATGGTGGGAACGACCGTAGCACGCGCTGCCACGAGCCAGTCTGGCTTGGCCATGAACGCAGAAATTATGTAGGTGACATAAAAACCGCAGGCAAAGAAAAAGATGATCTCCACCTGACGATAGGTGCCTTTCAATACCAAGGCCCACACAAGTATCGCGGCGATAGGCACGGCTACATATTTGCTCACATGGAAAATTTCCATGGCGGCAGCAACACCGGCAAATTCGGCGACTACGTTAGCTAAATCCACGAAAAATCCGGTGACCATAACGAAGAATGTTGGTCGGAAACCGAACTCTTCGCGGATTAAATCGGACAGGCCTTTGCCGGTGATGACGCCCAGGCGCGCGCACATTTCTTCCGTGACATACAGCGCGACGGTCATGGGAATCAATGACCATAGCAAGGCATAACCGTAATGCGCGCCCGCTTGCGTATAGACCGAAATGCCGCCGGCGTCGTTGTCCACGTTAGAGGTAATCAGGCCAGGACCCACCACCGCGAGCAGCAGCGTGAGGCGCCGCCGTAGACCGCGGATGCGCTTCTGCAGGTCCGTGCCGCCGGAGCGGACGGTCGCAATCCTTTCGGAGATGGCGCTCCAGTCCATTTGGTGCTTTACGATTCCCTTCTCGTGAAAATTTTTAGAGGCCGCGCAGTGTTAAAGAATTTTTACTGACTTTTGACCAGGCGCGAGACTACGTCATCGACGGTGATTACCCCGATGGGGTGCTTGTTCTCGTTGATCACCGTCAAAGTGCGCAAATTATATTTGTCAAATAACTCGAAGACCTCTTCGCCTTTAGCGTCGGGTTCCAGGTTTAACAATGGCTCCATTTTCAGCTCAGAGACGCTCTGTTCCGGCGCGGCTAGCAGCAGGCGCGAAACGGTAACGGTGCCGGCGAACGAGGCGGCTTTGTCGAGCAGCACGATGGTATCGAGCTGCTCGAGATTCAGATCCTGATTGCGCAACCATTGAATTACTTCGTCTCGAGTGGTTTCTTCGCCCACATAGGCGAAATCGGGATTCATCATGCCGCCCGCAGTACTGGGGTCGAACTGCAGCAGTTCGCGAACTTCCCTGGCCTCCTGGCCGGGCATCTCTTCCAGAACTTCGTCGAAAGTCTGCTTGGGAAGGTCGGCAAGAAGGTCGGCGGCAGCGTCAGGGGCCATTTCTTCCAGGATGTCGGCGGCCTTGCCGGGATCAAGCTTTTCCACGATTTGGGTGGTGAGACGTTCGTCTAGCTCAGCGAGCACGGCGCCGGCGGTTTGCTCATCCAGAGAGGCGATGATGCCCTGGCGCTCCGCGGCAGAGAGGTCTTCCATGATGGCCGCGAGATCGGCGGGGTGAAGGTCTTCCAGTTTCTCGTGGGTGATGCGCAGCTTCACGCGCCTTAGCGGATCGGGCTCAACCAGATTGACGAATTCCCAGCGAATGGTGCTTTGCGGGAGGCCACCTTGGAGCCTGCGAATCATGGTGGGAGAAACAACACCGTGGAGCAAGCGGCGCACCGCGCCCGGGAGGCCGACATCGACTTGCGTGAGGCGCAGCTCGGTGTTGCCGTTGCTGCGTAATTCAACGAGGTCGACGTCATTTACACGCACGACTTTGCGGCCTCGGATGTCGATGATTTGCTGGTCGAGTAAATCCTTTTGCACCGCAAGCCAGGATTCATTGGGCTCATAGAGCTGGAGCGCGCGTTCGCTGACGCTGAGGCGGATCTCGCCTACCGCAACGGAAGCGATCTGGTCGTGACGAGCTACTAGCGGAGGAAAATGGCCGCGCGTCAGCAGGAAATGGGAAATACGATTGGGTTGGTCCGCGGGCTCAATGAAGAACTCGCGTACGCGCCCAACGTAATTACCTTGCAGATCGTAGGCTTTTGAGCCCATCAGTTCCGTTGCGTAGAGTTCCATAACGTCTTCCTTGTGTTCCCTGCGTTCCTTGTGCTGCGGCCGCGAATTGGATGAACAAAAAGCCCGCAAACCTGTGACAGGCTGCGGGCAAGTTCCTGGTCGAAATGGACTTGCCGTTAGCCCCGGGCAGCCCTCCCGCGAGGCGAATTTTCCCCGACACCCTTGGTAGCGACGGCTTGCACCGGGGCAAAAGGTACGCCCGAAAAACTCACGAAGATGTGGTTACCGCCGCATCTTCGTATTTGGACGGCAGTGACGCCGCCAGGCTCAGGTTCGAGTTCGCCGCTTAAGTACATCGAGAGAGAATTGGCTCCGTACTTCCATACTGATGACCCGAAATTGCAAGGCCAGGCATGCGGCGGGCTTACTGCGTTCAAAAAAAAGCGCTCGATGCCTGGTGCAGTGATAAGCCGAGTAGCGCTGCAAGTCAAGCAAAGAATGACGTTTGCGGCAAAAATTTTTACGAATGTGAACTTTTTTGGAAGACCATCACCGAAATTTATCAGGGAAGAGCATATTTTGCGGTTGCTGGCCCTTGCGGCGGCAATCTTCGGCATAGAGCGCCAGGTAATTGGTGAGGATGTAGTCCCTTTTTGAATAGCCGAGCTCGGCGGCGGCACGATCGATGGCAGCGGGAGGGCCTTCTAGTTCTACGAAGGTGCCGATGGGGGTCTCGTCGACCTCGATGAGCAAGCCGCGCGCCCATGACTTGGTGGCCGGCAATTGATACGTGGTGCGATATTTCTCGTAGCGGAACCAGCCGCGCATACCCAGGCCTTCGAAGATTTTTACGAGGTCGGCTGAGTCGGTGACCTGCGCCTCGATTTCTTCACGGACTTTGTGGGAGCCGAAGGAGGGATAACGGCTGGTGGCAGCCGCCGCTTGCTGGGCGGTTGGACGCTTGAACGTCAGGATTTGACGGGTTGGCATTGGGGATTTCGCAGACGTGGCTGGGTTAGCTTTGCGCGACTTTTTGGTCTTCGAGGATTTTTTGGAGGCCGGCGCCGCTACTGTCTCGGTGCGAAGCCTTAGCAGTTGGCCATGTTTGGCGAGACCGCCTTCGGGCGTATCGAAAATTAAATTTTCTTCGTGAACCCGTCCAGTTGAAGAGCCCACGGGCTTGGCGCCCAGGCGTTTCAGGATGCGCTGGAAGGCTTTAAGGTCGCGGATTTTAAGTTTAATTTCGGTTTCGTCCGGCATGGTATTCCGTCATTGGAAGAAAATGGCGAGTAAGATGGTGCCAGTTAAGTTGGAACAAATCGAGTTTTATCTAAGCCAGGTCGCAGACCGGCGACTGGCCCGGGGGATGCGTGATGTCGATCAAAACCGCAGAAGAATTGGCAGGTATGCGTGCGGCCGGCCTGGTGGTTCGGCGCACCTTGGAAGCCATGAAACGCGCCGTGCGGCCTGGAGTTACAACGGCTGAAGTGGATGAGGCTGGGGCGAAGGTCATACGCGAGAACGGCGCTCGACCCGCGCCCGCGTTGGTGTATGGCTTTCCTGGGGTGAATCTGATCAGCGTGAACAATGAAGTCGTGCATGGAATTCCTGGGACGAGGAAACTCCGCGAGGGCGATTTAGTGAAACTGGACGTCACCGTAGAAAAACACGGATTTATGGCCGACGCGGCCATTACTGTCGGTGTGGGAACCATTTCAGAAGAGAAATCTCGCTTGATGGCCTGTGCCGAGCGCGCATTCCGCAACGCCGTGAAGATTGCGCGGGCTGGGGTGCGCGTGACGGAGATCGGAGGCGAGATCGAGCGAGAAGTGAGGCACAGCGGCTTCTCTGTGATTCGGGAGCTTGGTGGTCATGGGATCGGCCGTACGATTCACGAACCGCCAAGTGTTCCTAACTATCTGGACCGGAATGCCAAGGAAATATTGACGGAGGGCCTGGTCATTACGGTAGAGCCGATTATTGCCGCTGGATCGGGAGAAGTATTTCTGGGGGCGGACGGATGGACGGTGCAAACGACTGATGGCGGGATGTCAGCGCATTATGAACATACTTTGGTGATTACAAACGATCAGCCAATTCTGTTGACGGCAGCTTGATGATGGGATGCGGGGAAAGTTGCGAGATTAGCCTGGCGGGCGGCGGCTTTCTACGAGTGCGAAGTTCCGTTAGTATAGCGAACGAAGCCAATTTTACTCGGAACGATACCTTATGGACGCGTCGCGCTCCGCCTTTTGGGAGTCCAACTGCGCGAGATCACAACTGGGGCCCATGAATAACGATTTAAAAACGACGACCACAATACTTCCAATCACTGCGACGAACGGCGAAGTGACGGCTCAAAAAAATGCAGCGAATGTATCCAGAGGCGGGGGAAGTATCGGTGCAGCGAGCCCTCCAATTGCGCGAAGAGAACCGGTGGAGATGGTGCTGCACGATGACCGGCGCGTGGACCATTACGCGTGGCTGCGGAATAAGGAAAGCGCGGAGGCCATTGATTATTTGAAGGCGGAGAACGCCTACACTGACGCGGTGCTGCTGCCGACGGAGGCGCTGCAAGAAAAACTGTATCAGGAAATGTTGGGGCGGATTCTTCAGACCGATTTGTCGGTGCCCTACCGGTTGCGGGGCTACTCTTATTTCACGCGCACGGAAGAAGGTAAACAGTATCCGGTGCGCTGCCGGCGGCGCGATGCGGAAGGGTCGCCCGAGGAATTGTTGTTGGATTTGAATGCGTTGGCGGAAGGCCACTCATTTCTGGGGTTTGGTTCTTTTGAGGTGAGCGACGATAACAAGCTGCTGGCGTATTCAACGGACACCAACGGATTCCGGCAGTACACCCTGCACGTGAAGAAATTGTCGAGCGTCGAAACGCTGGACGAACGATTTGAGCGCGTGACCAGCGTCGCCTGGGCGGCGGACAATCGCACGCTGTTTTTTACCGAGGAAGATGACACCACCAAGCGCTCGTATCGCTTGTACCGGCATGTTCTGGGTTCGGGCGAAGCTCCGATTTTGCTGTATGAAGAAAAAGATGAGCGATTCCGCGTCGCGGTGGAACGCACGCGGAGCGGAAGCTTTCTACTGTTGACCAGCGCGAGTCACACGGCGAGCGAAGTGCGGTTTCTATCCGCGAAGCACGCAGGTGGAAATTTTTCGTTGATCGCGCCGCGCGAGCATAACCATGAATATTATGTGGACCATCATCCGGGCGATTCGGATTCCTCGGAGGGCGGGGTGTTTTATATCCGCACGAATTCGGGCGGGCGGACCTTCAGGTTGATGGAAGTTTCGGCAAAGGGGCCGGCGCGCGAACTTTGGCGCGAGGTTATTCCTAACCGGCCAGACGTGATGCTGGCCGGCGCGGACGCCTTTGAAAATCACCTGGTGCTATTTGAGCGAGAGGACGGGTTGCCGTATCTGCGGATCGTGGATCTTGCGAATGTTAGAGCCAGAAGCGAGCGCCGCGACGGTGATTTACTGGACGATTCGCATCGCATTGAATTTACCGAGCCGGCTTACAACGCTTCGTTGGGTACCAATCTTGAATTTGTTAGCGATTTTGCGAGATTTCAGTACGAGTCATTTGTGACGCCGCGTTCCGTGTTTGATTACAACGTACGCACGCGGGAACGGATTTTGCTGAAGCAGCAACCGGTGCTCGGTGGGTACGATGCGCGACGATACGTGACCGAGCGGCTGCATGCTTTGGCGGCAGACGGAACGCCGATACCAATTTCAGTCGTGTACAGACGAGACACCTTCGCTAGCGAGCCTCGCTGGCCTGAAGATCGCAACACCGGAGCGCCGTTGTTGCTCTATGGATATGGAAGCTACGGCATCTCCGTTCCCGTAACGTTTAGCTCGAATCGGTTGAGCTTGTTGGATCGCGGCGTTGTTTTTGCGATCGCGCATATTCGCGGCGGCGGAGAATTGGGCAAGCCCTGGCACGACGCCGGGCGGATGCGCCAGAAGATGAATACCTTCACGGATTTTATTGCCGCAGCGGAATTTTTGATCGCGCAACGCTACACGTCACCGGAAAAATTAATGATCGAAGGCGGAAGTGCCGGGGGACTGCTGATCGGCACGGTGGTAAATCTGCGGCCCTATTTATTTCACGCGGCAATTTCACATGTGCCGTTCGTGGATGTGTTGAACACCATGCTGGACGCTTCCCTGCCGCTGACCGTGGGCGAATATGAAGAGTGGGGCAATCCGCAGGTGGCGGAAGACTATTGGGTGATGAAATCGTATTGCCCGTATACGAATGTGACGCGCTGCGCGTATCCCGCGATCCTGGTGAAAACAGGATTGAACGACAGCCAGGTGATGTACTGGGAGCCGGCCAAGTATGTGGCGAAGTTACGGGCGATGAAGACGGACACAAATCCGCTGCTGTTCAAGGTGAATATGGGCGCCGGACATGGCGGCGCTTCCGGCAGATACGATTATTTGCGCGAGGTGGCGCTGGACTATGCGTTCGTGCTGACGCAATCGGGAATCCGCGAGTGAATGACGACGAAGGATTTGCGCAAAGGTTTTTTTCGCGGTCGCGGGACGGGCGAGAAACGCGCGCGCGCGTGTGGCCCGCAAGACGTGGCCTACTTCCGTGATCGAAGCGACCACTCCGCTCATGCAGCAGTATCAGGGTATCAAGTCGCGTTATCCGCACGCGCTTCTGCTTTTCCGCCTCGGCGATTTTTACGAATTGTTTTACGAAGACGCGATCATCGCGGCACGCGAACTGCAAATCACGCTTACTTCCAGAAACCGGGAAAAGGGCCAGCCCATCCCGATGTGTGGTGTTCCTTACCATGCCGCGGATGGGTATATCGCGCGGCTGATTCGCGCCGGATTCAAAATTGCCATTTGCGATCAGATGGAGTTGCCAGGACCGGGCAAGAAAATTGTGCGGCGCGAAGTGGTGCGTGTCATCACGCCGGGCACCGCTACAGATGGCGCGGTACTGGAAGCGCGGGAAAATAATTTCTTGGCGGCGGTAGCCAAGGACGCTGCGGGCACGCTGGGAATGGCGTATGTGGACTTGTCCACCGGCGAATTCCAGGCTACGGAGTTTAACGGGAGCGGTGCTGCCGAAGCGCTTCGCGATGAACTGCAGCTGCTGAGGCCGCGCGAAACGTTGCTGCCTCGTCCACAACAATTGTTTGAAACCGCGAAGACTTCCCTGCTGGATGGCACGGGCGGCGTGGAGTCGCGGCTCGATGAATGGATTTTCCAGCACGATTACGCGGAACGAATTTTGCGCGAGCAGTTTGGCGTGGCGGAGCTGACCGGCTTTGGACTTGACGGGCATTCGCAATCGCTGGCGGCCGCGGGCGCGATCATTCATTACCTGCGCGAAAACGCGGCGCGTGGAGATGATGCGCATAGCGTAGAGGCGCTCCGTCATCTTGATGGCGTGCGTTATTACGAGCAACAAAATGCGCTGGTGCTCGATCCGGTTTCGGTGCGCAACCTGGAATTGATAAATCCGCTTTTTACAGAAGAGAGCGGGCGCCTGGGGCCGACGACACTGATCGCTGCGCTGGACGTTACGGTTACGGGAATGGGCGCGCGCCTGTTGCGGTCGTGGATGATGCGGCCGCTGATCGACCCTGTGGCGATCGAAGCGCGATTAACTGCAGTGGGGCAGTTGGTACAGCAGACCATGGTGCGCGGAGAAATTCGTAAGGAATTAAAAGGCATTCTCGACCTGGAAAGGATTACTAGCCGCATTACGCTTGGCCTGGCAACTCCACGCGAATTGGTGGCCTTGCGCAAATCACTGGTACGACTGCCCGTGCTTAAGAATTTTTTGACTCCTCCACCGGCGGGTGGCAGCGAATTATTGCGGCGAGTGTTTACGGAGATCGATGAGCTGAGCGATGTGCGCGAGAGATTGGAGCGCGGGATTGCCGATGAGCCTCCAGCGCTGGCGACCACGCCGGGAATGATTCGCGGCGGATTTGATGGCGAGCTGGACGAACTGCGCGACCTGAGCCAGCACAGCAAACAAATTATTGCGGCGATGGAAGAGCGCGAGAGAAAGCGCACGGGAATCGCTTCGCTGAAGATTCGATTTAATTCTATTTTTGGATACTACATCGAGATTTCCAAAGTGAATCTGCACCTTGCGCCAGCCGATTACGAACGCAAACAAACCCTTGTGAATGCCGAGCGCTTCACTTCCGCAGAATTAAAAGAGTACGAGCGGAAGATTCTGGCGGCCGATGAGCGCATCGCGGAGATTGAGAACCGCCTATTTGTTGAGTTGCGTTCGGGGGTGGCCGCCCATGCGGCGCGCCTGCGCGTAACAGCAAGTGCGATTGCGCAACTGGACGTGCTGACTTCTTTTGCCAAGCTGGCTGCGGAGCGCGGATATTGCCGGCCGGAATTTAGCGCTACGGGGGAGTTGCTGATTGTCGATGGGCGTCACCCGGTGATTGAGGAGTTGCTGCGGCAACGTGGCGAGCGGTTCGTGCCGAATGATTTGTATCTCGAATCGCAGCGGCAGCAATTGTTGCTGATCACCGGGCCAAACATGGGAGGCAAGTCGACGTACTTGCGGCAGGCCGCGCTGATTGTGTTGATGGCGCAGATGGGATGTTTCGTACCGGCGCGGCAGGCGAAGCTGCCGGTGACGGACAGAATTTTCACACGAATTGGAGCAAGCGATAACCTAGCGCGCGGGCGGTCGACATTTTTGGTGGAGATGAGCGAGGTGGCGGCGATATTGCATCATGCGACGCCGTCAAGCCTGGTGCTGCTGGATGAAGTCGGCCGAGGGACTTCGACGTTCGATGGATTGTCCATCGCCTGGGCGGTGGTGGAGCATTTGCAGAAGCACACGGGAGCGCGGACGCTCTTCGCCACTCATTATCACGAGTTGACAGAATTGGCGGACCTACTTTCGGCGGTGAAAAACGTGCATGTCTCGGTGAAAGAAACACCGAACGAAATTGTGTTTTTGCGGAGGGTGGAGCCCGGGAGCGCGGATAAAAGTTATGGGATTGAAGTGGCGCGGCTTGCGGGCCTTCCGCGCAGCGTGATCGCGCGGGCGCGCGAGGTGCTTTTGAAGCACGAGCAGAATGAACACGAACTGAGTGAGACGCTTTCCCCGGGCGCGAACGGGAATGGCAGTCATAACGGGAACCAGGCGGTGTTGTTTACGGCGTTGGATCGTGAAGTGATTGATAAATTGCGCGGAGCTGACCTGGATCAATTGAAGCCACTGGACGCATTGAATCTTCTGGCGGAATTGAAGAAGCAGATTTCATGAGCGCGCGCGCGAATGTTCGCCGCATGCTCGTGCTGGGATTGATGTCGGGCACTTCGGCGGACGGAATTGATATTGCGCTAGCGAGCATTTCGGGAGCGCCGCCGCGAGTCAAGGCGCGACTCATAAATCACACCGCCGTAAACTTTCCTGCGCAAGTGCGCGCGGAGATTCTGCGTGTTGCGGAACAGCGGGCGATTACGGCGAGAGAATTGAGCCAACTTAATTTTCGGCTGGGGCAATTATTTGCTGATGCGGCGAAGACTGCTTGCGAACGCTTTCGCGTCGCGCTTTCTTCGGTGGATTTAATTGGTGGCCACGGGCAGACAATTTTCCACCAAGGTCGCGCGGTGCCTTATTTGGGTGGGCGGGTGGCTTCGACTATGCAAATTGGCGAAGGCGCGGTGATTGCTGCGCGGACAGGCGTGACGACGGTGGCTGATTTTCGCCCTGCAGACATGGCGATGGGCGGGCAGGGCGCTCCGCTCGTGCCGTATGCCGACTATCTTCTATATAGCGATGGGAAACTGGGGCGGGCGTCGCTGAACCTCGGCGGTATTGCCAATGTTACGGTTATTCCAGCGGGGGCGGCGCGGGAGAGGGTGTTTGCGTTCGATACTGGGCCGGCAAATATGTTGATTGATGCGCTGGTGGCGCATTTCACGCGCGGAGGCAAGAAGTTTGATCAGTGCGCGAAGATGGCGCTGGCGGGGCGGGCGATTCCGGCGTTGCTCGATGAATTGATGCGCGATCCCTATTTGAAATTGAAGCCACCGAAATCGACGGGGCGGGAATATTATGGCGGCGATTATGTGAAGCGCGTC
>Ga0307475_10002843_pt1 | contig 10463 bp, 5 predicted proteins | sample atmos_gasesECM1C_FD_203317 | JGI IMG/M metagenome (GOLD analysis project Ga0307475, IMG submission 203317) | Hardwood forest soil microbial communities from Morgan-Monroe State Forest, Indiana, United States - atmos_gasesECM1C_515 | ecosystem: Environmental > Terrestrial > Soil > Temperate...
GCCGACGCGCCCGACGTGCTGCCGGCCTGGAAGTCTCACTTCGCACTGGATCTGGACTATGCGTACAAGCCGCTGGTCCTCACCGACGTGGCTCCGTCGATACAGACGATGCGCAAGACGACCTACGATCTCGTGCGCCACGCCGTCGGCGCCGACCTGGCCGCCAGCATCGGCCTCTTCGGGCGGCTCGAGCTCGGGGCGGCGCTGCCCATCGTCCTCTATCAAACCGGCGAAACCACCCCCGGCACCGACGGCCCAGGACTGCTGGGCGTCGGGAACCCGCGGATCGGCCTCAAGGGCCGCATCCTGAACGACGCCCGGCGCGGCCTGGGTCTCGGCGCCTCGCTGGTGGTGTCGATCCCGACCGGCATCGGCGGCGCGCTGATTCGCGAGACCAGCCTGGGCGGCGAGGGACGCCTGTTCGGAAGCCTCAGCCGCCCGCGCTGGAACGTCGCGCTCGACGCCGGCTTCCGCGTGCGCGCCGCCGATCACCTTTACGACATCCCGGTCGGCAACCAGCTGACCTTCGCCGCGGCGGCCGAGGTCCGCCTCTCTTCCGCCACGCGGGCTCTCCTGGAGCTGGCGGGCGCCACCGCGGCGGGAAGCCCGTTCGGCAGCGCCAAGGAATCGCCCACGGAAGCGCTGGTGGGCCTGCGCCGCGAGATCGGCCACGTCGAGCTGACGCTGGCCGGCGGCCCTGGCCTGGTGTCCGGCTTTGGCTCGCCGACCGCGCGCGCGGTCTTCGCCATCGCCTGGTCCGACGCCCCTCACGACGCCGACCAGGACGGCATCCCCGACGAGGCCGACAAGTGTCCGAACGAGCCGGAAGACAAGGACGGCTTCGAGGACAGCGACGGCTGCCCCGACCCTGACAACGACAAGGACGGCATCCTCGACCGCGACGACAAGTGCCCGAACGATCCGGAGGACAAGGACGGTTTCGAGGACAGCGACGGCTGCCCTGACCCCGACAACGACAAGGACGGTATTCCCGACGACAAGGACAAGTGTCCGAACCAGCCGGAGACCGTCAATGGCTTCCAGGACGACGACGGCTGCCCCGACGAGGTCCCGCCGCCCAGCGACCGCGACAAGGACGGCATCAACGATGACGCCGACGAATGCCCCGACGAGCCCGAGGACAAGGACGGCTTCGAGGACGAGGATGGCTGCCCCGACCCCGACAACGACAAGGACGGCATCCCCGACGAGAAGGACAAGTGTCCGAACGAGCCGGAGACCATCAACGGCTTCCAGGACGACGACGGCTGCCCCGACAAGGGCCCCGCGGCGGCGGTGAAGATCGGCCCCGACGAGCTGGAGACGCTGAAGCCCGTCTTCTTCGACACCGATCGGGCCCGCGTCCGCCATGCCTTCTACAACATACTGGGCCAGATCGCGCTGACGCTGAAGGCGCACCCGGAGATCGGCCGCTGCGCCGTCGAGGGGCACACCGACGACACCGGCCCCGAGGAGTGGAACCAGAAGCTGTCGCAGCTGCGAGCGCAGTCGGTGGTCGAGTTCCTGGTCAAGAAGGGCGTCGAGCGCGAGCGCCTGGCCGCGATCGGCCACGGCGAGAAGCTCCCCTGGACGTCGAACGAAACGCCGTGGGGCCGGGCCAAGAACCGCCGGGTCATCTTCCACATCGAGGGCGTCAACCTCGAGGATCAGGAGAAGCAAGAGCGGCGGCGCCTGGTGCGGGAGCAGAAGGCGGCCGAACGCCGCGCGCGCGAGGAGGGCGAGCAGACCGAGCCGCGCGAGCGAGAGAAGAACCAGCCCCGCCAGCGAGAGCCACGCGAGCCCCGCCAGCGAGAGCCACGCGAGCCCCGCGAGCGAGACCAACGCGAGCCGCGCGAGGAGAAGGCGCCGCCGCCGCGCTCACCGGCGCGCGCGCCGGATCCGGGCGCGCGCAAGCCGGGCGGCGACGAGCCCGCGCCCGCGGACAAGGCGCCCGAGGCGAAGCCGCCGACCTCCGCGGGCCGGACGTCCGTTCCGGCGCAGTCCACCGACCGCCCCAAAGCCAAGCCGGGAGCAGCCGAGAACCCGAGATCGCTGCGCGATCTCCTGAAGCTGCCACCTGGGGAAGGCCTCGATGAAACGGCGCCCGCCGGCGACGGCGCGCCCGACCTGCCGAAGCGCCGCCCGAAGCCGTGAGCGACCGGCCCGCGCCGCCGATTCTCAGCTCGCGTACAGCGCGTCGATGGCTGGCTTGTACCTCTCCAGCACCACCTTGCGCTTGACCTTCAGGCTCGGCGTCAACTCGCCCGCCGCCTCGCTGAAGTCGTGCGGCAAGATGGTGAAGCGCTTGATCGTCTCGTACGACGCCAGCGTGGCGTTCAGCGCGTCGATGTCCTTCTGCACCGCCGCCCGCAGCTCCGCCGACTGCCCGACCGTGGTGGCGTCGCCGTTGCCGAAGCGCTTGATCGCCTCCTCCGACGGCGTCAGCAGTGCCACGCAATAGGGGCGCTTGTCGCCGTACACCACGGCCTGGCTCACCAGCGGCGAGTGCGCCTTGATGGCGTTCTCCAGCGGCTGCGGCGCCACCTTCTTGCCGCCCGCGGTGACGATCAGATCCTTCTTGCGATCGGTGATCCGCAGAAGGCCGTCCTCCAGCATGCCGATGTCACCGGAGTGGAACCACCCGTCGGGCTCGACCGCCTCGGCCGTCGCCGCCGGGTTGTTGTAGTACTGCCGAAACACCGACGGACCGCGCATCAGGACCTCGCCATCCTCGGCCAGCCGCACCTCCACCACGTCCAGCGCGGGACCAACGGTGCCGAAGCGAAACTTCTGAACCCGGTTCAGGAAAGCCGCCGCCATCGTCTCGGTCAGCCCGTAGCCTTCCAGGATCAGCAGGCCCACGCCGTGAAAGAACTCGCCGATCTCGGCGGACAGCGGCGCCCCGCCCGAGATCAGGAAGCGGCAGCGGTCGAGTCCCAGCCTCGCCCGCAGCTTGCTGAAGACCAGCCTGTCCGCCAGAGCGCGCTCGAGGCCCAGCCATGTCCCCACGCTCTGTCCCGCGCGCTCGCGCTGGGACGCCGCCTTGCCGACGCCGATGGCCCACCTCACCAGCTTCTGCTTGGTCGGCGAACCTACCTTCAGGCCCGCCTGCACGCCGCTATAGAGCTTCTCGAAGATGCGCGGCACGCCGGCCATGAACGTCGGGCGAATCTCGAGGAGGTTGTCCTTGATCCTGAGCAACCCCTCGGAGAACGCGGTCACGCAGCCGATCTCGATGGACGTCCACTCGAGCTCCCGGCCGAGCACGTGAGCCAGCGGCAAGAACAGGTACTGCTCGTCGGCCTCGCGCATGTTCATGGCGCGCACGGCGCTGCTGACGCCGGCGACCAGGTTCTCGTGCGTCAGCACGACGCCCTTCGGGTTGCCGGTGGTCCCCGACGTGTAGATGATCGTAAACGTCGACTCCGGCCCCGCTGTCTCGCCATGACGGGCCAGCTCGTCGGGGTGCGCGCCGCTCCAGGCTCGCCCGGCGGTGCGCAGCGCCTCCAGCGATTCGACGAAGTCGTTCGCCCCCTGCACGGCCTCGGTGATCGAGACCGCCGTGCGCCCCTTGGCGTCGGGCTTGTCCAGCGCGGCGTCGCCCGCGATGTGAACCAGCGACATGACGGTGAAAAGTCGATGTCGCAGCGGCACCAGCTTCTCGATCTGGGTCGCGTCCTCGACGATCACCATCTTGGCGCCGCAATCGCGGATGATGAACTCGCACTGCTCCGGCGTGTTCGAGGCGTAGATGGGCACCGTCACCCCGCCCGCCAGCAGGATGCCGATGTCGCACAGCAACCATTCGAGTCGCGTCTGCGACAGCAGGCAGATGCGATCGCCGGGCACCACCCCCTGCGCGACCATGCCGGCGGCGATCTCGCGCGCCGCCATGTCCGCCTCCGCCCAGGTGATCAGCTTCCAGGCGCCGCCGCTCTTGTAACGGAACGCCGGCCGCCCCCCGCTCTCCTGCACCCGGCGCTTCCACATCTCGACTGCGGTCTTGGGCTCGTTCTTCCGGAGATCGGCCAACGCGGCGACAGCGGGGGCGCTCATGTCGGCGATAGTATAAAATTCCCGTCATGGCCGCGAAGTCTTTGCCCCGATGGCGCCTGGCGCTGCGGGCAGCGACCATCGCGCTCCTGGTCGGGAAGCACTGGCTGCGCTGGTGGCTGGGCTGGTGGTTTCTGCTCGTGACACTGGCCGGCAAGGCGCGGCGCCAGGAATGGTTTGGCCAGGTGGTCCTGGACCTGTTTCGCGATCTCGGGGCCACCTTCATCAAGGTCGGCCAGATCATGAGCACCCGCCCCGACCTGATCCCCGACTACGTCTCGCGCGCCCTCGAGCAGCTGCAGGACCACGTCGGCCCTTTCCCGTTCGGCGCCGTCGTGCGGACCATCGAGAGCGATCTCGGCCGGCCCATGCGCGAGCTGTTCGCCGAGTTCGCGCCCGTTCCGCTGGCCTCGGCGTCGGTGTCGCAGGTGCACAAGGCCCGCCTGCCAAACGGCCGCATCGTCGCCGTGAAGGTCCAGCGCCCGAACGTGGTCGAGCTTTGCACCTTCGACCTGGCGGTCATGAGGCTGGGCGCCCGCATGTTGAACGCGGTCCCCTCGATCGCCACGCTGGCCCCCATCGACACCGTCGAGGAGTTCGGACGCGCCGTGTTCGCTCAGCTGGATTTCCGCATCGAGGCGCGCAACAACCGCCGCTTCCGCGAGAACTTCCGCGGGAACGACAAGGTCGTCTTCCCGGAGATCGTCGAATCACTGTCGACGGAGCGCATCCTGGCCATGTCCTTCATCGAAGGGACGAAGATCCTGGCCACCCGCAGCACGCGCTCCGACCCCAAGCGAGTGGCGCGCCTCGGGCTCCAGGTCCTGCTGAAGATGATCTTCGACGACGGGTTCGTGCACGCCGACCTCCACCCCGGCAACATCTTCATCACCCCCGACGACAAGCTCGCGCTCCTCGACCTCGGGCTGGTGGGCGAGCTCTCGGACGGCCACCGGCGCGGGTTCGCCCGCTTCTTCGCCGCCTGGGCCCAGCGCGACGGGGACGCCATGGCCCGCATCATGTACGAGATGTCCGCCAACGCCGACGCCAGCGGCGGAGCGGACCCCGACAGCGAGTCGTTCGAGCGCTACCGGGGTGCCATCATCGAATTCGTCGGCCGCTACTGGGGCCAGCGCCTGGGCGAGGTCCAGGTCGGCCGGGTCCTCCTGGACATGCTGGGAATCCTGCGCCGCCACCGGGTGCGCGTGAACCCCAGCTTCACCATCGTCAATATCGCCATCGCCGTGACCGAGGGCATCGGCAAGCAGCTGGATCCGGATCTAGACTTGATGGCCGAAGCGCTGCCTTATTTCCTGGCCCATCCCGCAGCCAGTTAGATCCTCCAGCGTTACCCGTCAGACTCTGACAGATTTTGCACATCTGGCCCGACCTTGAAGGCTTGGTGTAAGACCCGTAATATGCGGCCCTTAGCCTTGGTCCTATGACACGGAAGTCGTGGAGGCTATGGAGCAGGCGCGGATCCCCGATCGGTACAGGCTCCTCGAGGAGGTGGGCCAGGGCGGCATGGCGATCGTGTATCGCGCGGAGGACAACACGCTCAAGCGCGAGGTGGCGATCAAGATCCTGCACCACCACCTGGCCACCGAGCCCGAATCGAAGGCGCGCCTCGAACGCGAGGCTCAAGCCGTGGCCAAGCTGCGCCACGAAAACATCCTGGAGATCTTCGATTACTCGGGGATCGACTCGCAGAGTGCGTACATCGTCACGGAGTTCATCGACGGCCCGACGCTCAAGCAGTGGCTGGGCGACCATGCCATCGCTTTTCCCGAGGTGGCGGCGCTGATCGCCGCCGAGGTGGGCGGCGCCCTGGCGCACGCGCACGGCCTGGGGATCATCCACCGCGACGTCAAACCCGAGAACGTCATGATCCGGAAGGACGGCCTGCTCAAGCTGATGGACTTCGGCATCGCCCAGGTCGTCGATCTGCAGCGCATGACGGTCACCGGCCAGCTGCTGGGTTCGCCGGCGTACATGGCGCCGGAGCTGATCGAGGGCAAGCCGCTGGATTTTCGTACCGACGTCTTCTCGGTCGGGATCATGCTGTTCCAGCTGGCCACCGGCAGCCTGCCGTTCTCCGGCAAGAACCCGCACGAGGTCCTGCGGCGCATCGGCGAGGGGCGCTTTCCCGATCCGCGTACCTTGAACCGGGCCATCGGCGACAGCCTGGCGCGCATCATCGCCCGCGCGCTGGCGCGTAACCCCGACGATCGCTACGCCACCGTCGGCCTGCTGACGGCCGACCTGGCGGAATACGTCGCCGAGGCCGGCCTGACCGACGTGCGATCGGAGCTGCGCGCGTTCTTCTGCGATCCGGCGGGCTTCGAGCGCGCGCTGCCGGAGCGCATGGCGGTGGCGCTGGTGGCGTCGGCCGAGCGCCAGCTGGCGGCGGGGCGGCCGGCGCGCGCCATCGAGCTGTGGAACCGCGTCCTCTCGTTCAGCCCTCAGCACGCCGGCGTGCTGGCGGCGCTGCGCCGCCTGGAAGGCCGGGCGCGATTGAAGAACACCGCGCTCGTGGGGGCCATCGTGGCGGCGATCGCGGGCATGGTGTGGGGCATCGCCCGGCTGCGCCCGGCCCCCGCCCCGACGCCCGCGGCGCCGACCGTGGCGGCGCCGGTCGCGCCGACGGTCAGCGCGCCACCTGCCGCACCCGTGCCGCCGCCGCCGCCCAATCCCGCGGCGACGGCCGGCGAGGCCGCCGCAGCTCGCCGGCTCGCCGCCCCGGCCACGCTGGCGGCCGGCGACAGGCCCGTGGCGGTGCGCCCGCACGTGCCGCGCGGCTCCTCGATACACGCGCCACCCTCGCCGTCGCTCTCGCAGGAGGCGACGCTCGCGGCCACCGAGGGGACGCGCACGTTCACGCTTGGACCGACCCCGCAGAACGTGGACGTCTACCTCGACGGCGAGCGCCAGTTCGCTTACGACCCCGACCACAAGAGCATCGCGGTCCCCTGGAACGGAAACCACGTGATCGAGTTTCGCAGCCCGTCCGACTGCTGCTTCATCGAGAGGATCGAGCTCGGGCCCGACCGTCCGGCGCCGCCCGACGGCGTCATCGCCCGGCGGCTGAGGTGGCGCCCGGCGCGGCTGTTGGTGACGACGGACCCGGAGATCCCGTCGGCGCGCATCATCGTCAGAGATCTGTCCAGCGAGGCCGGCAAGGCGACACCCGCCAAGCCGGGCGAGGAGGTTTCGGTGCCGTTTCTCCCCAGCGACGAGCCCAGCAAGGAGCTCGAGGTCGGCGTCGACACCGGCGACGCCTTCACGTCGGAGCGGATCACCGTCCGGGCCGGCCAGCGCGTGAACCGCGTCGTCAAAGTCAGGACCGGGAAAGAGTGATCGCCGCCGCCGTCGTTGCTTCTCTGTCGGCGCTGCTGGCGCTGACGCCTCCGTCGCAGGACTTCGATCGCGGGCGCATCGCCTTCGGGCGCGGCGAATATCAGCGCGCCATCGGGATCCTGCGGCCGCTGCTTTACCCCGAGCTGCGCCTGGAGAGCGAGGGCGAGGTGGTCCAGGCCCACCGCATGCTCGGCGTCGCGAACCTGTTCGAAGGGCGCCCCGCCGAGGCCAAGGTCGAGTTCCGCAAGCTCCTGGAGCTGCGCCCCGACTATCGCTTCGATCCGCTGCTGGATCCGCCGCGCGTGGTCGACTTCTTCAACAGCGTCCTGAAGGAGGAGGAGGACGAGATCGCGTCGCTGGAGGCCAAGCGCAAGAAGCTGGAGGCGGAGCGCGCCGCCCAGCGCCGCGAGGAGGCCGAGCGCCTGCGCGCGGCCTCCGCCAAGGTCATCGTCTACGAACGCCACTCGTACCTGCTGAACTTCGTCCCGTTCGGCGCCGGCCAGTTTCAAAATGGCCAGCGACGCAAAGGGCTGGTGTTCGCCGGCACCGAGGCGGGTCTGGTCCTGGTCTCCGTCGGCGCGTTCGCCGCCAACTTCTGGATCTTCGGCCTGCAACCGCACCGCGCCTGCCTGGACATGCAGCCCGCGGACGCCGGCGGGCTGCCAGGCCGCTGCCCGGACAACAGGATCGACCACTCGGACGAGGATCTCTCGCGCAACCTGACGCGCGTCCAGGTGGTCAGCGGCGGCCTTTTCTGGGCGGTCGCCATCTGGGGCGCCATCGACGCCGTCCGCCACTATCAGGAGCGCGAGCGGCTGGAGATCGAACCGTCCCCCCCGGTGGCGCCTGGCGCGCAGTCGGTTCCGGGACCGCCAGCCAAGCCGCAAGCCGGCGGGCTAGAAATTCGGCCGGGGACCCCGGCAGCCCCACTCGGCCTCGGCCTCTCGTGGGCGTTCTAAAACCAGGAGAAGACGCGACCCATGGCGACGTTAAGGATGCAGATGCCGGGCAAGGGCGTGAAGGTGTACCACATTTACAAGAAAATCACGTCGCTCGGCCGCAGCGAGGAGGCGGACATCACCCTGCCCGATCCGCTGCTGGCCGAGAGCCACGCCCACATTCACTTCGACGGGCGCGACTTCAACATCGCGACCACGGATCGCGACGCTGAGCTGTACGTCAACGGGCGCAAGCGCAACAAGCACCGGCTGACCCACGAGGACCGCATCCGCCTCGGCTTCATCGAGCTCGAGTTCTCGCTGTACGACGAACCGGTCACCGAAGAGTCGGCCGCCCGCACCATGGCCGAGCTGAACTCGTACAAGAAGCTGCTCGAGTTCTCGCAGCGGCTGATGGCCAGCTACGAGCTGCCCACGCTTCTGGAGCAGCTCCTCGACGTCATGATCCAGGTCAGCAACGCCGACAAGGGGTTCCTGGTGCTGATGGAGTCGGGCGAGCCGGTGGTGAAGGTGGCGCGCAACCTGCGGCGCGAGACCATCAGCGACGCCGTCAGCCAGCTGTCCGATTCGATCCTGGCCCGGGTGGTCAAGAGCCGGAAGGCCCTCATCATCTCGGACGCGCTGTCGGACAGCGAGTTCAAGAACTCGCTGTCGGTGGTCAACCTGAAATTGACGTCGGTGATGTGCGTGCCGCTGCTGGAGCGGGGCAACATGCTGGGGATCATCTACGTCGGCAACGACAACGTGGCCCAGCTGTTCGAGGAGACCCACCTCGAGGTGCTGACCATCTTCGCCTCGCAGGCGTCGCTCCTCGTCCGCAACGCCCTCCTGGTCAACGAGCTGCAGCTCGACAACCGGTCCTTGCACGAGCGCATGGAGCGCATGCGCTTCGGCGAGATCCTGGGCTCGTCGCCCCCCATGCAGGAGGTGTTTCGCAAGGTGCAGAAGGTGGCAGGCACGGACATCTCCGTGCTGGTCACCGGCGAGACCGGCACCGGCAAGGAGCTGATCGCGCGCGAGCTGCACAACCGGTCGGCGCGCGCCAAGGGCCCGTTCGTCACCATCAACTGCGGCGCCATCCCCGAGAACCTTCTCGAGTCGGAGCTGTTCGGTCACGTGCGGGGCGCCTTCACCGGCGCGGTCAGCAACAAGGTCGGCCGCTTTCAGGCCGCGGATCACGGCACCTTGTTCCTGGACGAGATCGGCGAGATGCCGCTGGCGCTGCAGGTGAAGATCCTGCGCGCCCTGCAGGAGCGGGTGGTGGTGCGCGTCGGCGACACCAACACCGAATCGATCGACATCCGCATCATCGCCGCCACCAACCGCGACCTCGAGGCCGAGATCAAGTCCGGCCGCTTCCGCGAGGATCTGTACTATCGCCTGAACGTCGTGCACCTGCACCTGCCCCCGCTGCGCGACCGCGGCGACGACATCGTCGTGCTGGCCCGATACATGGTCGGCCGCTACGCCCCCGAATACGGCGGCAAGGTGCGGGGCCTGACCCCGAACGCCATCGCCGCCATCAAGCGCCACCGCTGGCCGGGCAACATTCGCGAGCTGGAAAATCGTGTAAAAAAAGCCGTCGTCCTGGCCGACAAGGCGCTCCTCGGACCGGAGGATCTCGACCTCCTCCCCGACGATCTGCCGCCCATTCTTCCGTTGCTGGAGGCCAAGGAGAAGTTCCAGCGCGATTACATCAACGAGGTGCTGACCTTGAACGCCGGCAACCGGACCAAGACCGCGCGCGACCTGGGCGTCGACCCGCGCACCATCTTTCGCCACCTGGAAAAAGAAGAGGGCGGCGACGGCGGCCCGTCGGGCGAACCCGAAGCGCCGGTCAAGGAGCCGGCCTGATCACGCCCACTGGCGCTGATGGCCACGCCTCCCACCCCGCGCGCAATCCTTGCCAAACTCCCTGACACCAATGTCCGAGTTCGCCGACCCCGCCCCTTCGAAATGAGGCTCAAATCGCCACTTCTTCTCGTGGCACGCCCTGTGCTTCGTCACGGCGTCAAAAGTCTGTTTCGAAAAATGATGCGGGCGATCGGCGCGCGATCGCCCGCCCGGGTTTCGGTGATCGTGCTCCTCTCTTCG
>Ga0307475_10002844_pt1 | contig 10460 bp, 7 predicted proteins | sample atmos_gasesECM1C_FD_203317 | JGI IMG/M metagenome (GOLD analysis project Ga0307475, IMG submission 203317) | Hardwood forest soil microbial communities from Morgan-Monroe State Forest, Indiana, United States - atmos_gasesECM1C_515 | ecosystem: Environmental > Terrestrial > Soil > Temperate...
CCGAAAAAATCGTAGGACAAAAGCACGGCATACGAGACGAATGCGGAAAAATCCGTCATGGCGAGATTAAAGGTCTCGCCTGCATCGGAGTTCTTTTCCAGGAATTCAAACATTTTTCCTCCATAGACTCGTTCAAAGCCGGGATGTCCGGTCTGTACGCTTTCGCAAAGATGTCCCCAGGACTGGTAGTGAAGTTCGCCCAACGTCAAAACCATTGCCCGCAACGATCCGGATACTCCCGACTGCAGCGGTCTGCCGAACTCAATGAGCTCAAAGTTCCCGGCATCGTTAGCACGGCACACTTCCAGCATGCAAAGAACGCGCATGAGCCGGAACAGCGACGCTTCATCCGCTTTGATGGCACTGGCGATTTCCCGGCAGGACTTGGGCCCGTCCTTCAGGATGTCGGCGATGCCGAATTTTGCCGCAGCGTAGATTGCCTGTGATATCCAGTACGCGCTTGCCATCTGGAACAACGGTGGCGGTTGGATGCGCTTCCCTTTAGGGGACAGAAGTCCCGGTGCAGCAAAGTGAGTCGCTCGGATCTGAGTCGAGGCCGAGCCGTTTCTAAGCACCTGCCACAATTCGTGCCAGCGTCCGGTTTTCACACGATGGCTCACGACGCGAAACAACAGGCCCAACCGCAGTGCGGCAACGTTCACCATCGCAGCAAGGCGACCTCCGCCGCCATGCCTGGTCCGAGGGCAGCAATGACGCCCCAGTCGCCCTCACGAGGCTCACCACTGCGAACGATCTCTTCAAAAACGAACATGACGGTGGGCGATGACATGTTCCCGTAATTGCGAAGCACTGACCTCGAGAAGCGCAAGTCGGAGTCGGAAAGGCGAAGATGCTTTTGCACGCTGTCGATCACTCTTCGCCCACCGGGATGCATGATCCAAAATCGGATATCGGATTGGGAAAGACCGTTTCGTTCGAGGAGAGGCAGGAGCGCATTCTCCATCAGTCGCGGCGCCAGATGACGAACTTCAGAGCCCAGGATGATGCGCAGCTTCCCTTCACGATGTTCAAAGCCAACGCTCGCGAGGTGCTCGGGATCGAGGAACGATTCGAAATCCACGACCGCAGGGAAAGGCCAGTTGGGCAAAGACCCGCCAATCAGGAGGCAGGCAGCCGCGCCATCGGCACAGATGGCATTGCCGATGATTGTCTCCAAACTATCGTCGCGGTAATAACAGGCGGAACAAAGTTCGACAGTCAGCATCAGGCAGACCTGCCCGGGATGGGCTCCCGCAAAGTCGCAAGCGCGCTGCAGGCTGGGGATAGCGCCTCCGCAACCAAGTCCGACGATCGGGGCTCGCTGAATGCCCGAACGAAATCCCATATGCCCAATCAAACGGCTGGCGATGTCCGGGCATACATATCCAGTCGAGGTGCACAGCACAAACAGGTCCACATCCTGTGGCGACAGATTGGCAGCATCGAGACACCTTCGTGTGGCCCGGCACCCAAGATCGACAGCGCCTCGCAGATAGCGCCGGTTCAGTTGGTCGGAGGTCTCGTCAAGCAGGAGCCCGTTTTCAAAGTAAAAGTGACGGTGTTCGATGCCAGCCCTAGTAAAGATTTTTCTGATCGCTTCGCCGCGATAACCCAACTGAAGGAAAGCCTCCTCCTGGCTGATGCGGAAGCTGGGCGTGGCAATACCGGTGGAAAGGATTGAGTTGTAGATAAGTCCCAGTCCTACGTATGGGTCTTGAGATTCGAAGGGAGTCCCACCTAAGCAGTGTCACCTTCTAGCAGTAGGACATACGGCAGGTAGTTTTTATTCCGCTACGCTGACAAGTGCCGGTATCGATAGGTATTTGTCGGACTCTTCCGAACTGTTAAGTCCAATTTCGGGATTGGCGTCTCCCGCCGGGAGCACCGTCACGTTGAGCGGAGGAGGGTTGCCGCGCGCTTTTAACCAGCTCGGGAGAAGCGGGGTCCTCAAGAACCCGGTGTTGGTTCTTGGGGTGCGGAGACCGGAGTCGAAACATCTTGTGTTTTCTCTTGAACTATCACAGCTCTTAAGGAATAAAGCCTAGATCAGGGACGTTGATTCTGTAGAAGCAGAGCGAATGGAAAAATGACTTTCGAATTCCTACTTTGCGCAATCGCGTCGCTGCTCATTCTGCAGATGTTTGTGCTTCTATTCTCGCGAAGGCGATGCGAAGAAGAATGGTCTGAGGACGAAGCCTGTCGTGCAACTTGCGCGCGAGACGCGCGCCGACAGCCCGAACCCCGGATTCCTTAGCCAGAACGGTTCTTGTCGCATCATCCTGTAGACTCATGCAACCTCCTCTCTCAATCGTCGCTGGGTTGGTATTCGTGCTGCTGGCGACCGCGAATGTTTGGCTGGCGTCTCGCTCAGGCGGATCCACTTCCCGGGCGTGGCGATTACGCGCGCACCGCGTCATCGGTTATCTGTTCCTGTTTCTCTACTGCACGATGATGTACTTCATGGTGCTGCGCCTCAAAGGACTGCCCGATGAGCTCTCCACCCGCAACCTTGTGCATGCTTTGCTGGCTTTGCTCTTATTGCCGCTTCTAGGTGCGAAGGTAGTGGTCGCTCGATACTACAGAGCTCAGACCACTCTGCTGAGAATCCTTGGATCGGTAATCGCAGGCATTTCCTTCCTTGTGGTTGTCATGAATGTAGGCGCGTACTTGCTGCGTATCTCCAGCACTGACGCGGTATCCTCGCTTCTGTCCGGCACTGTGTTGGTCTCGTTTGCTGGCGGGTTCGGCTTTCTGCTTTTGCGGCGTCCACGCATTAGTGGTCCGGTGAGCGTGCAGCCGCCGGCTGAAAAACACTTGTCTGCATCGCCGGGTTCAGTCATTCTCCAGTTGGCGCGTATTGACCGCCAGACGCATGACACGAAGACTCTTCGTTTCCTGGTTCCCGAACAACAGAGATTTTCGTTTCGTCCCGGGCAGTTCCTGACCTTCAAGTGGATCGTCGATGGCTGCACCGTTCCGCGATGCTATTCGATCTGCTCCTCGCCCACGCAAACCGGCTATATCGAGATCACGCCCAAGCAGGCGCCGCGCGGTCATGTTTCCGTATTTCTAAACCAGCAGGCGACCGTCGGATCGACCGTGGAAGCATCGAATCCCACTGGCCAGTTTTACTTCGATGAAAAAGAGCACCGCCGCATTGTCCTGATTGCCGGAGGCAGCGGAATTACTCCGTTTGTCTCGATGCTGCGCTACATCGAGGACCGGTGTCTCCCCACTGAGGTGACGCTCCTCTACTTTGTTCGCACGCGTCACGACGTGATCTTTGAAGCCGAACTGGACCGGTTATGTTCGCGCTTGAGTCGATTCCGTTGCGTGATCGTGCTGTCTGACCCAGATCCTGCATGGACCGGACCCACAGGACGCATTACCCGCGACTTGATCGAGAGTCACGTTGAGGAACTATCGACCTCCACGTTCTTTCTTTGCGGCCCTCCGGGAATGATGAAAGCTGCCCATGACCTGCTTCAAAGCATGGGAGTCGATGAGTGGCGGTTGAAGCAGGAGAGTTTTGGAACAGTGCCGCCCGGAAATCCCGAGCCTCGAATTGCCCAGATGGTGATGGTGGAATTTGCGCACTCCAAGAGAGTGCAAATGGCATCATCGTCGGCGACTCTACTCGAAACAGCCGAGGCCTGCGGCATCCGGCATCCATATAGCTGTCGCCAGGGACAATGTGGCACGTGTATCACCAAGCTGCTGTCTGGAGAGGTTACGATGATGGCAGAAGACGGTCTCGCGCCTGGGCAGAAAGCCCAAGGATATATATTGCCTTGCGTCAGTCACGCGAAGTGCGACGTCAAGTTGGACTGCTGAAAACCGGCATTTGGCAACCGGCATTCAACGTTCGGCAAAAGCAAACAGCCAAAAAACCAAAACTGCACCACCCGCTACCGCAGGTGGTTCTGACTTATGCTGAAACCAGCGAGCCTACTTTTTCTCCGCTGATTACGCGGCGGATATTGCCGCGTTGGTTGAGATTGAAAATCACCATGGGCAGATTGTTGTCCTTGCAGAGGCTGATGGCGGTGGTGTCCATTACTTTCAAGCCGCGTTTGATGATTTCCATGTAGCTGATCTGCTGGAACATGGTCGCGTCTTTCACCAGGAAAGGATCGGCGTCGTAAATGCCATCCACTTTCGTCGCCTTGAGGATAACGTCGGCCTTGATTTCCATCGCGCGCAGTGAAGCGGCGGTATCGGTGGAGAAATAAGGATTGCCGGTGCCCGAGCCGAAAATCACTACCCTGTCTTTTTCAAGATGGCGAATGGCGCGGCGGCGAATGAAGGGCTCGGCGACCTGGTTCATCTCAATCGCCGACATTACCCGCGTGTGAATGTTCTGTTTTTCAAGGGCGTCCTGAAGCGCCAGGGCATTGATCATCGTAGCCAGCATGCCCATGTGATCGGCAGAGACGCGGTCCATGTCGCGCGCCTGCTCCGCCACACCACGAAAGAAATTGCCGCCGCCGACGACAATGGCCAGTTGCACGCCGAGAGAATGAACGTCGGCAAGTTCAGCCGCAATCTCATGCACTCGGGTTACATCGACTCCAAATCCCTGGCCCGCCGCGAGGGCTTCTCCGGAAAGCTTCAACAAGACGCGTTTGAAGACAGTAACCATTCTGAATTCAGTATAAATGGCGGCAACGGGGCTGCCCCATTGCCCGAGGCTATAAAGCGGGGCTTCATTCAGGATTACGGAGGCACTGCTCCACTTGCAAAGCCGAGCGGAAGGACACACCCATAGCGCCGACAGATTCCCTGCAGCAGGGAATCTCGCAGCGAATGTTTTCGATGCAAGCGACGAATTCTGCAGTTTCTGCCCAAAGCCAGCAGATTTCGATCCCGCGGCAGGGAACCGCGCAGGGATTCACGGGAATTTCCGTCGTTACCTGTTCTGCCCGCGACACTTAGCGCGCATTTCCCGATCCGGATGCGACCAGGAGCAGGGATTTACCAGGCAATTTCGTTCCTGACTGTAGGCCTGGGTCGCGGATACGGTTCCCGGCTGCCGGTTGCCGACCACTTCAAAACGGTCGATACCCTGAAACAACCCCAAGGCTGCACTTCTCAAAGCTAAAAGCCTAATTTTGGACAAGCCTGCAGCATGCTGCGTCTCTACGGGTGGCGCTGAGAAATTAGCCTGAATCGCCTTACCCAAGCGTAATCCGGGGTAATATTCTCCACCGTACTTTGGTGACTAGCTGCAACTGCCGGTTATGCCGCGAAAAATCGCTCTGATCGATTTCGACGAAAGCCTGCTCGACAGCAATCGCGCGACGCTTCAGGCGATGAGCACGGACTATGAAGTAGGGACGGCCGCAGATGGCGCAGCCGGTCTTAAGCTTGTAGAGCAGATGCGGCCCGACATTGTCGTTTTGGAACTGGTGCTGCCTAAACTTCATGGCCTGCAACTCTGTGCGGCCATTCGCCATCATCCCGATCTGCATAACGCAAAAATCATTGTCACAGCCTCTCCTACTTATGCAGTCGATGTGCACAAGGCTCGGGAGTTGGGGGCATCGTCATTTGTAAACAAGCCCTATAATCCTCCCGATTTGGTCCGGGCGATCAAGTCCCTGGAGAGCGTGCCCGTCCCGAAGAACGAGGCCGGGAGGATGGAGGTACTGCGGTCATATGACATCCTCGACACCGCGCCGGAGACCGCATTTGACGAGTTGGCGCAGCTCGCGGCGATTATCTGCGAAACACCCGGCGCCTTGATCAGTTTCGTGGACTCTGACCGGCTCTGGTACAAGTCGAGGATCGGCTTTGTCGCCGACGAAATCCCGCGCGAGCTCTCGTTTTGCGCTCACGCCATCATGCAACACGAGGTGATGGTGGTCGAAGACGCTACCAAAGACGTGCGCTTCGCCGGCAATCCCCTGGTGAACTCGTCTGCTAGCCCCATTCGTTTTTACGCGGGTTCGCCGCTGCTTGCATCTTCTGGAGAGGCTCTGGGAAGCGTCTGCGTCGTTGCCAGCGAGCCGCGAAAGCTGACTGACCAACAAAAGCGGGCGCTTCGCCTGCTTGGCAACCAGGTGCAGTTCCTGCTGGAATGGCGCAGGCACGTCAACAAAGGAAGATCCGCAGTCGCCAAGTCCTAACTAAACGAAATATGGCAACATTAACTTATGCCAAAGACAAGCGCGCAAAAAGACCTCCAGAAGCACTGGGCAAAGCAGGCAAGGGAAGCTCAGAAGCGAGAGGCTGCAAAACAGCCGCAGAAACCAGAGACTAAATCGCCGACAGCCGAGAAAACTGGGAGAGGCTCCGAAAAGTAAAGACGCAGCATCCTGCGTCTCCACGTGTTCCGTAACTGAACCGTGACGGGAACGAGCTCAGGCCATTCCGTCCCAAAGTTGATACTCCGTCCCGCTGACGATTAAAATTGAAGCACCTGCCTCTCTCGACCCCATTGTGTGGAGTAAAGGGAAAGGTGTACCCGTACGGGTGAAGGAGTGTAAGTGCTGGAAGTTGGCATCCAGGCCCCGGATTTCGATCTTCCGGCGGTCACCGGCGACCGCCGTCATCGAGTGCGTCTGAGTGAATTCAGGGGAAAGAAGAACGTAGTGCTCGCCTTTTATCCGCTGGATTGGACCCCGACTTGAAGCGAGCAGATGACGGCGTACAGTCGAGACCTCGACCGGTTCGCCGCCTTCGATGCCCAGGTTCTGGGCATGAGCGTCGATTCCACCTGGAGCCACATCGCCTGGCAGGAAAAAGAGATCGGCAAATTGAAGTATCCGCTGGTCAGCGACTTCTTTCCCCACGGCGAAACCGCGCAGAAGTATGGGGTCTTTCGCGCGGGAGATCCCATTCCGGGAATTAACGAGCGCGCGATTTTCGTCATCGACAAGAGCGGCAAGATCGTCTTCGCGCAGCTTTACGAGTTGGGTGAAGCGCCCGACAACCGGGACGTGATGGAAGTTCTGGAAAAGCTGGCCGCGGGCACTCGCCAGGCGGTCGCAAAGAGCTGAATGCGTCGCGCAACCCTCATCGGGCTCCAAGTGGAGACGCAGCAGGCTGCGTCTCTACCCTGACGAAAATAATGCCTGTGAGCATCGCTTATTTGTCGCTTGGTTCCAACCTTGGCGATCGTGGCGCGAATCTTCGCGCCTGCATTGCACGGCTCGACAAGCTCGGTAAAGTCGCGAAGATTTCTTCCCTTTATGAAACTGAGCCGATGGAATTTCGCGAGCAGCCCTGGTTCCTCAACTGTGTCGTCGAACTGGAAACACCTTTGACAGCGCATCAACTTCTTGCCGAAATCGAAGCCATTGAGGAGGAGCTGGGGCGAACTCGCGAGATCCACAAAGGGCCGCGAACCATCGACATCGACATTGTTCTTTTCGGAGATTCCGCGATCGCGGACAAGAATCTCAAGATCCCACACCCGGCGATGAGCGAACGCCGGTTTGTGCTGGAGCCGCTCGCCGAAATCGCGCCCCAGGCCGTCCATCCCGTTCTGCGAAAAAGCGCTCGAGAATTGCTGGCAGAATTGAACCAGAGGGTAGCGGGAAGGTCAGGTTCGACGTCTCCCCGAATAAGGCATTTTTCTCCCGGCTGAGACTAACGAGCTACTCGCGATTCAAGTACAATTTTGACGTGCGACAACGAGCGCCAGCGTTCCTGATTGTCTTGCTCACGGGGATTTTCGTATCGTCCGCTCTCGGGAACCTCCCATCCCAGCGACCATCAGGCAATATTCCTGCGCTCAACACCGATTCAATCGCCGAGGTCGCACAGCCGCGGGCAGTGAGGCCAGTCGATCCATATCCCTTTTCAACAGAGTTTTACTTCCAGCAATTTGCTTCCGAGCCAATCCCCGACGGAATGCGCCAGCAGCGTTCTTCGTGGGTGAGTCCGATATTTGCTCCGGTGACTAATGCGGCTTCGAGTCTGTCGAAGCGGGTTGCGAGCCTGCGACGCGCGCTGGTTCGGATGATGCCATAGCCCCTGCTGCCTGGAGCGCCTCGTCAGGCTTCCAATGATTCCCTGGGTACCATGCCTCGATCTTTCCTTCAGGACTGATTACCGCCGTGCTCAACGAGTGCGTGATGCTGCTCCCGTCTTCCTCGTAGAACACTCCGAAGAAGTCCGCCAACTGCTTCATTTCGTCCGAGGGAGCGGTGGCAAACTCCCAATGCTTGAAGTCTTCCTTGGTGTAGCGCTCAGTGTAGGCCGCGCCGTAGCTGCGCAAGACCTCAGGGGTGTCATGTTTGGGATCAAAGCTGACGCTGAGCAGGTGAGTCTGAGCGTATAGCTCCGGAGTTTTGACCAGCGCTTTGTCGATCTCGGCAAAATTGCTGTTCATCCGGGGACAATAATCGTTCAGCGTGCAGCGAGTATAAAAAAACGTGATCAGCAGCGTCTTGCCGCGATAATCGTTCAAATGGATGCGTTTTCCATTTTGGTTCGTAAGCGCAAAGTTTGGAACTTGCTCGCCAACTTGCGGGACGTGCATCGGCTTAGTCTCAGCCGGAAGAGTTCCAGGAGCGGCTTTCTTGATGACGTCGAGCTGATCGATCGCGATTCGCTCGCCCTGGACTTTGATGTCGCCCTTGATCTCGTCACCCGGCCCGACTTGATTGAGCATGGCGTTGTCGCTCACCGGATAAGGCATAGTCATCGCTTCCATGAATCCTGGAATCGCGTCATGCTGGATGATCAGCTCATGACCGAGTTGGTCCACAGACATGATCTTCCCGTGCAGAGCATAGTGCTTGATCGCCGGAGAACTGGAACAGCCGGAAAAAGCAAGAGCGAACACGAAGGGCACCATGGCACGAAAGAGGTCACGGAGAAACAAACTGAGGTTTGTCATGGCTGAATGCTGAGTGCTGACGGCTCTCTTACGATGGACTCTCGACGGTTTCCAATTGCGCGGCCCGCTCCGAAGTTCCCGCGCGCTCTACCTCGAATGCGAGCCGGCGATTCTTGACGTCGGCATCGATGATCACGTGATCGCCATGCAGCACCTCGCCGTCGAGAATCTTCAAGGCAAGCGGGTCCTGAATCATGCGCTGGATGGCGCGCTTCAGCGGCCGCGCACCATAGGCTCGGTCGTAGCCTTCCATGAAGATCAGCTCTTTCGCCGCCGGGGTGAGCTCGATGGTGATCCTGCGGTCGCCGAGCAGCTTACGCAAATCCGCCAGTCGCAGATCGACGATGCGCATCAGTTCCGCTTCGCCCAACGGCTTGAACAGAATGATGTCGTCCACACGGTTGAGGAACTCGGGGCGGAAGTGCTCCTGGACAACGTTCATTACCTGCGCGCTGGCACGCTCGAAGGCTTCGGGACTGGCCAAGGCCTCGGAGTTGAGAAACATCGCGCCAAGGTTCGACGTCATGATGATTACCGTGTTCTTAAAGTCCACAGTGCGGCCTTTGCTATCGGTTAAACGGCCATCGTCGAGAATCTGCAGCAGGACATTGAAGACGTCGTTGTGCGCCTTCTCGATTTCGTCGAACAGAATTACCGAATAGGGACGGCGACGGACGGCCTCGGTGAGCTGTCCACCTTCGTCGTATCCGACGTATCCGGGAGGTGCTCCGATGAGGCGGGCGACCGCATGCTTTTCCATGTACTCCGACATGTCAATGCGGATCATGTTGTGCTCATCGTCGAACAGGAACTCGGCCAGGGCGCGTGCCAATTCGGTCTTCCCCACACCGGTCGGACCTAGAAAAATGAATGAGCCGATCGGACGCCGCGGGTCGCTTAGCCCCGCACGCGAGCGGCGAATTGCGTTGGCGACGCGCTCAAGAGCCGTGTCCTGGCCGATGACGCGCTCGCGCAGACGAGCTTCCATGTCGATCAACTTCTTTACTTCGCCTTCGAGCATCTTGGAGACGGGAATGCCCGTCCATTTGGAAACAATTCGGGCCACGTCCTCCTCATCCACTTCCTCCTTGAGCATGCGATGCCCGCCAGTCCCGCCGCTCTGCGCGCTTAATCTTTTCAATTCATCTTCCGCCTGGCGCAGCAGGCCATAGCGAATCTCGGCCACGCGTTGCAGATTGCCGCGCCGCTCCTCGGTTTGCTCCTCGAGCTTCAGCTTCTCAATGCGCTCCTTGAGTTCCTGAATCCGCGTGATCGCTTGCTTTTCTTCCTTCCATCGCGCCTTGAGCGAATTTGCCTGCTCGCGAATCTCAGCCAGCTCTTTTTCGACTTCACGCAAGCGTTCCTTGGAGTTGGGATCGCTCTCGCGCTTCAACGCCTGTCGCTCGATTTCAAGGGAGGTCGCCCGTCGCTCCAGTTGATCGATCTCTGTCGGCATGGAATCGATCTGGATGCGCAGCGAAGCCGCAGCTTCATCGATGAGGTCGATGGCTTTGTCCGGCAAAAAGCGGTCAGAGATATAGCGATGCGACAAAGTCGCGGCAGCCACAATGGCCGAATCTTTGATGCGCACGCCGTGATGAACTTCGTAGCG
>Ga0307475_10002846_pt1 | contig 10457 bp, 2 predicted proteins | sample atmos_gasesECM1C_FD_203317 | JGI IMG/M metagenome (GOLD analysis project Ga0307475, IMG submission 203317) | Hardwood forest soil microbial communities from Morgan-Monroe State Forest, Indiana, United States - atmos_gasesECM1C_515 | ecosystem: Environmental > Terrestrial > Soil > Temperate...
TGGTTTCCGCGATTGATCCATCGACTAACAAGGTCGCGAGTACTCTATCCGCGCCCTTCAGCCCAGGAGCCATCGCCACGACGCTGGATGGCAAAACGGCCTATGTGGTGAACACCTGCAGCGCGGCGGACCAAGCTTCGGGAAACCCAGGGTCGGTCACCGTCTTTGACTTGGTGAATGACAATGTACTCTTACCCGCTATCACCGTCGGCAACTGTCCGAACGATGTCGTCGTCGGATCAACCCCCAACGGCATGCGAGCTTACGTCAGCAATCGCGGATCAGGCTCGGTATCGGTTATTGATCTGGCCATGAACATGGTGACAGCGACTATTCCCAACTTACAGTTCGCTGAGAGTTTGGCTCTGAGTCCGGACGGCAGCAAGCTTTATGTCGCAGGAGCGTTCGCCGTCATCGATACAACGACTAACCAGCCAGCGGGAGTTTTACCGGGATCGTTTTCCCCCAGCTTCGTCGCTGTAGATCCGGCAAGTCTCCTGCCCTCGGTCAGCGACGGCAGCGGGGTGTACTTCGGCGCGAATTTCTTGTCTTTGTGCGGCTCCGGTCCGCTTGCATTTATGCCAACCGGCGGCAGAGCATTTGCGGCCGAGAGTTTCAATGGAAGTTTGGAATGCGGCACAAATGAGGTGGACGACATCTCCGCGGGTCCCCCGCCGGCAGTGACGGCGACATTTCCGACTGCGCTTTATGGAAACAAAATCGCAATTTCCGCAGATGGATCGATTGGCTATGTCGGCGGGAAACTTATCAATCCCCAACCTCGAAACGTAGCAACCGGCACGGCGACACTCGCAGGCCACTCAGTTGGAAGTGTGAGTATCACGAACGGCGGTTCCGGCTATACCGGGGCACCAGCCGTGCTCTTTGGTTCCACAGACGTGGACGCCATTGGACAGGGACAGGTTGATACTACCGGCGCCTTCTGCGGTGCAGTTGGCTGCATCTACGGGATCAACTTTGATTATTTCAGTGGTGGTGGCTCCGGGTATCTAGTTCCTCCTATTGTGCAATTTGTTTGTACAACCCCTGGCGGATGCTCAAGGGTAACTCCAGCGGCTGCTACTGTGACCATTTCCAATGGAAGCATCAACTCGTACACGATTACTAACCCAGGTGCCGGCTACGTTTCCTTTAATAACCTCACCGGACAAGTAATCCCAGACGAACCGCTGGTCTTGTTCCGTCGGCAAGGGTTTACTCAGGCGACAGGTTTCGCAACCATCTCGAATGGGGTCGTATCGTCGGTTGTTGTTACCAACGGCGGTTCCGGATACGGTACGGGCGCCAGGGTAGCGTTCGAGTGTGGTGTCCATGGAGCTTCGTGCGGCGGTGAGGCGCTGTCTTTTAACCCCAACTCTGATACTCCTGGCTCCTCGATACCGGTCCTTGCACCGGATGTGCAGGGGTTGGCCATTGCGCCAACACCCCCAGCCAACACTCCCGCTTCGGGTTCGTCAGTTCCTGTTTCCATCAACAACAATACGATCCAAGTCACATTTCAAAACGGTGTCACGCAAGCCGGTCGGACGACGGCCGCGTATCTGGGCGGAAATTGTCCAGCCGCTCCGGGCGGATTCCAGTTCGGGAATCAGCCGATCTGCTACGACATAAATACAACCGCTGCGTTTCCGATGGGCAGCACGATCCAGGTATGCATCACGGACCCGGGTGTTACGGCCAACTCCACGCTTCAACATTTTCAGGGAGGCATGTGGACAAATGTAACCACCTCCGTTGACGCAACTAATCACATCATTTGTGGCAGTGTCCAGACGTTCTCGCCGCTAGCGATCTTCCAGAGCCAGGGCCCAACCGATACGACACCTCCTCACACTATGGCCGCGGCCTCTCCGCCGCCCAACGCGGCAGGCTGGAACAACAGCAATGTCTCTGTGAGCCTGAACGCAATGGACAACGCAGGCGGCTCGGGAGTCGCGCGGATCAGTTATGCGATTAATGGCACCGCTCCAATCATTCTCAATTCCGCTTCAGCATCGTTTGTGATTTCTAGCGAGGGCATCAATACCATCACCTACTTCGCCACCGACAATGCCGGCAATGTCGAAGCGGCGCATCAGCTTGTCATTAAGTTGGACAAAACTGCGCCGATCGTCTCCTGCTCGACTGCGCCAAGTATGCTCTGGCCACCGAATCACAAGCTGGTGAAGGTAGCAACCGCCGTAAATGTACAAGATTCCCTTTCTGGTCCTGCGGGCTTCGAGCTGCAGTCGATCACGAGCAATGAGCCGGACAGCGGTAGGGGAGATATCGTGGGCTGGAACATTGGAACTCCCGACGTCAACGGACAGCTTCGCGCCGAACGCCTGGGCAGCGGCAACGGTCGCACCTACACACTCGAGTATCTGGGATTTGATATTGCCGGCAACTCGGCCCCATGCGTTACACAGTTCGTGGTGCCGCATGATCAAGGAAATCCGTAAGCGATTTGACTGACGTTTTAAAGGCCTTGAGGAAGTAGCAGCATAAACCCGCTTCAAGATTGGCTGCTGCCTCCCGGCCGGTTTCCGCAACATTCGGTGAGCCAGTTTTCTTTCGCTTTCCGCTTATGAAAATAGCAGCTCGTCTGCCAGAGCTCGCTTATGGGAGGAGGAAGACAATGAAACTTAACCGACTCGGCCCTTCGTTGCACGAGTCTGACATAGGCGCAATTGCCGTCGTCGCCATAATCGCGTGCTTAACGCTGACAGCTCCACCGTTGGCAGCGGCGACGTTCACAGTCTCTAACACCGCCGACAGCGGAGCTGGTTCGCTGCGTGCGGCGATTGGCGACGCTCAAGCGGCTCCCGGACCGAATGTTATTGAGTTCGCCCGCCATGTGCGTGGCACGATTGTTCTTACCAGTGGAGCAATCGTCATCTATCAGGATTTGACGATCAACGGTCCAGGTGCGCATCGGCTCTCTGTCAGCGGCAACGACGCTGATCGTATCTTCGACATTGAAGGCAACATTTCCCAAGGGGGATCGGGAATCACCGTAAGCGTTTCGGGCCTGAAGATTAAGCATGGACTTGCAACTTCAGGTTCGCCTCACAGTAGTGCCGGCGGTGCGATCTATGTCGGCAATGGGGCGATCCTGAATGTGTCAGGAATAGTACTGTCACACAATCAAGTCATCGATAATGTTGGGGGTACAGCCGAAGGCGGCGCCATCGCGATTGTCACCTCGGGCAGCGTAAACGCCTCTGACGTAACGGTACAGCGTAATCGAGCGCTGAGCACTGCAGCCGGAGCAGCGCTGGGCGGAGGACTGTCTGTCGATGCAACGTCAACCCTCAGCCTGACTGACAGCCTGGTCACTCTGAATGAGGCGTTGGGTAGCCCCGGTATCGGCGGCGGCGTTTACACGCTGGGAACCTTCAGCTTTGATGCCTCGACGAGCATTACTGCGAATAAAGCCTCCACTAGCGGCAACGACATAGGTCCGTGATCGGTTGTCGTTTTTGCCGATTTTTTCTATGACGGATCTAACTTGCCAAGTCGAAGCTCGTTAAATCCGGCCACAGAGGCCGGATTTTTTCTGCTGCCTGTTGCTCTCGGCAGATTTCCACACGCCAGTGAGCCAGTTTTCTTTCGCTTTCCGCTTATAAGATTAAGCGCTTTTCTCCTTCCGACCGGCTGAGCCTAACTTGGCCGTCCCAACTCTGGTCTGGCAAAGAGTAGCGAACTCTTTCTTTTGGGGTACGGTCATGAAGAAGCTCGCGGCAATTTCACTCCAGGCTGTTTTACTGGTTGCTTTTTGCGCGGTCCGAAGTGCGAACGCTCAGTTACTGTATGTAACCAGCCCTGGCACAAGTTCGGTTACGGGAATAAATACAGCCAACGATTCGGTTGTGGCGGCTATCCCCGGAGTGAGTGGGGCGAGTGCCATCGCCATCGCGCCGAATGGCTTTGCCTATGTAGCTGAGACTGCTTCGTGCAACAACTCAAGTCTGGCGGGATCCATTGCTGTGATCGATATTGTAGGGAATCGCATTGCGAACACTGTTCCTCTCGGAGTTGGGAATTGTGCGGACGCGGTGGCTATTTCGCCCGACGGCGCTACCGTCTATGTAGCGTTTTATCCAATCGGAGTCTTTGGCGGCAGCGTCGCAGTCATCAGCACCGCCACGAATTCCCTGCTGACCACCATTCCGCTGGGCGGGCCTGCCTACGCGGTTGCGGTGAGTCCCGATGGAAAAACGCTCTATGTGGAATCCGCACGGCAAATCCTCAAGATCGATACAACCACAAAGATCGTGACGACTGGCCCGTCGGCCATATGTGGGCACGTAGGTGGCGGTCCGATGACTATTACCCCAGATGGAAGCCATCTCTACCTAACCGCATGTGGGAGCGCTGTAGATGTCGTCGATACCTCGACCTTAGCTTCCAAAACTGCGCTTAATGTGCCCTGCACCTCGGGTGGACTGGCAATTACCCCCGACGGAAAGACCGTGGTTGTTTCTGACGTCGAATGCGGAGGGACTTCATTATTCGATACGGCGACGCAATCGGTAACGGGAAGTCTCGGCGGTGACCCAACTCTGTCGCAATTTCTGAATATCGTAATAGACGCAAACGGACAGACTGCTTACGGAACGACAACTACCGGAGTTAACTCATTTAACCCAACCGTGAATGGAAATGTGCCGGTTACAGTTGCCAGCGTAGCAGGTGCGAATGGAATCGCCATCGTCCCTGCGCTTCCGGCCAGAAGTCCTGTTTCTCCAACTTCGCTCACGTTCGGGCCGCAAGCGCTCACCACAACCAGTCCGGCTCAGTTTGTGACCGTCACGAATAACGGCACCACCAGCTTCTCGGTGAGCAACATTCTGGTTTCTCCGGTTAAGGAGTTTCCCGAGACCGATAACTGTATCGGCACTTTGCTATTGCCGGGAGATTCATGCACGGCTCAGTTCCAGTTCGCTCCGGCAGCTACGGGAACGCGGCCGGGCACAGCGACATTCGAGTTCTCCGATCCCAGCATTGCCGCACAGCAGGTTTCCCTTTCTGGGACGGGAATCACGGCGGCGGTGAGCTTCGTACCGCCGGCCTTAACCTTCGGATCCACGATCATTAACAGCCTCAGCTCCGCTCAACCACTTGTGATCTCCAACTTCGGGGCCACTACCTTGACGATTGCCAATCCCAATGGAGGGAACGATCCCAGCGGAGACTTCCAGGAAAACGACAACTGCGCCTTCGATGCGAATGGAAACACCACCATTGCGCCCGGACAGGTCTGCGTCCTCGACATTCTGTTTTCGCCTACCCAAATCGGAATCGAAACCGGACAGCTCATTGCCACCGATGGCGCAGGCAACACGTATGTAGTTCCGCTGTCCGGTACAGCGATACCGCGGGGAGTGCGGCTGCTGGCATCTGCCATGAGCTTCGGGTCGCAAGCAGTAGGCACAATCAGCGTTGCCCAAATTGAAACTGTTACCAACCAGTCGGATTCCGATCTGCAAGTCAGCAAGATCAGCGTCATTGGCGACTACCAGGTGCTGGCAGAGAATTGCATTGGCGCCGCGCTGCCTTTTGAAACCTCATGCGAGATCGCGGTCGCATTTGGTCCTACCGCCAGCGGTGTGCGGCCAGGGCAGATGCTCATCACCGACAATCAAAAAGCCTCCAGCCCTCAGATTGTTACCCTCTCCGGTTTTGGCACTTCCGGCGGCCTGACTCTATCGCCTTCATCACTCAGTTTCGGCACCGCAGCCCCGTCAACGATGACTCCCACGCAGACGGTGAGCATCACCAACACCAGCAACAGTGCCATCACCATCAACAGCATCATGACGCTGGATGATGGCACCGCAAATTATGCGGAAACAGACAATTGTCAGCCGTTTCCATTCACGCTGGACATGGGCGCCACGTGCACGGCGCAGGTGAATTATGCGCCGTTCGGATATGGGCGCGCGTTGACCGGTCAAGTCATAATCGTCGATAGCGATCCTCCGGACAGTCCGCACATCGTGTCGTTAACCGGCCCAGGAACAGCCGGAATACACGAAACGGTGAATGGCACTCCAGTGGACACATTTGCTGTGTCTCCGTCCTTCCTGAGTTCATCCGGCGCGGTGGCCGTGAGCGATGTCTTCCAAACGTTGATCGCGAAAATCGGCGCCATCAATGCTACCGAGACTGACAATTGCCAGCCAAGTTCAACGTCCTGCAACATTGACGTGACGTTCGGCAGCGGAGTCGGACAAATTACGATCGACGATCCGAATCATAGCGACCAATCGCCGCTCATCGTGGCGCTCGCCAGTCCCGTTTCAGGACCGACCAAGGCTCGAACTAAAACTGCGCTATCAGCCTCCATGAATCCTTCGGTCTTTGGCCAGTCAGTAGCATTTATGGCAGCAGTAGCAGCGACAGGGCCCGGGTCAGGCACTCCTACTGGCCCGGTCACTTTTCTCGATGGTTCGACACCATTGGCGACGATAACGGTTGACCCGACTGGCGCAGCAGTATTCCAGACCAACTCGCTGGCCGTCGGAATGCATGCCATCTCCGCCAGCTACGGTGGAGACGCAAATTTCCTCGCGTCCGCCTCGGTGTCGCTCAACCAAACCGTAACTCAAGCTACGCCCGCGATCACTTGGGCCACTCCAGCACCTATCACTTACGGGACGCTTCTCAGCCGGACGCAACTGAACGCCACTGCCTCGGTCCCAGGAATTTTCGTGTATTCACCGGGCGCAGACGCGCTGCTCCCCGCAGGCAATCAGATGTTGTCGGTCACATTCACGCCTTCGGACGCGGTTGATTACACCACGGCAACGGCGAATGTTGTGCTCGTCGTCAACCAGGCGACGCCAATTATTGCCTGGACAACACCCGCGCCGATCCTTTTTGGTACTCCGCTCAGTAACACCCAACTGGACGCCAGCACCCCAGTTGCCGGAAATTTTGTGTATTCGCCTCCGGCGGGCACGGTATTGAACCCGGGCAGCCAAACTCTCTCAACGACTTTTACTCCAAACTCGGCCAACTACACCACGGCAACCGCAAGTGTCCTGCTCGCCGTGGATGAAGGGCCTGCGTTTACCAGCCCACCCAGCGCCACGTTCGCGGAAGAAGTTGCCGGATCTTTCACCGTTACATCGGTCGGGTTTCCCATTCCGGTCTTGAGTGAAAGCCCTACGCTGCCGACAGGCGTTTCCTTTACCGATAATGGCAATGGCACAGCTACGCTCAGCGGCACGCCGGCGGCGGGAACGGCTGGGACATACACGCTTACTCTGCAGGCCGCGAATGGTATTGGAGTTAATGCGAACCAGACGTTTACCTTAACGATTGGCACAAGCCTCAGCATTGTCTCCGGAAATAGCACGACATTTACTGTCGGTTCACCGGGCTCGTTTTCAGTCGTTGTCAACGGCTCTCCTGTTCCGGCGGTAACCAAAACGGGAAACCTGCCGGCTGGAATCAACTTCGTTGACAATGGCGATGGTACGGCTAGCATCAGCGGCACTCCGGCGAAGGGTTCCGACGGCGCCTACCAGATCCTGATCAACGCGACTAATTCAGCCGGAGCTACTGCGAGCCAGAAGTTTGCACTCACGGTGAATGCCACCGGTCCGGCGATCATTACTGGGAACGTCACCACTTTTGCCGTCGGAACCCAAGGCACGTTCATGGTGGAGACGACCGGCTCGCCTGCGACTCTGGGAGAAACTGGGTCGCTGCCTCAGGGCATCAATTTCGCCGATAATCACGACGGCACTGCCACTCTGAGTGGAATTCCCGTTTCGGGGACACAAGGAACTTACACGTTCACTGTGACTGCCAGCCCCGCACCCGCCGCGCCCGCGGCAGCCGGACCCGTCGGACAGAGCTCAACGATCCCGAACTCCGCCACGCAGAGCTTCACATTGTTGGTGAACCCCGCGGTTGGCATCACTTCGACAAACGTCGCAGACTTTACAGAAGACACTGCTGGAACCTTCGCCATTACTGCTTCAGGAAAACCGACGCCGGCACTGACCGAAGTGGGCGTCCTGCCGAAAGGCGTCACTTTCACCGACAACGGAGACGGTTCTGCAACCCTTACCGGTTCCCCAGCACCGGGTACCAGCGGAGAGTACGGTTTCATCGTTAGAGCCCACGATGTTGGCAACCCCGACGCGATCCAAAGTTTCACCTTGTCGGTCGCTCAACCGCTCGCAATCACCAGCGCCAATGCCACCACGTTCACGGTTGGTAGCGCTGGATCCTTTGTCGTGACCACCACCGGAACCCCAGCGCCCGGGTTGACCGAATCGGGAAATCCTCCTTCCAGCATTACCTTCAAGGACAACGGCGACGGCACTGCCACGCTGAGTGGCACACCTGCCGCCACGACCGGAGGAATCTACTCTCTCAGCTTTGTTGCCCATAACGGCGTCAGCAAGGATGCGACTCAGGCGTTTACGTTGACGATCGATGAAGCTCCGAGCATCAGCCTGAGTGCCGGCAATCTGATGCTGGGAGTCGGAGCGCCAATCACCTTCTCGGTGCGCAGTACTGGATTCCCGAAGCCGTCATTGTCGGAAAGTGGCGCGTTGCCACACGGCATCAGCTTCCACGACAACGGAAATGGTACGGGATTCTTGACTGGCGCAGCAGCGCAAGGTACGGAAGGAACGTACCACCTCAGCTTCACCGCCTCGAACGGCTTGGGCTCACAGTCGGTGAACTTTACCTTGACGGTCTATGGGAACGCTGCGCCCGCTTTCACCAGCGCAAACAGCGCAACCTTCGCTGCGGGAGTGGAGAATTCATTCCTGGTGACCACCACCGGCGTGCCAACGCCAAAGTTGGCGGTAACGCCGAAGAACGCAGGTGGACTCACCTTCAAAGACAACGGCAATGGCACCGCCACGCTCAGCGGCAAGCCCGCATTCTTTGGCAACGGCGGCTCCAGAACCATCCTTCTCACCTTCACGGCGACCGGCGCGGGAGGCGCGCAGTTCGCCGCCGTGCAGAAATTCACGCTCACAGTTAAGCCAGCCAAAGGCCCTGTCTTCACCAGCGTCAACCATGCTGCTTTCACTGAAGGTGTGCTGGGATCGCTTACCGTCACCGTTACCGGACTGCCCATACCGAAGTTGACTGCCACCCATCCGCCCGCAGGTATCACCTTCCAGGACAACCACGATGGCACCGGCACGCTTAGAGGAACTCCGGCAATTGGAGGAAGTACCGGAACTCATTCCATCACCTTCACGGCCAACAACGGGGTGGCAGTAAAAGGCACGACCAACGTGACGCAACTCTTTTCCTTGGACATCCTGCCGCAGAACCAGATTGCGCCCGCCTTCACCAGCGCGAACAGCGCCATCTTCGCGGAAGGAGTAGAGAATTCATTCCTGGTGACTACCACCGGCGTACCTACGCCAAAGTTGACGGTCACGCCGAAGAACGCAGGCGGACTCACCTTCCAAGACAACGGCAATGGCACCGCCACGCTCAAAGGCAAGCCCGCATTCTTTGGCAACGGTGGCTCCAGGACCATCCTTCTCACCTTCACGGCGACCGGCGCGGGAGGCCCGCAGTTCGCCGCCGTGCAGAAATTCACTCTGACGATCAAGCCGTCCAAACCGCCGGTGTTCACCAGCACCAATCATGTGGCCTTCACTGACGGGGTGCTGGGATCGTTTACCGTCACGGTGACCGGACTGCCGATACCCAAGCTGACTAAGACAGGCGCCCTGCCGCCAGGCATCACCTTTGTGGACAACCATGACGGCACGGCAACGCTTAGCGGAGTTCCGCAGCTACAAACTACAACTGCCACGACCATCACGATCACCTTCATCGCCAACAACGGCGTGGGAGGAGCGCCAGTCTCGCACGATGTCACGCAAAAGTTCACGCTGGGGATATTTCCAGTCCCATGAAGTTGCGCATGAAGACCGAACAGCGTGGGCCATTCGAACCCAACGGATTGGCAATCCACTAAAGTCCGGCCGGCTACAGACCGGACTTTGCGTGCACGACGGCAACCACGTCCGCCGCGTGTAGCTCTATCGCACAATCAGGAACAAGATTCCCTGCTAATTCGCTGCTTCCTCTAGCACATGAACTCAAGAAAGAGCAGTAACTCCCATGTACCGATTGGCTTAACCAGGAAATTCCCTCAATTCCCTGCTCCGTTCCCTGCTGCCCAGGAGAAATCTGATGGTTTTGGGCAAGATTCTTGGAATCTCTCGCTTGAAGGAGAAAAATTCGCTGCGAAATTGCCTGCTGCAGGGAATCTTCCGGCCACCTGGCGGTCAGTTGCGCACGCCGAGTGGTTGAAGTGGAAGACGAGATTTTACGAGTTCCGCAAGATCTATCGAGAGTTAACGTAGCATTCGGGATTCGGCTACTACACCAAAAGCAACGGCAACAGACGAACACGGATTACACGGATGCACACGGATCGGACGGATAAACCTTAC
>Ga0307475_10002847_pt1 | contig 10456 bp, 12 predicted proteins | sample atmos_gasesECM1C_FD_203317 | JGI IMG/M metagenome (GOLD analysis project Ga0307475, IMG submission 203317) | Hardwood forest soil microbial communities from Morgan-Monroe State Forest, Indiana, United States - atmos_gasesECM1C_515 | ecosystem: Environmental > Terrestrial > Soil > Temperate...
TATCTTCGTGCGTTCCTGATCGGCAGGGAAGCCTGGGCGCAGGGCAACATGCTGATGATTATCTCGGGGGCTTTCGGCGTGTTCCGCACGGACCTGGTCCGCGCGGTGGGCGGCTACCGCGCCAAAGCAATCGGCGAAGACTTCGATCTCGTGGCCCGCATGCACCGGCACTTGCGCAAAAAACGTGCCGATTATTCCATTAATTTTGTCCCTGATCCCATGTGCTGGACGGAAGTGCCTTCGGACCTGAGATCGTTGAGCCGGCAACGCGCGCGCTGGCAAAAAGGGTTGTGGGACGTGCTGTGGTCGAGCCGCGACATGCTCTTCCGGAAGCGCTATGGCCGTATCGGCTGCTTTGCTCTGCCGTATTTGTGGCTGTTTGAGCTGGCCGCGCCGGTCGTGGAAATCGCGGGAATTGGCACGATTGTTCTCGCGGCCGCCCTGGGCGAATTGAGCCGCGGATTTTTCCTCCAGTTTTTGCTGTTCGGATATGCGTTTGCCACGGTGATTTCCATCGGCTCCGTCCTGCAGGAAGAGCTCACTTATAAGCGCTACAACGATTGGCAGGACGTGGTTCGCCTGGTGAGCTACTGCTTCCTCGAACACTTCCCGTACCGGCAAATGCACATGATCTGGCGGCTGCGCGGTATGTGGCAATACCTGCGAGGCGACAACACGTGGGCGCCCTTGAAGCGCAAAGGCCTGCAATCCGCAAGCGTGCCATAGCGTCTGTCCTTCGAGCGCACCAAGCGCTACCGAAGCGGATTTCTCGGAACACTTTACATCTCAACACGGATTGGCTAGCGTTAGCGAAGAGCTTGAGCGCGATGCCATGGATACGCTGACCTCCGTCAAGGACCTGCTGTTTACGCTGCTGCTGAAAGTGGGCGTGGCGTCTTCGTTCGCGGCGCTGCTCGCGCGCTGGAATACGTTCCGGCGCGTGCTGTTTACCGAGGAGCGCGACCCGGACCAAAAACTGAAGCTGATGCTGTTCATGACGCCGCCGCTGGTTGTCGGCGTTGCGCTGCGTCTGGTGGGATTTCCGTACCGGTTTGCCGACCTTTCGCTCGAAGGCGCATTCCTGATGGGCTTGCTGGGCGGACGCGTGGTGGGGCCGATTGGCGGGGCGATCATCACGATCCCGGCGCTGGCTTTCCACGAGTGGCTGGCCATGCCCGCGGCGTCCACGGCGGGACTGCTCGGTGGCTTGATGCGCCAGGCGATTCCCAACAAAGAAGATTTGTGGAATTTCGGGCCGTTCACGTTTTTGAATATTCCGCGCGACGTGGTGCGCCTCGTGCGGCACGGCACGATTTCGTGGGAACTGCTGCCGCTGATGGCGTGCGTCGGCTTGGAGCTGGGCCGCGTGGCGCTGGCGGTGGCCACCAAGCCGCAATGGCTGTTTGCGATCGATCCACACTGGGATTGGTGGCTGGGATTGTGCGTGCTGGCCACGCTGATGTCGGTGGCGGCGCCGCTGAAGATTTGGAACAACACGCGCATCGAAATGAATTTGGAGCGGCACCAGCAGTTGCTGCTGAAGGCGCGCATGGACGCGCTTTCGAGCCAGATCAATCCGCACTTTTTGTTCAACACGCTGAACACGGTGTCGTCGCTGATTCGCTTTGATCCGGACGCGGCGCGCGGCGTGGTGTTGAAGCTAAGCAACATCTTGCGACGGCTGCTGCGCAAGCACGAAACGTTTGTGCCGCTGCGCGAGGAATTGCATTTCATCGACGATTACCTGGACATTGAAGTGGCGCGGTTCGGTCGCGACAACCTGGAGATCGTGAAAAATGTCGAGGATGAGGCGCTGGAGGCGTTCGTGCCAAGCATGTTGCTTCAGCCGATTGTCGAGAATTGCCTGAAGCACGGGCTGGCGCCGAAAATAGATGGCGGACGGATTCAGTTGCGGACCACGAATCGCGATGGGCGGTTGCACATCGAGATTGAAGACAACGGTGTGGGCATCTCGGAAGAGAAGATGCCGCACGTGTATGTGGAAGGCATCGGGTTGAGCAACGTGCGCGAACGGCTGCGCGTGCTGTACGGCGCCGATTTCCGCCTGGAAATCGAGAGCCGCACGGGGCAGGGCACGGTGATCCGCATCGACATCCCCGAACTCGTTTCCACCATGCAAGCTGTTGGCTGATCCTGGGGAATTATGAGGGTTGAACGGCGTTTCAGCAGATTGAGGGATAATCGAAACGGACCCAGACGTAAGAATCGAGGTCCGGGGAACTCGGCATCACGCGTCAAGTGGAATTCTGTGTTTTCCCTGATGGCCAAGAGCGAAGCCTGTTCATCAATTCAGTCAGGCGCGGACGGCCCCCGTCATTGATCGCGGTGAATTTCAGGCCCAGCCCACGACCGGTTTCTCGGTGTCGCACAACAGCCGCGACCCTGATCTGTCCTTCCTGGACAAGAAAATCAACCTCGGCGGTCGAATTTACCTCCCTGGGCGTAGCCGTTTCAACAAACAGGCCACCCAAGCTTAGATCCCGAACTCGCGAAGTGTCGTCGCGTCCGTGGCAGCGCCAGTAGACCCAGACACCCTCGCGCGTCTTGACTCGCAAGTTCAACCTCTTGGAGGAGAAAGCTCGTTGTTGCAACATATGTCGCCCCCCGCTTGTGGTTTCCGTGTCTAGTTTTGCGTCGGCCAGGCACCCGCCCGTGTGATGAACTCCAGTCCGATGGCAAATCGGCTTGCGGAAAAAGACCGCCAGTAAACCACGCGCGCCCGGGCCCAGAAGTCACTTCGGAGAGACCTGACGATCAAGTGGCTTCCCGGCCGCCAAATGCGCTGGGTCATCACGCGAGCGCCGTGAGCGCTGATGTTTTGCGTGGTGGTAGGTTCATAAACAGATGGGTGGTCCAAGCTGGACAACTGCACCGGCTCCATCGTTGCAGTCCGGGCTCCTGACCGTGGGTCTCTTGCAGAGATCCTTTGCGTTGACGATGTCGAGTCTAATGTCACGATGCCACCCCTTTCAGCCAAGGAAACGTATTGGTCGCAGAACTAATTGCTCGCACGGTCGGAGCCGCCGTTTGACTTGAAGAGTTATGCGAATTGTTGACGGACTGTCGCGGAAATGCGGTTGCGGTTAGCAACCTGCATGCTTATCCCGTGGCTGGGGGCGTCTGTTGCCTGTGTAAGGTCTACTTGGTAGGTGCTCGTCTTCAACGCGGCGTCCATGAGCTCCGACAATTTTTCGCGAACTACGGGAGCCTCGTCCCACAGATCGCGCACGCGGCGCTCCGTACTCCAAAACGTGATCATCAGAAGACGACGCGGCGCTCCATGGGTGGTCAGCACCATCGTGCGGATGAATCCGCTTCGCTCCCGAAAAAGCGGGGCCACGACCTGAGCCAGGAAAGCCCGCAATTCGTCAGTTTTTCCGGGCTTGGCGATGAATTCCACCGCTCGCGCGGTCACCTTTGCCGCACCTGCATCCTCAAAGGGTACGGTGATGGGCCGCTCTCCAAGTTGAAGGCTACCGAGCGGCAGTTCTCGCACTGCGCGTGAAGTCATCGTGTTCCTCCCACCACATTTGTTAGCACAAAAATCGCGCTTTGATATAGAGCAATAGCTCGAATTTAGCCTCAGGTTTTCACCTGATCCTGAAGCGGCGGCCGCACGGACAGAATTGTCTGGGGGGAATGTCAGCGCGTAGCGTCGCACCCTCAGCGATAATCCGGCTACGTTTCGTGCCATTCACTGTGTAGATACTCCCTGGTGTTTTTCACGGCAGAGAATTCAGGTAAAACCCTGATTGAGCTGCAGGTCTTGACGTGGTTTTGTGACTGGCGGCACGCAGCATGCTAGCGCGCCTTCTCAACAAACTGAAAGGAGTAGTGAATGAAGACCGCTTCAACCATCTTGCTTATGCTACTTATGTGCCTGCTAGTCGCCGGGCCCACGCGGGCACAAACCGTCGCCTGCTCGGCGGGCGTAACCACGTCCGTGCCCGAGGAAACCCTACTAGTGCCAGAAGCAGCCCTGAACGTTTCGTGCTCAGGGTTCACATTCGCGAGCGCCCAAACCGTGGTAATGTTGGATTCATCGTTGCTACCGAGCGACATCATCACTCTAACCAACGTCGCTGGGGTAGCCACGATAAGCTTTGTCTCCGACAATCTAGATATTCCTCTGCCCCTCCCTCCTGTCGGTACTTTTATCACCGTCAGTGAGGCTCAACCTTTCGTCGCCATTGCCCTCTCGACCGTATCGGGGGTATCCAGTACGGCGCTGCATTTCATCAGCGATGCCGAAACCGGAACCAACCCCTGCGGCACGAGCAGCGACTGCATCACCGCCTCTGCAGTTCCGGAACCAGCGACCCTGAGTCTGCTCGGGATCAGTCTGCTCGGAGGTGGATGGATTCACCGCCGGCGCCGGGAACAGGAGGCTCATTAACGTTATCCGTGGGCTGGGCCGAACCTCAGCCCACGGCTTTTTTAATTGCTGAATGTCTAAATGCTCGAAGAGACATCAGTGGGGTTACGCGGGCGCAGAAAGGACCGAGGTGAAAACCCAGCACATGAATCGGAAGTTCATCCATACCGTTTTGCTCACAGTATTTTTTGTACTGGGGGCAGCCGGGCCTGCTCAAGCCGACGTCGTCTTTGTCGGCGGGGTCGATATCAGCGGGACCGGTTTCGGCGCCGTAAACACGCTCATGACGATGCAAGCCCTGGGAAACCAAATGGGTAGCATCGAAACCGGCTGTGTTGGTGTAAGCGACCAGGGAAGGCTGAACACCACGATGCAATGGCTCAACAAAAACAAGCGACCCGACGCAGACCTCTGCCAGGGCGGGAACACCGGAGGCTTCGAAAAACCACCTTCGAATTTTCCGCACAATCAAACCTTACTGGTTTCTGACGCCTCCAAAATCGCCGTGGTCTTCAATTCGGACCAGCCAGCCGGAGGTTCCGTTAACCTGACCAAGTTCGTGTGGGTTCTTTTCAACGCCAATGGGCAAGTTGGGTTCACCTCGAACTCTGCTTCTCAGTCGTTCTCCAGTACGAAGTCCGAGCCGGGAATTGGAAACTCCGGGTGGGAATTCATGCTGGACGCTAAGCAGCAAGCGCTTGCTCAAGCCGCCATCAACAATGGTCATGACCTGCTGGGCTTGTCGGCAACAGTGACTGACAGCTTTGGCGGACCGGAAACCTTCTTTCTGATCAACGCGCCGGGAAGCAGCGTGGTCCCGGAGCCGGCGACTCTATTCCTCGTCGGAACCGTGATCTTTATTGCGGGGACGGTTCGCCGCAGGCTGCTCGCGTCTTAGTCCGAAGGTCCGCCAGTCCGGCTCGGCCTAAGGCGACTTGTTTGTACTTGAAACTGCGCGTTCCGGGTTCGTGCGCACGGCACAGTTTCCGCTCTTGCTGGCCGCGAACCCGAAAACGTGCCTTGCAAGACCCCAGTAGGCTGCTCCCGACCTGGTAAAAACAAACTATAGTCAGGCGATTGTTCTGGATTTGACAGGAGATGTGCCGCACCTCCGGGCTCGAAGACCTTTCTTGGGCCAGCTTACCCAGCGCTCACACGGTGGGCTAACCTGTGCCGCACCTACGGCGCTTCGGAAAACGACTCCCGCGTCGGACCACGGCCCGTCGAGGGAATGATGGCTGTGCTACGCTTGCCGACGGACGCGACGCTGCGAGAAACCGCCGAGCCGTGAGACGCAATACGAATATTTGCGAGGTTGGTGTACGCGGGATCCGCTTGTGTGTTGGCGTGCGCAGTCAGTCGTGCAGGACGACACTCAAGAGGGAATTGTTGACATGGATCTCGCCGTTGTATCGGATGAAGCCGAGTTTCTTGAATTTGTTCATAAATAAATTGACGCGCGTGCGGGTGGTGCCAATCATCTCTGCGAGCATCTCTTGGGATACTTTGGGAAGCACGCTTTGCGGATGGCCTTGGGTGCCATAGCGTGCGAGCAGCAGCAGAGTGCGCGCCAGGCGTTTCTCGGTGGAGTTGAACAGCTGATCTACCAGGTCTTCCTCGACTCGAATGTTTCGGGAAAGCACGTAAGCGATAAAGCGGTCGGAGAACGCGTGCTCCTTGTGGAGCACGCGAGTCATTTCGTTTTTCTCAATGACGAGCACGGTGGTGGGTGAGATCGCGGTGGCGGTGGCGATGCAAATGGACTGGCCCGCGAGGCAGCCTTCCCCAAAAAAATCACCCGGTCCGAGCATGGCCACAACAGCTTCTTTGCCGGTCTCATTGACTACAGTAAGCTTTACACCGCCTTCTTGAATGTACATCACAGTCGTCGCGGGATCGCCCTGCGCGAAGACAGTTTCTTTTGCGCGAAACTTGTTGACTTTTCTTCCCAGACCAGCCGAATCGAGGAATAATTGCACATCGAACGCAGGACTTCTCAGATGCGCTTGGGGGGGAGAGCGACGGGCCTTTTCAGGTACCCGCCTAACTGCAGAAGATACCATGATTCACAATAGCATGAAGCGGACCCATTGTCCAATACAGGACAGTCCGCGCCGGCGGGCGCATCCCTCTAGGGCTTCTGGAGAACTCTCCGCAACGACTGGCGCACTGCCAATTCTGAACCGCCATCGTAGTCAATGAATCCGCGCTTCCTGAAGCGATTCATGAACAGATTGACACGCGGGCGCGTTGTTCCCACCATCTCCGCCAGAACCTGGTGACTTATCCTGGGAATCTCAACAACCGGCGGGCCCTTCTTGCCCAAGTGCGCCAGCCGCAGAAGCACGCGAGCGAGGCGGTGTTCGACAGAGGAAGTGAGTAGTTCCGCGACATGATCGCGGTACTTCTTGACGCTGTTCAGCAAATAGGCCACCAGTGAATTTGACAGCTTATTATTTTTTTTGCGAAGCATTGCGAGCATATTTTCTTTTTTGATGGTGCGGATGGAGCTGGCGGTCAAAGCGACGGCGGTGGACACACGCAGGGGATAGCCAGCGAGGCAAAGCTCGCCAAAAAAATCATGCACGCCCAGAATGGCGGTAACTGCTGCTGGTTGATGTTTTGTTCGGGTAGTGAGCCGCACGCCTCCTTCTTGAATGTAGAAAAGCGTGTAAGCAGGCGCACCCTGTGTGTAGATGTTTTGTTGGTCGCAATAGCGCGAGACCTTGCCGCCCAGGCTCGCTCCTGAGGAGAGTTCGCGAAGACGGGAAGTCATGTGGTTAGTACGCTTCATAAAGTCGGTCCAGCCGGGGGCGCGAGGTGTCCCGGCACGCTTATGGTTTCCCCGCGGCCTTCGCAGACTTCCGATGAGCTTCCTGCGACCACTGGGAAGCTTTATTGGCGTGTTCCAAGGCTTGCTTGGAGAGCTCGTGTCCGGTTAGGTGGTCTTCTTTGTGGTGGCTCGCGGCGGCGGCACGGTGCGCGTGTGCGGCGAGTTCGTGGAATTCGGCGGCCCTTTGGTGCGAGTCGTTTGGCAAGGTCTTTCCCTTAGCGTTCGTTGCATCTTAGAATCATTCCATTTTCGACGCTGTCCCATAAGGGACACTCGCCCCACAGCCATGCTTCTGGCATGCGACAAGAAACGCGGGCGAAAGCGGAGCCGCATTCTCGCGCTAGTGAGGCGGTGTGCCCGCAGCGGCAGTTGAGGAGGCGGTGGCGGAAGCAGGCTGTGGGTGCCAGGAAATTGCTTGGCGTTGCAGCAGAGCGATGGCGTACTCGATGGGGGTGGCGGCGCCGGGGATGGAGGCGGGCTGGGTGGGGGAATTGGCGGCGGCCGCGGAGAGGGAGCGGAGCCAGCGGCCTTCGATGATGCCGACTACGGCGCGGGAGCCGGAGGTGAGAACCGGAGAGCCGCTTTGGCCGCGGATGACTGGGTGGCTTAGGAGAAAGACTTTGGCGGCGGGGGCGGACTTTTCGAGTTGCGTGGATTCGTAGGAGAGAACTTGGCCGGGGGAGCGGTCTTCGCGGGGGGCTTCAAGGCTTTGGGCGTCTTGAAGGTGGTTGGGATGGACGGAGAGCGCGATGACCGATTGGCCCGGGGCGGCGGGATCGGTGGCCAGTGGCAGGTAGGCTACGCGGAAATTGCCGGCGAAGGGATTGGGCGTGACGCGGAGGATGGCGACGTCGTGTTGCGTGTCCGTGGCGACGATGGTGGCTAGTAGGAGGCGGGGAGGGGCGTTGGGTCGGCGGACGATTAAGTAGGGCTGGCCGCCGCCGCGGAAGGTCTCGAGGACATGGGCGTCGGTGAGCAGGTAGCCTTGCTCATTGATGAAAAAGGCGTTGCCGAAAAAGGCGTAGTGGTAGCCGCGCGGGGAGGGGGATTCGTCGAGGCGGTAGACGACAGGGCAAATGGCGGCGTCGGGGGCAGCGTCTTGCGGCACAGGGTTCGCTGCAGACAAGGCGAGCGCGCAGGCCAAGCCGGCAAGGAAGGCCGTGATGGCGACTGTTGGCCTGCGATGAAGGGATTCGGTCAAGTTCAGGCGTCTGCTCCAAATACAAATCTACAGCGGCGCAACCGGCGACGGAAGCTGGCGTGAGGTGCAGGTGTTCCTTTTCGGGGTAAGGAGCGCCAGCGTGCGCGACAAGAAATAGCTTGACGACCGCGCGTTGTTGCAGTATATTCTGTATATACTGAAATGACCGACACAACTGCAGGTACGCGCGAGACTGAGACACCGCATCTGTCGCTGTCGCGGCGTCCGCTTAATGTGGTCATTCCCGGGGGCACAGGGCATCTTGGGCGAATCGTCGCTGGGCATCTGCACGCAAAAGGCAACGCCGTTACGGTCCTGTCGCGCAGTGGAGCGGTTGCGCCTTGGCATGTAGTCTCGTGGAACGGCGCAGATCTCGATGACTGGGCGAGGGACTTAGAAGACGCCGATGTGGTGATTAATCTGGCGGGGCGAAGTGTCAATTGCCGGTACAACGCTGGGAATCGGCGCGAAATTGTCGAATCTCGAATACGAACTACGGAACTTCTCGGCGAAGCTCTGAGCAGATTAAGTCGTCCACCGCGTTTGTGGGTTAACGCAAGTACGGCCACTATCTACCGGCACAGCCTCGATCGAGAAATGGATGAAGCTAACGGGGAACTTGGAGGACAAGAGCCGAACGCGCTGGACTCGTGGCGCTTCAGTATCGAGGTAGCCACCCGGTGGGAAAGAGCCTTTTTTGCGGCGAACACACCGCACACGCGGAAGATCGCGCTTCGGAGCGCGATGGTGATGAGTGCAGCGCCGGGAGGGACTTTCGACATTTTGCTCCGTCTCGTCCGGTTCGGGCTGGGCGGCGCCTGTGGTTCTGGAAAACAATTCGTGTCTTGGATTCACGAGAACGATTTTGTGCGCGCGTTGGACTACCTGGTGGAGCACGAAGAATTTAAAGGGCCAGTTAATGTGGCAAGCCCCAATCCGTTGCCGAATGAAGACTTCATGCGCATTCTTCGAAAGGCTTGGGGCGCCAGCGTGGGCCTTCCAGCCTCGAAATGGATGCTCGAAGTCGGGGCGTTCTTCTTGCGCACAGAAACGGAGCTAATCCTAAAGAGCCGACGCGTTGTTCCCGGGTTTCTGTCGGCGAGCGGTTTCGAGTTTCGGTTTCCGGAGTGGCGTAGCGCGGCACAGGACCTGGTGCAGAGATGGCGCAGACAATGACAAGAGCGAGGGACGACGAAATGAGCGGACATGCGACGCAGTACACGTTAACGCCGGTGGCGCAGAAGTTTATTTTGCATTGGGGGGAGATGGGGACGCGGTGGGGGATTAATCGCACCGTCGCGCAGGTGCATGCGCTGCTGTTTCTGGCGCCGAAGCCGCTGCCGGCGGATGAGATTTCGACGACCTTGGCGGTGGCACGGTCGAATGTGAGCACCAGTTTGCGGGAGCTGCAGGGGTGGGGAATTGTGCGCGTGGTGCACGTGTTGGGGGACCGGCGGGACCACTTTGAATCGATTAAGGATGTTTGGGAGATTTTCAGGATTGTTTCGGAGGAGCGGAAGCGGCGGGAGATTGATCCGACGCTGCGGGTGCTGGCGGAGTGTGTACAGGAGTTGAAGGCGAGTCCCCAGGGGGATGCGTACACGCGAGAGCGCCTCGAAAGCATGCTGGAATTTTTGACGGCTATGACGGGATTGTTTGAGGAGATTTTGCGGATGCCGACGGGGGCGCTGAAGGGCGTGGTGAAGCTGCGGGGGAAGGTGATTACGTTGCTGGGGGCGGAGAAGAAGAAGGCGGGTTGACCGGCAGCGGAAAAGACATAACACAGAGTTCACTGAGGGTAGACACACAGGCCACAGAGAAGCAAAGAGAGAGATGAGGAGGGCACAGCCTGAAGGCCGTGCTACTGAGATGATTTCGCTGGCTTCGGAGTTTACGGACGGGAAAGGGCGGCACGCGCGCGGGTGGTTGTTCTTTGACGCGGAGTGCGGATTTTGCACGCGGACGGCGCGGTGGTTGTTGCCGATTCTGGAGAGGCGCGGGCTGGCGGAGGCGCCTTTACAGGACC
>Ga0307475_10002848_pt1 | contig 10453 bp, 6 predicted proteins | sample atmos_gasesECM1C_FD_203317 | JGI IMG/M metagenome (GOLD analysis project Ga0307475, IMG submission 203317) | Hardwood forest soil microbial communities from Morgan-Monroe State Forest, Indiana, United States - atmos_gasesECM1C_515 | ecosystem: Environmental > Terrestrial > Soil > Temperate...
CTCAGCCATGTGCCCGTCAGAATTGGAGATTACCCCGAGACGGTAACTTTTCTTCATCGCCTCGAGAACTTCTACCGTACCTGGTTTTATGCGGCTCCAATTGGACGAGGTTCGAGCCAGACTAACGAGCTCCAGACGAAGTGACACGTCGCTGATACCAAGCGTACGCAGCAGGTGAGCATAGTACGTCTCCCAGTACTGTTGATCGACCTTGCGGGTCTGCGAAACCAGCAAGTCCATTTCCTGGCGTGCGACCCGCTCGGCGGCCTGGAGTTGTACTACATCGGGATGAATGCCCCGAGCCCACAGAGGCGCCAGGGTTTTCTCGTGATCGGGAAAGAGAAGGGTATTGCCTACGTCAAAGAAAACGACCTCGATGGGCATGCGCTCCGCTTAGAGCGCGGCTTCCTCTTGTTTGTCTTTGCGCCCAGTCAGATAGAAGTACACAGCCGGCGTCACCAGCAGCGAAAGCACCATCGAGATCAGAATGCCGCCGATCACCGCGATGGCGAGTGGCTGCAACATCTCCGAACCCGCCCCCAGTGCGAAGGCGAGTGGAAGCATTCCCGCAATTGCAGCAATCGCGGTCATGGCGATAGGACGCAGACGACGGCGGCCGGCGCGCATCATGGCTTCTTCGGCCGAGAAACCTGCGCGATGGAACTCGTGCTCGGCATCGAGCAGCAAGATTCCGTTCTTGGCCACGATACCGATCACCATGATGAGTCCCATGAAAGAAGAGACGCTGAAGCTGGTGCCGGTAATCAGCAATGCCAGAAAAACGCCAGCCATCGAGAGCAGCGCCGAGGAGAGAATCGCTGTCGGAGCCGAGAAGCTGCGGAACTCAAACAACAAGACGGCAAACACGAAAGCAAATGCCATTACAAAAACGAAGACAAAATCGTGGAAGGTCTGCTGCTGCTCGGCATAGAGCCCGCCGTACTCAATGCGAATTGAGGATGGAAGTTTCAGCTTAGCAATCGCGTCCTGCACCTTGGAGATGCCGGTACCCAGATCCAATCCCTCCAGTCTGGCGGTGACTTCGAGATCGCGCTGTAGATTCTCGCGGCGAATCTCCGTCTGTCCAGGTATCTGCGTCACTGTCGCCAGCGACCCCAAAGTCGCAGTTCTGCCGGCCGAGTTTGCCAGCAAAGTGTTGTTCATCGCCTCGATGCTGGCGCGATTCGCGTCCGGGAAGCGAACTCGGACGGTATAAGCGCGATCGTTTACCACCACCGGAGTGGAAGCCGGCTCGCCTTCGAGGATGGCCGAGGCGTCGATCGCCACTTCGTCCGGCGAAAAACCTGCGCGCGCGGTTGTTGCGGGATCGATTTGGTAATTCACCGCCGGCCCGCTAGTAGTGTTTTCAATCCCATTCTGGACATCGACCACGCCGTTGATCTTGGAGATGGCGTCGGCCACTTGCGGTCCTACCTTGGCTAGTAGATTGGCATCGGTGGAGAAGAACTTCACCACCACGGGCTCAGGAGCGCTGGTGAGGTCGCCGATCATGTCCTGTAGCAACTGCGTGAACTCGATATCCAGCTCAGGTTCCTGCTGCTTGATCTTGGTGCGAAGGTCGGCGACTACCTCGTCGGTCGAGCGTTCATGGTTGGCTTTTAGCCTGGCGGAAATGTCACCGGTGTTGGCCTCGGTGACCGCGGCCAAGCCGAGCTGCAATCCGGTGCGCCGCGAAGTGCTCTCGACTTCAGGCTCAGAGCGCACGATCTGCTCCACATGGTTGATCACGCGATTGGTCTCCGCCAGCGAGCTGCCGGGCGGCATGATGTAGTCGAGAATGAATCCGCCTTCGTCCATCGCCGGCAACAAATCCGATCCCAGACTGCGATAGCAGAAGTAAGCAGCCACGATCAGCACTAAGCTGAGGCCGGCAAGCATGAGGGGACGCTCCAGCGCTCGGCGCAACCAACGCTCATAAAAGTTCACCACAGCGTGGAAACGCTTACCGTAGGAAGCCTCTTCGGCCTCGACCATGTGCTCCAATCGTTCGCGCTCCGTCCATTCCGCCGTAGTGGCGGCGTCCACGTCACGGTCGGATTTGCGCTTGACAAAATATTGGCTCAAATTCGGAGTCCAGGTGAGCGCAAGTGCGAGAGACGTGAACAACGAAACTCCCATGGTGACCGCCAGCGCGCGGAAGAACGTGCCATAAACGCCGTGAATGGCGACCAGTGGCAGAAACACGACTATGGGAGTGATGGTGGACCCGATGAGCGGCGCTTTGACCTCATTCAGCGCGCTGTAAATCGCCTGCAGCCTTCCTTCCCCCATATCGCGGTGGAGAACGATGTTTTCGATGACCACGATGGCATCGTCAATGACTAAACCCACGGCCGCAGCGAGGCCGCCTAGCGTCATCAAGTTGAAGCTCTCGCCCATGGCCTTGAGCACAATGAAGGTGATGACGATGGTGATGGGAATCACCATACCGGCGACGGTCGAGCTGCCCCAGTCGCGCAGAAACACGACGATCACGATGGAGGCGAGCACCAGCCCAATCAGGATCGCGTCGCGCACACTCTTGATGGCTTCCCGCACCAGACCCGACTGATCGTAGTAGGGCAGCAGCTTGATTCCCGGAGGCAGCGTCTTCTTGAGTTCTGCGACCTTGGCGTTGACCTCGTCTGCGACCGTGACTGTGTTGCTGTCGGGCTGGCGATTAATCGAGAGCAAAACCGCAGGCTTCCCGTTCGCCGTCACCATGGTGTACTTCGGCTTTACGCCATTGGTTACCGTGGCCACATCGGCGATGTGTATCGCGATGCCGGCCTGATTGGCCTTAATGACGATCTGCCCGAGTTGCTCCGGATTTTGCACTTGTCCATTGATCAGACTGAGGACGAGCTGATGGCTGTCCTGGATCAGGCCAGGTGAATCGACGGTGTTAGTTTTTGCCACCGCGTTCAAGATGTCTTGAACGGTCACCGAGGCGCTCAGCAGCTTCGACGGATCGGGCGTAATCAGATACTCGGGCTCGTCGCCTCCCTGGACGACAACTGTAGAAACCCCATCGAGACGATTGATCTGCGGCTTGAGTTCATAAGTCGCGAGCTCCCAAAGCTGGCTTTGACTCACGGTGTTGGACGTCAGGCTATAGCCCAAAATAGGAAAGCTGGCGAAGGTGAGCCGGTGAGTATCGATCTTTGCAGTATTTGGCAGCGTGGTTTGCACTTGCGCCACGGCGGAGTTCACCAACTGCAGCGTCTGCACCATATCGACGCTCCAGTTGAAATAGAGATCCACTTCCGCCGAACCGCGGCTGGTGATGGAATTGACGCGCTGCAAACCAGGAACACTGTTCACGGCGTCCTCCACCGGACGCGTGATGGTGACCATCATCTGGTCGATCGGCATTACGCCGTTGTCGATGCCGATGATGATGCGCGGAAAGTTCACTTCGGGAAAGACGGCCACCGGGATGGTGAACGCGAGATAAGCGCCCATGATGGCGAGCGCAACGATCAGGAAAATCAGCGGCTTGGAAAAGCGCGAGAACCAGTAGTCGCCGGGCGGTGAAGGGGCGAGGCGAGGCGCATCGATAGCTGTGATCTTAGTCGCCATCGTCTAAGGCTCGCTGTCGCCTTTGTCTCCTTTATCTCCACCCTTGTCCTCATCGCCGCCTTCTTTGCCAGGCGCCGGTGGGGCCTCAACTTTGACTTTAGTGTTGTCGGGCAGACCATAAGCGCCAACGGTAACTACCTGTTCGCCCGATTTCACGCCGCTGACAAGTTGGACTGAATCTGACGTCTGAATTCCGGGCTCGACTTCGCGTTTATGAGCCATTCCATCACTGCCGATCACCATCACCGACTTCTTGCCTTCCTCATCGCTCACCACAGCCTGCGCCGGAACGACGAGAGCGTTAGCAACAGTCTTTGCCGTCATGGAAACCGTCGCTGAAGCTCCCGCCTTCAGGACTCCATCGGAATTCGGTGCTTGTACCCAGACTTCCACGGTCGTGCTTCCTGGGTCGAGGGCAGGACTCACCATCGTGACCTTACCCTTAACGGGTTCGTCGGCGCCCGCAACCGTGATCGTCGCCGGGTCACCTTTCTTCAACAGAGCAGCCTGATATTGCGGAATGTGCGCCTTGGCCACCATCTGAGAAAGATTCATCACCGTCACTAGAGGAGCGCCAGCCTGGGGCATCATCCCCGGATACCATGGACCATCGGTGACTACGCCATCGATAGGACTGCGAATCTCGGAATATCCGAACTGCGCATCAGCGCCCTTGGCGACGCCCTCTGCGGCTTTCAACTGTCCGGCCGCCGACTTACGCTCCTGCTCATGGCCGATAGATTGCAGTCCCGCGAGATGCTTCTGTGCCTGATCGTACTGTGCCCGAGCTTGAAATAACGCTACATCGGCTGTGTCGAGATCTTTGCGAGCAATCGCTCCCTGATCAAACAGCGCTTTGCGGCTGTCATAGACCTTCTGCTGCGCGTCCAGAGTTTCCTTGGCCGTCTGCGTGTCTCCTTGCGCCTTCTGCACTTCTTCAGGAACAGTATTGTTGATGGCGATGGTGTACGCTGCCTGCGTCTGTTCCAGGTTCCCACGCTTCTCCTCGGCTGCCGCCGCCAGATCCTTGTTCTCCAAGGTCACCAGCAACTGTCCCTGATGAACCTTGCTGCCGCGTACGACATAGGCTTTCAGCACCGGCGAAGCTATTTTGGGAACGATGGTGGCCTGGTTCATGGGAAAGAGAACCGCGTCGGCATTCACGATCTGCGAAATACTGCCCTGCTTTACCGGCGCGGCCTGCACCGACACCAGCGGCTGCGGCTCGGCTTGCTGCTTAGAGCAGGCCGCTAGCGAAAGAACACTTAAGACTGCAACACTTCGTATTGAGTGAACGACTATGCGTCGAGTAGGCATGCAATTAAAAGACGCCGGTCAACGTCTGGAGATTAGCGATCGCCAGCCGATACCGGGCTTCCCCATCATCATAGTTGTTGCGCGCCGTCACCAGCGAGTTCTGGGCATCCACTACTTCGAGCGCTGTGGCCTCCCCCGCCTGGTAGCGCAGCTTTGTAAGCCGGACGCTCTCGGCCGCTAGATCAGCAGATTGCCGCAGGACGTCCACCTGGATCTTTGCGCCCTCGGCTTCAGCATAAAAGCTCTTTAGATCGGCAATCAGCTTGCGCTGCGCAGCCGACAATTCTACCTGAGCCTGCTCCCGGCGCAGTTCGCTCTGACGGACCTTGCTCTGGGTCGCACCCCAGTTCCAGATTGGAATACTCAAGGTTGCGCTGGCGGAATATCCAAGATTATGGATGCGCCCCTCAGCAGACGGAGTATAAGTCGCGAAATGATTTGCGTCGATGCCGTAGAAGTAATCGAGTGTCAAGGTGGGAAGATAGCCCGCTTTAGATGCCAGCACTTCGAGTTCCGCCGCTCGCGCACCCTGCATCGCCGCATACAATTCCGGATTCTTCGTTTTGGCTTGTTGCTCAACCTCCTGCATCGGCGGCAGCGGAGGAGGCAAAGCAAGGTCATCAACGGTCGAGAAGTTCTGATTGAAGTTGGGGAAGACCAGCACAGCCAGCTCCAAGTGGCTTTTGTCCATCTCGAGTTGCGCGTCGCGCAGAACTCGCTGTGCGTCATTGGCCGTTAGCTCTGCCTTGATGACATCAGAATGTGCGACTTCCCCACCCTGCTCCAGCTTTTGCGTGAGTTCAAAGAATCCTTTTGCTTCGTCTGCCGCGAGCTGCGCGTTGGCGTATTTGCGGCGAGCGATTACCTCCGCGTAATAAGTTTTCACCACGGTTGCAACCAGGCCTCGGGCCGCAACCTCAGCGTTGGCGCGGGCGGCGGCCGCCGCTGCAGTAGTCCGGTTGAAATCCGCAAACTGAGCGCCGCTGACCACCTCGTGGGCATTGCCCTGGCTGATGTACTCATGCACGCCGTTGTTCGCGATGTAACGCGTATCGGCGGTAGTCGCAACCGGAAGGCTAATTCCCTGCGTGTAGAGATATTGATTGTTGTAAAGAAGACTGGGCAACAGGGCCGCGCGTGCCTGCACGTGATCCTCTCGCGCAACTCCCGCTGCGGTCAGGGCCGTGCGATATGTGGTGTCCAGCTTACGGGCGCGCTGCAAGGCATCTTGCAGGGTTATCACAGTTGGGGCCTGGGAATCGGAAGCCGTAGTCTGCGCCGGCACGGCTGGAGCATTGCCAGACTGGCCCGCAGTGACAGAGAGATTGGGTTGATTTGAGGTGTCAGATTGAGGCGCTGCCGCGCTGCTGGAAACCACGGTGATACCGAACAAAAGGATTGTGATTGCACCGAATCTCATTAGGGGATGATTCTTCACAAGACCTCCGCGCTCAAGATTATGGCAGAGTCTCGAAGGTGAGGACGCGCGCGCCATACTTCCCTTCTCCCGGCGAGACTGCCACATACAAGCGGTTCAATTCAGGAACCAGCAGGCACGTCTTTGCCCCCGGCGCTGAAGGGACTTTGGCGGTCAGCTCGTAATGGTCGGCGTCCTTTTGTTGATACACGGCGATGTAACCTTCGGCTCCAGGTACATAGATGCGTTTTCGTACAGAATCGAAAGCCATGCCATCGGAATGTCCGGCGGTATCCCAGGCTCCGATCTGTTTGCCCGAATCGGTATCGAAGACCACCAGCTTGGCCGGCTTACGGCAAACGACGAGCAAACGGTGATTTGGCTCATCGAGCATCATGGGCGAATTCTCGCCCACGTTCTGCAAGGGCCAGTGCGCGATTACTTCCATCTTGGTCCGGTCGATCACCAGAATCTCGTTATGGTCGGTGATGTTTACAAACATGCGGTTGCCCGCTGACTCCAGGGCCATGGCCTCAACATGCGCTGAATCCAGCTTGAGGTCGCCCTTCTTGCTGAAGTCCGTGGTGTCGATGACGGAAATCACCGATTCCTTCATCTTTACGTCCTTGCCACCGGTCACCACATAAGCGCGATGGGCCTGGGCGTCGTAGGCCAGCGAATCCGCGCCCGGAACCAGCGCTACCTTCTTCACAATTTGCAGTTCGGGAGAGCTGAGCACCTTCGACATGCTCTCGCCGCCGTCGGTAACGAACAATTTCCGCGAGGCCGGCAGATAGAGAATGCTGTGCGGAACGTCGAAGCCTTTTATCGTCCTCAACCATTTCGTGGACTGGAGGTCGAAGACTTCCAGAGTGCCGTGATCTTCGGCGGCGAGAAACAGCCGATTCCCGCTCACGTCGGCGGCGAAGTGGTCGAAGTCGCCTGAATACTTCGGCAGATCGACGCTGGTAACAAGCCTCAGCGGCGCGTTTTCGCTGGCCATCGCCATTACGGACAAGAAGATCGACACGGCAACACTTAGCATGGCTCTTCCCACAATGCCCTCCAAATCGAGACTGCTGGGAAGCTAATTGCGCGGGATGATGCCGTCGTGAAGAAACGATGAAATTTCGTTCAGGAATCCATAGGCACTTCGGTGGGAAAATATGCGAACGGCTTTGTGATCCGCTCATGAACGGACTTTCATTAAAAGTTCATGCGGACTTCATTCCGGTCGCGCTTAATAAGGAGCCGCAATGCGAATTCTGTTGATTGAAGATGAAGTGAAGTTATCCAGCTTCATCAAGAGGGGCTTGGTGGCTGAGCGCTATGCCGTCGATGTCGCCAAAGATGGGAGGAGCGGGCTGGAGCTGGCGCAAACATACCAATATGACCTTATAATCCTCGATCTCATGCTGCCGGGAATGGATGGCAGCGAGGTGTTGCGCCGCATCCGCAAGGAGAACTCTTCGGTGCCCGTACTGATTCTTTCCGCGCGCGATAGCGTTCAGGACAAAGTCTCGAACATGGAGACCGGCGCCGATGACTACCTCACCAAACCGTTCGCGTTTGCCGAACTGCTGGTGCGCATCAAGGCCCTGATGAGGCGAGGCCCTGTGAACCGCGCGAGCACGATTCGCATCAACGATCTCGAACTCGACCGCCTCTCGCAGCAGGTGAAGCGCGCCGGACATCGCATCGATCTCACCGCCAAGGAATACGCATTGCTCGAATACTTGATGAGCAACGCCGGGCGCGTGCTCTCGCGCAACATGATCATCGAGCATGTCTGGGACCAGAGCTTTGATGGCATCACCAACATCGTGGATGTATATATTCGCCACCTGCGCAATAAAGTCGATACCGGCCACGACTCCAAGTTGTTGCGCACCGTGCGTGGCGTCGGCTACACCATTCGGGAAGGAGCGGAAGCATGAACTTTCACTCTCTTCGCTTGCGAATGGCTGCCTGGTACGCCGGAGTGTTGGCCCTCTGCCTGGTTGTGTTCGGCGCAGCGGTTTACCTCGGCTTAGCTGGCTATCTCGAGCGCACCCTGCGCAGCTCCTTGCGCAACGATGCACAATCGATCGGTGAGAAGCTTCTAGTAGATGTAAACCGCAAGGGCGAGAGTTTCGTCACCGGCGAGATCAACGAGATGGCGCCCGAAATCAGCGGACGCTTTATCCGCATTACGCGCGCAGACGGCAGCATCCTCTATCAGTCTCCTGCCCCTATCAACCAGAATTTCGTACCATCCAAAATTGCAACCTTGCGCAATTGGGGATCTCAGCCATTTTCTGTTGAAGATTCGCACGCGGGTGTCCACAGCGTTCTCATCGAGGCCGTTCCCTTCGTAGCTCCGGAAGGAAACTCGTTCCTGATTGAGGTTGGAGCCTCAGCGCGCGAGATTCACTCAACCCTGCACGGATTGGTAACGACGCTTGGATTGGGGATGCCGCTCATCATCGCTGTGGCCGCCTTGGGTGGAATTCTGGTGATGAGGCGCGCATTGCGTCCGCTGGATGAGATTACGCGCACCGCGGAAACGATCACGTCGCGGAACTTTGGCGAACGCTTGCCGACGATTCGCACTGGCGACGAGATCGAGCGCCTCACCACCTCGCTCAATCGCATGATGTCGCGCCTGGAAGATTCGTTCCAGCACATCAGCCGCTTCTCCGCTGACGTCTCCCACGAGCTTCGCACTCCTCTTACGATCCTGCGAGGCGAACTCGAGTCACTCACGCAGTACGACCATCTCTCGCCCGCGGCCCTGGAAGTGGTGGGCAGCGCGCTGGAAGAGATCGCCCGTCTCACGCAAATCGTGAATCAACTGCTGGAGATTTCCCGTCTCGAGGCCGGACAGGCGACGAGGGAAGTAGCGGTTGTAAGTGTGGGCGAGTTGGCGATCTCGACTGCGGAGCAAATGCGCCTGCTGGCGGACGAGAAGTCCATTCGCCTCGACTATCTGGTCTCCTCCGATGTTGCGGTTGTGGGAAACGCTTCTCTGCTCAAGCAGGTAGTTGTCAATCTTCTGGACAACGCTATCAAGTACACGCCGCAAGGGGGCTCGGTAGAACTCTTGGTCGAGATCCAGGGCACAAAGGCCGTGCTGGAGGTGCGCGACACCGGGATCGGCATACCTGCGCATGCACTGCCACATCTTTGCGAACGTTTTTATCGCGCAGACAGGGCCAGGACGCGGGGTTCGGGCGGCGCCGGCCTGGGACTCTCCATCGTGAAGTCGATCTGCGCGGCGCAAGGCGGAGAGTTATCGATTCAAAGTAGTGAAGGACAGGGCACCCGAGTTCGCATTGAAATGCCTCGGGTGAACGGACGCCCTCAATCGCCGGACGAAGATTCGTCGCGGGAGTACCTTCGTCTCGAACATTGATCCGGCGGCCGTTAGGAACAGCGTGTTCCTTCCCTTTCCGTAAAAGTTTGTGGACGAGTTACCGGACTCAGCGGAAACCGGAAAGGGAGAGACATATGCTCAGTCGCATTCCCGGCCCCAAGTTCGTCCTTTTCGCGCTCGCTATCCTCGTGGTCGCCTTACTGTTTCCGTGTTCGCTGAATGCCCAGATCGTGGGCGCAACGCTTACTGGAACCGTCGCGGACCCAACCGGATCGGTGATTCCGAACGCGCAGGTTGTGATCCGCAACACGGCTACCGGCGTGACCACCAACGTCACATCGAACGGCGAGGGCTTCTATAGCGCTGCTAACCTGCAGCCCGGCGATTACCTCGTCCGGGCCAGTGCCAGCGGCTTCTCCAATAGCGAACGACATGTCGTCCTGGAAGTCGGCGGGCAGCAATTGCTTAACATTGGTTTGCAACCCGGAGCGGTGACGCAGAATGTCGAAGTAAGGGACATTCCCCCTGCCATCGAGCTTGGTTCATCGGAAATTAGCGACGTGGTGGACGCGGAGACCGTACGCGAGCTTCCTTTGAATGGCCGCGATTGGACGCAGCTCGCGACACTTCAGCCCGGAGTGGCTGCCGTGCGGACCGAAAAAGCCGTTGCCGTAGGACCTGATCGCGGCAATCGCGGGTACGGCGTACAAATCACCATCGCCGGAGGTCGTCCACAGCAGAATAACTATCGTCTCGATGGAATCAGCATCAACGACTATTCC
>Ga0307475_10002849_pt1 | contig 10449 bp, 8 predicted proteins | sample atmos_gasesECM1C_FD_203317 | JGI IMG/M metagenome (GOLD analysis project Ga0307475, IMG submission 203317) | Hardwood forest soil microbial communities from Morgan-Monroe State Forest, Indiana, United States - atmos_gasesECM1C_515 | ecosystem: Environmental > Terrestrial > Soil > Temperate...
CGCGCCGCCGAACAACCCTTCGCCGACAAAGGTCCAGAATGTCGTGCTCCAGAACTCGTCGTGCACGGCAAAGAATTTGAAAACCACGCTCGACAGGGCCACGATAAACGTGGCCGACACCATCAGCAGCACCAGCCGGGGCTTGAAGTGGCCTAGATGCAGGTTCCTGTCCAGCGACAGGCCGATTGCCCCCAGCACGACCAGACCCGCGCCCAGCAGCTGCGGCCAGCCCGGCAGTTCATGCAGCAGCAGCAGGCCCAGCAAGAATGTGAAAAGCGTGTTGGCCTGGAAGAGCGGTGCGACGACGGAGGCCTCTTCCGTCTGGATGGCGCGCAGATAGAAAAGCATGGCGCCCATATAAAGAATGCCGGACACGGTCATGACGATCGTGGCCAGCCACGGCAGCGCCAGAACTCTCGGCTCGAACAGCCAAATCACCGGAAGCGCGGCCACGCCCAGAAGAGCGGTGAACACCATCAGGACCGTGCTGTCGCTGTGCTGGAAATATCTGTCGACCAGGAATTTGTCGATGTGGGTGGATGCCGCCCACAAAAGCGGACCGGAGAATGCGAAGAGTAACCACATGAACCCCTCCGGCCCGAGCGGCTTGCATTCGGCGCTCTGCTCCCAACTGCGCGCGCGCAAGCGATGCAGCTTGGCCCGCTTGGCCGCGAGCCTTAACCTGTCTTTCTACGCGCTCGCCCACATAATGGGGATCAGGGTCCGGTCTTGCCTCGACGTCTATCGATTCTGGGCATCGCCGACGAGCGTGCACGGCGCGACGGATTCGCCCTCCCTAAGATCGCGGGCCTGGATGGTGATCAACCGGTCGCCGGCCTTACTGCTGCTTGGTCAGCGGCTCACCCTTGGGCGTCACAAGGGTTGCAATGCCAACGGCGGGCACCGTGCCCTGGTTGATGCCTTCATGAACATGGCCGGGCTCGACCATGAAAGTCTCGCCGGCTGAATAGGTGATGTTTGGCTTGCCTTCATAATCCAGAGAAAACGCACCCGAAATCACATGGACGATCAGCGGTCCAGGATGAGTATGCTTGCCCTCGCGGCCACCGACCGGAATCGTCACCTGCACAAGCGACACAGTATTGCCTGCGGGCGCATCCTGCTGCCCCAGCACTTTGCGCACAACTGTGGGCGCATCCGCGCTTGTCGCCGGTGAAGCCAGAATCACCGAAGCGGAAGCCAAAGCGAGCGCCGCGGCAACCATTGCATATTTGCGCATTCATTCCTCCCAGCCCGACATTTTCCAGCAGTCGGCGGGTCCATGCTGGATGAATTTCGCTGTCCGAGTCAACCGAATCACGGGCAGCTCGCAAGGGTAATTTCCCGGCAGGTGCCGAATTTCGAGCGTTCCCTAGCGCTGCTCCAGCCAATGCACCGAGAAAAGCCGCTCTTCGTCGGTCCAGACCGCGCGCGGAATGAAGCCCGCGCGGGCCGTCATCTCGCGGAAGCTTTCGATCGTGTATTTATGGCTGTCTTCGGTGTGCACAGGCTCGCCCGCCACGAAGTCGAAACGCTGGCCGCCGACTGTGACGCTCTGCCGCTTCAGGCTGACCAGATACATTTCGATGCGATGGGCGCCGGCATTGTAGGGCGCATAATGGGCAAAGGAATCCGTGTCGAAGTCCGCGCCCAGCTCGCGATTGGCCCTGACCATCAAATTCTTGTTGAACAGGGCGGTGACGCCCGCCGCATCGTTATAGGCGGCGTGCAGCCGCGCCGGATTCTTGACCAGGTCCACGCCGACAAGAAGTCCCCCACCGTTCAGGCCTGCGCGCATGCGCCGCAACAGCGCTGCGGCCGCGTCGGGCCTGAAATTGCCGATGGTCGAGCCGGGGAAAAAGCCTGCCCGCCGCGGATGGCCTGGCAGCGGCGGGATATCGAGCGCGCCGGTGAAATCCCCGATCAGGGGACGCAAGTTCAGCGCCGGATAGTCGGCCGCCAGCGCGCGCACGACCTCGCCCAGATATTCACCTGAGATGTCCAGCGGCGTATAGGTGCCGATATTCTGCACGGCATCGAGCAGTATGCGCACCTTGCGCAATGAACCCGCGCCGAATTCCACCAATTCGACATTCTCGCCCATCAGCGCGGCAATCTCCTCCGCATGACGGCCAAGAAGCGTCATCTCGGTGCGGGTCTGGTAATATTCCGGCAGCTCGCAGATTTGCTCGAACAGGCGCGAGCCTGCCGCGTCATAGAAATATTTGCAGGCAATTTCCTTGGGCGTCCGCGCCAGGCCCGCCGCCAGGCTGCCGGCGAAGCCTTCGTCTTCGGGTGAGGCGAAGGATTGAAGGCGCGCGAGGGAAGAGTCCATCAAACCTCCTCAAATAATGCAGGCGCGCTCATGCATCCTCCGCCAGCCGGATTCCGGAAAATTGCCAGCGCGCATGCGGCGGGAAGAAGTTGCGGTAAGTCGGGCGTATATGGCCGTGCGGCGTCGCGCTCGATCCACCGCGCAACACCATCTGTCCGACCATGAACTTGCCGTTATATTCCGCGGCCACGCCGCTAAACGGCTTGAAGCCCGGATAGGGATCGTAGCTCGATCGGGTCCATTCCCATACCCGCCCATGAGCGAACAAGGGACTGGCGACCTCCCATTCAAACTCCGTCGGCAGCCTTGCGCCGGCCCAGGCGGCAAAGGCGGCCGCTTCATAGAAGCTCACATGCTCAACGGGGGCATTCGGATCGAGGGGCTGCACACCGGAGAGGGTGAATGCATTGTCCTTGGCGCTGCCATCATCGTCCTTTAGCCAATAAAGCGGTGCTTCCCAATTTTCTTCCTGCACGTGCGCCCAGCCATCCGACAGCCAGAATTCCGGGCGGCGATAGCCACCATCGGCGATGAATGCCTTGAATTCCGCATTGCTGACCGGGCGCGAGGCGATACGAAACGGATTCATCAGGACCTGGTGACGCGGACATTCATTGTCGAAGGCAAAGCCCGCGCCGTCATGCCCAACCAGCGCCACGCCGCCGGGGACGGAGAGAACTTCCAGCGGCTCGGCGGCGCAAACGTCCGGCCCCTCGCCGCGATAGGCCGGCAGGAGCGGGTTCGCGAAAAAGGCATGCTTGATGTCGGTGAGGATCAGTTCCTGATGCTGCTGCTCGTGATGGAGGCCAAGCGTGATCAGCTCGCCCAACGTCTCGTCGGCCGAAGCCTCCAGCATGGCGGCGTCGACATGCGCACGAAAGGCATAAACCTCGTCCAGACTGGGCCGGGAGAGATGGCCGCGGCGGGGCCGGGGATGGCGCGGGCCAAGCGCCTCGTAATAGGAATTGAACAGATAGGCGAAACGCGGATCGAACGGCCGGTAGCCGGCGAACCTCGCCAGCACCACACTCTCGAAGAACCAGCTGGTATGTGCGAGGTGCCATTTGACCGGGCTGGCATCCGGCATGGACTGCAAAAGACAGTCTTCCGCCGACAGGGGCCGGGCCAGATTTTCTGTATGGGCGCGTACCTGCGCATAGGCTTGGGCCATGCTCGCGGAAGGCTGGTGGGCGACTTTCATGAAGCTCCGTTCGACAGTCCGGCAGGAAGGTTATGCGGCCCCCGTCCCAGAATTGCGACGGCGTTAGCGATAACCGCGGGGCCCGACCCGGGTTCCCGGGCAAGGCCGGCAATATTCCAGCCAATCCGTTCGATTTGGAACCTCGCACATCCTGCGGCGTTCAGGTTCATGGCCGGCGAAGTGCGCTGGTTCTGCGGCTGGACATGAACATCATCCAAATCAAATCGCCCCAATATTGGTCCAGCCCGGAATTCCTTGCCGGTGGTGGAGAGATGGGCGCGGCCATCCGGGCTTTCAACTGGGCGGCCACCCCGCTCGGGCCACCGGACAGCTGGCCGCGGACGCTCAGGACCTGCCTGCGCATCATGCTGGCGTCGCGCCAGCCCATGTGGGTGTGGTGGGGGCCCCAGCTGATCAATTTCTACAATGATGCCTATTTGCCGATCATAGGCGGCAAGCACCCCGGCGCCCTGGGCCGGCCCGCCCGCCTTGTCTGGTCCGAGATCTGGGACCAGATCAAAGATCGCATCCGGGCAGCCCAAGCGGGGGAAGCCAGCTATTCGGAAGCCGAGATGCTGATCATGCATCGCCACGGCTATGACGAAGAGACCTATTACACCTTCTCCTTTTCGCCAGTGCCGGAGGAAGATGGCAGTATCGGCGGCCTTGTCTGCGCCAATACCGACGATACCGATAGGGTGATCGGGGCCAGGCGGCTGGCGCTCCTGCGCGAGCTGGCCTCACGCACCTGGGATGCCGATACCGTCGGTGAGGTCTATTCGCTTTCGGCCCATGCGCTGGCGACCGATCCGCGCGACATGCCGTTTGGCCTGATCTACCGCTTCGAGGACGATGGCGCGCGTGCCACCTTGCGCGGCGCCACCGGCATTGCCCCCGGCCATAATGCCGCGCCGGACGTCATTGCGCTCGAGGGCAACACGCCCTGGCCCGTGAGCGAGGTCATGCGCGGCTGTTCCAGGCGCCTGGTCACCCAGCTTGCGGAGAAGTTCGGTCCACTTCCCAGGGGTCCCTGGCCCGATGCCCCCGACGAGGCTCTGCTTCTGCCGCTTGCCACCAGTGCCGACACCGCGCCGCGCGGCGTGCTGATCCTGGCCGTCAATCGATATCGCCGCCGCGGCGATGACAGTTTCGAGAATTTCGCCGCCCTGGTGGCGCGGCAGATCGCCTCCGCAATTGTCAATATCGAATCCTTTGAAGCCGAGCGCGAGCGCGCCAAATCGGCCGACAGCCTGGCGGTGGAGATCGAACATCGCCGCCGGATCGAGCGCCACCAGAATCTGCTGCTGGACGAATTGAATCACCGGGTGAAGAACACGCTGGCCACGGTGCAGGCGATGGCGGTCCAGACGATGAAGGGCATGGATCCCTGCGCGCGCGACGCGTTCCTGGCGCGCCTGTTCGCCCTGTCCAGCCAGCACGATCTGCTCACAATGGACAATTGGGAGGGCGCATCGCTGGAAGGCGTGACCCGCCGCGCGCTGCGGCCCTGGCGCGAGGACGAGCATGCGCGCTTCCAGGTCGAGGGACCGCCTGTCCATCTCACGCCCAAGCGCGCGCTGGCGCTGGGAATGGCATTCCATGAGTTGGCCACAAATGCCGCCAAATATGGCGCGCTGTCGAATGCAACCGGCGCGGTCAGTGTGCGTTGGGTGATCCTGCCGGACGGCAAGACGCTGAGCTTCACTTGGGAAGAAAATGGCGGGCCACCTGTCACGACGCCCGCCCATCGCGGCTTCGGCCTCAGATTGATCGAGCATGGCATGGAGCGGGAACTTTGCGGCAGGGTAATGCTGGATTTCCGGCCCGAAGGTCTGGTCTGCAAATGGGACATGAAACTGACGTGAATGGTGGCGAGGGTGATGGCGTGAGCGGAAAGAGCGCAAAGCCACGCGTGCTGATCGTGGAAGACGAGATCGTCGTCGCCTTGTTCCTGGAAGATGTCCTGGACGAATTTGGCTATCAGGTGGCCGGCGTGGTCACCCAACTCGACGATGCGATGCTGCGCCAGCCGGACTATGACATTGCGGTGCTTGATGTGCATATCAATGGCCGCAACGTCTTCGATTTCGCCGACGTGCTGGCGGCGCGCGGCATCCCCTTCGTCTTTGCCACCGGCTATGGCGAGCGCGGCATTCCCGAGCGCCATCGTTCAAGTCCAGTGCTACAGAAACCGTTCCAGCCGGACGAGCTCAAGCGCATCCTGGCCGATATCTCCCCGTCACGGCGTGACGGCACGGCCGGCACAGCAGTCAGTGCCGCCTAAGGCCGGTCGCGGCAGAAGCGAGGGCACCGGTCCCCGGCCCATGGCTGGGAAGGCCTGGCCCGCCGGACAGCGGCCCAGCTGCAAAAAATGAATCGGGCGCACAGAATCCGGCGATCCAATAATCGTCTGTAATCGGTGTGACGAAATTCAGCCCGACTAGCGTTTTCGCTTAGGCTCGGGCTTTGGCTGGGCTGCCACTTCAGCATCGCGGGCTAGCCGCAAGGCTTTCAGCCGAGCCGTCTTTGCGTCTGTATCCGCGCGCTCTTTAGCAACGATCTCTTTGATCAGCATGTCGCGCTGTTCCGAGGCTGTCTGGGCTAACGCGACCTTGGTCGGCCGTTGAACTGATTTGTTTGCCATATGGCAACCTAGCATCTGGCGCAGCAGACCGCCGCGCAATTTTATTGCGTCCTATTGTCTGTCTGGGGGGTAAACCCGATACAATTGTAATCCGACTGGGCCAAGCAGCAACCCTGCCAGCCTTCCCGGCCGCACCTGTGGCGGAAAAGCCTCACAAATCCCGCCGTTTCGTTTGGATTCGGAACGACCCGTCTGGTATTTTCTTGGCAGTAGCAGAGGGGCCCCCGTCAAGGGGAATGAAGATGAATAGGTCCGGGCGCGCTGCTGTCGTTGCCGCGGGGATGGCCGTCGCTTGTGTCGCGGCCTTGCCCCTGTTCGCGCGCGCAGCTTTGGCTGCGGACCAGTCGCTAAGCCTCGAGTCCTTCAGCACCGCGAAAGCTCTCTCCGCTTATGAACTTTCCGCGCCCGGCATTGCGGATGGCAGTTTGCAGAACAGTCTGGCCGGGCCGCTCACCGTCAATGGTCTGTCGATTGGCACGGGCAGTTCAAGCTATGCCACCAGCACGCTGTTGTCATCGAACCTTGCGCTCGACTCCGGCCGCGGTCTGGATGTGGCGCAGCGCTTCCTTGGCTATGACGGCTTGGCCCAACCTTTCCTGTCGGCGGTGTCCGCACCTTATCTGTCATTGGCCAATGGCGGCCGCTATAGCGGCTTCACCTTTGTGCCGGCGGATAATTTTCGCCTGCGCGCCGGCGTTTCGCTCAACAGCGAGAGACTGGACCGGTTCAGCTTCGATTCCGCGGCGCCGCCCGGACCGCTGGCACTTACGTATGACGCCAGCCAAAGCAAATCGCTGCTGGGCGGGATTTCTTGGGATGTTTCGAGTGCATTGGGTCTGGACGTCACCGCAATCACCTCCGAGCGTTCCGGCGTGCCGCTGGGCTTCGGCAATGTCGCCGCCATCTCGCCCAGGGCTGCGACGCAAGCGCTTGGCGTCTCCGCGCATATGGATATCGGCCAAGGCTGGGTGACCACGGCCTCCTTCAGTGAAGGCCTGACACAGCTTGATCAGCGCGACGGGGCAGGCGCGACGAACCTGCACGAGCAAGCCTATTCCTTCGCCATAGCCAAGCAGGGCCTGTTCGGGGATGACGCGCTGGGCCTGAGTTTCTCGCGCCCCGCGCCCAGCATGGCCGGCAGCTTTGCCACGGGCCTTACCGCGTCCGGCGATCTGCCGCCGTTGGTCGTGGCCCAGGGGCTGAATGTGGGCCGTGCCACCGAAAGCGACATCCAGCTGGGCTATGTCACGAATTTCCTGGACGGCGCGGTGGCACTTCAGACTAACGCCGCCTATCAGACCAATTTCCAGGGCCAGCCCGGCGCGACCTCTGTCTCGCTGCTCAGCCGGGCGAAGATCAAGTTCTAGGGAGCATCGGCGAGCACTTCCAAAGGCCGGCGCTGCTGGGCCAGAGCAAGTTGGTTCCATCCGGTCCCAACATGCTCTAGAACCCGCACGACTTTCCACCTCCGCTTCAAAAAGGGAACCCAGCATGGCCGGGCCGCAATTTGTTTATGTGATGAAGGGTCTCTCCAAGACCTATCCCGGCGGCAAGCAGGTTCTGAAGGACATCTGGCTCTCCTTCTATCCGGGCGCCAAGATCGGCATCGTCGGCGTCAATGGCGCGGGCAAGTCCACCCTGATGAAGATCATGGCGGGGCTGGACAAGGACTTCACCGGCGAGGCCTGGGCCGCCGATGGCGTGCGCACCGGCTACCTGTCGCAGGAGCCGCAGCTCGACGCTTCCAAGAACGTCCGCGACAATGTGATGGAAGGCGTCGCCAAGAAGAAGGCGCTGGTGGACCGATTCAACGAAATCGCGGCGAATTATTCCGACGAGACGGCCGACGAGATGGCCAAGCTCCAGGACGAGATCGAGGCGCAGGGCCTGTGGGACCTGGACAGTCAGGTCGAGCAGGCGATGGATGCGCTGCGCTGCCCGGATGGCGACGCCAATGTGGAAACGCTCTCAGGCGGCGAGCGCCGCCGCGTGGCGCTCTGCAAGCTATTGCTGGATGCGCCCGACATCCTTCTGCTCGACGAACCCACCAACCACCTGGACGCGGAATCGGTGGCCTGGCTGGAACTGACGCTGCGCGAATATAAAGGCTGCGTTATCCTGGTCACCCACGACCGCTATTTCCTGGACAATGTCACGAGCTGGATCCTGGAACTCGACCGCGGCCGTGGCATTCCGCATGAGGGCAACTACTCCTCCTTCCTGGGCATCCAGGAAAAGCGGCTCAAGCAGGAATCCAACGAGGAAGCAGCCCAGCAGCGCACCATCGCGCGCGAACGCGAATGGATTGCACAAAGCCCCAAGGCGCGCCATGCCAAGAGCCAGGCCCGCATCAACCGCTACGAGGAACTGGTCGCCAAGAGCCAGGAGCAGCGCCAGCAGACCGCCACCATCATGATCCCCGTCGCCGAGCGGCTGGGCAGTGTCGTGGTGGAGGCCGAGGGTCTGGCCAAGGGCTATGGCGACCGGCTGCTCTATGAGGGCGTGAACTTCAAGCTGCCGCCCGGCGGCATCGTCGGTGTGATCGGACCCAATGGCGCCGGCAAGACGACGCTGTTTCGCATGCTCACGGGACAGGAGAAGCCCGATGCGGGAGAATTGCGCATCGGTCCCACGGTGCAGATGGGCTATGTCGACCAGTCGCGCGATGCACTCGATGCCAACAAGACGGTGTGGGAAGAGATTTCCGGCGGCACCGACATCATCGAGTTCGGCAAGACCCGGATCAATTCCAGGGCCTATGTCGGGGCGTTTGCCTTCAAGGGGGGCGACCAGCAGAAGAAGGTCGGCCAGCTGTCGGGCGGCGAGCGCAACCGTGTGCATCTGGCCAAGATGCTGAAATCGGGCGCCAATCTCCTGCTGCTTGACGAGCCCACCAACGACCTCGACGTGGATACGCTGCGCGCGCTGGAGACGGCGCTGGAGGATTTTGCCGGCTGCGCCATGATCATCAGCCATGACCGCTGGTTCCTGGACCGCATCGCCACCCACATGCTGGCCTTCGAAGGCGACAGCCATGTCGAATGGTTCGAAGGCAATTTCCAGGACTATGAAGCCGACAAGAAGCGGCGGCTTGGCATCGATGCCGACCAGCCGCACAGGATCAAATATAAGAGATTTGCGAGAGTCTGATCTATACGCTGCTGAAATTCGCGCATGTGGTGGGTGCCACCGTCATACTCGGTACCGGCAGCGGCATCGCCTTTTTCATGCTGATGGCGCACCGGAGCGGTGACGCGGCCTTCATCGGACGCACCGCGCGCGTGGTTGTGATTGCCGACCTGATCTTCACCGCCACGGCGGTCGGCCTGCAGCCTCTCACAGGCTGGCTTCTGATGCGTGAGACCGGGGCCGCCTTCGCCCAAAGCTGGATAGTGGTATCGCTGATCCTCTATCTCATCGCAGGCGCCTTCTGGCTGCCGGTCGTGTGGATGCAGGCTCGGATGCGCGATCTTGCGTTGGCGGCAACGCAGGCCGGTAAGGTGTTGCCGGCGGCGTATTATCGCCTTTTTCGCACCTGGTTTCTGTTCGCCATTCCGGGATTCGGCGCGGTTCTGGTGATCCTCTATCTGATGATCGCAAAGCCGGTGCTCTTCTGATGCTGGCGGTCGCGATCCTTGGCGCCAATGGACTTATTGGAAATGCATTGGCGACCGATTTGAGGCGGCGCGGCTTCACTGTCCGCGGCATGGCACGGCGTTTCACGAAAGCCCAGCGCGCCGCCCTTGGCGAGGCGGCAGTTCAGGCAAATGTCACATCCCTGTCCGATGGCCAGCTGTCAGAGTTGCTCGATGGTGCGGATATCGTGGTCAATGCCATCGGCGTGCTGCAGGGGCCTGATACGGATCGACTGCATCGTGCTTTCGCGGCCAAGCTGGCCGCCGCTTGCGCAAGGCTGCCGCAAAAGCTGCTGATCCATCTTTCGGTGCCGGATGGCGCCGGAATTGAGCCGACCGCTTTTAGCCAAAGCAAGCGCCGGGGCGAAGCCGCGATCGCCGCAAGCGGCGCGCCTTTTGTCATCCTGCGGCCGGGCTTTGTCGTCGCGACAGGTGCCTATGGTGGCAGCGCCCTGGTCCGTGCCCTGGCCGCCATGCCTTTCGACCTGCCGCGACGGGACGGCGGCGTGCCTTTCGCCGCCACGGCGATTTCGGATATCTGCGAGACTGTCGCTTACATCGCATTGCATCGGCTGCAAGGGGAAATGGATTGGCGCGGCATTTGGGACGTGATGGAAGAATTTCCCGGAACCGT
>Ga0307475_10002850_pt1 | contig 10448 bp, 7 predicted proteins | sample atmos_gasesECM1C_FD_203317 | JGI IMG/M metagenome (GOLD analysis project Ga0307475, IMG submission 203317) | Hardwood forest soil microbial communities from Morgan-Monroe State Forest, Indiana, United States - atmos_gasesECM1C_515 | ecosystem: Environmental > Terrestrial > Soil > Temperate...
CCGCAAGAATGATCCGACAACTCCGAAAGCTCGGCTACCGGGTAGAGCAAGCGAATTCACAACCCAGCACCCATACGGTAGCAAGATGATTTTCGACCCTGCTCGGCACGCCAACAAAAAGCCTCTCGCTTGCGCAAGAGGCTCTTGGGGGAATAGCGGGACTGAGTCCCGCTGGGTTGAAGTGTTACTTCGCCGCGGCTGGCTGTTGGCCTGCAGAAGCCAGCTGATCCACGTTGTTCTTCAGGAGGCTGATTTCCACCTTGCCGCCAGTGGTGCGCTTGGCCTTGCCATCACCGGTCGAGGCAGCCTGGACGGGGGCGTTGCCCATGCCGACCAGATAGATGCGGTAGACCGGGATGTCGTGGTTGAGGACCAGGTAACGAACCACCGACTCGGCCATCTTCTGCGAGTTCTGGATCGCGGTCTGGCCGTGGCCGGAGGAGAAGCCCTGCACTTCGACGATGTAGCCACGCTGACTCTTCAGCGGGGTGGCCATTTCGTCGAGAGCGTCCTTGGCGGCCTTGCTCAGCACGGTCTGGCCGGCCTTGAAGCGGATTTCGGTCTGGGTCGAGGGCGTGTACTGGTCGATGTTGCCCACAACCTGCTCCACCGTGGTCAGGCGCGTGGTCGCGGCCGTGGCCGTCTGTTGCGCCATGTTGGCGCGGTTGCCGGCGTCGATGGCGTGCTGGTCAGCTTCGTTCGCCTTGGTCGAAGCCAGCTGAATGCCCTGCTGCGCGCGCGAGTCGACGTCTTTGATCATCTTGCCGTTGGAGGCGGTGAGTTCATCGAGCTCGTTGACCCGGTCGCGGATCGGCGTGGTCTGGCGCTGCACGTACTTCTTGCGGGCGAAGGGATTGATCTTGCCCCAGAAGCCTTCGTGAGTATCGGGCTGCAAGGGGTCTTTTCCGGTGGCCGCGTCCGCCTTGGTGGGGGCGGGAGCCGGGGTCGTCGAAGCAGTCTGCTGGGCAAAGGCCGGAAGCGAAAGTGCGCCGGCCAGAAGCAAGGTAACGAATGAGCGATTCTTCATTTTAAACTTCCTCCGATTGGGGGAGCGTTTCGGGCTCCACTCCAGCACGCCCGAGAGCGTGTTGCGTGATTTTTTAAGTGCGTCCCCTAACGGGTGAACTAAGAGCAAGATATTGCTATGCCGGCATGCGCTGACGCAACGCATGCACTGGAAACCTACCGACTGGGCGCCGTCCTGATGCGCGACGCTCACCATGGCTATTAACAGGTTGCGTGCCAAACCCCATTTGGCGAGGCGACGCTAAACGCTTGAGAGACAATGACATTGTAGCGCGATTTGGCGGAGCGGATGAGGGAAACACCTGAGGCCGCGTAATTTTGGCAGAAACTGCTATAAAAACTACTTGGGCCGACCCCCGGAATCCCCGCGAAAACACAGGGAGAAATGGATGTCTGGAAGTGGTGTGCAAAGGATTTGCACTTTTGGCGTTGGCCTGTTCTTACTGCTCCCGCTGGCGCCAGATGCGGTCGTCGCGCAATCCCCCAAGGCGGCATTGGCGTCGGCCAAGCTGGGGCCGGATCGCCTGGAGGAATACTCCGGCCTGGCTGCGCACTGGATGCAGGAGTACCTGCGGATCGATACGACAAACCCGCCGGGGAACGAGATGCGGGCGGCAACGTTCTTTAAGAAGGTCCTCGACGAGGAGGGTATCGAAAACCGGATATTCGAATACCAGCCGGGGCGGGCCAACTTGTGGGCGCGGATTCCGCACAGCTCGAACGTCGTGAAGCGGCCGATTCTTCTGCTGAATCACATGGATGTGGTGACCAGCGATGCGGCGCTCTGGAAGGTGCCCCCGTTTAGCGGGCAGGTGGTGGACGGCGTTCTGTACGGCCGGGGCGCGCAGGACATGAAGAACGAAGGCCTGGCACAACTGGTCGTAATGGTGATGCTGAAGCGCGAAAAGATGGTGCTTGACCGCGATGTGATCTTTGTCGCGGTGAGCGACGAAGAGGCCGCCAACACGGGCACCGATTGGATGATCGCCAACCAACGCGACCTTCTGGGCAACGCGGAGTTCTTGATTAACGAGGGCGGAGAGAATCTGCTGGAGAATGGGAAGGTCAAATACATCGGCGTGGACGTCGGCGAGAAAAGCCCGTTCTGGCTGCACGTGGTGGCGCACGGGCGCCCCGGACATGGGTCGCGGCCGATTCCGGACTCGGCTCCAAATGAACTGGTGCGCGCGCTAAGACGGATACTGGTGTACCGGACGCCGTTCAAGGTGCTGCCCATCGTCGAGGAGTCGCTGCGAGAGATGGCGGTGAACGAACCGCCAGCGCGCGCCCGGCAGTTCCGCAACATCCGGCAAGCAATGCAGGACCGGAAGTTCCAGCAACAGGTGGAGCAGGATGAATCGCTGAACTTCCTGTTTCACGACACCGTCTCCCTGACTATGCTGGGCGGGGCAGAGCAAACTAACGTGATTCCCGCCGAGGCCTGGGCGAACCTCGATGTGCGCCTGCTTCCGGGAGAGGACCCGAAGCTGTTTCTGGAGACATTGCGTCAGGTGGTGAATGATCCGGATGTGAGCATCGAGCCGCAGCAGAAGGAATTTCGGGTGGCGAACTATTCGCCGACCAACACGGCGCTGTATGCGGCGATTCGGCGGGTGTCAGCGCAGTATTTTCCGGGGACTCCAGTGGTGCCGCGGCTGACCAGCGGGTATACGGAGAACCAGAGGTATCGTCCGCTGGGGATGGAAGCGTACGGGTTTACTCCGTACGCGGCCACGGATGCGGAAGGCGCCAGCGAGCACGGGAATGATGAGCGCGTCCGGGTGGAAGAGGTGCGACGGGCGCCGCGGATTTTGTATGACGTGGTTATGGCGGTGGCGGGGACGAATTGATACGGCAAGTCTGGGGATGCGATGGCGGACGACAATGGCAATCCCGTTTGACAACATCCAGAAGAGCTACGATGCGGTCGCGCGCGAGTATGCGGACGAGATTTATGCGGAACTGAAAGGCAAGCCTTTCGACCGTCAGGTACTGGATCGCTTTGCCGAAAGGGTGCGCGGACGGGGCCGGGTGTGTGACGTGGGATGTGGTCCGGCGCAGATCGCGCGCTACCTGCGGGATTGGGGCATCGATGTGATGGGTCTGGATCTTTCCGCGGGGATGCTGGCCGAGGCGCGGAGGCTGAATCCGGATCTGATGTTCGTGCAAAGCTCGATGTTTGCGCTGGGCTTGGGGTCGGAAACCCTGGGAGGAATTGCGGCATTCTATTGCATCATTCATATTCCGCGCGCACGGGTGGTAGCAGCGCTTGCAGAAATGCGGCGGGTTCTGCGGCCCGGCGGATGCCTTCTGATTACGTTTCACCTGGGCACGGAGGACAGCCATCATGAGGAGTTGTTTGGGCGGCCCGTGAGCCTGGATGTGGCGCTGTTTACGACCGTGGAGATGTCTGGCTATCTGCAGGCGGCGGGTTTCCTGGTGGATGAATTGCTGGAACGCGATCCGTACGCGCCCGAGGTGGAATACCACAGCCGGCGAGGGTATATCGTCGCTTCAAGGCCGCGGGGCAGGTAAGGGGCGGGTTCTACTTTGACGGCTTGGCTTCGGGCTTCGGCAGAACGAATTCATCGACGTAGCGGTAGAGCTTGTCGTGATGCGCGTCGCGGTAAGCAGGAAAGTCGGTCTTGATCTCGCGATCGGCGCGGTTGAGAAGGACGAACGCTTCGAGCAGACCTTCGTGGTCGATCTGAATGAGGGCGAGCAAGGCCGGATCGAGTTTCTCCGCCTTCTTGAGAGATGCTGCGTCGGGCGCTAACACAGACACCATAGCGTCCAGGGCCTCGGCTTCTTCTTTGAGGGAGCGCCGGTAGCTCGGCTCGTTCGGAAATGTCTTCTTGAATTTCTCTTTTTGCCAGAGCGCGCGAGTCCGGGTGTAGGCGGCCCATCCGGCAGCCTCGGGGTCCGTTGCGCTGAGCGAGTGCTCGTCGAGAGTGGTTGCGGTCTTTGTGCCAGGGGCGGGCACCGTCGATTTATTCTGCAGGATGATGCCGTTGAAAGGCTGTTGGATGCGGTCGGTCCACTGGCGTAGCGCCAACCAGGGAGTGCGGTTGTAGGGCTCTGCGATCACCGCGTTGATGTACTTCTCGCGGGCCTCGTCGTTTTTTCCCACCAGGGCCAGGGCATCGCCCCAATAACGGTAGGCGGTTTCCTTGGTGGGGTCGAGTTTGACGGCTTTCGCGAACCACTCACCAGCATTGTTGTAGGCGTGCTGAGAGAAATAGACGTCGCCGACATACACGGTCGCGTCATAGTTCTTGGGATCGAGTTCGAGGACGTGCAGGTACCCTTCACGCGCCTTCTCGAGATCGCCGCGAGCACGATCGGCTTCGGCGGCTTTCATCGCGTCATCGACATCCTTGCGGTCGGAAAACTTGAGGTCAGAGCCGTCCTCGGGGATCGAGAGCAGAATCTCGAGGAGTTCCCCGTGGTCGCCTTGTTCCTTGGCCTCGTAGCCGAGCGCGCGCGCATGCAAGCGGGCTTGCTGGCGCCGATTGGGATTCTTCAGGGTCTTGGAGTATTCGAGGATGCAATAGGCCCAGTGCTCCTTGACGACGAAGTCTTTCGGGGTGAGGCCCGAGAGCTTCTCGAGCAAGGGCATGGCCTCGACGAACTTGCCGGTGCGGTAAAGGTCGAGGGCCTGGCGGCGCAGGGCAACGGTGGCTTCATCCTCGGGCGATTTTTCCGGCGGCTTGGCCTGCGCGGAAGCCACGCCCCCGAGGGCGAGAAGCACCGGCAACAGCGCGCTCCAGATTCTTACCACGCTGTAAGCGTGCCCCGAATTGCAAATCATGCCTAGCCTCCCTGCCGTGTGACGGGGCGGTTCCCCAGAAAGTCGACTCTTCAAAATAATACGGGAAGCCCGCGGCGCAAATGGCACTTGTGGGTCCGGGGCAAAGCGCTTCACGTCGACGAGCGGGGCTGAAATCGAGCCGTGGTTAACTAGCTGTCTATAGCCTGGGTACCGCACACGACTTGGGGGTCCTTCGACTGCGTTCGGCTGACGCCTCACTTCGCTCAGGATGACAGGGGTAGGGAAATTAGGATCCGCAGAATTTTTCGTACTGCTCGTAGATGTAGTTATCGGTCATGCCGGCGATGTAGTCGCAGACCACGCGCGGCAAGGGTTCCTCGCGGGCTTTGTCTTGATAGTTGTGGGGAAGGGCGGAGGGCTTTTCCATCCAGTAGGTGAATAAGGCGCCGATCACGAGCTCTGCATCGTCTTTTTCCTCGGCGAGCGAGGGGCTGAAGTACAGGTTGTTGTAGAGGAAGCTCTTGGCCTCGCCCCGTTCCTTTTCGACTTCGGCGCTGAGGGCCGCGAGGCGTTGTTGGTGATTGCGGACTCCGTCGAGGGTGTGGACACCGGCGGCTTCGAGCCGCTGCTGCGTATTCCGAATCAGATCGCCGACCAGGCGGTCGAGCATGCGCTTGATGGTTTCGTTGAACTTGAGTTTGTCGACGGCATCGGGATAGAGTGCGTCGACTTCCCGACAGAAACGCTCGAAGAGGGGCACGCCCGCGCGGATGTCGTCGAGCGTGAGCAGGCGGGCTTCGAAGCCATCGTCGAGGTCGGCGGTGTTGTAGGCGATTTCATCGGCCAGGTCGATGAGCTGGGCTTCCAGCGGAGGGCGCTGGTCGAGCAGGTACTCGGCGAGCTCGGGGAATTGCCCGGCGTCGTAATCGCGTGAGTGCTTGATGATGCCTTCTCGTACTTCGAAGGTCAGGTTGAGGCCGCGGAAGGCGGCATAGCGCAGTTCGAAGTCCTCAACGATGCGCAAGGCATGCAGGTTGTGATCGAACAACAGTCCGTGGGCCCGCATGGCGGTGTCGAGAACCTTCTCTCCGGCGTGGCCGAAAGGAGGGTGCCCGATGTCGTGGACCAGGGCGAGCGCCTCCACCAGATCGCCATTGAGGCCGAGCGCGGCGGCGACGGTGCGGGCGATCTGGGCGACCTCAAGGGTATGTGTCAGGCGATTGCGGAAGTGATCGGAGTATCGGCGGGTGAAAACCTGGGTCTTGGCTTCGAGGCGGCGGAAGGCGCGGGCGTGGATGACGCGGTCACGGTCGCGCTGAAAATCGTTGCGGTAGGGGTGTGGCGGCTCGGGGTGACGACGTCCGCGGGAGTTTTCCGCGTGCACCGCGTAGTCAGCGAGCATGGGAAAAGTCTAGTTTCAAAGTTTCAGGGTTTCAAGGTTAGAAAGCAGTCGTCAGTCTTCACCACAGACCTTGCCGTGACGAAACCAAAGCCTGCATCGCCAGTCGAGATTGCCTGGGCTGAGGGCTGAAGACTGGAGACTGACGACTGCTCTTACGGTTTTTCGCCCTGCTCCTTGGCCAGCTTCATTTTGGCGGACTCTAGTTTCTTTTGAACGCGGGCGAGGTCGTCGGAGTCGACTTCGGCGGCGATGGTTTTGCTCCATTCCGCGACGGCGCGTTCCCAGTGAACCGCGGCCAGTTTCAGGCGTCCGGTCTTCTGATAGAGGTCGCCCAGGTGATCGTGCACCGTGGGATCGGTGCCGATCCGCTGGGATGCTTTCAGCAGCTCCTCTTCCGACTGATCATATTTGCCGAGGCGGAAGTAGGCCCAGCCCAGGGAATCGAGATATGCGCCGTTCGAGGGATCGAGGTCCACGGCCTTCTTGATAAGGGTGAGAGCCTCCTCCAGTTTCACGCCACGGTCCGCGAGCATGTAGCCGAGGTAGTTGAGCGTCATGGCGTTCTGCGGGTCGGTCGCGAGCACCTTGCGGAACATCTCTTCCGCCTGTTCATACTTTTTCTGCCGCTCGAAGCTGGAGCCGCGCAGGAAGTAGACGTACTCCTTGTCGTCGGGCTTGGTCGAAAGCTGGTCGGCCTTCTCGAGAGCGGCCTGGGCGTCGTCCCAACGCTTCAGGCGCGTGTTCATCTGGGCAAGGGTGATGTAGACCTCGCGGTCCTCGGGTGTGCCCTTGAGGAGCGAGTGGACATCGGCCAGGGCCTTGTCGGGCTCTCCGGCGTCGGCCAGCTGGGCCGCGTACACCATGTGCAGACCCCGATCATTGGGGAGCTTCTGCACGGCTTCTTTCGCGACAGCGGTGGCCTGCGGCCACTGCTTAGCTTCGCGATAGGTGTCGATGACCTGCTGATAACCGCGCACGGCGTTGTCGTCGCCGAGGGCGATCATCTTGCGGAACACATCGACCGCCTCGGGGTACTTGCCCTGGTCGCGGTAGACGGTGCCCAGCCGTTCGAGGAACACGGCGCGATTGTTACGCTCGCCCTGACTGTAACTGCTGTCGGCCTTCTCGGTTTTCTTGAGGAGATCCTGCAGCGTCTGGGCGGCCTCGTCGTAGCGGCCCTGCGCCTGGTAGACGGCAGCCATGTTGTAGGGGACTTCGATCGAATCCTGCACCATGGTCTCAGCTTTTTTCAGGTTCTCGAGGGCGAGATCATACTTGCCGCTCTTGCGGTAGATCTCGGCCATGTGCAAGTAGGTCTGGGCGTCTTCCGGATTGGCGTCGGCGATGATCTTGTATTGTTCGAGAGCGGCATCGGTCTGACCGTCGTTCATCAGGTTCTCGGCGAGTCCGCGGATGGCGTCGAGATTGTCGCGGTCGAGTTCGATGGCATGCCGGTAGGAGTTGATGGCCTCTTTGTATTGCTTCTGCTGCTCGTAGGTGTAACCGAGCGCGGAATACATCTTGGCGGAACGGCCAGCGTCGGGAACGGAGCTGAGCACCTGCACGGCGCGAGTGGCGTCGCCTTCTTCGTTGTAGAGGTAGGCCAGGGTCGTCACTGCCTCTTCAGAATCCGGCTCCAACTTCACGGCAATCTTGAATTCGGTCTCGGCCTTGGTCAGATCGTTGTTCAGGCGATAGAGGCGGCCGAGGAGCAGGTGGTCTTCGACGTTGTCGGGCTCGATCTTGATGATCTGCTCGTATTGTTCGATGGCGAGCTTAAGAACATTGCCGGAATTGTTTCCCGACTGCATGTCGCCCAGCGAGCGCAGATAGATGCGGCCCAACAATTTGTGGGCTTCGAGGTTATTGGGATCGCGCTTAAGGATGTCCTGGGCTTCAAGCACCGCGTCGCGAATGCGTCCGGTCTTGGCGTAGAGCTCGGCGAGGGCCGAGGTCAGGTATTCGGAGCCAGGGTCGGCGTCAATGGCGGCCCGGTACTCTTCGATCGCCTTGGTCGCCAGTTCGCTGCGGCCGTAGACGGCAACCTGCTCCTCGTACATGTGAGCCACGGTGTAGTGGTAATAGGCGGCAGCTTTATCGGCCTTGCGCGGGGGTTGGGGGGCCGATTTGGCATCCGTATCCGGATTACCTGCTTGACCAAAACTGGCAGCTGCAGCTACCAAAAGAAGGGGAAAAACAAAAAGGGTTCGCTTCATTGAATACCTTTGATTCCCAAAGCCTTAGCGATTAGATGCTGAACCGCCGCGCGTGGGTGTATTTGAATTGTAATTCAGGGTCGGAATGAACAGAAAGAAAACCCGCTTCAGTAAACTAGCGGAAGTAACCTCGGAAGGACAGGGACGAAGGAGTAGCGAATGGCGATTTCCAATCGGCGATTGGGGGAAATCCGAGTGACCCGGTCGGCAGATCTGCCTCTTCGTCGGGATAAGGCCCACTTATCCTTTTACCTGCAACGACTTGACACTGCAATGGACATACGGCAATCGCGAATGCCATTTTTCTGTCGCCTTTCTTCTAGTGTCGAAAGTGCCTTACGCCGGTGAAGATCATCGCCATGCCGTGGCGGTCGGCGGCTTCAATGACTTCCTGGTCGCGGACGGAGCCACCGGGCTGAATGATGGCCGTCGATCCTGCCTTCGCGATTTCTTCAACCCCGTCGGGGAACGGGAAAAAAGCGTCGGAGGCGGCGACGGTCCCCTTCAGAGGCAGTTGAGCTTTCATAGCGCCGAGCTTGCAGGAATCCACACGGCTCATCTGGCCGGCGCCAACGCCGACGGTCTGGCCGTCGCGGACGTAGAGAATGGCATTCGACTTTACGTGCTTGCAGACCTTCCAGCCGAACAACAGAGCGCGCTTCTCCTCGGGTGTGGGCGCGCGCTTGGTGACGACTTTAAGATCGGCTTCGGTGAGTGGGCGGGCGTCGGCGTCCTGCACTAGCATGCCTCCGGACACGTTCTTCAGGGACCATTTCTGGTCGGAGGCGGTCACTTGCACTAAGCGAAGATTTTTCTTGGAAGCGAACTTCGCTTCCGCGGCCTCGTCGAAGCCGGGAGCGGCGATGACTTCGAGGAAGAGCTTGGCCATTTCTTCGGCGGCCTGTCCATCGATGATGCGATTGACGCCAATCACGCCGCCGAATGCAGATACCGGGTCGCACTCGAGAGCGCGCTTGTACGCCTCGAGCAACGATTTGCCCGTGGCCGTGCCGCAGGGGTTGGTGTGCTTGATGATGGCGATGACCGGCTCTTCGAATTCCTGTGCGAGATCCCAGGCCGCCTGCAGGTCGACGATATTGTTGTAGGAAAGTTCCTTGCCTTGCAGTTGGCGGCCATTGGCTACCCCCTTGCCGGATCCGTCGGAATACATGGCCGCCTTCTGGTGCGGGTTCTCGCCGTAGCGCAGGTCCATGATTTTCTGGAACGACAGGCGCAAGGTGTTCGGGAATCCTTCCGCGGGGCGCAGGTCGAAGTGGCCATTCGCGTTCACGCGTTCAAGGGTCGAGGCGATGGCCGAGTCATAGGCGGCGGTGGTGGCGAAGGCCTTCTGCGCGAGTCGCCATTTCGTGGCGGCCGAAAGCTCACCGTTGGAATTTGCCATCTCCTGCGCGAGAGCGGGATAGTCGGAGGGCGAGGTCACGGCCGCGACATCCTGAAAATTCTTGGCGGCCGAGCGGATCATGGACGGGCCGCCGATGTCGATGTTGTCGATGAGCTCCTCAAAATGCACGTCGGTCTTGGCGGCGGTTTTTTCGAAGGCATAGAGATTCACGACCACCATGTCGATGGGTTGAATGCCATGCTCGGCCACCGCGTTGCGGTGCGCCGGGTTCTCGCGGCGATGCAGAATGCCCCCGTGCACCTTGGGATGAAGGGTCTTGACGCGGCCATCGAGCATCTCGGGAAATCCGGTGAGGTCGGAGATGTCCTTGACTGAAATGCCAGAGTCGCGCAGGAGTTTCGCCGTGCCACCTGTCGAGATCAGCTCAACTCCCAGGCCGGAGAGCTGGCGCGCGAACTCCACCAGGCCGGTCTTGTCGGTCACGCTCAGAATGGCACGTTGAATTCTCGCCATGAAACGCCTCTAGAAGTAGGGATGGTGCCGCGGGAGGAGCGACGGGAAATTCTAACAGGAGCGGCTAATAGCTGATGGTCGTTGGCTGATGGCATGAGCTCGCGGAATGGATTCGAGAGAGCTCAAGCACAGAGGATCGTGGAGGCGAGCCGGCCG
>Ga0307475_10002851_pt1 | contig 10446 bp, 11 predicted proteins | sample atmos_gasesECM1C_FD_203317 | JGI IMG/M metagenome (GOLD analysis project Ga0307475, IMG submission 203317) | Hardwood forest soil microbial communities from Morgan-Monroe State Forest, Indiana, United States - atmos_gasesECM1C_515 | ecosystem: Environmental > Terrestrial > Soil > Temperate...
AATGGTCAGCCGCCCGGGGAACGCGGTCCGGAAAGGAAACACCCATGCTCGATCAGATCAAAAACCTGATGAAGGACGAAGAGGCCCCAACAGCCGTCGAGTACGCGCTGATGGTGGCCGGCATCGCGGTGACCGTCATTTTGATCGTCTTCACCCTGGGCACTCAGGTCAACACGATCTTCCAGACGGTCAACGACAAAATCGCCAGCAAGGGCCAATAGGCCTCGAGAGGCCGGAGGCGCAGATCGAAGCCTGCCGGCAGAGCCATACAAATTGTAATTATCGAAAAGAACACTATTCCGACAACAGACAACAGAAGAAACCCGACGGGCTGAATGGTCGGCCTGGCCGGGACCCCCGGTCCGAAAAGGAGAGAAACACCATGCTCGAGCAGATCAAGAAGCTGATGAAGGACGAAGAGGCCCCCACCGCCGTCGAGTACGCGCTGATGGTGGCCGGCATTGCCGTGACCGTCATTTTGGTCGTCTTCACCCTGGGTACTCAGGTCAACACCACCTTCCAGACGGTTCACGACAAACTCGCCAGCAAGGGCCAGTAAGCCTTTCGGATAGCCTCGCCATGTACCCATCCTTCCTCCTCCTGACGGCCTCGGCCCTCCTCCTCCTGGTGGCGGGTTGGGACATGGCGAGGCGGCGCATTCCCAACTGGGTCAACGCCGCCCTGGCCGCCACCGGTCTCCTCGCGCAGCTCACCGCCCATGGCGGCTGGGAGGCGGCGGGCGGGCTCGGCGCAGCGGCCATCTCACTTCTGCTTCTCTGGACGCCCTGGGCGACGCGGCGACTCGGGGGCGGCGATGTCAAGGCGGTCCTCGGCGCCTCGATCTGGATCGGCATTCACTCCCTCGTCAGCTTTTACTTGGTGGCCGCCATCGCGGGCGGCCTCTTCGCGCTGGCTTCGGTGGCGCGGTCGTCGGCGACCGCGCGCCTGGACATGGCGCAGAACCTCAAGCTCGTGCTCCTGCGCCACGGCCTTCCGAACGTCTCGATTCGCGGCGGAGACGGGCGCATCTCGGTTCCGTTCGGCGCCGCCGCGGCCGCGGCTGCCGTGCTGCTTCTCTGGTGGAGGTGAACTGATGCGTGGAGCCCGGAAACGCCGTGATGGCCAGCGGGGCGCCGCCATCGTCGAGTTCGCCCTGGTGCTCCCGCTTCTGCTGACGCTGGTGCTGGGAGCCATCGACTGGGGCTGGTACTTCTTCATCGACCAGCTGGTGACCAACGCCGCCCGCGAGGGCGCCCGCGCCGGCACCATGCTGCCCCCGACGTCGAGCGACTCCGACGCGACAGCCGCCGCCACCGGTGCGAGCAACAACTATCTCACCAGCGTCCAGCTCAAGGCGACCGGCGTCGCCGCCACCACCGTGACGGTCACGACCGCCGGCGGCTCGACGAAGGCCGTCCAGGTGACCATCACCTATCCGGTCGGTTCGCTGACCGGCTTCATGCCGCCCGCGCTTCTGCCCGTCAACGCCGTCGGCCTGTCCGTGATGCGACGGCAATAGTCACCACCCGATTCTTCACCTCGTTCCGCAAATCCCGAAAGGAGTCCTCGTGGCCATCGACGACATCATCTCCACAACCGAAAAGCCCCGTCGCGACAAGGGGAGCCGGCGCTCGGCGTCCCGCGCCCTTGCGTTCGGCATGCTCGCGCTGGTCGCCGGAGTCTCGGTCGCCGCGATGCTGAAATCGTACGTCGCTCGCCACCAGGGCGGCGGTCCGGCGATGGAGCAGGTGGTGGTGGCCACCATGGACCTGCCGCTGGCCACCACGCTGCGACCCGAGCACCTGACCGTCAGCGCGTGGCCAAGCGGCGCCAGCCCGGAGGGGACGTTCAGCGATCCCAAGGAGCTGGTCGGGCGAGTCTTGACCTCCAAGCTGTTCAAGAACGAGGTCGTGCTGGGCGCCAAGCTGGCCGCGCGCGAGGCGGGCAGCGGCCTGGCGGCGCTGATCCCGGAGAACATGCGGGCCGCCGCCGTGCGCGTCGACGACGTCGTGGGCGTCGCTGGTTTCATCCACCCCGAGGACCATGTCGACGTCATCGTCACCATGCGCCCCGAACAGGGCGGCGAGACGGCCTCGAAGGTGATCCTGCAGAACGTGCGCGTGCTGGCCGTCGGCAAGGAGATCGAGGTCGAGGATCAGGTGCGCAACAAGGCCATGCCGGTCACCGTGGCCACGCTGCTGGTCACCGCCGAGCAGTCGGAGATGCTGGCCCTCGCCGCCGCGCAGGGCAAGCTCTTGCTGACGCTGCGGCGCTGGGCCGATCAGAACCAGATCGCCACCAAGGGCATCGAGCCCTCCGTCCTCCTCGCCAGCGGGCATCCGCGCGCCGCCGAGCCGCCCGCGAAGCAGAAGTCCGACGAACGTCCGGCGCGCGCGTCCCGAACCGCGCCAGTCAAGACCGCGCTCGTCAACACCGCCGCCGTCCCGGCCGACAAGAAGGGCGACGTGGTGGAGATCCTCCGCGGCGACCGCTTCGAGGCCCGCAAGTTCGACGGCAAGGAATAGCCCCCATCACCCGCTGGAACGAGGAGACGGATCATGGCACTTGCTGATCGCTTGAAGTTGACCACCGACGGCAGCGCGGCCGCCCCGGCGACCGCCGTCGCTCCCGCCGCCCGGCCCGCGAACCGGCAGATGCTGCCGGGCGGCTGGGAGGCGCTGAAGGCGCGCCTGCACGAGCAGCTGATCGCCAAGCTGGATCTCTCCACGCTGGACAAGTTGCCGCGCGAGCAGCTGGCTGGCCAGCTGCAGGAGACGTTGATGGGTCTTCTGGCCGAGGCGGGCGACCTGCCCCTCAACCGCGGAGAGCGCACGCTGCTGGTGAGCGAGGTCATCGACGAGGCCCTGCTGCGCGACAACACCATCTCCGACATCCTGGTCAACACCGCCAGCCGCGTGTACATCGAGCGGGGCGGCCGCCTGGAGCGAACGGCGATCCGCTTCCGCGACAACGAGCACCTGCAGCAGATCATCAACCGCATCGTCTCGCGCGTCGGGCGGCGCGTGGACGACTCGTCACCGATGGTGGACGCGCGCCTGCCCGACGGCTCGCGCGTCAACGCCATCATCCCGCCGCTGGCCCTCGACGGACCGCTGCTGTCGATCCGCCGCTTCGGCGGACAGCCGCTGCGTTTCGCCGATCTGGTGCGCACGGGCAGCGTCACGCCGCACATGGTGGGCCTGCTGGGCGCCTGCGTGCGGGCCAAGGTGAACATCCTCATCAGCGGCGGCACCGGCTCGGGGAAGACCACGCTGCTGAACGCGCTGTCTTCGTTCATCCCGCCGCACGAGCGCGTGGTGACCATCGAGGACGCCGCCGAGCTGCAGCTGCAGCAGGAGCACGTGGCGCGCCTGGAGACGCGGCCGCCGAACGTCGAGGGACGCGGCGAGGTCGTCGCCCGCGACCTGGTCCGCAACGCCCTGCGCATGCGCCCCGACCGCATCATCGTCGGCGAGGTCCGCGCCGCCGAGGTCATGGACATGCTGCAGGCCATGAACACCGGCCACGAAGGGTCGATGACCACGATCCACGCCAATACGCCGCGGGACGCCCTGACCCGCATCGAGGCCATGGTGGGGATGGCGGGCGGGGCCATGTCGGAGTCGCTGGTGCGCCAGACCATCAGCCGTTCGCTGGAGATCATCGTCCAGCTGTCGCGTGGCAACGACGGGAAGCGGCGCATGGCCAGCATCTCCGAGATCACCGGGATGGAGGGCAACGTCATCACGCTGCACGAGGTCTTCCGCTTCGAGCAGAGCGGCGTCGGCGAGGACGGCCAGATCCTGGGCGAGTTCCGCGCCACCGGTGTGCGGCCGCGCCTGATGGAGCGCATCGCGCGCTTTGGCATCGATCCGATGGCCATCGCCCGCGAGTACGGAGTGGCGTCGTGACCAACCTCCTCATCGGCGTCGGCGTCCTGGCCGTGGTCGCCCTCATCGAGGGCCTCTACTACGCCGTCAACTTCCTCACCGAGCGACAGCGCGAGGAGCTGCGCCGGCGTCTGCAGACCGTCGCCGCCGGCGAGGGAACGGGCCGACTGCTGATGCGGCAGGGGCGGCTGGCCGCCGACCCGGCCATCGACGCCGTGCTGCGCGAGCTGCCGATCATGCAACGCCTCGGCGATCTGATGGAGGAGGCGCAGTCCAGCGCCACCGTGGCGCGCCTCCTGGTGACGTCGGCGGCGCTGGCGGCGGCGGGCGCCCTGGTGGGGCTGATCCTGCGCGCGCCGCTGGCGGCGCTGGTCTTGGGCGCCGCCGGTGCCATGTGTCCGACCATCCGCCTGCGCCTGGCGCGCGATCGGCGCGACCAGAAGCTGACCGAGCAGCTGCCGGCGGCGCTGGACATGATCGCCCGCTCGCTGCGCGCCGGTCACGCCTTGACCGCGGCGTTCAAGCTGGTGGCGAGCGAGATGCCGGGGCCCATCAACGTCGAGTTCGCTCGCGCCTACGAGGAGCAGAACCTGGGCGTCAGCTTCGAGAAGGCCGTGCTGCAGATGGTGCGGCGGGCGCCACGCAACCGCGACCTCAAGATCTTCGCCGTGTCGGTGATCATCCAGGGCGAGACAGGCGGCAACCTGGTCGAGATCCTGGAGAAGCTGGCCGACACCATCCGCGGCCGCTTCCGCTTCTACGAGAAGGCCGGAGCGCTGGCCGCGGAAGGAAAGCTGTCGGGTCTGGTGCTGGGTCTCCTGCCCATCGTCACTGGCGGCGTGATGACGCTGATCAACAGCGACTACGTGGGCCTCCTGATCACGTCGGCATTGGGCAAGGGAATCTTGCTTTGCGCCATGGCCAGCTGGTTCGTCGGCGTGCTGTGGCTGCGTCAGATGGCAAAGGTGGAGCTATGAGCTGGGAACTGGGTGTGATCGCGTTCGGCGTGATGGCGACGATGGCGGCGCTGGCGGCGGCGATGGCCGCGCTGCGGGCCAGCCCGCGCGACGCCGTGGTGGCGCGCATCGATCGCGTGGTCAGGCGCGCGCCGGGCACCGGCAGGCGCGACAGCGAGGACAGCAGCCGGGCGGCGGAGGTTCTCCAGAAGCTGGCGCGCCCCTTCCTGTCGCTGGTCCGCCCGACACGCGGCGAGGAGCTGTCGCTGCTGCGCAGCCGGCTGGTGCAGGCTGGCCTGCGCTCGGAGCGGGCAATGGAGCTGTTCCTGACGAGCAAGCTGGTGCTGGCGGTCGTCAACACGCTGATCTTTTTCCAGATCAACGGACGGCTGCCGCACGGCCTTCGGTTCCCGATGGTGGCCGCCGCCGCGCTGCTGGTCTGCGCCTTCGGGTTCTTCCTGCCGAACGTCTGGCTGAACTCGCGGATCAAGAGCCGCCAGCTGATGCTCGAGCGCGCGCTGCCTGACGGCATGGACCTGCTGGTCACCTGCGTGGAGGCGGGGTTGAGCCTGGACGCGGCGCTGGCGCGCGTCGGCGAGGAGCTGAAGCTGGCCGCGCCGCTCCTGTCGCGGGAGCTGAACATCACCTTCCTGGAGACGCAGGCGGGCGTGCCCCGGCGCGATGCCTTCCGCCACCTGGCCGAGCGCACCGGTCTCGAGGATCTGCGCCAGCTGGCCGGCGTCCTCACCCAGACCGAGGTGTTCGGCACCAGCGTCGCGCGGGCGCTGCGCACCCACTCGGACGGCATGCGCGCGCACCGCATGCACCGCGCGGAGCGCACGGCGGCCCTGGCGGCGCTGAAGATGACGTTCCCGCTGGTCACCTGCATCCTGCCGTCGCTGATGGCAATCGTTCTGGGGCCGGCGATCGTCTCGATCCTGCACAACTTCATCAACAGGCCACGGTGACACCCATGCGAAGCACGCGGCGACAGGCGCAGAGCCGGAACGGCGAGCGAGGCGCGGTGGCGGTGATGGCGGCCATCCTCATGATGAGCCTGTTCGGGTTCTTCGCCCTGGCTTTCAGCATGGGGACGATGATGGACACCGCCACCGACCTGCAGAGCGCTTCGGACTCCGCCGCGCTGGCGGCGGCGCGGAGCCTGACCGGCGACGCGACGGGCCTGACCGCCGCGCGCCAGGCCGCGGTGGCCTACAGCCAGAAGCACACCGCGTTCGGTGACATCGTGACGATCGATCCCTACGCCGACGTCCTGTTCGGAAGCTGGAGCTGCCCGTTCGGCGTCGGCAGCTGCTTCGTTCCCCAGACCGATCCGCGCAAGATCACCGCGGTGAAGATCTTGAACGGCCGCAACGGCGGGACGCACAACAGCCCGGTGCCGCTGTCGTTCGGGGCATTCGTCGGCGCCAGCACGGCCAGCCTCGCGTCGTCAGCGGTGGCGGTGGGCGGCGGGCCGTCCGGGGTCAAGTGCGCGCTGCCGCTGGTCGTCGACGAGTGCCAGACCGTGCTGAATGGTGCCAATCAGCTCAGGTGCGGCACCCAGACGGTGACCTTTTCGAACGCCAACCAGGACCACATCGGCTTCGTCAATCTCGACTCGAGCAGCAACAACAACCCGAACGGCACCTGGGTGGCGGGGCAGATCACCAGCAAGAACTACTGCAACGGATCAAACCGGGTCGGAAACGCACGCATGCAGAACGGAAACGACTTCGACAAGGTGGCCGCCGCGCTGGCCGGCACCGACGGCAAGAAGAAAGGCGATCCGAAGACCGACTGCTATATCGGATCGACGCAGACGGTGGCGGTGACCGACGCCGGCTGCCCGACCAACCCCAGCTTCCAGGGCACCCCCACCAATCCGGTGGTCGGCTTCGTCAGCGTGATCATCGCCGGTGTCACCGACAACAAGGGCAACTCGCTGTCGTGCACCACGGGCGTGCCAGGACCGACGCTGCCGACCACGGACATGAACGCGGTGGTGTTCACGTTCCCCTGCTCCTCCCCCGACCCCGACACCGACAACTTCGGCGGCGGCCGGGCGTACAACATCAGCAATCTCCCGATCCGCCTGGCGCAGTAGCGCGCGACGCTATCGCCGCGCGCGAACGTGCGCCGCGCGGAAGACCAGATACCGGCTGGCGACGAAGTTGAACCCGGTGCCGACGACGATGCCGGCGAACGCGGCGAGCTGCGGCGCCAGACCCGGCAAACGCGCGATCAGCGCCGTCGCCACCAGGTAATTGATCACCGCGCCGGCCGACGACGCCGCCACGAAGCGCGCGAACTGGCGCGGCCACGACGCCTGCCGGGCGCCGGCGAAGCTGAAGCGCCGGTTGAGGACGAAGTTGAACACGATCGACAGCGCGATGCCCGCCGCCACCGCCGCCTGCTTGGACGCCCCCGCCCCCAGGCACAGCGTCAGGACCACCAGGTTCACCAGCGTCCCCAGCCCGCCCACCACCAGGAACTGCGCCAGCTGGCTCCACAGGCCGAACTTGAAGATGTAAAGACGCCGTAAGTGCTTGAGGTAATAGAGCTGCTGGCGCAAGGTCAGCTTGCTTTCGCCGTGGGTGCGATCCTCGAAGTGGATGGGGATCTCCACCAGGCGCTCGCAGCGGCACTTGACCATCACCTCGAGGCCGATCTTGTAACCGACCGGGTTGAACGCCTGGCCGGCGAGAAAAGTCGCCCGGCGCACGGCGAAGAAGCCCGACATGGGATCCTTGGCCGCCGTCAGCGGCCGCGCCAGTGCCGTCGCCACCCGGCTGTTCAGCCAGCGCAGAAAGCCCCAGTCGTCGGAGGTCGTTCCGCCCGCGACGTAGCGCGAGCCGAGGACGAAGTCGGCGCCCTCGTCCAGCTTGGCCAGCATGTCGGGCAGCACCTCGGGCGGATGGCTGAGGTCGGCGTCCATGCAGACCAGCACGTCGCCGGTCGCGCGCTGCAACCCGTCCAGCACCGCCTGGCTGAGCCCCCGATCGGCGGTGCGAGTGTGGAGCTTCACCCAGGGCTCCGGGCGCGCCGCCACCAGCTCGGCGGAGCCGTCGCGACTGTCGTCGTCCATGACCAGCACGTCGATCTCCAGACCCGACGCCGCCCGCACGCGGGCGATGCGATCGATGAGGTGAGGCAGGTTCTCGACCTCGCGGTAGGTCGGGACCACGATGGTGACGCGCGGTCGCGCGCGCGCGGTCACCGGCCTTGGCTCGGGATCCACGATGGCCACACCATATCACCCGGGCCGACGGTGGGGCTCGCCCTGGACGGATGGCAGGTCAGCGCATCCGGTCGGGGCGAACGCGCGGTGCCCGGCGGCGCCGCACGAAGATCAGCGCCGCCGAGAACAACAGCGCCAGAGACGCGGCCGCGCTCGACGGCGGACCGCTGGTCTCGCAAACGCAGATGAATCCAGGGTTGTGGCCGCCTGTGCCCCCGGCGTCGCCTTGGCCACCCGGGCCACCGTCACCCTGGCCGGCGCCGCCGCCTTGGCCACCCGAACCGGCGCCGCCGTCCTGGCCGCCGCTGCCGGTCCCGCCCTGGCCACGAGAGTTCGGCGGGCACGTGAACACCGCCGCGCTGACGTTGGGCGTGCCGATGTCGGGTCCGCAGATCGAGGCGAACTGATCGCCCGCGTTCGGCATGCCGGCCCCCACGGCGCCGATGTCGTTGCCGGCGCCGTCGGCCGGATCGCCCGCGTCGATGAGCGGGCTGCCGGGGCCCGGCGTGAAGATCTGCTGGTAAAACCGCAGGATTTGACAGACCGACGTCGTGCCCGCAATGACGTCGGCGTCGTTGAACGCGAACCCGACCGGAATCTGGCCGGCGTACTGCGGATCCGCGGGCTGGGCCACGCCGACGAACCGCGGATCCACTTGCTGATCGATGACGCCGGTCCCAGCCGGGCCAGGCGGATCGTGAGCGGCGAAGCCGGTGTCGAATCCTTCCCGGGCGCCGCCCTTGACCGAGAGTCCGTAGTTTTCCTTGAGGAGGGCGTCCGGATTGTGAAACAGGTTGTAGTCGGCATAGCCGAGGCGCGCGGGCGCCGGAACCATCGCCTCCCACCCACCGGCGACACCCGGGGTGCCGCCGCGCACGGCGGCCGTCGGCCCGCCGTTGCCGATGTCGATGGGAAACTCGGCGAAGACGTTGCTGCGCAGGCTGTCGAGGAACGGCTCATCGGTGGTGCCGGGATCGGCCCGCTCGACGACCACCGCCGGCCCCATCGCCCCCCAGCACTGGTGGCGACCGCTGTAGAAGGTGTTGTTGAAGATCTCCGTCCTGGTCATTCCCTTGTGCAACACCTGCACCCCGAACACCATGTTGTCGATCGGCACGTTCGCCGGGTCGGTGCGGATGAAGATGTTGTGGTGAATCACCTCCGGGAAATCCATGCTCTCGAGAAGGAGCCAGGGGCGATCGTACGAGTCGACGAGCAGGTTGAAGCGAATCTCGGCGTCGCCCTCCACGTCGAGGTTCCAGTTGCCGCCGTGGATCACGTTGTGCTCGATGGTGATGTGTTGACCGATGAAGGTGATCGCCTCGACCTCGTTCCACTTGTCGAGGGGCAGCGTGGGGCGAATGTAGTTCCCGACGATCTGAATCTGGTCCACGCCGCTCATGCCGATTCCGGCGCGCGTGCCGATGATGATGTTGCCTTGCCCGGGCGAGGAGCCGCCCACCAGCCAGTTCTTGGCATTTTCGATGACGATGCCCGACTTGAAGATGCGGTTGCCCTGCAGCACTTTCGGCGCCGTGTTGTTGAAGCCGGTAACGTGCAACGCGGGCTGCGAATAGGTGGCTGAATCCTGGAACACGTCGACGACGGAATCGTCGGCGATCGTGTTGTTGACGATCTGCGGGACGCAATCTTGGCCCACCCCGAGGTTGATCCCCCCCGACTTGTGAAACGTGTTTCCCGCCAGCGTCAGCTTGCCGTCGGTGGCGATATCGAGCGCCAGCTTGTGCGTCTGGACGTTCTGGGCGCCAGCGTCGGAGTTGTACACAATCTCCGGCGTGCTGGCGCCGAGGCCGGTGACGGTGCAGTTCTCCATGACGAAGTCGCCCGCCCAGCTGTCGGCGGTGCTGATGGTGAACCCGCCGCCGACCAGCATGCAGTTGTTGTCGGGCGTCCCGCTGAACGTCAGCGTGTCACCGACCTGCAGGACCAGGTCTGCCGTCACGGTCATCGTTTCACCCGGGCCCAGCTTGTAATCCGCGGCTTGCGCGCGCGCGGCCGGCCATGCCATGCCCAGCCCCACGGCGAAGTAAGCCAAGGCCTTTCCTAGGTTCATCGTCCCAGCATGCCTTCCGTGTCAGTGTCTACCAACTAAGAACGGGCCTCCAGGCGAAAATCTCGGACGAATCGCGCGGCGTGGTTTATCCTTGCGCGACCTCATTCGTCACCGCGGCGGCTGCCGGTTCCCATCGGGCGAATTCGCAAACCGCTGCCAGCGCCGGCTGGGGCTGCCTTCCACGAGATGCCGACTCCGCGAAAAGACAGCCTCCGCCACCGGACGCCGAGGGCCGCGGCGCCGGTCCTCGCCCTGGCGGCATCCTTCGCCGCCGGCAGTGGCGCGGGA
>Ga0307475_10002852_pt1 | contig 10445 bp, 9 predicted proteins | sample atmos_gasesECM1C_FD_203317 | JGI IMG/M metagenome (GOLD analysis project Ga0307475, IMG submission 203317) | Hardwood forest soil microbial communities from Morgan-Monroe State Forest, Indiana, United States - atmos_gasesECM1C_515 | ecosystem: Environmental > Terrestrial > Soil > Temperate...
GCAAGCGCCTGCCGTGCACAAGGAACTGCGCGGCGTTCCCGCCTCCCACATCCTGGCGGAGCCTGCCGGCCGCAATACTGCCGCCGCGATCGGCCTCGCTGCCATCCATCTCGCGTATGAATGCGGCGACGCGATCATGGGGGTTTTTCCCGCAGATAGCTACGTCGCCGATGTCTCTCGCTTTCGCGCGCTCGTCAGCGCCGCTCTGAAGTTCGCGCGCACGCCGGGAGCGATGGTGGTGCTGGGCATTCCTCCCACGCGGCCCGAGACCGGCTATGGTTACATCGAACACGGTTCGCTTTCCTCGCGCTTGGCGGACGTCCGGGCGTACTCCGTTGTGCGGTTCACCGAAAAGCCGGCGTTGCCGTTGGCGCGACGCTATATGGCGTCCGGAAAATACTTGTGGAACGCCGGGATGTTTTTCTGGCGCGTCTCCACGTTCCTAGAAAGTCTCGAGCGCTTTCTTCCCGCCACGCACGCGGCGCTCCGCGAGCTCGGGAAGTCGATCGGCACGCCCCGGTACACTTCGGCGCTGCGCCGGATCTATCCGCGCCTCGAAAATATTTCCGTGGACTACGCAGTGATGGAGCCGGCTACGCGATCGCGCGCCTCCGGCGTGCAAGTCTCCGTGATTCCCGCGCGAGTTGGCTGGAGCGATATCGGTTCGTGGGCTGCGGTCTACGAACTTCTAGCCGGCAAAGCCGGAGCGAATGTATCGGCGGGATCGTCGTTCACGCTCGACGCCTCGGGAAATTATTTCTGGAGTCCAAGGAAATTCGTCGCGGCGATTGGCGTTCACGACCTCATTCTCGTGGAAACCGGCGACGCGCTGCTGCTTTGTCCCCGCGACCGGTCGCAGGATGTGGGCAAGATCGTCAAATGGCTCGAAATAAATCACGGCAGCAAACTGCTCTAAGTTCTTAGTTCTTGCGCCAATCTATGTGAGCTCCACTGAAGTAGCTCAAGAGCTGCGCATAATCGTTTATACTTCTTCACCGTGAGCCAAATTCAATTCGGCACGGACGGCTGGCGCGGCGTTATCGCCGAAGATTACACGAACGAAAACGTCGCGAAAGTAGCCCACGCGATTGCGCGCTATGTGGTGCGCGCCGAAAAACCCGGCGCCGGGATTCTTGTCGGCTACGACACGCGATTCGGTTCGGAGACCTTCGCGCGAATCGCAGCCGAAGCGGTCGCCGCCACCGGCACGCCTGTGTGGCTTGCAACGGACGCCTGTCCCACGCCCGCGATTTCGCTTCTCGTCCGTCTTCGCGGCGCCGCCGGTGGAATCCAGATTACCGCAAGCCACAATCCCTATCGCTGGAACGGCATGAAGTACAAAGCAAGCTACGGGAGTTCGGCGTCGCCCGCGATTGTCGCGCAAATCGAGGAAGAGCTGAAAAAAATCCAGCGCGAAGGAATCCCTGCGCTGGCGCCGCGAAAGGACCTCATTCACTCGCTCGATGTCCGCACGCCGTATCTCGAAACGCTCAATGGCCTCGTGGATTGGGATCGCCTGCGCGCCGCGAAGTTCCGGTTCATGATTGATCCCATGCATGGAGCCGGCCGCGGATTGCTGCGCGATCTTTTCCGCAGGAACGGAATTGAATGCGAAGAAATCCGCGGCACGCGCGATCCGCTTTTCGGCGGCGTGAACCCGGAGCCGATTGAGCCCCACGTGGAAGCGCTGCGCCGGGCGGTTTGCGATGGCCGCTATGATGCGGGGTTCGCGTTCGACGGCGACGCTGACCGCATTGGCGCGATCGACACCGACGGCACCTTCATCACGCCGCACCAGATTTTCTCGATTCTGCTGTGGCATCTGGCTGGCACGCGAAAGCTCATGGGCGATGTGGCGAAGACTTTTTCAACCACGAAAATGATCGATAAGATTGCCGCCCAATTTGGCCGGAAGGTATGGGAAACGCCGATTGGATTTAAGTACATCTGCGACCGCATGCTGGAAAGTGACATTCTCCTCGGCGGCGAGGAGAGCGGCGGGATTGGCACGAAACTGCATCTTCCGGAGCGCGACGCAACCGTGAGCGCCCTGCTGCTGGCGGAAGTGATGGCGTGGCACGGAAAGCGCCTGGGAGAACTCGTGGCGATGCTGCACCGGGAATTCGGCGAGCATCATTATGGCCGTGTGGATTTGACGGTGAAAGCAGGCCAGAAGGAAAAGGCGCTCGCTTACTTCGCGGACGCCAAACGCAAGCGTCTGCTCGATTGGCCGGTTATTCGCCGCGAAGATCTCGACGGCGTGAAAGTGTATCTGGGCGAGATCGGGTGGGTGCTGGTGCGGGCTTCAGGGACCGAGCCCATGCTGCGAATTTACTCGGAGACAACGCGGCTGGAAACAACGCGGCGCGTGCTCGACGACGTCACATCGCTTGTGCGGAAACTCTAAGGGGAGAAACACACACATGGAAGCCGTGAATTTGCAGGACAAGCTCTCGAAGGTGAATGAATACTGGAGCCCCAAGATCGTCGGCGAACTGAACGATTCCTACGTAAAGATTGTGAAGTTTCAGGGCGAATTCCTCTGGCATCACCATGACAACGAAGACGAGCTTTTTCTCGTTCTCAAAGGACGCATGCGCATGCGGTTCCGCGAGCGCGACGTGATGGTCAAGCCCGGCGAATTCATCATCGTGCCGAAAGGCGTGGAGCACATGCCGGTGGCGGAAGGCGGCGAAGTCCACGTGGTTCTTCTTGAGCCGAAGACGACGCTCAACACCGGGAACGTTCGCAACGAACGCACACTGGTAGAACTCGAGCGAATGTAGGGCGGAAGCTCAGGGGAACCCGCACCGGGAAGGAAAGTGCAAAGCATGAAACGGCGGCTCTATACTCTCGATGTCTTCACTTCGAAACCCTTCCACGGGAATCCGCTTGCCGTGGTTACCGACGGCGACGGTCTGTCGCAATCCACGATGCAGGCCATTGCACGCGAGATGAATCTCTGCGAGACGGTTTTCGTGCAGCGCCCCACGAACAATCGGGCGCTCGCTCGTTTGCGCATTTTCACGACCACGCGCGAATTGCCGTTCGCCGGGCATCCCGTTATCGGCACGTGGTTCTTGCTCGCAGAACTCGGAGTGGTACCTGCGTCCGAGGGTCAAGTTCACGTGCTGCAGCAGACCGGCGCGGGAATTCTTCCCGTCGAATTCACGTTTCACGACGGCCGCCCCAAGCTCGTGACCATGACCCAAAAACCAGCGAAGTTTGTGCGTGCCGGCATGAACCGCGCTGCCCTGGCGGCAGCGCTCGGACTGAAACCCGGCGATTTCGCGCCAGACCTGCCGCTCGAATTCGTTTCCACCGGAATCTCCAATATGATCGTGCCGGTGAAAAACCGCAGCGCTCTCGCGAAAATCCACATGAACATGCGCGCGCTCGCGCAGTTGATTTCGCGCCACGCCACGATGGCCTATTGCTTTACGCCCGGTGCGCGTGGAAAAGCGTTTGCGCGGGGAATGTTGCCCTGGGGCTTACTCGAAGATGCGGCGACAGGATCAGCGGGCGGCTCGCTGGGCGCGTACCTGGTGCAGCACGGCCGCTTGCGCGCGGGGGAGACTCTGCGCATCACGCAGGGAGTGGAAATGGGCCGCCCGAGTGAGATTCATGTGGAAGTCAGAGCCGAGCGCGGCCGGTTAGTTCCCAAAGTCAGCGGCTCCGCCGTGCGCATCTTCGAAGGCCACATCGACGCGTAAGAGCTGCCTTCGATTGCGCGACAAAACTTTTGAACCCTGCGCTAGGCTTCGAGCCTCTTTCGCGCGGCGTCGAGAACGCCGTTCAGAAAGGCGGGGGCATCGGCCGAGGAGAATTTCTTGGCGAGCTCGAGCGCTTCGTTAATCACGACTTTCGGCGGGGCGGTCGCAAAGCGAATCTCATAAATCGCCATGCGCAGAATATTGCGATCCACGGTGGCGAGCCGGTCGAACCGCCAGTTTTCCGAAAGCTTCTCGACAAGCTTGTCGCTCGAATCCGCCTCGGCTACTGCGCCTTCAAACAATTGGTTCGCGAACTTACGCGTGGAATCGGCGGCGCGCGCCGACTTCCAGAAATGTTGCTGGATTCGCGCCGGCTTTTGATGAGCCATGTCCCATTCGAACAGCATTTGAAGGGCGAACTCGCGCGATTTGTGGCGGAGCGTCATGCTAACGGCGTCTTCTGCGGCGGGGATTGCCACCGGAGTTCTTCGCAGACTTGCGGGCCAGTTCGCGCGAAAGCTGCGCCATCTCGATAGCGGCGAGCCCCGATTCGAATCCCTTGTTGCCACCTTTGAGGCCGGCGCGATCAATGGCCTGTTCGAGCGTGTCGCAGGTGAGAACGCAAAACGACATGGGCACGCCCATATCGAGCTGCGCGAGCTGAATGCCGCGCGCGGTTTCCGAGGCAACGTGATCGTAATGCGATGTCTCGCCGCGCAGGACGCATCCGATGCAGATGATGGAGTCGCAGCGGCCCGCGGCTGCGAGTTTTTTCGCGGCGATTGGAAGTTCGAACGATCCCGGCACGCGCACGATTTCAATCTGCTTCTCGCCGGCGCCCGAGCGTTCGAGCGCGTCGAGCGCACCGGAGAGAAGCCGATCGGTGATGAAGCTGTTGAACTGGCTCACAACGATGCCAAAGTGAAAGCCGGCGGCGTTGAGGCCGCCTCGCGTGACGGAGGATTTGAAATTCTGCGCCATGGTTGCCGTCAGCGTCCCTGAAACTTCGCGGGCCGCTTCTCGATAAACGCGCGCGTGCCTTCATGCATGTCTTCCGTGGCGCAACACAGGCCGAACAAGGCGGATTCAAGGAATAGGCCTTCTTCCTGGGTCATCTCCATGCCGTGCTCGACCGCTTCCATCGCGTACTTCACGGCGAGCGGCGCATTGGCGGCAATTTTTTTCGCAATGGATTCCGCTGTGGGAATCAGATCCGCCAGCTCGACAACGCGATTCACGAGTCCGATGCGCAAAGCCTCTTCGGCGGTGATCATTTCGCCCGTAAGGATCAGTTCGTGCGCCATGCCTTTTCCGCAAAGCCGCGGAAGTCGCTGCGAGCCGCCAAATCCCGGAATGATGCCGAGCTTCACTTCCGGCTGGCCAATTTTCGCGTTGCGGCTGGCGATGCGGATCGTGCATCCGAGTGCCAGCTCGCAGCCACCGCCAAGCGCAAAGCCATTGATCGCCGCGATGGAGGGCTTGCCCATCGTCTCCAAGCGATGAAGGATCTCCTGCGAGTGAACCGAGTGTTCCTTGCCGTCAACCGCGTTGCGCTTCGCCAGGTCGTTGATATCGGCGCCGGCCACGAAGGCTTTTTCGCCCGCGCCAGTAAGTATGAGGACGCGGACGGAATCGTCGCGGCGGGCTGCATTCAGGCAGTCGCCGAATTCGTCTATAGTTTTCGGGTTCAGCGCGTTCAAGACATTCGGACGATTGAACGTGATGCGCGCGATTTGATCTTTCACATCGTAAACCAAGTTCTCGTAGGCCATCGGCCTCCTTCCCTTTTCGTATTCGAGCTTCAGCTCAATTGCATCGGTTTCGGTTTCGCGGGGTCCGCGTAATCGTAAAAGCCGCGGCCTGATTTCCGCCCGTTCCATCCCGCAAGAACCATGCGCTTGAGCAGCGGCGGCGAAGCGAAGCGCTTTTCCTTGAATTCATCGAACATGATGTTGGCGATGTAGTGCGTGGTGTCGAGCCCGACGAAATCGAGCAGCGTAAGCGGGCCCATGGGGTGCCCGCAGCCAAGCTTCATCGAGTTGTCGATGTCCTCGATGGAACCTACGCCCTCTTCCAACGCGCGCACAGCATCGAGCAGATAAGGCACAAGCAGTCGGTTGACGATGAACCCGGTGCGATCAGTCGTGCGCACCACCGTCTTGCCAAGCTTCGCTCCAAACGCGACCATCTCGTCGAAGACTTTAGGGTCACTTGCGATCGTGCGAATCACTTCGACGAGCTTCATCACCGGAACGGGATTGAAAAAGTGCATGCCGAAAAACCGTTCCGGACGTTTCGTGACGACCGCCATTTCGGTGATCGAGATCGAAGACGTATTGCTCGCAAAGATGGTGGCAGGCGGGCAGATTTTGTCGAGCGCGCCGTAGAGTTCTTTCTTCGCCGGCAATTGCTCGATGATCGCTTCGAGCACAAGGTCACGATCCTTGAAGTCCTCGAGACTGGTCGTACCGCGCAGGCGCCCGCGAATTTGATCGCGGTCCGCAGCGCTTAGCGTGCCCTTCTCAACGAGGCGCCCGAGATTTTTTCCAATGGATTGCAGGCCCTTATCAACGAGTTGCTGAGACACCTCGCGAACGATAACCTGGCAACCCGCCTGTGCGGCCACCTGCGCAATTCCAGAGCCCATCAAGCCGCATCCCACCACTCCCACTTTCTCAATCGGCATTCCACTTCCTCCCGGATGAAAGCAAGCCAGCGCCGGACGGCGCCTCAGGATTACGCAAGAGATTCTACAACGACCGCGATTCCCTGCCCTCCGCCGATGCAAGCGCTCGCCACGCCGTAACGCTCGTTGCGCCGCCGGAGCTCGAGGAGGAGCGTCAACACAAGACGGGTTCCACTCGCGGCGAGAGGATGGCCGAGAGCAATCGCGCCGCCGTTGACGTTCGTCTTATCGCGATTCAAACCGAGCAGTTTTTCCACCGCGAGATATTGCGCGGCGAAGGCTTCATTCACTTCAATGAGGTCCATTTGCTCGAGCTTCAGGCCCGCAAGAGCGAGCGCCTTCTGAATCGCGGGAACCGGACCCATGCCCATGATGCGGGGCGGCACGCCCGCAGACGCCCAGGAAACGATACGCCCAATTGGCTTCCAGCCTCGCTCCTTCGCAATCTTTGCATGCGTCATCACGACGGCGGCAGCGCCGTCCACGATTCCGCTCGCGTTCCCGGCGGTCACGATGCCGTCCTTGCGAAACGCGGGCTGCAACGATTCTAGAATCTCCATCGTGGTGTCGGGACGGCGGTGATCGTCCTCCGAGACAGTGACGGTCTTCTTGCCCTTCTTCACTTCGACGGGAACAACCTCTTCCTTCACGCGGCACGCGCGAAACGCCGCTTCGGCCGCTTGCTGGCTGCGCAACGCGTATTCATCGGACGCGCGGCGTGTGATGCCTTGCTCGGCTGCGAGATTTTCGGCGGTTTCGGACATGCTGAACCCGCAATAGGTGTCATGCAGGCCCGACATCAACGAATCTTCGAGCCTGCCTTCACCCAGCCTGAAACCCGTGCGCGCGCCACGAATCACGTGCGGACTCTGCGACATATTTTCCATGCCGCCTGCAAGGACAAGCTTCGCATCACCCAAGAGAATCCGCTGCGCCGCCTGGCTGATGGATTCCATTCCCGAACCGCACAGGCGGTTGACGGTCACGGCCGGGGTCTCAACGGGGAGACCGGCCTTCAGTCCCACGTGACGCGCACCATAGAGAGCGTCCGCGCTCGTCTGCATGACGTTCCCAAAAATAACATGGTCGAATTCGGAGGGGTCGGTACCCGAGCGCCGAACGGCCTCACGGCCCGCGACGGCGGCAAGGTCAATCGCGCTGGTCGAATCGAAAGAGCCCATGTAGCGCGCCATCGGAGTGCGCGCGCCATGCAAAATCACAGTATCCGTTATGAACATGTTTCAATGTTTCCTTCCTGCTAGGGTGTCGCGAGCGACACCAAGGTATCTCCGCCGCGCTGGCGGGCATCGTCGAGACCCGCTTCGGCGCGATTGATCCATTCCGTGACTCGGTCTTCGGTTTCATCACCGGGGCGCGAAGAGGCCTCGGCGACGACGACACTCAAGGTCAAGTCCTGCGGCTCCCATGAAGGATGCACGGTAGCGGCCAATTGGCGCAACTTCTCGGCAAGAGCGCGGGCGTTTTCGAGACCCGTATCGGGGAGAATGAATACAAGCGACCACGCCGTATATTTTACCGCGACATCCGTCTGGCGGATGGCCGAAGAAAGAGCGCGGGCCAGTTGCTCGATGTAATAGTCCACGGCAGCGTCGCCGTGCTGGCGCAGGATTTCGCCACCGTGGTCCACGTGAAGGATCAAAAGTGAAAGTTGCGCGCCCTGCGCGCGCGCGCGATTCGATTCCACCATCAGGCAATCGAGATATGCGCCGCGGCTGAGGAGGCCGGTCTTTTCGTCCGCAACGGCCATTGAGCGGACGAGAGAGCGCAAGCGCGTGTGATCCACCGAAAGGACGAGCTGATCACCGATGGCCTGAAGAAAAAAACTCTCGTTCGGCTTCCATCGTCTGGCTGCAGCGTCGCCCACGAGGAGAGTTCCGCCAGGAGCCTGCGTTTCCTTGTCGGTGAGTACGACCCCCAACGCGGAATCCAGCCCGAGAGTGCGCATAGCAGGCGCCCCCGCTGCGCTCAACTCAATCCCGCCAAGAGGATCGGGCGAAGCCTTGGAAAGCAACCCGACAATGGAAGAAATGACGGATGCGTCCGCGCGCGGGAGTCCGGGAATCGAATACTCGGCCCATAGCTGCCCTATTTCTCCCGCACCGCCCACCGCGATAATGCACCGGCTCACCCCCAGATGCTTTGCAATCTCGGCAGCCGTCGTAGCAAGGACTTCTCGCGGCGTGGGCTGGCGGTACATTAAGCGATTGATTTCCGCGATGGCCGCGAGGTCGCGATGCGTTTCAGCAGCGGAAGGCGCTGGGCCAGCCTCTGGAGCGGCGCTAGCAGGAACGGCGAGAGGCGTTGCGGCAGCGACGGACGGTTGCTTCGCAAGCGTCTTGGGCGAGGCACCCTTCGGCCACCAATTCGCGCGCTCGTAGAGGGAGCGCAGGCGATCATTACTTTCCTCCTGGCCGGGGAAAAGCTCCGCGATTCGCTCGAGGCGTTCGACCGCTTTCGTTTGCAGCGAATATTGAAGGAAGATTTCTACCTGAACGATCAAGTCTTCGAGAGCTTGCTGGGCGCGGGCTTCCTCGGACAGGGGTACCGCGGATGTTGGCTCGGACCCGGCGCCGGCGAATCCGTCACTGCGGGAAGAAACAGTGGCCGCTTTGGCTGCGCGCGCGAGAATATTCTGAAGGAAAGCGGGATCCGCTTTGCCTTCGAGCTTTGAGATGCGTTCTTGATTGCGGTAGTCGTAGGGGTCGATATCCACGAGGCGATCGAGCGAGTCGCAAGCTTCCTTCAGGCGTCCCGCCACCAGATAGAGGTCGAAGAGGCGCACGAGGGCGTCAAAGTACTTCGTTTCGCGGTTCAACTCTTCGTAGAGCTTTGTAACCACTTGGGCCAGCGCCAGCGAAGCAGTATGCGCCGCGACAAGGCGATCCATCTGCGCAGTCAGTTCAGGCTCGCGGCGAGCTGCGCGCATCCAGTCCTTGGTCATCACGAGGACGGAGGCAGCTTTCTCGTCCTCGCCGGCGCGGATGTAGGCGGAAGCGAGCTCGAAGAGTTTTGCGAAACTATCCGGCTTCTGCTTGTAGTAGGACTCAAAGACTTCGCGCGCACGGTCAAGGCGCCCGGTTCGCAACAGTGCTTCGCCGAACAATGCCTGGAATGTGGTGTCCTTATCGTTGGGCGAGAACGGTTCCAGCAGCGCGACAGCGCCTTCGGCATCGCCTTTGCGCAACTTCGCCTCGGCAAAAAGCAACGAGCCGCTGCGATCCTGGGGCGATAACTTATACGCGCGCCCGAAATACTCGAGCGCTTCATCGAGCGCCCCGACGGCCTGGGTGAGCTGTCCCGCGCGGAGATAGCTTCGCGTGGCAAGATCCCCGTGGCCGAGGCGTTCGGCCAGCTCGCCGAGCGTGACGTGGCGCGCCGGGTTTTCAGGGTCCAGCAGCGCGATACTTTCGAAGCAGGCCAGCGCTTCAATCCCGCGCTGCTCCTTCTGATACATGTCGGCAGCGGCGTTGAACTGCTCGATGGCCTCGGTAGCGCGATTGTGGCGCTGCAGGAGCAACGCATAACGCATCAGCCGGTCAGGAAGCTGAGGAAAGTTGCGAAGGAAGCGGCTGAAGACGGCAGAGGACTTCGCGACGTCCCCCGCTTCGACGAGGCGGTCAAACTGGATGCCGTAATAAGGGGCTGCAAGGGTGGGCTCGTTGAGGCGAGTGTACAAATCAGCAAGCGCCTGCGCGGCTTCCTGATGCGCGGCGTCTTCGTCGAGCACTGCTTGGTACTCGGCGGCGGCTTCGCGAAGCTTGTTCTTCTCGAGGTGGCGTCGCGCCCGTTCGAGATGCTTATTAATGTCCTGAGCCATGGGAATCGCGCGTCCTCGGGCCAGAGTGGGCGTGCGGGGGAAGTCGGCTTTGCCGCAGCTTCTGCCACAGGCTCGATCCAGCGCGCGGAGCCGAACTTTAACTATATACCGGACGCGATGCCGCTCCCAAAACGAAATAAGGGAGAGGTGCGAAAGTGGTTCTTTGGAGCGGCGGGCGAGAGCTTCATGCTAGGCGCTCGACCCGGAG
>Ga0307475_10002853_pt1 | contig 10434 bp, 7 predicted proteins | sample atmos_gasesECM1C_FD_203317 | JGI IMG/M metagenome (GOLD analysis project Ga0307475, IMG submission 203317) | Hardwood forest soil microbial communities from Morgan-Monroe State Forest, Indiana, United States - atmos_gasesECM1C_515 | ecosystem: Environmental > Terrestrial > Soil > Temperate...
CGTTGCACAGAGCCCGAAGTTCCACGCTTCCGCAGTCGCGCTCAATGCGCGAATGCAGTACAAAAGTCTAGCACACTCAATCGTTGAAAAAATGCGGAGCAAGTACCTCGGCCGTGAGATACCGAAGCTTGCCGATAGATCCCAAGGACGGTTCCTCGGTCCAGTTCGCGATGATTGGGCACGGTGAGCGTCTGTTTAGCGCCGCCGGAAAGGATTCTTCGCAGTTTGATATGGCTTCCACGCTGAGATGCAACTGCAAACCCAAACGAAGCGAAGATTTTCACCACGTCTCCGCCCGAGAGAGTCTTAGGCTTGGGCATGTTCTCGAGGTTCGAGCTCGAGTTCGTAGCTGGCTAAAATGGAAGCGTCAGGAGCTAGCCCGAAGTCTGCTGGATTTTCGCCCTCAAGCTGCAAAGCGATGGCTTCCTTAATGTTTGAAAAGAGTTCATCCAGTGTAGTCGCTTGTGTAACTACGGGCAGGTCGAAGCACTCTGCGACAAAATATTTTTCCCCGCGGAATACGCGCACTTGGATGATTCGTTTCATAATTAATCATAGCCGGGCTGCGCTGCGTGGCGCAACAGCAGCGCAGCCCGTGTTGCGAATTCTGGAGTCTACGATTGAGCCTTTGGCTTCGTGGCCGGCGCTGCGTCCGGCGGCAGTACTTCGGACGGATTCACCCAGTTCACCTTGAAGGGTCCGGCGCCGTGGACTTGCACGATGGTTTCCCCTTTGGCCATTCCGTAGTGCCGCATTTCCTTGGGCATGGTTGCGAAATTGCCGACGTTCATCGTTTGCAACTTCGCTTCATCGAAGCTATCGCCCATGCCTACCATGAATGTTCCCTTCAGCACCGTCACGTTTTCATCTGTGGGATGCCAGTGTGCGGGAATCTTGGACCCATCCGTGCAACGGATGCGCACAACGAACGGCGTACCTTCCGCGTTGGGATCACCCGCCACGGACGCGAGGTCGCACCCTTTGATGATCGGCGTCCACTTCAAATCGCCAAAATGCACGATCTTGTGCGCATCTCCGGCTTCCTTTTTCTCCTGGCTGTACATGCGGGGACCTGCTGCGACCGTCGCGACGGCGAGCGCGCAGATACAGACCACACAATTTCTTTTCATGAAGTTTTCCTCCGTTGAGTTCACCGAATGCGCCGACGATACCGCGCCCTCGTCCATAGGGCAAGCGAGAAAGCAGCTTGTTTCCTGTTGTGAACAGCGCCGCAGCTCTCCAAGTGACGCGCGGGAAACTCCACGTCGCGCTAAAAAAAAGGCGCCACTCTCGCAAGTGGCGCCCGCTTCTGTGTGAACTCCGTATTGTCTTGATGCGAAATTGCTTCCTAATTCTTCGGGAAGCTAGGATCGGCTTTCACTTCCAGCATTTGCTTGGTGTGCCGTTCGCTGTGCGCGCCGGTGAACAGCAGGAACTCGTATCCGTCGAGTTTGCCCAAAGGGCTGTCGCCCAGGTGCGTGCGCAGTCCGGCAGTGTTTTTCAGATATTCTTCCGTCGCGGCGCGGCTCTCCACAAAATGTTTTTGTGCCTCCAGCGGTGAGCCAAAGCGGTTGGTGGGCTTGAGCGGCTCCGGCGCCTGCGCCTTATGCGTGCGATCCGGCACCATGGCCAGTACAATCTCATCCGATTTCTTGATTTCTTCGGCGCTCCGCACAGGCACCGCCGGAGACTTCATGATTTGCTCCTGCGTCACGCCGCGCAGCATATCCTCTGCTGCCGCCAGGTGCTCGATCAGTTCCGCCAGGGACCAGCGGTCCGGCGCGGACTTGAAGTTCCATTGCGCGTCGGACAATCCTCTTGTCGCGTCCAGCACGCCCTTTTTGGTCGATTCCAGGTATTGCAGCGCGCGGTCCTTATCCGCCTGCGAAACATCCTGCGCCTTCGCTGACGCCGCGCCTGCCAGTACCAGGGCCATAACCATCGCTACTGCGTAACATCGCTTCATGCCGGTTTCCTCTCTCTCGTAGTTTGGGTAAAGGAACGGAATCGAAAAACAGGGTCCAGCCGTCCGGTTTGCCGGCCGCCTGGCGCAACATGCCCACGAGACGGGCTCTCCACGTATATGGCAAGGTACCAGCGATTACGCCCAGCGTCCACGCTCCCCGGCCCTACTAATCCCTATTACGTCCGGCAGAGGCGTTCGTTTCAAGAATTCCGGCGGGCAGCCCGTGTTTGCCGTGGCATCGCTGGCGCGCAATCACAATCCCGTGTATTTTCTGAACCGGCTTATTCATCGAATTCACGAAGAGCGCTCCGTGGAACCTATCTCCCACTTCTTCTATTCCGATCGCCTGAAGCTGCAATTCTGGGACTATGGCCAGGATGGCAAGCCCTCGCTGGTGCTCGTGCACGGCGGCCTGGACCACGCGCGCAACTGGGATTGGGTCGCGCGCGTCTTGTGTGAGCATTACCACGTCTACGCGCTGGACCTGCGCGGCCACGGCAACAGCGCCTGGGCTCCCGGCGCCACCTACAGCGTGGCGGAGCACGTGCTCGACCTCTCCGCCCTCCTCGATATCATCGATGATTTCCCGATTCGCCTGATCGGCCATTCCCTCGGCGGCGGCATCGTTCTGGCCTATTCCGGCGTATATCCCGCGCGCGTCCGTAAAGCCGTGTCCATTGAAGGATTGGGCTTCCCGCAAGAGCATCGCGTCCACGGGCCCGCCTCCGAACGCGTGCGCCACTGGATTGAAACGGTGCGCGAGCTCGAAAAGCGCCGTCCCAAGAGTTACCCCAATCTGGACGCCGCTATGGCGCGCATGAAGGAAGCCAATCCGCGGCTCTCCGACGAAGTCGCGCGCCACCTTACGCTGCACGGCACCAACTGGGAGTCCGACGGCTCGCTGCTCTGGAAATTCGACAATTACGCGCGAGCCATCTCCCCCTACGGCCATCACATGGAGGATGCCGTCGAATTGTTCAGCCAGATTACCTGCCCTGCGCTGTTCTTCTGGGGGCTGGAAAGCTTTCTGCCGCTTCCCGAAACGGATCCGCGCTACCAAGCCATCGCCAAGCGCCGCCTGATCAAGGTCCCCGGCGCCGGCCACTGGGTGCACCACGATCAGCTCCAACTCTTCCTACGCGAATCCACCGCCTTCCTCGCCGACTAACGCTCGGTGTCATCCCGAGCCAAGCCGAGGGACCTGCTTTTCTCCGCCGCCGTTACGTAGCGGCGGGCTTCAGCCTGGCGCGCGAGCCGAAGGCGAGCCTGCGTTTTGCGACGGAGGACCTGCGTTTCTCCAAGGCTACTCTCTTAACCAGTCTCGCGGATTCTTCTCATCGCCTGAAATGAAACGGCACCCAAAAGCGTATATACAGGCAGCGCCAGAGGTCTCGGCGCCAAATCTGCACATCAGGAGAATGAAATGAAACTCCACGCTCTGGCGTCAGCAGTGGTGCTGTTCCTGGTATCCACGGCGGCTTTCGCACAGGATTCCAAGGCTCCGCAGGGGTCCTCGAACAGCAAGGGGGAACAGGCTTCACCGGTTAATCCGTTCAGCACGTACAATAAAATCTTCTATGCAAGGATGAAGACCATCCTCGTCAGCTCCGCCGAAAAAATGCCCGAAGAGAATTACAACTTCAAGCCCACCGAGGCCGTCCGCAGCTACGGCCAGATTGTGGGACATATCGCGGACGCGCAATATAACTTTTGTGCGCTGGCGCTCGGAGAGACCAGTCCGGGCCTCAAAATCGAGCAGACCAAGACCAGCAAAGCCGATCTCGTCGCCGCGCTCAAAGATGCGCTCGCCTACTGTGACAAGGCTTATGACACCGCGACCGATGCGTCCGGCACACAAACCGTGAAGCTGTTCGGCATGGACATGCCCAAATTCGGCGTGCTGAACATTAACAACGCGCACGACATGGAACACTACGGCAATCTTGTCACCTACATGCGCCTCAAGAACATCGTTCCCCCAACGACCGAACAGGCTCAAGCAGCACAGCAGAAAAAGTAATCGCAAACGAGCCGCAGGCGAGCGTCCCTCGCCGTTCTCCCAGGTTGTCATCCCGAGGGCAGCCGAGGGACCTGCTTTTTTCCCTCGCCGCCACGTAGCGGCGGGCTTCAGTCCGGCGAGCAAGCCGCAGGCAAGCGTTCCTCGCCGTTCTCCCAGGTTGTCATCCCGAGCGCAGCCGAGGGACCTGCTTTTCTCTTTAGGGGGTCGGACCTTCAGGTCCGACATCCGACATAAATCCCGTACTCACCCGCCGTCATCCCGACCGTAACGGGCGATTTTTTCCGCACTCGCGTCTTCGCGAGTGTCGCCCGTGGAGCGGAGGGACCGTGGCAATATTGCAGCCTAACTCAGCTCGATGAGACCCAACCGACCAACCCGAGGCGCCGCGCTTTTCTCTTTAGGGGGCCGGACCTTTAGGTCCGACATAAAGCCCCCGAACGCACCCTGTCATTCTGAGCGGAGCGGCCCGGCATTTTCCTCCGCACGCTCTTTGCTAATAACGACGTGCGCCGGGCCGCGGAGGGAAGAATCTCTCTTCCGTCGTAGCGCTTGCGAACTCCAAACCAATCCCCGCAACTACGCCAGCCAATGCGGATTCTGCGTAATCCTCCGACCGCAAATCCGCCGATCCTCCAAAATCGAAATGTCCGGATTCTTGGGACCATAACGAACCGTTACCCCCGCCCGCGCCTTCCGCCAGCTTGTCATCCCGAGCGCAGCCGAGGGACCTGCTTTTCGTTTCAGGGGGTCGGACCTTCACGTCCGGCACGCAGCGAAGCCCTGGTAAGTCGGATTATTGGATACGCGGTTTTGGACGATTCCACTTGTCCGGTTAGCGCTGCCAGCTCAACCGGTCGATGCAACACCATCTAGTCAGTTGATCCGACAGCACTTCCCCATGGAGAAGCGTTTGTCCGACGGTAACCCCAATCAGACCCTAGCCAGGATGGTGTTCCGTTTGAATCAAAGTTCGCGAACGACTCTTAGCCATTGAGGCCCCTGCAAGTGGATTTTAGCCTAGTGTTGCGTCGACCCATTGAGACCACCGGATTCTCTCAAACCTCTCGACACACGAATGGACAGCCACCGCGAAGTACTAAAGTACTAAGGTAGTTGTCTCCCGCGGAATTAGAGTCTTCCACTGCTTGTCAGCTATACCATTCATGGTAAGACAAGCACTAGTGGGGACTGCTTACCTCGGTCTCCTGAGTTCCCACATTGGCTGTGATGCTATATGACAAGCTATTCCGGAAACGCTGCCAAGGTCGAACCTGGCCAGACTTCTGCGCAAGGAAGAAATCTTCGTCAGAGCGAACGTGTTTTTCTAACCTTGCCCATTCGTATCTCGGGCGTCGGGGAATACGGAAAAGAATTCCTTGAGGAAGGGCATACAGTAGATGTCAGCCGCGAAGGCGCGACAATCATAGTGCACCGCGAGCTGCGCCTCGGCCAAAACATTAAAATCCAGCGCATCGGAGTAACTAAGGAGGCGAAGGCTCGGGTCGTGGGCCAAATAGTCGGCAAAACCGCGGGCTTGGTGTACGAGATAACTTTGGTCGACCCCACCGTCAATCTTTGGGGTATTTCATTCCCTGCCGTTTGCGAGGCAGGTAAGGCTGTCCTCCGTGCCCTGCTCAGCTGTATTGCTTGCGGGCAGATAGAAGTGTCGTACCTCAACGAATTTGAAGCTGATCTCTTTCTTTACCATCGGAGCATCGCCCGGATCTGCGGACGATGCGGAGGCTGGACCACCTGGACTCAGCCGCAAGCCCAGATCCCCGCCCTACACAGCGCAGTGGAGAAGGATAGCCAGCGCCAAAGGTTGAGCCACATCTTAGCCCCTGGGACGCGGAATCAGCGGTCGCACGACCGCATCCGGGCAGACGCGATTGGAAGCGTTCGGCACCCCACACTTGGAACCGAGGTTGTGCTCGTCGGAAACTTAGCGCGCGGAGGTTTAAGCTTTTACAGCACCAGCACTTACGCGGAAGGGTCGAGCATAGAAATGGCGATACCCTACACGTCGAGGGCGCCAAACATTTATGTGCCCGCTCGGATCGTGAGCTCACGAAGGGGGGAGGACAAGGGTTTCATTGAGTACGGGGTCTCTTATATCTTGTGACTGATCTGCTCCGCCAGTGTAGCAGTTGGTAATCAGCTCGATGGCGACTAAACTGCGTCTTTGACTTTCCCGCGCCGTTCGAACGGTTAACCAATCCTTTATAATAACACTTGACAACTCGTCGGCCACCGTGTATTCTTTTCCTGATTTTGGGCCTCAGGCCTGCCCGCCAAACGGGACCGCCGCTCACCTCCTATCAAGGAGGCATGACTCGCCTGATTCGCCCGCCGCGCACCTCCGCTTCGCGCGGCCCACTAGCACGGGCACTCCTGCCTGTGCGGTCGGAGCTAAAAAGGGCAACAAAGATGTCCCCAGCCCGCCATCGCTATCGCTTTCCCATTCCTCCGCGAAATCCGCGCTCCCACGCGGCAGTCGCGCCTGACCTCAATCCGTCTCTGTGTCCTCTGTGCCTCTGTGGTGAATCCTCTCCCTCGTCTGTTCGCGCCTTTAGCGTCACATCATCGATTTTCAACGTCTTTGTTTCCATCAACTTACAAATCCCTTTTCCAGCAACTCCTTTCTTTTCTCATCGATACAAAACACCCGGGTGTCGAACCTACTTCACCCTCAAAAGGAAAACCAACAATGACTCCGCAATTCGCTAAATCCAGCTCCATCAATAGCTCTGCTCGCTGCAACTTTCGCTTCGCCAACGGCATGCGTTGCCGCCTGATCGGCTTCGGCAGCCAGCCCTTCTGCCCCAAGCACACGAAACCTGCCGCCGCACCGCCCCAACCCGACCCCGCCGAAATCGCCTCAACCCTCACCGCCGGCCTCAACGACTTCACCTCTGCCGCCCAGATCAACGATTTCCTCTCGCGCCTGCTCCTCCTCCTCGCCCAAGACAAAATCTCGACCCGTCGCGCCGCCGTCCTCGCCTACATCACCAACCAGATCCTCCGCACCCTCCCCGCCATCGCCAAAGAGGAAAACGCCCAACCCACCGGCATCATCGTTGACATGCCCGGTCCCTACGATCCGCCCGGCTCCGACAATTCCTGCGTATACGCTCCGCAGGGCAGTGCGGCCACACCCGACCATGAGCACCAGGAGCCCCAGGGAGTCGGAACAAATGGCCGCGCGCGTGCGTAACTCTGTCCGCATTCACACCTCAAGCCTCCGGGGAGGAGTCTAGTGCGAAATTTTTGGCAAGATGTCCGCTACGGGCTGCGCGTATTGTCCAAGAGCTCAGGCTTCGCGGCCATCGCGATTCTGACCCTGGCCCTGGGCATCGGCGCGAACACCGCGCTGTTTTCCGTCGTCAACGGCGTCTTGCTCAATCCGCTGCCGTTTCCGAATCCTGGCGAGCTTCTCGCTGTGTACTCAAAAACTTCCTCGTTCGTCCAGTCTTCCATCCCCTATCCCAATTTCCTGGACTGGCACAAAGACAATACCTCCTTCTCCTCGCTCGGCGCCTTCCGCTCCGAAGACTACAACCTGACCGGCGCCGGCGAACCCGAACGTCTTCACGGTCACATGATCTCCGCCGACTTGTTCCCCGCGCTTGGCGTTCCGCTCCCCCTCGGGCGCAATATTCGTCCTGAGGAAGACCAGCCCGGCGCCGGACCCGTGGTGCTGATCGGCGACGGCCTCTGGAAACGCAAGTTCGCATCGTCTCCAGATGTATTGGGCAAGAGCCTGACACTCAACGGAAAGGCCTATGTCATCGTCGGCGTCGCTCCCAGCCGTCTGCCTGTCTTTAGTCCCACCGATGTCTACGTTCCCATTGGCCAATGGACCGACCCCACCTTCCTCGATCGCCACATCAGCATGGGCATGAACTCCATCGGCCGCCTCAAACCCGGAGTCAGCTTCGAGCAAGCGCGCGCCGATATGGACCGCATCGGCCGCAATCTCGAAGCCGCCTATCCCGACTCCAACAAGGGCACGGGCATCACTTTGGTGCCGCTCAAGACAGACGTCGTGGGCGATGTTCGCGGAGTTCTGCTGGTGCTGCTCGGCGCCGTCGGTTTCGTTTTGCTCATCGCTTGCGCCAACGTTGCCAATTTGCTCCTGGCGCGCTCCACCGGCCGGGCCCGCGAGTTCGCCATTCGTTCCGCGCTCGGCGCCAGCCCGGCGCGCGTGATTCGCCAGCTTCTCACCGAGAGTGTCATGCTCGGCATCGGCGGCGGCGTCATCGGCTTGCTTCTCGCCAAGTGGGGCACGCGCGCCCTGCTCGCGGCGCTGCCGGAATCTTTGCCTCGCGCGGAGGAGATCGGAATCGATTCGCACGTGCTTTTCTTCACCGTTGGCGTCTCGGTCCTCACCGGCATCCTCTTCGGCCTCGTCCCCGCCATCAAGACCTTGCGCCCCGACATGCACGAAACCCTCAAAGAAGGTGGCCGCGGCTCGAGTGGTGCGCGTCATCGGACGCAAAGCGTCTTCGTCATCGTGGAAATGGCCATGGCCTTGGTGCTGTTGATCGGCGCGGGCCTGATGATCCGCAGCCTCGCGGCTCTTTGGCGTGTAAATCCGGGATTCGATTCGCGCCAGGTGCTGACGTATGACGTGTCGTTCACCTCGCCGGCGGACATCACTGCCGGCCAGCTTCGCGCGAAATACCGCGAGACCTTGCGCCAATTTGAGAATGTTCCTGGTGTCCAGAGCGTTTCCCTGATGGGCGGGTCTCTGCCCATGAGCGGCGACTCCGAAGTTCCTTTTTGGATCGAAGGACAGCCTAAACCCGCCAGCCAAAACGAAATGCCGTTTGCGCTGTTCAATCTCGTGACTCCGGGGTATCCGCAGGCCATGCGCATTCCGCTGGAGCGCGGCCGTTTCCTCAATGCGCGCGACGACGAGCGCACGCCCGCGGCCGCGGTCATCGATTCCAGCTTCGCGCAAAAATACTTTCCCGGGCAGGACCCCGTCGGAAAGCGCCTCAACCTCGGACTACTGGAAATCCAGCCGGAGATTGTCGGGGTCATCGGTCACGTCGAACATTGGGGCCTCGGTTCGCGCGAGCACCAGGATCTGCAGTCGCAGATCTATCTCTCGGTTTGGCAGGTGCCCGACCGTTTCTGGCCGCTCCTGGCGAATGGCGTCGGCTGGGTGGCGCGCACCACCGGAGCGCCCGCAAGCATCGTCAGCGGTATTCGCGAAGCCGAAGCCAGGGTGGACAGCACCGCGGTGACCTACAACGTGCGGCCGATGCAAGAGATTGTCGCGAATTCCATCGCCAAGCAGCGCCTCGCGATGATCTTGCTGTCCGTGTTTTCGACGCTCGCGTTGGCGCTTTCCGCTGTCGGGATTTATGGTGTCATTTCCTATCTCACGGGCCAGCGCACCCACGAAATCGGCATCCGCGTGGCGCTCGGCGCTTCCGCTTCGGACGTGCTGCGCATGATCGTCGGCGAGGGTATGCGCATTGCCCTGATCGGTGTAGGCACTGGAATCGTCGCAGCCCTCGGCCTGACGCGCCTGATCACCAAAATTATTTACGGCGTCGGCGCCAACGACCCCCTCACCTTTATCGGCGTGGCCGTGTTGCTCAGCGGCGTTGCGCTCATTGCGTGCTACATCCCTGCGCGCCGCGCCATGCGCGTAGACCCCATCATCGCGCTCCGGTACGAGTAATGGGCAGCTAGTCGTGGTTTGTCCGGTTTTTCGTCCCAGGGCCATGAATGTTTTGCTGCTAGTTCTAGGAAGGAAAGAGCGCCGCGCAACTGCTTTTGCGAATTACGCGGCGCTCAGCGGGTCTTGGCTGGTGGATTGTGGGTTCGCTGAGGAAGTACTGCTGGCAGGAGCTTTGCTGCGAGGCACCGGCGCACTTGGCCCGCGGACCGGCCGTCGCAGAATCTTCTTCGAATCTTCGTGGTGTTGTCATCTGCTATCCAACATCTCGCTGCCCGATTTGAATGCAGGACGAGTGCCAAATTCCCCCTGCGCATACTGCTGATTCGGTTGAAATTACAAAATGGCGCGCTGCGAGCCTTGGGCCAACACGGAAAACTGTCCCGTCGCGGAACACTCGGAATCCAAATTAGGAAATAGCGAAGGGCTATAAGCGCGCGCCGGCCGAAGCTTGCCCGGCTTTTGCGGCCTTGGGTTTCTCTTGCGCACCCTCTTTCAGATACCGGTACAAGCTGGTGCGCCCGATGCCCAATACCTGCGCGGCGCGCAGGCGATTTCCCTGGCACATATCGAGAATCCGATGGATGTGTATCTTGCGCATCCCTTCAAGAGACAAGGGACGAAACTCCTCGCCCTCCGCTGTGCGCGGCCCGCGGTGCTCCAGGCCTTCCGGCAAGTCGGCCAAGTCGATGAAGTCTCCCCCGGCCGTGATGCAAGCGCTGGAGATCACGTTCTCCAGTTCGCGCACGTTCCCCG
>Ga0307475_10002854_pt1 | contig 10434 bp, 7 predicted proteins | sample atmos_gasesECM1C_FD_203317 | JGI IMG/M metagenome (GOLD analysis project Ga0307475, IMG submission 203317) | Hardwood forest soil microbial communities from Morgan-Monroe State Forest, Indiana, United States - atmos_gasesECM1C_515 | ecosystem: Environmental > Terrestrial > Soil > Temperate...
ACCAAGAGCGTTATGCGTGGTGGAGGTGCCCTATTGGCGGCGGTGGGTGCCTGAGGCAATCGAGCCGGTAAGGGTAAGGGCGAGAAGTGAGAGGACTGCGACAGTGAGAACAAAGATGATCATGGCAACTCCATCCTTCTGAGTTGGCACGCAAGTGACCAAAGGTCTCACTTTGTTTTCAAGGGGTTGGAAGGAATGTAGGGCACCCGTGTGGGCCAGAAAATAGACAAATGTCGCCGGTGAGCGACAATTTTTCACGCTACAGTATTCAGGTAATGGTGGTAACAGTACGAGTTGGGTTGCGGCGACTTGCTAAGAAGATTTGCTCAGCCGGATTGACCCGTCGCCAGTGTGAATCGTCAGGGACTGCCCTCCGCCGTTCATCTTTCCGTGGATTTGCGAATTGCTGAAGGTGCCTTCCACCGTCACAGGGATTCCCAGGCTGATGTGCCCGTCATTCGTGCTGGCATCGATGTTAGCCTGCAAATCGGCGGGCAGGACCATGTCCACGCTTCCGTCCCCAGTGCGGATACTCCAGCCGCCGCTTAGTTTCGAGCCAGGCTCAACGCGGGCGTCGATACTGCCGTCGCCGGTCTTAACATTGAGGGCGTCCAACCGGCCGTCGATCTTGATGTGCCCATCTCCGGAGTTGGCATCCACGCGGCCGTCGAGGTTGCGGGCATCGATGTGGCCGTCGCCGGTGTGCAGCCGAATTTCGCCCTTGGCGCCTTCCACCGTGATGCTGCCGTCGCCGGTGTCGATATCCACATCCCCATCAATTGCTTGCACGCGCACTGAACCGTCTCCAGTATGAATCTTCACATGACCCTTGATCGGCTGCGTCTCGACGGAACCGTCGCCAGTATCGATTTGAAGGTCTGCATCTTTGGGCATGCGGACCTCAATCCGCGGCCCGCGCCGCCCGCGCCCCCAGGAAAAACCCCAGTGGCCCGTGACGCGCGCGTTAATCTGCACGCTATCGCCATCCTGGCGCGAATCGATATGCAGGTTCTTGTTCAGCTCGTAGCCCTCGTAAATGACACGAAACTCAACCTGTTTTGAGTCGCTCGTGGCTATGCGCACCGCACCGTCGTTGGTATCGACGCGCACCTGCGCGCGGCCAGAGACGGTATAGGACTTGGTCCATTCCTCAGCGCGAGCACCGGGAACCAGAGTCGCGGCGGCCAAAATAGTGGCACAGGCAATGCCCAGACGGGCGGCTATGCGGCGTGTGGCCAAGTTCATGGATGAGGTTCCTCCGTAAGTGCTGCTTCTAGGACAAGATACGACAATCGTCCGGGAAATGTTCCGGGCACATTGCCCCCGTTAGCGCTTTGCGGCGGCGTGCTTGGTGCCTGCGCCGCCCGGCTTGGGACGAAGAGCGGCGAGGAACTTGTCGACCGGTAACGTGTTGATTACGTTGGCTTTCTCCAGCCAGCCACGCCGCGCCATGGTTACTCCGTAGCCGATGAAGCGAAGATGCAAGGTGTTATGGGCATCGGTGGAGATGACTACTTTCACGCCGCGCTCCTTACACATCCGCAAATACACGTCGGTCAGGTCGAGACGGTCGGGGTAGGAGTTGCACTCCATGGCTACCCCATGCTTCGCCGCGGCGTCCAGCACTTTCCCCATGTCATACTCGAACGCTTCGCGCCGCAGCAAAAGCCTTCCGGTTGGATGCCCGATAATCTGCGTATAGGGATTCTCGATGGCCGCAAGCATGCGCTCGGTCATAGCCGCGCGGTCCAGGTTCATATAGGAATGGATGGAGCAAACAACGACCTCGAATTGCGCGAGCAGTTCATTGGAATAATCGAGTTCGCCATCCTTGAGAATGTCCACTTCCGCGCCGGCCAGAACTCGAATCCCCAAACCGCTCGCGTTCGCCGCGTGCAATTTCTTGATGTGCGCGGCCATGCGCCTTTCGTCCAGGCCGTTGGCGATGGTCACCGACTTGGAGTGATCGGTGATGGCGATGTATTCGTGCCCCAGCTTTCGCGCGGCTTCCGCCATTTCCTCGATGGAGTTCTTGCCGTCACTCGCGGTGGTGTGCATCTGCAGGTCGCCCTTGATATCTTCGCGGCGCACCAGGTTGGGCAGGCGGTGCTGCTCAGCGGCCTCGATCTCGCCGGTGTTTTCGCGGATTTCCGGCGGAATGAAATCGAGCTTGAGCCTGCCGTAGATCTCTTCTTCCGTGCGTCCGGCAACGCGGCGCTCGCCCTTCAGCGTGGCCAGCGCGTATTCGTTCAGCGTATAGCCCATATCGTTCGCGCGGCCGCGTAGCGAGACGTTGTGCTCGCGGGAGCCGGTGAAATACAGGAGCGCGGCGCCGAACGAATCTTTGTCGAGCAATCGCACGTCCACCTGAATGCCGTTGTCCAAGTTGAAGCTCACCTTATTTTCGCCGTGCGCCAGAACCTGATTGATTCGCGGATATTTCAGGATGTGGTCGGCGATGGCGTCGATATGTTTCTGCGCGGTGAAGCCGTCGGCAAGAGTCAGCAGCAGATCAAGATCCCCGACTGTTTCTTTGCCGCGGCGCAGCGAGCCGGCCGGTGTGATCGAGGCCACGCCCTTTCCGTATTTCTCGATGTGTGCGATGACCCCTTCCGCCGCGGCTTCCGCAACATCCAGACGAAAGCGGCCGGTCGAGCGCTTGAAGGCTTCCACCGCTTTGAGAATGTTCTGCTCACTTTTTTCGCCGAAGCCCGGCAACTCCCGCAGCTTGCCTTCCCGCGCGATTTTTTCCACGTCCGCGACCGTGGCAGTTTTGAAGTTCGACCATAAGAACGCCACTTTCTTTGGCCCCAGCGACTGCAGTTGCAGAATATCCAACAGCGTCGACGGATATTTCTTCAGCAGCTTTTTCCGCAGGCTGTAGTCACCGGTTTTCAGGATTTCTCGCAAATGTTCGGCCATGCGTTCGCCGATTCCCGGCAACTCCTCCAGCTTGTCCGGATCTTTCGCCAACTCCTCGATCGCTTCGTGCATTCCGGAAATTAGCTCCGCGGCTTTCTCATAGCTGCGGTAGCGGCCGATGATAGCGCCATCGATTTCGAGGAGTTGTGCGGTGTCGCGGAGTATGCGGGCGATACTTTTATTGTCCATAAGTCCAAAGATTATAAGCCGATAGTCCAAAGATAGAGGAGGTGTCTTCCTGTGTCTCCTTACCTCTTCGTGCCAAAGAAAAGCCGGCAAAGGAGGGCCCTTTGCCGGCAAGGAAACGTAGCGGTGTGAAGGTTAGCCCCCCGCTTTTTGTACATTGGCAGCCTGCGGACCTTTCGGCCCCTGCACAATTTCAAACTCGACAGCCTCTCCTTCCTGCAAAGTACGGTAGCCGTCGCCAACGATAGCGGAATAATGAACGAAAACGTCCGGGCCATCGTCGCGCCCGATGAAGCCGTAACCCTTCGTGTTATTGAACCATTTTACTGTGCCACGCAATTCGGAGCCCTCCCCACACTGATGTATTTCTTTCCGGATGCGGCCGGGCGCAGCTTTAAGGAGACCTCGACCAGAAATTGCGCGGAGTCTAGCAGAACGAGAGCGGCAGTCAATGAAAATGACCGAATTTCCGTATTGAAAGCAACTAATTATGTAGGTATAAATCGATTCAAATAGGTCCAGTTCCGTTAGTTGCGCGCGCGAATCAGCCTGGGCTGTCCTGTTTGAATCTGACCGGACGCAGAATTTGGAAAAGATTGTTGAAGTCATCGGTCCACACGCGCAATTTGGGCGGCACGGAAATCGGCTCGACCGATATCGTGGTATCGATGGACTCCAGAAAATGCCGGTTGCGCGTGACCACTACCCAGTCGGAAGAGTCGATCAGCTTCCGGTGATTTTCGTTGTTGACGATCAGCCGCGCCTCGCACCCCGCATCCGCCGCTAGCAGCTGCACCACCGGAGGCAGATTCAAGTACGTGTTCGACGTGTGCACAGCGAGTATGCCGTCCGGCTTCAGGTGGCGCAGGTACAGCGCGAAAGCCTCGCGAGTCAGGAGGTGCACGGGGATCGCGTCGCCGGAAAATGCGTCGACCGCCAGCACATCAAACTGCTGCGGTGGCTCATTTTGCACCGAGAGGCGCGCGTCCCCGGGCACCACGTCGATTCGCGCCGGCGAATCGCGCAGGTAGCTGAAAGACGTTTTCGCAATTAGGATTACTTGCGGATTGATTTCGTAGAAGCGGAAGTAGTCGCTGGTCTTGCCGTACGCCGCCAGCGTTCCCGCGCCCAAGCCAATCGCCCCGACGCGTTTTGCGTTGGGGCAGCAGCGTGTGAGCGCCAACCCCAGGCCTGAATCAGGTCCGTAGTATGTCGTGGGCAAAAGACTCGGCGGTGGATTGACGTACTGCGCGCCGTGCTCAATCCTTCCGTGGTACAGCGTGCGGTACGGCTCCTTGAGCCAGTTCGTGGTTTCTGCAACGCGCAGCGCGCCGTAAAAACTGCGCATGCGCACGATGGTATTCTTTTCGTATTCGCGCGCATTGCGCACCAGCACAAACACCATGGACGCCGCTGCGACCATCCAGAAAAAGCGTATCAGCCAGCCCTGCGGCCACAATGCGGCGACGGCCAGCAAAGCCGTGAAGATCAGCGCCAGCGGAAGCTCATAAATTCCGGTGAACAAGTGAGGCGCGGCAAGCCCGACGAAAATCGCGCCCAGGGCTCCACCCAGCGAAATCATTAGATAGAACGACGTTGCGAAACGAGGTGCCGGCCGGCGCAACGCCAACTCGCCGTGGCAAAACCAGCAGCACAAGAAAAGTCCGGTGCAAAAAAGCGGCACGCTGACCTGCACGGATTCCGTGTACGCCGGGTCATAGATGGCGTAGCCCAGGCCGCCGAGAGCCACGGCGAGAAAGCGAACGAGCAACCCGCGCCAATAGAAGATGCGCCTGCTGAAGGCGAGCGCGAAGGTCAGCAGATATAACGCCAACGGCAGCACCCACAGCAGCGGAACCGGCGCGACGTCCTCCAGCAATTTGTTGGTGGTAGAAAGAAGCAGCATGGAGCTGCACGCCGAAAGGCCGAGCCACAACAGCTTCTCGCGCAGCTTGGGCGCCGCAGCGGGTTCGCGCTGCTCCGGTCCCACCGTGATGTTGGGCACCGTACCGCTCCGCGCCAGCCACGCCGCCGCCGAACACAGCAGCACAAACACGGCGAACAGCACCGACCACACCGCGGCCTGCCTGTGCGCGGCGACGCGCGGCTCGATGAGCAATGGATAACTCAGAAGCGCGAGCAGGGAAGCCAGGTTCGACAGTGCGAAAAGGTGGTACGGCTCGCGTTGTGCGCTGGCCCGCGCGTACCAGATTTGCGCCAGCGGGCTGGTGGCGCTCAGCAGCACAAACGGCAATCCAATGGAAACGCTGAGCAGGACTAAGATCGTCAATGCCGGATCGCTGCCCGCTCGATGCCATTCTAAATAGCGTGGCGCGATTGGAAGAAACAGCAGGCTCAGCAGCAACAGCGCGATATGCAATTGCGACTGGCGCGCCGGCGTCAGCCGTCTCGAAGTCACGTCCGCATACAAATAGCCCAGCAGCAGCGCGCATTGGAAGAACACCAGACACGCGGCCCACACGGCAGCCGCGCCCCCAAAACGCGGAAGAATCAGCTTGGCAAAGAGCGGCTCGACTAGAAAAAGAAGAAATGCGCCAAGAAAAACGGTTGAAGGGAAGAGCAGTGCTTCCAGGCGGCCCATAGCGAGCGCGGGAGCATCAGCTCTTCTCTGCGGCCTCTGTTTACCCTGAGCCTCGAAGGGCGCGCCGGCCTCTGTGCCCTCGGTGTTAATTCTCTTTCCTCTTCCTCGCCAAAAAACGGAAATAGTAAAGCAGTCCGGCGATGGACTTCGCATCGCGCAGCGCGTTTCGCCGGATCATGTCCTCGAGCGCGGCGCGCGTGAAGGCTTTTGTCGTAATCTTCTCGTCTTCTTCCGGCTGTGCTTCGCCAGCGGTCAGCTCTTCCGCCAGCAAAATGTACATTCGCTCCTCGAGAAACCCCGGAGTGGGGAAGACGTCCAGGAACACGCGCAAACGTTGCGCGCGATACCCGGTTTCCTCGATAAGTTCGCGCGCCGCTGCTTGCCGCACGTTTTCGCCAGCGTCGATGCGCCCGGCCACAAGCTCCCATAGATATTGCCGCGTGGCATGGCGATATTGCCGTACCAGCAGAATGCGGCCGTCCGGCAGCACCGGGAGCACTACGACTGACCCGGGATGCGTGATCACCTCACGAATAGTGCGCAAGCCTCCTGGCTCCAACACCTCGTCGCGCCGCACGCCGAATACCGGACCTTTATATATCTCCTCACTGTGCAGGATGTGTGCGACTGGCGGCGCGGCCTTGCGTGGCGGCATGGAAGTGGGCTCTCTCCGTTCGCATCATAACGCACGCCCCTCAAAATCTAGTAACTCGCGCCTTCTAGCCTGAGGTTTCCGCCAGCACGAGCGCGCCCCCGGCTGCTGGAATTGCCTGTATTAGCGGCCTTGCCTATACTCAGTGTGCTACCAAAATGCCCATCAACGTCATTATTGTCGACGATGAAAAGCCCGCGCGCGACGAGCTGGCCTTCTTGCTCAAAAACATTCAAGAGGTCAACTTGATCGGCCAGGGAAAGAACGGTGTGGACGCGCTCGCATTAATCAAGGAGCATTCACCGGACCTCGTTTTCCTCGACGTGCAGATGCCCGGACTCGACGGCTTCGGCGTTCTGAAAAAATTAGTCGAACGAAAAATGAAAATGCCGCACGTCGTATTTGCCACCGCGTTCGATCAGTACGCGGTGCAAGCTTTTGACGTGAACGCGGTCGACTACGTGCTCAAGCCCTTCGACAAATCGCGCATCGCCAAAGCCATTCAGCGCGCGCGCAAAATGATGGAAACGCAGACGAACGCGACCGACCGCCTCGAGCAACTCGTCAGCCAGCTCGGCGCTGCCAAGCAGACTCCGCCGTCCCCGGCGGTGAAAGTGCTGATCACCACGCAGCAGCGTCTGCTGCTGGTGAACGCCGAGGACATGATTTTTGCTTCCATCGACGGCGGCATGATCACCGTTATTGCGCGTGATCTCGAAGGCGGCTCGAATTACCGCACGCTCGAGGAAATGGAAGAAGCGCTGGCTTCCGATGTTTTCTGGCGGCCGCACCGCTCCTACCTGGTGAACATTCACCACATCAAGGAAGTGATTCCCTGGTTCAAGTCCACCTACATGCTGAAGATGAACGACAAGAAACACACGCAAGTCCCCGTAAGCCGCTCGCAGACCAAGCGCCTCCGCGAACTCTTCAAGGTGTAGGGCGCGCACTCCGCGCGGTTCTCAATTGTGTTAGCATCGCGTGTACACCTCTTTTAGTGGTGACCGCGAAGCGGTCAACGTACACCGGGCACGATGGATTTTTCGCTTAGCGACCACCAAACACTGATTCGCGACACCGTTCGCCAGTTCATGGAGAACGAAGTGCGCTCCGGCGTGCGCCAGCGCGATCGCGAAGCACGCTTTCCCACCGAGGAAATCAAGAAAATCGCCGAGCTGGGCTGCTGCGGCATGACCACGCCGGAAGAATGGGGTGGCGCGGGGCTCGATACTATTTCGTATGTGCTGATGCTCGAAGAAGTCGCGCGCGTCGATGCCGCGATGGCCACTTCGCTGGGTGTTACGAATTCCGCGGTGCAAGTGCCGCTGCTCGGTTTTGGCAGCGATGAGCAGAAGAAAAAATATTTGAGCCGCATGGCCACCGGCGAAATTCTCGGCGCGTTTTGCTTGACCGAACCGCAGGCCGGTTCCGATGCGGCAGGGATTCAGACGCGGGCGGTGAAATGCGACTGCGGCTATCGCCTGAACGGCACAAAGACTTGGGTGACCAACGGCAGTGTCGCTGGCGTGTTCATCGTCTTCGCAAAAACCAATCCGGAGGCTGGCGGGAAGGGCATCAGCGCATTTCTCGTCGAACCGGGCTTCAAGGGTTTTCGCGTTGGGCGGCACGAAGAAAAAATGGGACAGCTTTCTTCGCCGTCGGTCGAAATCGTGCTGAACGATTGCGAAGTTCCTGCGGAGAATCGCCTCGGCGAAGAAGGGCAGGGGCTGAAGATTGCGCTGAGCGCGCTGGATGGCGGGCGCATCGGGATTGGCGCGCTCGCGGTGGGACTGGCGCAAGGCGCGCTGGAAGAATCCGTGAAGTACGCCAAGCAGCGCCGCGCCTTCGGCAAAAACATAGCTGAGTTTCAGGCCATTCAGTGGATGCTGGCGGATATGCAGACGGAAATCGAAGCGGCGCGCAGCCTGGTGCACTACGCTGCATGGTTGAAAGACGCGCATCCAGCGAAAATGGGTGCGTCGGCCTCGAAAGCGAAGTTGTACGCCAGCGAAATGGTGAATCGCGTAGTCTATAAAGCGGTGCAGATTCACGGCAGCGTGGGCTATTCGCGCGAAACCGACGTCGAGCGCATGTACCGCGACGCGCGCGTCGTCTCGATCTACGAAGGCACCAGCGAGATTCAGCGCATGATCATCGCGCGCGATCTGCTGGCGTAGCGCTCGTAGGGGCGCAGCATGCTGCGCCCCAGCTTGGCAGGGAACGATGTGCCAAGCCATACCGCACAGCCAGAAATGGCTGTGCCACTTTGGAGTGCGGGAGTCTTGCTCCCGCTTTCACGGTGTAAGCTCAGCCGTGGCGTCAAACGGAGAACTCGTACGCGCACCTTACGCGGCAAAAGCGGCGGCAAGACCGCCGCACTCCAAAAGTTCTAGGGAGAGCGATTGTCAAACGGATCGGAAGCGAAAAGGAAGCGCGTCGTCAGCGGCATGCGGCCCACCGGCCGGCTGCACATCGGCCACTATTTCGGCGCGCTGCAAAACTGGGTGCGCCTGCAGAACGATCCCTCCTACGACTGCTTCTACTTCATCGCCGATTGGCACGCGCTGACCAGCGACTACGCGGATACCAGTGCAGTCGCGCAGAACACTCTCGAGATCATGATCGACTATCTCGCCGCCGGTCTCGATCCGCAGAAGAGCATCATCTTCCAGCAATCGCAAGTGCCCGAACACGCCGAGCTGCACCTGTTGCTCTCGATGGTCACGCCGCTAGGCTGGCTCGAGCGCGTCCCCACCTACAAAGAAGCCCTCGAAAACGTGAAAGACAAGGACCTGCACACCTACGGCTTCCTCGGCTATCCCGTCTTGCAGACCGCGGACATTGTTATTTACAGTTCACCCGCAGAGGCGGGCAAAGAAGGTATCTCGCTTGTCGTGCCGGTCGGCGAAGACCAGGTCTCCCACGTCGAGCTAAGCCGCGAAATCGTGCGGCGATTTAACCTAGCGATCGCAGACTTGATTCCGCGCAGCTTCGCAAACGATACAGAATTGTATGGGGTTGCCACTGCTTGCGGGATCTCTTCCGCAGCCGGACCAGGAATCACACCTGCGTCTCGGCTCTCCCTAGCGGAAAAACTCGCGGTACTGCAGATCGCGTTTCGTTCTTCATCGATTCAGGAACGCGGATACTACTTGGCAAATGGTCTTGGCAAGCTCTCGCAACTGTTAATTGAGCCGGATTTTATGTTGACGCAGACGCCGCGGATTCCGGGACTCGATGGGCGGAAGATGTCGAAGAGTTATGGCAATGCCATCACGTTGAGCGAAAGTGATGCCGACATTCGCGCCAAGACCAAGGTGATGGTCACCGATCCGGCGCGCAAGCGGCGCAGCGATCCTGGAAATCCGGACGTGTGTCCGGTGTACGACTGGCATAAACTATTCTCGCCTCCGGAGACGCTCAAGTGGTCGGCGGAGGGCTGCCGCACGGCGGGTATCGGCTGCATCGAGTGCAAAGCGGCCATGGCGGACAATTTGATCAAGTGGATCGCGCCCATCCGCGAGCGCCGAGTCGAGTACGAGAAGAATCCGAAGCGCGTCCTCGAGCTGATCGACACCGGCTCGAAGCGCGCACGGGTCGAAGCAGTGAAGACCATGGCGCGAGTGCGTGAAGCCGTCTTCGGTTGGGAAAAGAAGCGCGCCGAGATTGGCAGTGGGGGCAGCGCGGCAGGCGCGTAAGAAAAAGATTTAACACAGAGTTCACCGAGTTCGGAGCACCCTTCGAGGCTCAGGGTAAACAGAGGGCACAGAGAGGACCGGGCTCGATACGGAACGAAGCAAGACACGAGTCACGGGTCACGGATCACGAGTCACGGAGTTACATGGCGACGCCGTACAAAATCAATATCCCGCTGTATGAAGGGCCGCTGGACCTGCTGCTTGATCTCATCAAGAAGCAGGAGATGAACATTCACGACATCCAAATCGCGAAAATCACCTCGCAATATCTCGATTACCTGCACAAGCTGGAAGAGCTGAACGTCGACGTCTCCGCCGATTTCATCTACATGGCCGCGACGCTGATTTACATCAAATCGAAAATGCTGCTGCCG
>Ga0307475_10002855_pt1 | contig 10434 bp, 7 predicted proteins | sample atmos_gasesECM1C_FD_203317 | JGI IMG/M metagenome (GOLD analysis project Ga0307475, IMG submission 203317) | Hardwood forest soil microbial communities from Morgan-Monroe State Forest, Indiana, United States - atmos_gasesECM1C_515 | ecosystem: Environmental > Terrestrial > Soil > Temperate...
CCTTCCAATGACTTGAAGCCTTTCAAGTCGGCCCATACCACGTAATCCGCCTTCCCCGCCGGCAGTCTCTGGGCAAATTCGCCCCGGTGGTCGGAGTATAGCTCCCATTTAGCCCGCTTCTGGTCGCTCCGCCGGATTCTTACGTGGACCCCATAGACCGGGCGATCGTCTGGGCCCCAGACGGTGCCGAAGATCAGCGCATACGGCTTGCGGGGATCCATCTGGGCAGACGCCGGGCCGGTGTGCAATGAAAGAAAGGTCAGAAGAACCAGCGCAAGCAAGAGCATCCGAAGAGGGGAAACGCAGGAGGAGATTTTTCGCAGCACGGGTGCGTGTCCGGAATTACAAGTCACCGTCTTCGCTTTCCTCTTCTTCCTCTTCTTCGTCTTCTTCTTCCGCAACCGGCTTCAACTCGATGGGATTGACGGTCACGATCTCGAAGTCGGTGCCACACTCGGGGCAGGAAACGACTTCACCCTCGTCCACCTCGTCTTCTTCAATATCGAGGTCGCTTTCACATTCGGGACAATAAACCATGAATGCCTCCGTGCCAGGGTCTACCCTGATAATATTTAATTCTCTCGGGCATTCGGTCAAGTGCTCTCGGATTTTCGCTCGGGACGCGCCTTTACAGGAGCTTTACAAAGACTGAACTACCCATTTTGCGCAGGTGCTCTGGTTAACTGCCATGCCCAGTTCGAAAGCTTCTGCGAGATTTTCTACCACACCTCCTGTGCTGGCGGTGAGCCTGGCGATGGTTTTGTTTTTCGTTTGCCCGGTTCTTTCCCAGGAGTCTATTCCAAACCAGCTGGCAGATTCGAGGATCGCGGCTGCCTTGAAAGACATTTCGTCCGCCCGAATCCAGGCAACCATCGAGAAACTCGTCGGCTTCGGAACCCGCTCGACGCTCTCCGCGCAGGACCCGACTTCCATCTCTGCTGGGCGCGGCATCGGCGCCGCCCGCGAATGGATCAAGTCCGAGTTCGAACGCTACTCGAAAGATTGTGGCGGTTGTCTCGAAGTGAAAACCGACTCGTTCACCCAGAGCCCCGCCGACCGGATTCCGCAGCCCACCGAAATCACCAATGTTTATGCGGTCTTGAAGGGCTCCGGCTCCGAGAGCGCGCAACGCATCGTGCTGGTCACCGGGCACTACGACTCGCGCAATAGTGACAATTTCAATATCAAAGACGACGCGCCCGGTGCCAATGACGACGCCAGTGGTACAGCAGTGAGCCTCGAGTGTGCGCGCGTTCTGAGCAGGCTCAGGTTTCCCGCAACCATCGTTTTTCTGACCGTAGCCGGCGAAGAACAGGGCTTGAACGGCAGCGCGCACTTCGCCCAAATGGCCAAGGAGCAAGGTTGGCGCTTGGAGGCCGTCCTGAACAACGATATCGTCGGTGGAAACCGGGACCCCGAACAGGACTCCGGCGTCGTGCGAGTCTTTTCCGAGGGCGTTCCGATCGCCGCCGATGAGAAGCAATTGCGCCAGATTCGCAATCTGGGCGGGGAGAGCGATTCGCCCTCGCGGGAGGTGGCACGCTACGTGGCCGAGACAGCCCGGACCTACCAGCCGGGAGTGAAGCCTCTTCTGATTTTCCGGCTCGACCGCTATCTCCGCGGCGGAGACCACTACTCATTCAATCAACAGGGCTTCGCCGCTGTGCGCTTTACCGAGTACCGCGAGGACTACAACCACCAGCACCAGAACGTGCGCACGGAAGGTGGCATCGAGTACGGCGACGTACCGAAGTACGTAGATTTCGACTACGTGGCCGCCGTCGCCCGCCTGAACGCCGCTACCCTGGCTACGCTCGCCTCTGCCCCCGCGCCTCCCGACAACGTTCGCCTCGACGCAGCCAAGCTGGAGAACGACTCCAACCTGAGATGGGACGCGGCACACGGTGCGACCGCCTACGAAGTTGTCTGGCGGGCTACCAGCAGTCCCGAATGGGAGCACGCCAGGAACGTAGGCAACGCAACCCATGTCACCATGCCGCTCTCGAAGGACAATGCCATCTTCGGCGTCCGCGCTGTGGATGACGTCGGATACCGTAGTCTCCCGGTCGTGCCCACGCCGCAAAGGTGATCGTCAAGCTGCTACGATAGGTGGATGTGAGCCCTGCCGGCTCCCTCCGTTATGGCCAGAAATGTGTCCGATTTTGGGTTCCCGGCGTTTCGCGGTGCTGTCCGCGAGATCATCCTCGCGAGCGTTGCGATTTACGTGGTCATCTTGCTGTTGCTCTCGTTTGCGCCGGGAGCCGCCCAAGTTATGCTCGCGCACGGTGTCCTGGATCCAGCGCGCATACGTGATGGCTGGTTGTGGCAATTCGTTACCTATGCGTTCATGTATGTGGACCCGATCGACTTTGTCCTATCCTTGGTAGGTATTTACTTCCTCGGATCGGCTCTTCAAGAGCGCTTGGGTCGTTCCGGCTTCTACTCGCTTTTCTTCGGAAGCGTCGTTCTTTCGGCAGTTGCCGGCTTCTTGCTCTCCCTCACGCATGTCATCGCGCAAGGCGCAGCCTTCGGCTCGGGCGGCGCTGCCAATGCGATTCTGATGGTCTTCTATCTTCTCAACCGGGATGCCCCTATCATGTTGTTCCCAATCCCCATCCAGATCCCGGTCAAGTGGATCGTTTTGGGCATCGCTGCCATCGAGACCGCGTATCTGCTCCTGTATCACTTCAGCCTTTTCTATTGCGTCCTTCTACTCGGACTAGGCGCCGGCTACGTCTGGCACCTTGCCTTCCTCTCTCGCCGCACGTCGCTCGGCATCTCGGAACGCTTCTATGGTATGCGCAACTCCTACTACCGATGGAAGCGCCGCCGCGCCGCAAGAAAATTCGAAGTCTACATGCGCAAGCACGAGAACCGCGAAGTCAGCTTCGACGAGCACGGCAACTACATCCCGCCCGACGATGACAAAAAGAAGAACGGCGGCTCAAAATCAGGCTGGGTGAATTAGACATCACGGCGCGAGGTTTTTGGTTTTGAAGGGGCCCGGCTTCCAGCCGGGCCGAAACCGCCCCGACTCAGGACCGGCTTCACAGACCGCGGAAAAATAATGTAGCGCCGGCGTCCCGCCGGCTGTCCTGAGGGCGTCTCGCCCTCGCCATTGTTATCCCGGGGACGGGTACGCTTTTTCAGCAGCCGAGGTTCGCTGCAGGCGACCTCCCCCCGCGCCGAAGGCCGGTCCCAGCGCCAGCATCACCCTCCCAATCCAAAGAAATCCTGAAAGGTTGAGACTATTTCCGCCGGAAGTGATTTCCCAGCCTTCTTCTTGAAGTCCAAGTCGTGCCCCGCGCCATCCACCGTCAGCAGCCGCGTTCCACCGGGAATAAGTTTCAACGCTCCCTGAATCTCCTCAATCGACCCGAACGGATCGCGCGTACCGTGCACAAACAGAGCTGGATTTCGCAAGTTGGGCAGATGCTGCACCCGCAACTGCTCCCGCCTCCGCGGTGGATGCAAGGGATACGACATCAGCAACAATCCACTCAGCAGTTCCGGTTCCGCGGCGCAGAGCATAGTCGCTTGCCGCCCTCCGTATGAATGACCACCCAGGAAGACGCGCTCAGTTACTATCTTCCGCATTGCGGCCACCGCATTTTTCAGCCCTTCCCGGTCGCGGGCCGCATCTCCCGGCCCCGGCGGACCGTGCTGACGCACGTGCCTATAGGGAAGATCCGCCCGCAGGACCGTAACGCCCGCCGCACAAAATGCCTCCGATACCGCAACCAGCAGAGGTGCTTGGGCATTCGATCCCGCGCCATGTGTCAGAATCAGCCCTGCAGTCGATTTCTCAGACCGGTGCAGATATCCGCGAACGTGGGGTTCCGAATCACGGTCGAAGAAAGATTCGAAATTAGACGTAGCAGCAGGCATAGTGCCCGGATTGCCTCGAGGTCACAGCGGTATCTCTTCCAGGCTCTCGTGAACTCTCAAAATGCGAACCTCGTGCGCGAGTTTCGCCCAGCGTCGTTGTGCCTCAGGATCTTCCAGCGCAGCCCGCCGCGCATCGTCCGATTTCCAGTGCCGCACCAGCACGTATTCGCCCTCTGGACCCCGATACAGAATGTCCCGGCTGTAGCCGCCCTTCGCCAGCACGGCGGAAAGCTCTCGAACCGTTCCGAGGGCCTCCTGCTCTTGGCCATCCAACGGGGAGAATACCGCGACGGAAAGAATTTCTTGAGACATTCCAGTGTTCGAAACTACTTCTTCCTGCTGCCGCGCCGATTGAGACCCGCATCCCCGGAACTCTGCGCCGTAACCGTGTGCAGACGCATGAAGTTCGTCGATCCCGAGGCCATCTGGGTTCCGGCAACAACCCCCAGCACGTCACCCGGCTTCAGTTGCCCTTCCCTCAGCAATTCGCGCTCGGCGGTGTTGACCATGTCTTCCGCCGAACGGGCAGATTCCCTGCGCTGCACCGGATGGACTCCCCAGAGCAGGTTCATTCGATTGCAAACCGGACTCGTGTGACTGAACGCGTAGATGCACACCTTGGGACGGTACTTCGAAATCATGCGCGCCGTGTTCCCGGTTTCCGTAAACACTGCGATCGCGCCCATGGGCAGATCTTCCGCCGCATGTGCAATCGATTCACAGATCGCCTCGGCGACCACCAGCGGATGGCGGTTGCGCCGCCGTCGGGGTTCGCTGTACGAGGACATGTTGTGCTCGGCTTCGACCACGATCCGACTCATCATCGCCACCGCCTCGCGGGGGTACTGCCCGCTGGCGGTTTCAGCGGAGAGCATCACTGCGTCAGTGCCATCGAAAATTGCGTTGGCCACGTCGCTGGCTTCGGCGCGCGTCGGGCGCGGATTTTCGATCATGGACTCCAGCATCTGGGTTGCGATGATCACCGGCTTGCGCCACTCCGCCGCCCGTCGGATCACGTGCTTCTGAATGACCGGGACCTGCTCGGGAAGCATCTCCACGCCCAGATCGCCGCGGGCCACCATCACCCCGTCGGATGCTTCGAAAATCTCTTCCAGTTGTTCCAGCGCCTGGGGCTTTTCAAGCTTGGCGATCACCGGCACGTCGCCGCCGTGAGCGAGAATCAACTGCTTCACCTCCCGCACGTCCGAGGCGGAACGAACAAAAGAAATGGCCACCAGGTCCACATCATGCTTGAGCCCAAAGTCCAGGTCCTTGCGGTCCTTCTCCGTGAGCGCCGGAATCGTCAGTGCAACGCCCGGAAGGTTAATCCCATGATGTTCGCCGAGCAAACCCCCGTTGACGACGTCACACTCCACGTCTTCGCCCTGAACACTCAGAACCCGCAACTCGATCAGCCCATCCGAGAGCAGAATCCGCGCGCCCCTGACCACCTCTCGCCCCAGTCCCTGGAACGTAGTCCCGATGAGCGTCGGGGTGCCCGCCACATCCTTCGGCGTGATCGTCACCTGAGTGCCCGTTTTCAACAGGACAGGCTCGTGCGACTTCAGACGCCCCGTGCGGATCTTCGGCCCCTGCAGGTCCTGCAGGATGCATACCGTGCGCCCTTCCTTCCGGGCCGCTTTGCGGATGCGCGCAATGTTCCGCGCGTGGTCTTCGTGGCTGCCGTGGGAGAAATTCAGACGGGCCACGTCCATCCCCAGGCGCAACAAGTCCCGCAGCATCGCCTCCGAGTTCGAAGCCGGACCGACCGTGCAGATAATCTTGCCCCGGCGCGGACTCGTATGGCCGGTTTCGGGCCGCAACGCCAGGGTCGCGGCGCTCTCCGCCTCCGAGCCCAGAGTAGAGATGTCACCGGATACCAGGTCGATCTTTCCCTGTTTCAAACCCTATGCTCCCAATTGGTAGACAGAATATCGTGAGGTGGACGCCCTATCGGACGCCTGGTATTGCGTTGACCAGATTGTAGCGGATGACCACCGTCTCAGCGTGCCACGATGCTTGCGCTCGACTCCAGCAATTCCTTCCCCAAGAACGCCCGCGGAAACAGCATCGCGTTGAACTCCGCCCCGATCAGCACGATCAGCGAGATCATGTACATCCAGACCAGCAGCGCGATGCCCACACCAAGCGACCCGTAGATGATGCTGTAGTCCGCATACCCGTGCAGGTACCAGCTAAATCCTGTTGTCGCGATGAACCACATCCCGGTCGCCAGGGTGGCTCCCGGCAACACGCTATGCCAGGGTTGGGTGCGCGGCACGGCGTTGTGATAGACCAGCGCGATCACGGCGATACTGGCGAGCGTCGCAATCACCCAGCGAATCGCACCCCACAACAATACGATATAAGGACTGAATTCGTGTCCCAGGTGAAACAGGATGCGGCTCTCGATTCCCGAGCCAAAGGCCACCATCACAGTGGCGAACGTCAACGGGATCCCCGCCATGATCACCAGCGAGAACGCGATCAGGCGCTCCTTCACCAGGCCCCAGGTTTTGGGCAGCTGGTAGGCGTTGCGGAACCCTTCCATCCAGGAAATCATCGTCCCTGAGGCGGTCCAGAGCGTCAACAGCGACGTGCCGATCAGCAGGTTGACTGGACGCTGCGACGTGCTGCGCAAATACGCAATCGCTGTCCCCGACCCGGCGGGCAGAATTCGCCCCAAGGCATAGGATATTTCGCGCAGGTAAGCATCTCCGCGCCTGAGGGTGGCCAGCACCGAGCCCACCACCAGCAACGCGGGGAAGAACGTCAGAATCGACGAATACGCGGACGCCTTGGCGACGGCGAACTGGTCGTGCTCAAAAGCACGCCAAGTCGCCTGGCGCAGCAGGCGGAAGAAGCGCAGCATCGCTTGCCCTAGAGTAGGGCGTGGCGCGGGCGGGCGCAACTGCGAAATTCGCCTGTGTACTTCGTGCGGTCCAAAATGCTGGGGGGAAGCGCTCATAGGAAATAGGGAAGCGAAGGGACGGCAGGCGCCGCCCCTTCACAAATGTCCCTGTCTTACTCCGCGGCGAGCTCTTCGGTCTCGCCTTCGTGACGCATCATCTCAAGAGCGCGTTCCGCTTCCTCGTAGGCAGCGGAGACCTCCTCTTGTACCTTGGCGGCGGCCTCTTCCATCTCGGGCGACAGGCGCACGTTGCGGTAGTACTCCATCCCGGTTCCGGCAGGGATGAGGCGGCCGACGATCACGTTTTCCTTGAGTCCGCGCAGGTGATCGACGGCTCCCTGGATGGAAGCTTCCGTCAGCACGCGCGTGGTCTCCTGGAACGAAGCGGCGGAGATGAACGAGTCGGTCGAGAGCGATGCCTTCGTGATGCCCAGGAGCAGCGGGCGACCCGTAGCCGGGCGTCCACCTTCCTTGATCACGCGATCGTTCTCTTCGGCGAAGCGGAACTTGTCGACCTGCTGCTCCAGCAGGAACGACGTATCGCCGACGTCTTCCACTTTGCGCCAGCGCATCATCTGGCGAACGATCACCTCGATGTGCTTGTCGCTGATGTTGACGCCCTGTAGCCGGTAGACCTCCTGGATTTCGTTCACCAGGTAAGCCTGCAGCTCCTTTTCGCCGAGCACGGCCAGAATGTCGTGCGGGTTCAGCGGCCCGTCCATGAGCGGTTCGCCCGCCTTCACGCGCTCACCCTCCTGCACGTTGATGTGAACGCCGCGCGGCACGGAGTATTCCTTCTCGGTTCCGTTGTCGGCCACGACGTAGATTTTGCGCTGGCCCTTCGAAACCTCGCCGAACTTCACCGTGCCATCGATTTCGCTGATGACTGCGGTCTCATGCGGCTTGCGGGCTTCGAACAGCTCGACCACGCGCGGCAGACCACCCGTGATGTCCTTGGTCTTGGTCGTCTCGCGCGGAATCTTCGCCAGGATGTCGCCCGGCGAAACCGTGTCACCATCCGCCACCATCAGGTGAGCGCGTGACGGCATCAGGTAGCGCTTGTTGGCCTTGCCTTTGATCACGATCGCCGGCTGGCGCTTCTCGTCGGGTGAATCCGCCACCACGTGACGCGACAGGCCCGTGACCTCGTCCACTTCTTCATGCAGGGTGATACCTTCTTGCAAGTCCTTGAACTGGACGGTGCCGCCGATTTCCGTAAGGATCGCGAAGGTGTACGGATCCCACTCGACCATAACCTGGCCCAGCGTAACCGGGTCGCCCTCGTTCACCTTGAGTTTGGCGCCGTACACGACCGCATAACGCTCGCGCTCGCGGCCCTTGTCGTCGACGACCGCAATCGAGCCCTGACGATTCATCACCACCAGGTCACCCGACTTTGCTTTGACGGTCTGCAGCCCGATGAAGCGCACCACGCCGTTGTTCTTGGCGTCGAGGCGCGATTGCTCGGAGACTCGCGATGCCGTACCACCGATGTGGAAGGTACGCATCGTGAGCTGCGTTCCCGGCTCACCGATGGACTGTGCCGCGATCACGCCCGTAGCCTCGCCCAGCTCAACCAGCCGGCCCGAAGCCAGATTGCGGCCGTAGCACATGACGCACACGCCACGCTTCGACTCGCAGGTTAGCACCGAACGGATCTTCACCCGCTCGATACCGGCTGCCTGAATCGAACCAGCCAGTTCCTCAGTGATCTCCTGGTTAATGTCGACGATGACGTTGCCGTCATAGTCCTTGATCTTCTCTAGCGACACGCGGCCGACGATGCGGTCGCGCAGCGGCTCGATGATCTCGCCGGCTTCCACGATACCCGAGACGTAAATCCCGTCCACGGTACCGCAGTCGTATTCGCTGATGATGACATCCTGCGCAACGTCAACCAGGCGGCGCGTCAGGTAGCCCGAGTCCGCGGTCTTAAGCGCGGTATCCGCCAATCCCTTACGAGCACCGTGTGTCGAGATGAAGTATTCCAGCACGGTCAGCCCTTCGCGGAAGTTGGCGGTGATCGGCGTCTCAATGATTTCGCCCGAGGGCTTGGCCATCAGGCCGCGCATTCCGGAGAGCTGGCGGATCTGTTGCTTCGATCCGCGGGCGCCGGAATCAGCCATGACGTAAATCGGGTTGAGCGCGCCTTCCTTGTCCCGCTGCTGCATCTGGCCGAACATTTCATCGGCAACTTTCTCCGTGATAGCCGACCAGATTTCGATCACCTTGTTGTAGCGCTCGCCGTTGGTGATGGCGCCGTCCAGGTACTGCTGCTGCACGCTGACACCCTGCTTCTCAGCGTCGCGCACCAGCGTCTTCTTGTTGTCTGGCACGACCATGTCGTCGATGCCGATGGAGAGGCCGGCGCGGGTCGCAAAATTAAACCCAAGCGACTTAATCTCGTCCAGCATCTTGACCGTAACTTCCAGCCCAAAGCGCAAGTAGGTGTAGTTTACCAACTGCCCGATACCCTTCTTCTTGAGCAAACCGTTGATGTAAGGCATGCCTTCAGGCAGGTGATCGTTCAGGATGGCGCGGCCCACAGTTGTATTCAGGAAGCTGCGCTCGTAATGCACTTCATCGGTGTGCGTGATGTCCTGATCGTCATAGGCGGTGGTCAGGTCGATCACTTCTCCGGTATAGCGCAAACGAATCGGCGAAAGTGTTTCGACTTCACCCGCTTCCATCGCCAGCAACACTTCATCGATATCCGCGAACGAGCGGCCTTCGCCCTTCGCGCCGGGCTTTGCCTTGGTCAGGTAGTACAGACCGAGGACCATGTCCTGGGTGGGCACGGTGATCGGCTGTCCCGACGCCGGCGACAGGATGTTGTGCGACGCCAGCATCAGGACGCTCGCTTCGACCTGCGCTTCCGGCGACAGCGGAATGTGCACCGCCATCTGGTCGCCGTCGAAGTCGGCGTTGAATGCCGTGCAGACCAGCGGATGAATCTTGATCGCCTTGCCTTCGACCAGCACCGGCTCAAACGCCTGGATCCCCAGCCGGTGAAGCGTAGGAGCGCGGTTCAACAGTACAGGGTGGTCCTTGATGACTTCTTCCAGGATGTCCCAGACAATCGGCTCCTGCTGCTCCACCATCTCCTTGGCCTGCTTGATGGTAGTGCAGTGCCCGGTCTGCTCGAGCCGGTGATAGATGAACGGCTTGAATAGCTCGAGCGCCATCTTCTTGGGAAGACCGCACTGGTGCAGCTTCAGCTCCGGACCGACCACGATGACCGAACGGCCGGAGTAGTCAACGCGCTTCCCGAGCAGGTTCTGCCGGAAGCGTCCCTGCTTGCCCTTCAGCGTGTCCGACAGCGACTTCAGCGGCCGGTTGTTGGCTCCGCGCAGCACGCGGCCACGCCGTCCGTTGTCGAACAGCGCGTCTACCGCTTCCTGCAGCATGCGCTTTTCGTTGCGCACGATGACTTCCGGAGCGTGCAGGTCCATGAGCTTCTTCAACCGGTTGTTGCGGTTGATAACGCGGCGATACAGGTCGTTCAGATCCGAGGTCGCGAAGCGGCCGCCGTCCAGTGGAACCAGCGGACGCAGCTCCGGTGGAATCACCGGAATCACATCGAGGATCATCCAGTTCGGCTTGTTGCCGCTCTTGCGGAACGCCTCGACCACTTT
>Ga0307475_10002856_pt1 | contig 10432 bp, 12 predicted proteins | sample atmos_gasesECM1C_FD_203317 | JGI IMG/M metagenome (GOLD analysis project Ga0307475, IMG submission 203317) | Hardwood forest soil microbial communities from Morgan-Monroe State Forest, Indiana, United States - atmos_gasesECM1C_515 | ecosystem: Environmental > Terrestrial > Soil > Temperate...
GTTGCCGCCGAAGCCGGCTCACAGCCGATTCCGCAGCGTCCGATCACGGCTTTGGCATCTGCAATTTCCTGTTCGCTCACCTTCTCCACAGCGCCTCCGGAAACAGTCACCTCGTGCAGGGCCTTGGGCCAGGAAACGGGGTCGCCGATCTTGATGGCCGTGGCCAGAGTTTGCGGGTGCTGAACGGTAGGGAGCTTGGACCGCCGTTTCTGCTGCATCAGCTTGTAAAATGGTGCGGCGCCCTCCGCCTGAATCACAGCCAGCCGCGGCAGGCGATCGATGAGCCCTAGTTCCTTCATTTCGCGCAGGGCTTTCCCAAAGGCCGAAGTATTCCCCAGGTTTCCCCCCGGCAGCACCACCCAATCCGGCACGCGCCAATCGCGCTGATCGAGCATCTCGGTCATGATCGTTTTCTGTCCTTCGATGCGGAACGGATTGATGGAATTCAGCAGGTAGATACCGAGCCGCTCCGCCAGTTGCCGCACCAGCGCCAGGATCTGGTCGAAGTTGGCTTCCACTTGCAGTGTGCGTGCGCCGTATTCCAGCGCCTGCGCCAGCTTGCCGTACGAAATGTTTCCGTGCGGGATAAAAATGATCGGCTGCAGTCCCGCCGCGCTAGCATAGGCTGCCATGGAGGCCGAAGTATTGCCGGTGGAAACGCACGCCACGCGCGTCATGCCCAATCGCAGCGCCTGCGCCGTCCCGCAAGTCATGCCGTTGTCTTTGAAGGAGCCGGTGGGGTTGAATCCCTGGTGCTTGAAGACTAGCTTGTCCAGCCCACCGTACTGGGCGGCCTGCCGTGCTTCGAGCATCGGGGTGTTGCCTTCCCGCAATGTAACCACGCAGTTGTAGCTCGGAAGAAACGGGATGAATTCGCGGTAGCGCCAGACCCCGCTTTGATCGAGCGGCGCGTTGGAGGTGCGCCGCTCGCGCCAGATCCGTTTCAACATCAGGGCCGATTGCTCGGGCGGTTCGTAGCCGGCCTCCAGCAAACCGCCGCACCGCGGGCAGTTATAGATCACTTCGGTAATAGGAAATCGGGCGCGGCACTTCTCCTCGAAGCAGACTAGTTCGGCGGGCATGATTTATTGAAGATCCACTTTGCGTTTGGCATTACCATTTGCGCCGCGGCGCAGGGTGTCGATGAGCGTATGTAGATTCTCTTGGGTTCGCTTTTGAGCAGCGGCCAGGGCCCTGATGTCTTTGCGCGTTTCCACCAACATTCGCATGCCTTCATATACTAGATCTCGAATCGCTGCAATCTGGCGGTCGTGTCTGTCCAAGCGTTCCCCAGTGATGGCCATGGTCCTATTATCAAACTTTCCGGAGATTTTTACGTGAATCGAAAACTAAGCTTCGACTAGGCGAGTATTGCGCTCTGTTTCTTGATCTGATCAAGCACCCTCTCGGGTTCGAGTTCTGGACTATCGAGGACGCGCTGGGGTAGTATCGGCGGCGCCAGGTCCTGTCGTTTCAATTCAGCGAATCCCAGCCAGTCCGCCATGCGGCATGCAATCTGGACTAATCCAACCAGACTTCCGGAGCTTACCGCACGGTTCCCGTGGTGCTCCACCATGGCCACTTGAAGGATTTCCGGAAACCCCCAGGTCTGGGCAAGCAAAGCTCCAGCATCGCAATGATTCATACCGCACAAGGCGGTTTCTTGTTCGATCGCATCGCTCACCCCGGCAACCTCTGCCGCCATGAGTTCGGCGTAGCGCTGTCCTCCACTCAGCAACAATCCCAGACGGCCGAGATCGTGCAGCAGCCCCACGGTGTACATGCCGGGTATGTTGTAGCTCTTGCCTAAGATCTCGCCGACCACCGCGGTGGCAATGCCGTGCAACCAAAGAGGACGAATCTGCTCGGCCGGCAGTTGTTTCACGTAGGCGGCCAACATGATGTTAGACGCCAAGGCGCGGACTCTCTCCAAGCCCAGCAGCGTTAACGCGTGCCTGATGGTCTCCACTCGTGCCCTGCCGCCGAATGCGGCCGAGTTGGCCGTCAGCAGCAGGTCGGCGGTGAGTGCGGGATCGGCCTTGAATACCCCTTCAAAATCCGTGATGGCGGAATCCGCCTCACTGGAGATGGCCAGCAGTTTCATCGCGGCCGGATGGAACGCCGGCAGGTGCGAGAGCCGCTCGTAGGCGGCTACGCGGCTACCGATCGTAATTGAATAATGCCTGGACAATTCTAAGATCCTGTAAGAACAACCCTCGCTCCGGCGGCGTAACGCCGGGTGGTATTGATTTTTCTCCCACGACTGCCAGTTGTTTGATCTTGGAGGCTCGGTCTGCGGCGGCGCTACGATTGAGATAAATGTCGATATCCGCCTGCTGTCGTTGCAGCGAGAGGGTGAGCCACGTAGTAAAGGTCTCCAAGTGGAGGCGATGCAGGGCGTCTTGAATGTCTGGAGTTTGAAAACGCCCGGCGTGTTCACCGTTGTTTTGATCCGTCGGCGTGTTGCGAAAGGCAGCGATCAGGAGAATCCGGCCGAACAGCGAGGGGCTTTGCAGTGCGTCGTAGAGCGCCTCCGGGATGGGGTCGACATCCCCGCCGCGCGGATGGTCTACGCTACGTTCAACTCCATCCCTGCCTGCGGCGTAACGCCTCTCCATCGACGTCCTTCTGATCCCGTTGGCCGGAGGTGGCGAATTATTCCAGCGCTTTTAATTATAAGCGCTATTTTGGAGAGAATGAGAATGTAAGATTAGATACAAACCGGGGACTTGCCGGGTGGAAAGTTATCTACGGAGCACCAGCACCGCATTCAAACCACCAAACGCAAATGAATTCGACAGCGCATATTCCACTTCGGCGCGCCGCGCGTGGTTGGGGATCACATCGAGATCGCAATCGGGGTCGGGCTCGGTGAAGTTGGCGGTCGGCGGCAGGACGCCGTCACGCAATGCCAGTATGGCGGCGAGACATTCCAAAGCCGCCGCGGCGCCCAGCGCGTGACCATGCATTGATTTCGTAGAGCTCACCGGTAAGCTATCGGCGTGCGCGCCGAATACGCTCCGTATGGCAGTGGTTTCGGTGACATCGTTGGCGGGCGTGGCAGTGCCGTGCGCGTTGATGTAGCCGATCTGTTCCGGTTCGAGCTGGGCATCGCGCAAGGCCGCGCGCATGGCCCGCGCGGCGCCCTCGGCCGAGGGCTGCGTGATGTGACAGGCATCCGCGGACATGCCGAAACCGACCAGCTCCGCGTGAATGGGCGCGCCGCGCGCCTGGGCCGCTTCGAGCGGCTCCAGCACGAACATGGCGGCGCCTTCGCCCAGGATCATGCCGCGGCGGTCCTTGGAAAAGGGCCGGCAAGTCTCCGGAGAAACCACGCGCATGGCTTCCCACGCCTTGAGAATGCCGAAGCTGAAGGGCGCTTCGCTGCCGCCAGTGAGGGCCAGATCGGTGATGCCGCTGCGGACCATCCAGTACGCTTGGCCGATGGCGTGTGCGGCCGAGGAGCAGGCCGTCGAAATAGTGAAGCTCGGGCCGGTTATGCCAAACTCCATGGAAATGTGGCTCGCGCCCGCATTAGCCATGGTCTTGGGAATGGTCAACGGGTGCACCCGGTTATGGCCCAGTTTGTAGACTTCCTGGAAACCAATGTCTTCAGTGCTCTGCCCGCCGACGCAGGAGCCCGTAATGATCGCGGCGGTCTCGCGCAGCGCGGGCGTCCACTCGATGCCGGCGCAGGCCACGGCTTCGCGCGCGGCAATCACCGCGAATTGCGCGAAGCGGTCGAGGAAGTCGGCGCGGCGGTCCTCGAAATACGGTTGATGGCTGTAGCCCTGCACCTCGGCGCCGTTCTGGAAGCGCAACTGGGAACGATCCGTCGATTCGATGGGGGCGATTCCCGAGCGGCCCTGGCACAGAGAGGCTGCAAATTCAGGAACATTCCGGCCCAGAGCGCAGATGGCGCCCAAACCTGTGATGGCGACGCGCCGCATTGCTACTGGCTGGCCGCCGCGTCGGCCGGCTTGGCCGCCTTGTCCGCGATCAGCTTCTCCACTCCTTCGGCCATCTGGCGCACGTTGCGCACGTGGCGCACTTCCTCGTCGGGAATGTTGATATCGAATTCGTTCTCCAGGGCGAACAGAATTTCCACCGCGTCCATGGAATCGATCCCTAATTGCTGGAATTCGCTGTCGATGGTGATCTGCTCGACGGGCATGCGCTTGGAGGTCGCGATCACTTTGAGGATGCGTTCGGTCAATTCGTCGGACATATCAGTCGGCCTACCGTTTCGAACTTGTACCCCTGGTCGAGAAGCAAGGGAACCAGGCGCTGGACGGCATCCAGGGTCGCGCCGATATCCGGTTTGGCCCGCAGCTCACGTCCGTCGTGAAGACACAAAACAGCGCCGTTCGAAACGCCGCCGGCAACGCGCCTCACGACCGCGTCGGCCTTCAGTTTCCAATCATAGCCGATTACGGTCCACATCACGCCAGTCAGCTTCAAACGGCGCTGCACCGGGCCGATTCCGAACCAGCGGACACCGTAGGGAGCGCGAAACCAGAGGGGCCGCACGCCGGTGTGCTCCTCGATCGTCTGCTGGGTAAGCCGCAGCTCCCACTCGATGAACCGCTGCGCCCGGAACGAGAGCCGGGGATGGGTGAAACTGTGGTTGCCGATGGCGTGGCCGGCTTCGCGAACCGCGCGCGCTACCTCGGGCAGGCGACGGACATTGGCGCCGCATTGGAAGAAAGTGGCGGGCACGCCGTAGCGGGCCAGCAGCGCGAGGATCCGAGGAGTGCTCTCGCTGGGACCATCGTCGAAGGTGAGCGCGACGGCACGGCGGTCGCGGCGGCCGCGCCAGACCGACGGACCAAAGACGCTCGAAGAGCGTCCGCGGACGGCCCAGGCCATGAAGGCCGACGCCGCGCACACGCCGGCTCCGGCGGCCACTTCGATACGGCGCTTTCGCTCGGGATCCATCTACATTTTGGGAGCGTAGTAACCTTTGCGCGCGCGCACCACCAGGTCCTTCCGGCCCTTCACGCGTAGATCCACGGTGTGGTACAGGCCATCGGTTTTAAGCGGTTCCGGCCGGTAGAAAATGTTGTACTGGTGGCGCAGTTCGTTGGCGATGTTCTCAAACGACTGCTCCAAGTCTTCCACCTTGAAGGGGAAGAAGGCGCGGCCGCCCGTCTCTTGTGTCAAGTACCGCAAAACCTTATCGCCCTCGGTGTCGGTGTGGCTAATGTTGGTGGAAATCGTATAGATCACCACGTCGGCCTTCTGCGCCATTTCGAGGGCCTGGTCGCGCGTATAGCGGCTCTCGTTATCTTCGCCGTCGGTGACGATCACCATGGCGCGGCGGAATTTATGCCGCGGCTGGTCCTGCTGCAGCTTATCGCGGCAAGCGAAGAAGATGGCGTCGTAGAACGCGGTCCCGCCTCCGGGGCGCAAACTGCGCACCGCGCCACCGAGTTTTTCCGTATCGTCAATCAAGTCGGAAACCAACTCGGCCGAAGAATCGAAACTGACCACCATGGCTTTGTCCGCTGGGGCATGCACCACGCTGTTGATGAACTCGATGGCCGCCTCCTGTTCGAACTTGAAGCGGTCGCGGATGCTGTTGCTGGTATCCACCAGGATGGCGAGGCGCAGCGGCAGGTCGGTTTCGGCGGTGAATTCCTGGATGGCCTGCTGTTTCTTGCCCTCGACGACTTCGAAATCGTCCTTGTTCAGGTCGGTAATGAAGCGGCCTTTTTTGTCGGCGACCGTGAACAGCATGTTGACTCGCGTTACGTCCACCAGGATGCGGGTAGGCTCGTCACTCGCGGGGGCGAGGGCGGGCGGAACCGGCGTCTGATCGGCCGCCCAGAGGGCGAGACCAAGGACGCTCGCTACGGTGATGAAAAGCCAAACCCTCATAAGGGAGATTATAGCGTGTGGAAAAACACCCGGTGGGCGTGCCCCAATCGCGACCACCTTTAGGGTGCTTGCCAGACTTGCGCCCGAGCATTGAGTCGGATACATTACAATCACATGTGATTTTATGCACTCTCGCTTGGTTTCTCCAGGGATTCGTTTTAACGATTGCTTCTTCAGCGAGCCGATCGTCCTAACCGGATGGTCGCCGCCAAAATATGCGGGACTTTGTGTGATGCTGGTCGGGGATCGGAATTGGGCGCCCAAGCCGTTCCAGCCATTATTCTTCGGAGAATTCGGTAATAACACGCGAGAGATGTCTCTGCCCGATTTGGCTGGCGGAGTCTTGTTCATTGCCGTGCTGCCCATGCCGTTTTCGACTCTGGCGCAACGGTGGGCCCTTCGTCAGGAGCTCATCCGGGCTTATAATCCGGTGCTTCAAGGCCACGAGCGTCCGCCCGCCGCGGGCGACCTGGCGCAGAAAGTGGACGAGCTCGAAAGGAAACACCAGGAGCAGACCGCCCAAGTCGGCCTACTCCTGGCCAATATGAACAGGTTCTTCGAGCCGCAAACAGTACCGCCGCGCCGCCGCATCGGCTTTGTGCCGCAAACGGCCCCGTCGGGCCGCGATGCGATTACTGAAAACGGAAACTAGCGGACACGCGTGCGTAGTACTCGAGCTCGCCGACTACTTGGGGCGCGCCCGCGCCAAAAGCGAAAGGCATGGTTGAGCGGAACGCCGCGTAAACTCCGTTGGAAGCCACGATACCTTCCGTGATGGCAACCGGGTCTCCAAGCTGCCTGCCTGCCGCGGCCGCGAGCGTCTCGGCCTTGGCTCGCGCATCTTTTCCGGCGGCCTCCAGCGCCGCTCTCCGGGCCGCCGCCTCGTCCGAAACGCGAAACGAGAAAGCCCCCGCGATGGTTGCGCCGGCCCTTGCCGCCGCATCTACAATCTCTCCGGCGCGGGCGGCCTCCCGCACTTGGATGCGAAGCGTGTTTCTCGCGTGATAAGAGCCGAGTTGGACGTCCGGCTGAAGGGCCGGCCCGCCTCCATACGGCATATAACCTCCCTGGCCGATTTGGGGAATGGCCCCGTAACCTTGCAGCGCCGGCATTACTGGCGCGTACAAACTACAGACGTTCAGCGAAATCGAGTGGATGTCGGTCTGTTGCACTCCCAGCGGACCGATGGCTTGGGCAACCTGTGCGGTCTTGCCATGACAGTCGTGGAGGGCCTGCGCCGCCGTGGACGCGGCTGCTGTAATTTCGACCAGAAATTCCGCGGTCTCGGGCGCAACCCGGCGCACCGCTTCTCCAACGACCGTCACTCCCTCTGCATGTGTTTGCGATGGCAATGCGTTTGTTGACGTCACTTTAGCATTCTCCTGAAAAGCTTTCCCTTTAGGTTCTATTCCGGGGCGGGCCGGGGGAAAACTCCCGGCACGCCCGCGCTGTTTCGCAGCCATGTTCAACGGTTAAAAGAGCGCCCACGGAGAAATTCCGGCCGCGGGGAACGGACGGGGGCCCAGTTGGGACGCCAGCGCGTGAATTGGGTTGAAGGGCTGGCCGCCTCCAGGAAACCCGGGCTGTCCCACCCAGCTTTGCGGAGCGAGCAGGGGGTTGATCTGCCCGATCGATGAATATGGAACATGTTGTTGCGCCAGTGGATTCAGCAGCGGGTTTTGCCAGCCTCCAGTTTGCGGCGACAGCCCGACTGTTTGCGGAATCAAGCCCTGCAGGGCGAACAACAAGGCGAGTTGCACTTGCTGTGGATTGATGCCGCCGTGGACCGGATATCCGGCATAACCCTGCTGTCCAAGCTGGGGAACTCCCGCTGAAGGTATCGCGGACAGGCCCAAAGCGGCGGCAAGCGGGTTGTTGATGGCGGCCGCGGGATTCGCGAAGGGCGAAGTAAACGGAGTTGTCACCCCGCCGTAGGCTCCCATCGTGGGATACGTCTGGTATGGATCGTGCGTCATCATCAATTTGGCTCCTTGGTGGATTGGCGGGACAGTTCCGATCAAGCGGTTCCATCCCACAGCCCCGATCCTGCCACACATGCGACGAGGCAGTATGCGCCCCTTGCGGCAGTTTCCGCAATTGCCGCAAATCGTCGTAAGTTCTTCAAATGGCCGCAGTCGCCGTTCTGCGATTGGGGTCGTTGCTCACCCTTGCGGCTTTTGGAGTTCGCAGCCACTCCGATAGCTGGCCTTCACGAAATCTCCATTGCCGGCCGATTTTGATGGCGGGGATCTCCTCGCACTCCGCCCAAAGACAGACCGTTCGAGTGGAGACGCCCAGCCATTTTGCGACTGCGGCGGTGGTGAGAAGCGGTTCACGGTTGGATGACAGTTTTTCCATTGGTTTGAGTCCCGGTTTGGAAACAACATGCTAGCCGTGTGGCCCTTTCCGGCGCGCAACTACTGGTGGCGAGTTGGGTGCTCTCGTATAAGTTTCTGCAATTCCACAGGACGGTGTCAAGACATCGAATTGGGTCTGAAGATGCTCCAAAAATCATCTCGACACGATGGGCGTTGTAGACGAGCCGGTCGGGGATTTCGTACGATTCTGCTCCTCAGGGAAGCGGCTTGGCCAGATATTTCAGCTCGGGTTTCTGGTTGGCATTTGCCATCGGTAGACGGTCGACGTTCATGAACATCGAAACGACCTGATAAAAGCCCGCGCTGGCCAGCAGGTCCACGATGCCGCGCTCGCCGACCAGATTATAGACGGCCGCGAAGGTGTCGTCGCTCACCTGCTTGGTCTTGAACAGCTCGGTAATGAAGTTGTAGACGGCCTCTTCATCGGGCGACATCCCAACAGGCCGCCTTCCGTCGGCGATGGCTTTGACTTTGTCCTCGCTCAGCCCGGCCTGCACGGCGGCTTGGCGATGAGCGAGCCATTCGAACTGGGCAGCCCAGTAGCGTCCGGTAATAATGATCGCCATTTCCTTGAGCTTGTCCGGAACCGCCATGTGGAAACGGACCCGGTCCCCCATGGCGAACAACAGATCGCCAGCCTCAGGGGTGCGGATCGCAATGTTGAACATCCCCACCGGGCCTCGCCCGGCCAGCGCGCGGTCGGTCATCTTCTTCTGCTCGGGAGTCATTTGCTCGTAGGTGAGTGGCTTGAAGCGGTCGCCCCGCAAGTTGAACGTCTTGCCGTTAACCGTCGATTGGGCGGACGCCGGGAAGGTTGCTCCCGGAATCGGGGTCGCAAGGCCCATTCCCACCACTGGGAGCGAATTTTCGAGCGGTTTCAGCTCGGGTTGCACACCCTGGCCCAAAGGATAACGATCCACGTTGAGCGCCATCGAAACCAGGCAATACCACCCGCTCAACCCCATCAAGTCGACCACACCTTTCTCGCCATATTTGTCCTTAACGGCTTTGAACGTAGCGTCGGTCACCTGGTGCGTAGTGAGCAACTCGTCGATGAAGTTGTAGGCGACCTCCATCTCCGGTGACATCCCCGTAGGACGCTTCCCGGTAGCAATCGCGTCGACGATCGCAGGCTTCACGCCGTTTTGCAGTGCCGCGGCCTTATGGGCGTTCCACTCGTACTGCGCCATCCAGAAGCGGCCAGTCATGATGATGACTGTCTCGGACACGTCCCTGGGCAGAGCCGTATGGAAACGCACGGAGCCGCCGAATTGCTGAGCTAAATCGCCCACCTCGGGACTGCGCAGCAAGACATTGAACGGTCCCCCTGCCCCTCGACGTTCTCCGGCAAGCAGATGGTCGATCATGGTCTTCTGCTCGGGCATCATTTCGTCGTACTTGAGCGGCTTGAACCGATCGCCTACCAAAACCAGGCTCCGGGGATCGGGAGCCCGCTTTGTGGGGGCCTGTTGTGAAGACGTCTGGGCGCTGGCGATTTCCGTGAGGCCGATCACGAAGGCACAGAAAAGCTGAAGACGCATCGTCGTCCTCCTTGTCTCAAGATCTTGCACTATCTGAGCTATGTTACGCCAAATCCTCTGCGCGTATGTTGCATTGACACCACCCGCACAAAGAAATATAATCCCCGCTGATTAGGTCCTGGGATTCTTCGGGGTCACAGAATCCCAAGCCGCACTTTGGGGGTGCACATGCGGTCTCTTCTTCGTGCCAGTTTGTTCCTCGGCTTCGCGGCGTTAGTTTGGGCGCAGGCTGTTTCCACTTCTCAAATCAAAGGCACCGTGCAGGATTCGAGCGGCCTGGCTGTGCCGGGCGCTGAAGTCAAGGTGACGCAAACCGGTACCGGGCTCGTCCGAACCGTGATCAGTGGGGCTGATGGAGGCTACACGATCCCTGACCTGCCCCCCGGTCCTTATCAATTAGAAGCCGTCAAGGAAGGCTTCAGTAAGTACGTGCAAACCGGCATCGTGCTCCAGGTGGCCACCAATCCCACCGTCGATATCGCTCTGAAGGTCGGCTCCGTGAATGAGCAGGTCCAGGTGGAAGCCAATGCGGCCATGGTAGAGACTCAGAGTACCGGGGTGGGGCAGGTGATCGATGCCCAGCGTGTCATCGATCTGCCGCTGGTCGGGCGGCAGGTCACCGACCTGGTGGTG
>Ga0307475_10002857_pt1 | contig 10429 bp, 8 predicted proteins | sample atmos_gasesECM1C_FD_203317 | JGI IMG/M metagenome (GOLD analysis project Ga0307475, IMG submission 203317) | Hardwood forest soil microbial communities from Morgan-Monroe State Forest, Indiana, United States - atmos_gasesECM1C_515 | ecosystem: Environmental > Terrestrial > Soil > Temperate...
TCGCGCGGTTTTGTCGTAATCGGATTCAAATTTGACACCATGGCCGACGTCGAGGATCCGCTCAAGTTCGCGCGCCGCATTGGAGTGCATTACCCGCTGGCCATCGCGCCGGATGAATTAAAGCAAAAGTTTGGCGGCATCGAGGGCTTACCGACCACAATGCTCTATGACCGAGAGGGAATTCTGCGCAAGAAAGTGGTGGGATTCGAGTACACGGAGGTGTTCGAGTCAGCGGTCAAGCAAGCAACCACGCCTCCCTTGTAGTCTTGGCAGATCATGCAGAGATTTTAGCTGTATCAATCTCGAAAAATAGGGCGCACACTTAAAACATGGGACACGACACGACCGATACTAGCAACATTTGGAAAGAAAAACGCCAAAAGCTAAAAGCGAAGAGAGACTCTCTTTTCGCAAAATACACTAGCCGCCCGCAGGAATATCAGCTGGCTCTAGAGATTAAGAAGATCGACGATGAAATTGCCGAGTGCAATCGGAAGGAACAAGAAGGGAATGAGCGGCCGAAAACGCGGCGGCAACCGACTTTGGTCAACTCATGAACAAATGAAGGACACCATTTCATTTTGGATGCAACAGCTACGTTTCGCGCAGGCAAACCTCGATTACCTGAAGTGCTCAAAAGGTCTCGCTAACGTCGACCAAAAGCGGCTGCGCTGCTTAATAAAAACGCAGAAGTCACAAATGCAACAGTGCGAATTAGCCCTCCACACGGCGGATTTGCAGGCCCGGAACTAACATCTCGCCGTCCGCGGGCTCGAATCGATAGCAGACGTAGTCGACCCAAAGCGACATACGCGCCTCAAGGCGGCCCCGCAACAACCAAGGCGTAGTAGTTTCAAGTTATTCCCTCTTTTTGCGGGCCTGCGTACAGTTCCGGCGTCCCCGGGTTCCAGACAAGACAATTTGAGTTTGCAACGATCTGGGTTTGCGGCGATTTGGGTTGGAGACGGAGGCGGTATGGCTACGCGAACAGCGGCGCTAGGCTCGGCAATCTCGACAGGCCAAGCAGCCAGTCATTGGCGGACGCGCACCATCGCGGTGCTGTTGTTGCTGGCGATTGGCGCCTACTTCTGGACGGTGTCGCGCTATCCCGCCCTGTACAAGAAGTATTCGGCCGGGACGCATGTGACCGCGACAGGCGCGATCACCTTTGGCACCGTATTGCCGGTGGCGGCGAGTATGCCGCTGGCGCAGCGGGTTTGGCGAACCACTATCAATTGGCTGCAGGCCAATGAGATTGGCATGACCTTTGGGTTCTTCTTTGGGGCGGCGGCGCTGACCGTGCTGGCCACACTGCCGCGGCGGCGTACCGGGAATGCATACGTCAACTCTCTGGTGGGCGCGGCGGTGGGTATGCCGCTGGGTGTCTGCGCGAATTGCGTAGCACCCATTGGCCGCGGTCTGTATGCGTCGGGAATGAGCGCGGAATCCACGCTGGCGGCGATGTTCAGTTCGCCGACGCTGAACGTGGTGGTGCTGGCTATGGCGTTTGCGCTGTTTCCGCTTCCAGTAGTGGGATTGAAACTGGCGACCATGCTGGTGATGATTTTTGTGTTTGCTCCGCTGGTGGCCGCGCGGATGGCCAAGCCGGGGGTGGCAGCCGCGAGAGAATGCGCAATCGAGGTGCCGGCTACCACGACGTGGGCGCAGGCTCTGGGCACGACAGCGAGGTCATATGCGAAGAGTTTCTGGCACGTGGCGCGTGTGGGCCTGCCGCTGATGTTGCTGGCGGCAGTATTGGGAGCGTTGGCGGTGGAGACGATCCCACAGAGTGGGCTGCATGCGCCGGCGACGCTGGGCGGCATTTTGCTGGTGGCGCTGGCGGGGACATTTTTGCCAGTGCCGATGGCGTTTGACGTCGTGATTGCGTATGTGGCGATGTCACGGGGCGTGGCGCTGCCGTACGTGGTGACGATTCTGTGTACGCTGGGAATTTATAGCGTTTACTCGTTTTTGGTAGTGGGGAAAACGATATCGTGGAAAATTGCGGCGGCGGCCGGCGGCGCAGTGGCCGCGTTGGGCGCGATCGCAGGCACCATCGCAATGGGCATGCGGTAAAAGCACCCAGAATCTCCAGTCGTCGCCACGCGAGAACGTTTCTATGCGTCGCCTGGCGCCCCGGCTTCACCCATGGCGCCGGGTTGTAGCTTCAACTCCTGCCGCGCGCGCCTGACTAGCGCATCCAAGTCATCATGTTTGGAGAATACCGCGCAGATGCCTGAGCCCATGGCGGCCAGCTCCAGTTCCCTGCTGTAGTGGACGGTGAGCAGGAAAATTGGAACGGTAGGCAATATGTACTTGAGAGCAGCAGCGGCCTCCAAACCATTCATCTCCGGCATAGCCAGGTCGAGAATAATCAGATCGGGTGAGAGTTGCTGGGCTTTTTCGATGGCATCCACACCGTGAACCGCCTCGCCGCAAACGGTGAACTCGCGATGCGGATGGAAGAGAGAACGAAGCTGGCGGCGGATTGCCTCGTGATCATCCACGATCAAAATGGAGCTTGGCACCAGCCTCCTCCAGCAAAACATCGAGCTTGTGGACTTTCGACTGTGCTTGTTTAGATGCACAGCAGAGCAGAAGGACTGAGGGGGGCTAGCGGAGGTAACCCGAGATGTGGAGCTAGCCGGACCCTCCGGATGGAAGAGGTGCAGCAGCCCTTCCGAAAGCTTAGACTAAAGGGCCACTACTAGGAGTCGTAGCTGTGCGATGGCTATTCTCGATTCGGTACTATCTGGGCCCAGGCAACCAAGTGACCGCGAAGATACTTCCGATAGGGAGAGACTGACCCACCGGGCAAGTTTTGCTGGGACTGTCCTTTGGTTCAGGTATAATCGGGATTATAACCGAGCAAAACGGATTGACCCAACCATCTGTTGGCGGCGGGAGATTTTCGCGAGAGAGGTGAACGTTTGTATTTGCGCCGAACTCTGACGTGGACCTTACCATCGACACTGCTGGCTGGCTTGCTGCTGTTCACTAGCGCCAGCGACGCCCAAATCCTGCACAAGAAGCGGAAAAAAGTAAATAAATCGACCAGCGCGGACAATACCGCGGAGCCCGACAAGATTTTGTACAACCGCGCGGTGGATGACATCAAGCATGGGCGGCAGGAAGTGGGCCGGCTGGGCCTACAGACCCTGATCAATACTTATCCGGACAGCGAGTTCCTTGCCAAAGCGAAGCTGGGCATCGCCGACTCTTACTACAAAGAATCCGGGACCGCGAACATGGCACAAGCCATCCAAGGCTACAAAGATTTCATCGTGTTCTTCCCGTTCCTGCCAGAAGCGGCGTATGCGCAGTTGCAGGTAGCCAACGCGCACTATCAACAGATGGCCAAGCCGGACCGGGATCGGTCGGAAGCTAAAGCAGCGGAAGACGAGTACCAGACGTTCCTATCAAAATATCCGAAGGACCCGCTGGCGGACAAAGCGCAGCAGCGGTTGCGCGACGTGCAGGAGATCATCGCGGAAGGCGACTACCGGATTGGCTATTTCTATTATGTGAAGGGCGACAGGCGGGCGGCAGCGGCGCGGCTGACTACGATCGCGAAGCGCTATCCGTTGTACAGCAAGTCTGACAGAGTGCTGTGGATGCTGGGCGATATCTACGAGAAGAGCGAGCACAAGGAAGTCGCTTCGATCTATTACGGAGAGATCGTGAAGAATTATCCGCTCTCGGGATTGGCGCCAAACGCGAAGAACAAATTGGTGGCGTTCAAGGTGCCAGTGCCGCAACCGGATCCCAAAGCGGTGGCCTGGATGACAGCGGAGCAGAATGCGCCCAGGCCGCACGAAAGTCTGGTGAAGAAGCCTTTGGCGATGGTGCGCACGGGCCCACATAGCGAGATGGTCGCGTCGGCCAAGAGCGGGGCGCCCAACCTGGAACCGGAAGCGGATAATACTTCAGCTACCGACATATTGAGCGGGGGAAACCGGTCGCAACTTGGCGGCGCGAGCGGGGCTAGGAACACCGCGGTGGTTGAGACGGTAACGCCGGGAGGTGCGGCACCGGCGGCCACTGAAAGCGCGCCGGCAGCGGAAGGAACGCCTGCGGCGGGTGCTCCGGAAGCAGCAACTCCGAATGCGGCGGCTCCGACGCCGGCACAGCCGCCGGAGGCGGGGAATGGCGGTAGCGCTGTAGCACCGGTTGGGTCGCCGACCATTGAGCCTACGGCTAACGCCGCAGCGGGCGGACCCGGAAGCGAACAACCAGCGAAGGCGGATTCCGCGGCGAGCGGGGATGCACCGGCGGCGGATGCGAGCAAAACGGACTCCGCTTCGCAGAGCGCGGATTCACAGAGTATGGATGACAAGAAAGACGGGAAGAAAGAGTCGAGCAGCAAGAAGAAGAAGGGGTTGAAGAAAGTACTGCCCTGGTAACCTAGAAGCTAACAATCAAATTTACTGAAAAAGCGGGCCAAGGCCGCTTTTTCCTTTGTTACGGGCTCTTTTCTGGCTACCAGCCACGGCGTAAGAGCACGGTATTCACCTTCCGACACACAGGCTCCGGGTTCACGTTGACGCCTGTAAGACCCAATGCTCCAATACAGTTGTGCGGTCGTGTGTGGGGTAGTAGCGGTATCTCCCGGAGGACGTTCGGTGGCCAGGATTTTGGTTGCGGACGATAACAGCAATATCCAAAAGATGGTCGGTCTGGCCCTTAAGGATCAGGGTATAGACGTAATTGCCGTTGGCAACGGTGAGGCCGCAGTACGCAAAATTTCCGATATAAAGCCCGATTTGGTGCTGGCCGATGTGTTTATGCCAGTGCGTAATGGCTACGAAGTTTGCAAGTATGTGAAAGACGATTCTGCGCTGGCCCATATTCCGGTAATTCTGCTGGTGGGCGCGTTTGATCCGCTGGACGAGCAAGAGGCGCAGCGTGTTGGCGCGGACGGTGTGCTGAAAAAGCCGTTTGTCCCGCCCGATCCGCTAATCTCCATGGTGAAGTCCGCGCTGATACGCGCGGCGAACGCCGCGAGTGGAACACACGCAGCGGCAGGTACGGAAAAAGCGGCCGTGCCATCCACGTCGGGCGGCGCCACCACCTCCACGGCAGGAGGACCCGCCACAGCCAACGCTACGATCGTGAGCGCGTCCACAGTTTATGCAATCCCGAAAGAGGAAGCAGCAATTGAGAACACGTTTGTCGAAGAAATTCCGGCTAAGCCCGAGACGCTGAAGATTGAGTCAACAGGCAAACCGCTGGCGTTCGGCAGTTTGATGGAATCGCCGACAGAAGCCACGGAAGATGCCGCCTATTTAGCGCCCGCACCGAATCCGGAACTTGCGGATCGCGACTGGAACGCCGGCGAAGAAGAGGAAGAGGAAGAAGAGGAAGAAGATTCGGCGAGTGCGTCCTGGCGACGCGACGGCGGGAGCGATGATTTTGCTCCAGAGCCAGCGGCAGAGAACGCCGCGGAGAAGGCTGCCCGTAACAAACGACGGGAGAGCTGGACGCCTACCCGAGAGAAATCTCAAGATTTGCTGGAAGAGGCGGTAGTGGCGGAGAGCTTCGTTCCTCCTCCGGCGCCGAAATACCCGGAACCGGCGCCAATGCAGAATTCCTATGCCATTCCGGAAGTGGTTGCGCCCGTACCGGTTGAATCAAAGACGGTGGTAGAAACGAAGGAAGCGGAGATGGCGTCCCCGGTCGTTGCAAGTGTGCCGGAGCCGGTTGTACCGGAAGTCGTAAAGTCAAACGGGGCGAATTCCTGGTTTAGCACCAGCAGCAGCCCTTGGGAAGCGGAAGCTCAGAAAGCTACACAATTGGCCTCGACGTGGGATGCTCCGCCGGTGCCGGCCGAAAGCGTGGTTAGCGAGGCGGCTTTGGAAGAGCCGCAGTTGGTGGAAGAGGCGCAGCCCGAAGCGGCGAAAACGGAAGAGCCGGTCTCTTATGATTTCGTCTCCGAGGCACCCAGCGAAGAGCCCGTAAGCTATGTGCCGGACCCGGCCCTAATTAGCAATAGCAGCCACGTCGTGGAGCATAATCCGCTGCCGGAATTGATTTCGGATGGATCGATTTCTCCGGAAACGGTGGAAAGCATTCGGCAGGAAACGACGTACGCGCTGGAGAGCGTCGTTGAGCCGGTCGAGGACAAACCCGCGGGTACTGTTGCAAAGATCGCGGAAAGCTCGCAGCAAGACATGGATGCGCTGGTGGCCAACGTCTTGGCCAGGATGAGCCCGGAGATGCTGCAAGCGGTGACCCGCGAGATACTGAAGCCGGTGGTTGCGGCGATGATTCGCGACGAGATCAACGCCAAGAAGTCCTAATTCCCTGCCGCTGATCGTTGCCCGTTCCTTCGAGTCCAATGTACAGAATTCCAGCCCATAGATATCCGCTTCCTCTGGCCAGTGAAGTGAATTGACGGGGCTGGATTGCGCCTCGTATAGTCAAAGATTAGTCTAATTGCGCGCCGAGAACGGTGCGCGCGTTAGCGTTATCAACATACTTGGAGCGGGGCTTCGGATGGGTCGGGAAATCGCTAAAACTTACGAACCGCAGCAGATCGAGCCGCGCTGGGCAGAGTTCTGGGTGCGCGAACAGCTCTTTCGGGCGGATCCGAATGCGCCGGGACCGGTGTTTTCGATTGTGATACCGCCGCCGAATGTGACCGGTTCGCTGCACATTGGGCACATGCTGGACCATACGGAGATTGATATTTTGACGCGCTGGCATCGCATGCGCGGCTACAACACCTTGTATCTGCCGGGTATGGATCACGCGGGAATTTCGACGCAGCGCGTGGTGGTGCGCGAACTGGCGGAACAAGGAATCGATTACCGGAAGCTGGGCCGCGAAGAATTCATCCGGCGGGTGTGGAAATGGAAGGAAGAGAGCGGCGGGATTATTACGCGGCAGATGAAGCAGATCGGAGAGAGCTGCGACTGGTCGCGGGAGAAGTTCACGCTGTCGCCGGAGCTTTCGCGGGTTGTGCGCATGGTGTTCGTGCAATTGTACGAGCAAGGGTTGATCTACCGCGCGCACTATATGACCAACTGGTGCCCGGTGTGCCTGACGGTCCTGAGCGACCTGGAAGTGTTGCACGAAGAGCGGGCGGGGCATCTGTGGTATGTGCGGTATCCGGTGGTCGGCACGCAGGAATTTATTGTGGTGGCCACTACGCGGCCGGAGACGATGCTGGGTGATACGGCGGTTGCGGTACATCCGGAGGATGAGCGGTACAAACATTTGGTGGGCAAGCGGGTGCTGCTGCCGTTGATGGAGCGCGAAATCCCGATCGTTGCAGATGAGGTCGTGGACCGCGAGTTCGGCACCGGCGCGGTGAAGATTACGCCGGCACATGATCCCAATGACTTCGAGCTGGGACGGCGGCATCATCTGCCGGAAATCGATGTGATGACCGACGACGGGCACATGAGCGCGGCGGCCGGGGCTTATGCGGGATTGGATCGATTTGAGGCGCGGAAAAAGATTGTCGAAGACCTGAAGGCGCGCGGGTTGCTGGAGAAAGTCACCGAGCACACGCACGCCATCGGGATTTGCGAGCGCAGCAAGACGGTCGTGGAACCGCGGGCGTCGACGCAATGGTTCTGCAAGATGAAGCCGCTGGCGGAGCCGGCCATCGCGGCGGTTGAGCGCGGCGACATTCAAATTGTGCCCGAAAACCGGCGGCAGGAATATTTCAACTGGATGAGGAATATCCGCGACTGGACGCTGTCACGGCAGCTTTGGTGGGGACACCGGATTCCCGCGTGGTATTGCGAGGATTGCAAGCAGGTGAATGTGGCGGTGGATGATCCAACGAAGTGCATGAAGTGCGGGTCGTCCAAGTTGACGCAAGACCCGGACGTGCTGGATACCTGGTTTAGCTCGGGATTGTGGCCGTTCTCCACGCTGGGCTGGCCGGAAGAAACGCCAGACTATCGCCGATATTACCCGACGAGCTTGCTGATCACCGGATACGACATCCTGTTTTTCTGGGTGGCGCGGATGATCATGCTGGGGCTGCATTTCACCCACACGGTGCCGTTCCGGGCGGTGTACCTGCACTCGCTGGTGCGCACGGCGGGCGGCGAGAAGATGTCCAAGTCGAAGGGAACAGGGCTAGATCCTGTGGCGCTGAACCAGCAGTATGGGACGGATGCTATGCGATTTTGCCTGGCGTCGATGGCCGCGCCCGGGACGGACATCGTGTTGTCGGACGATCGGCTGGCTAGCGCGCGGAATTTCGCGAACAAGATCTGGAATGCTTCGCGATTCTTGTTTGTGAATTTGGACAAGTTTGAGCAAGGTGGAACGTCGCTGGACGAATTAGCAGCGCCGCAGATCCGAACTAAGGCACCGTACTCCGCTGGGGAAGGACTAGCGCTAATCGACGCCTGGTTATTCTCGCGGCTGGCCGCGACCATCAGTATGGTGAACGAGGCGCTGCAGAATTACCGTTTTCACGAGGCGGCGCAGGGCGTGTACCAGTTTTTCTGGGGAGATTTTTGCGATTGGTATATCGAATGGGTGAAGCCGGACCTACAAAGCGCACAGCGCGAGCGCGCGGTGGCGGCGTGGCGAAATTTGTTTGCGGCGCTGGACGCGGCGCTGCGATTGCTGCACCCCTTCATGCCGTTTATCACGGAGGAGCTATGGCATCAGTTGCCGCAGCGGGCCGCGGCAAAATCGATTGCGCTGGATTCGTTTCCGGTGGCGCGGACGGAATGGAAGAATGCGCAGGCATTGGAGCAGTTCTCGCTGGTTCAGGAAGTAATTGTTGCGCTGCGCAACATACGCGCGGAAATGCGAGGCTTGGACGCGAAGAAGAAAGTGGCGGCGGAGTTTTCCAGCGCCGACGAGCGGGTGCGGCTAACCATCGAATCAAGCCGGGAAGGAATTCTGCGGCTGGCCGCGCTGTCGGAGTTGCGGATCGGGAGCGAACGATTGCCTCAATCAGGCGGCGCGGTGCGATCAACCGCTTTGTTTGATGTGCGCATTGCGTATGTGGCGGAGACCATTGACGTCGAGGCGGAGGAGGCGCGGCTGCGCAAACAGATTGAGGGGTTGGAGAAAGCGATTACCGCAAAGGAAAAGCAGCTCGCCAACGAGACGTTTCGCAGCCGCGCGCCGGAGGATATTGTACGGGGATTGAAAGCGACGCTTACGGAACAAATGGCGGAATTGCGGAAGCTACGCTCGCGGTTGGAGGAACTTAAAACGGCGGCGTAATGCTGAAAGTGCGAGAGGCTAGTGTTCGTTATTGCTTGCCGATGATTTGGTTGAGTGGTCTGCGGCTTCACAAGCGGCAGGTAGACTGCCACACTCCAAATATGAACTGGTACTCCCAGGAAATTGACGAGTTGGTGCGCCGGGCGCTGGCTGAAGATGTCGGTTCGGGCGACGCTACGACGACGGCGATAGTTCCGCAAGGAGCACTGGCGAAGGCTCATATAATTGCGCGTCAGCCACTGGTGTGCGCGGGATTGCCGATCGCTGAAGCGGTCTTTCGGACGCTGGATCGAGAGATGCGGATCGGGTGCCTGCACAAGGAGGGGACCTTGGTGGAGGCGGGGGTGGAATTGATTGAGCTGGCCGGAGAGGCTCGGGCGATTTTAACCGGCGAGCGGACGGCGCTGAATTTTCTTGCCCATCTTTGCGGGATCGCGACTCAGACACGACGGTTTGTTGAACAATTGGCCGAAACGGGGGCGCGGATACGGGATACGCGCAAGACCACCCCGGGTTTGCGGGGGCTGGAAAAATATGCGGTGAAATGCGGCGGCGGAACCAATCACCGCTTCGGGCTGTATGACGCGATTTTAATCAAAGAGAATCACATCGCCATCGCCGGTGGCGTAAAAGCGGCGCTCGACCGGGCGCACACGTTTACTTCGTTGAAGATGGCGGCGCCTCGCACAGCAAGCGCGTACGATGCGGTTGGGTTGGACACGGAGGTGGCTGGCGCGGGAGCCTTATCGGTGCAGATCGAGGTACGCAATGAGGGAGAGTTGCGCGAGGCGCTGGGTGCAGGGGCCGATGCGGTGCTGCTGGACAATATGACGCCGGAAGAGGCGCGGCGCTGCGTACAAGTGGCGCGGAATTTACGGCGCGATTGCGTAATTGAGATTTCCGGCGGAATTACGCTGGGTAATGTTCGCGCGTACGCGGAGACTGGTGCGGACTTTCTTTCTTCAGGGGCGCTGACACATTCGGCGCCTTCTGCCGACCTGAGCCTACTTGTGGAGAGCGTGCGGTAAACGTAAGCTTGCGGTCGCAGGTAATCGGCGATGAATCGCGTCAGCCATCGAGAAAAGGCCTCAGGTCGGAGCGGCGGACCCTTCGAGGCTCCGGGTAAACCGGAGGTAGAGTCTTCGACGTCGACCTGGATTAACGACATTGATTAGACGCAGCAAGAAGTCGGTGACGGCCACACTGCCGGGATTGACCGACCGGC
>Ga0307475_10002859_pt1 | contig 10429 bp, 8 predicted proteins | sample atmos_gasesECM1C_FD_203317 | JGI IMG/M metagenome (GOLD analysis project Ga0307475, IMG submission 203317) | Hardwood forest soil microbial communities from Morgan-Monroe State Forest, Indiana, United States - atmos_gasesECM1C_515 | ecosystem: Environmental > Terrestrial > Soil > Temperate...
TTTCGCGACCCCGAAGCCGGCCGGTGGTACAAGCACGATTCGCCTTATACCTATTTCAGCTCCGCGGAACTGCACCTGGGTGAGATTAGCCTGGAGTGTTCGCGTCCAGGGGCGGCAGCGGCAGCATTGTGGGCGACGCAAAGATTGCTGCCGCTCGAAAAGGGCGGCGAATTTGCGCGCGGGTTGGAGCGGGGAAGAAGAGCGGCGCTGGCGCTGTTCGAAAAACTGCGCGCGGACGCGCGATTCGTTGCGGCTTTCGAACCAGAATTGGACATCGTCGTATTTGTGCCGCGAGCCTCAAGCGTCCGCGAGGCTTCTATCTTAAGCCGAAAGATTTTTGAAGAGGCGGCGAAGCGCGAACTGCATTTGGCGGTCGCGGAATTGCCGATTCGTTTTTGGGAATCGAATCTGGGAGCGATGAAGCGCGACGGTGATACCGTCACGTGCCTGCGCTCGGTGCTGATGAAGCCGGAACATCTCGATTGGGTAGACAGAATCTGGGAAGAACTCTCGCGCGCCACACAGATTGCACTGAATGGGTGATTCCGGCGACGAGACCTCGCTAATCCGTTTAATGTGGCCTATTGCCGTTTGATGCAAGATACGACCCCTTGGCTGAAAGGTTTGAGGAGGTGCAACAAAATCAGGTAAACTGGTATCTGTTGAATGGGGGCCGAGCTGTGCGTGTACCTGCGGGCCTTCCACTCCCTGGATGGGTGAAGGAACCGCCGACTTGAATAGGCCGAGATATTAGAGTGATACCTGAGGGTGAAGAATGCCGGATGTAATGAAGACATTGCTGTTGAATCCGCCGAGTTTTGAAAACTTTGACGGCGGTGCGAGTTCGCGCTGGCCTGCCACGCGCGAGATTGAATCCTACTGGTACCCGGTTTGGCTGACCTACCCCGCGGGAATGATCCCGGGGAGCAGGCTGCTGGATGCGTCTCCGCACAAGGTGAACTGGCAGCAAACCGTTCAAATCTGCAAGGACTACGAGTTTTTGATTCTGTTCACCTCCACGGTGGGGTTCGAGAGCGACGTCAAGCTCATACGGAAAATCAAGGAAGCCAACCCGAGCCTGAAAATCGCTTTCGTCGGTCCGCACGGGCATATCAAGCCCGATGAGACGCTGAACGCCAGCGAAGACATCGATTTTGTGACGCGCGGGGAGTTCGATCACTCGGTCGTGGAATACGCGCACGGCAAGCCGCTCGCCGGAATTGCCGGCGTGAGCTACCGCAAAGACGGCAAGATCGTACACAACGCCGAGCGTCCGCAGTTGCACACAGAGGAGCTGGACGCCCTGCCGTTCGCTACGGACATTTATAAGCGCGACCTGCAAATCGAGCGCTACAACGTGCCGTTCCTGCTCCAGCCCTATGTGTCTTTCTATACCACCCGCGGGTGCCCGGCGCTCTGTACGTTCTGCATGTGGCCGCAGACGATTTCCGGACACGCCTGGCGGACGCGTTCGACGGAAAACGTGGCGCGGGAAGTGAAGCAGGCGCTGGGATATTTTCCGCAGATGAAAGAGATTTTCTTCGACGACGATACCTTCAACATCCGCAAGGACCGCGTGCTGGATCTTAGCGCGAAGTTCAAACCGCTGAAGTTCCAGTGGTCTTCGACGGCGCGGGTGCACAGCGACTACGAAACCGTAAAGGGGATGGCGGAGGGGGGAGCGAGGCTCTTCATCGTCGGCTTCGAATCCGGAGAACCGCAAATCCTCAAGAACATCAAAAAGGGCGCAACGGTGGAAATGGGGCGCGCCTTCATGAAGAATTGCCGCAAAGTGGGAATCAGAGTTCACGGCGATTTCATCATCGGCTTGCCGGGCGAGACCAAAGAGTCCATTCAGAAGACAATTGATTACGCGAAGGAATTGGATTGCGAGACGATTCAGGTTTCGCTGGCTCATGCCATGCCGGGAACGGAATTGCACGACACCATGGCGCAGCAAGGCTTCCTGAAAGTCGAAGCGCTGGCGGATTCCGGTGGCCATCAATTGCCGCACATCGAGTATCCGCACCTGTCCAAGGCGGAGATGATGGCTGGCGTGAACCAGTTCTACGATGAGTATTACTTCCGGCCGAAGGTTGTGTGGCGCATCGTGAAGGAGGCGCTGTGGGACTCACACGAGCGCAAACGCCTTTATCACGAAGCCACGGAATTCCTGGCGCTGCGCGCCGAACGCTTGAAGTGGGTGCGCAAAGGCGGCGATTACGAGAAGCCCATGGTCTCCGTGCCCGGAACGACTTCGGCATCGGGAAACGACTAACCCACGAAAAATGGCAAGCGAAAGAAGACTGCGAATCAAGACGCTGATCATGGTCTTGGCCATGGTGGTGTGCGCCAACGCCGGAGACCTGATGCTGAAACGCGGAATGTCGCAGATCGGCGCGGTCCAACTTACGGCTTCGGGCCTCGCACTTGCTTTCCGAATGACCGTGGCCAGCGGGACAATCTGGGTTGCGATTCTCTTTCTGAGCGGCTTCCTTCTGAGTTACATGACGGTGCTGAGCTGGGCGGATTATAGCTACGTAATGCCGGCAGGCGCGTTTGGCTATGCTTTGCTCACGTTACTGGCGGTTATTTTCCTACACGAGACGGTTTCGCCGCGGCGGTGGGTGGGTGTTGCACTGATCTGCGCGGGTGTGATGCTGGTTGGACAAACGAAACCGCGGACGACCGCCGTGGTGAGTGAGGCCGTGGCCCGATGCGCGTGATATTGGCACTGGCGGTTTTGATTCTCGGCAGCACCGGAGGCGAAATCGCCATCACGCACGGAATGAAGGCGACTGGCGAGCCGGCCCGGTTGCGGCCGCTGGAGTTGCTTCAGTTCCTGGGGCGCGCGGTGCGCAATGGATGGTTCTGGGCGGGCGTGCCACTGATGGCGCTGTCCTTCTATTCATTGCTGGTATTGCTTTCCTGGGAGCCGATCAGTTTAGTGATTCCCGCTTCGGCGCTGAGTTACGTGGTCGGCACGCTTGGCGCAAAGTACATACTCGGCGAACAGGTGAGCGCAGCGCGGTGGGCGGGTGTAGTCCTGGTCTGTATGGGAGTCGCCCTGGTGGCGGCTAGTTAAGCACAGGGCATTTTTGCGCAGATATTCAACATTCAGAACAATAATGGTGATAAATTCTAGCAAACGGATTGGTGTCGGCGAGGGGAAGCCAGGTCTGCCGGCAGCAACCAATCAAGATACGGTGGCATCTGATTTAGAACGCCGGATTGTCGATTTAGATTCTTCTGTGACGGACGAGATCTCATTGCATCGGTTTTCCCCTTGCGATGGGAACTTGGGGCGGTTGGAATCGTGTTGCGAATCCTCTATTTGATCGCGCTTGTTCTGGCAGCCGCGCCGCTGGCTTATTATCTTCTTGCATTGTACAGCGTCGTCAACTATTTCCGTGAGTTGCGGAATTCGCCTCCCTTGGATTCTTCGTATTCGCCGCCCGTGAGTATTCTCAAACCTGTGCGGGGGCTGGATCACGAAGCTTACGAGAATTTTGCCAGCTATTGCCGGCTGGATTACCCGGAATATGAACTCATTTTTGCGGTGGCCGATACGAATGATGCCGCGGTGCCGGTAATCGAAAAATTGCAAGCTGATTTTCCCCGCTGTCGCATCCGGCTAATCAGAGGCGTGGCGCGCCTGGGAACGAATAGCAAAGTAAACAGTCTTTGCCGGCTCGTACAAGAAGCGAAGTACGATTTCTTGATAATGAGCGACAGTGATGTGCGCGTCGAATCTGATTACCTGAGGAAAGTTGTGCCGCCATTTGCGGATCCCAAAGTTGGCGCAGTCACCGCTTTTTATTGTGGCATTACCGCCGGGGGCGTCGCGGCCGACCTGGAGGCCCTGGGGATGTATTTGGACTCCGCTCCGGGCGCACTGGTGGCGCGAAGGCTCGAGGGCAGGTTGCAATTCGCATTCGGCTGGACGATGGCGACAACCAAGCGACACCTGTCAGAGATTGGCGGTTGGGAAGCCATGGCGAATTATCACTCCGACGACTTTGAGCTGGGAAACCGAATCGCCCGCCGGGGCTATCGCGTGGAATTGATGCCTAAGCCGGTGTGGATGGTGTTTGCCAAAGAGACGATTGCGCAGTATTTTCGGCACGAGCTGCGCTGGTCAATTGGGCTAAAGAATGTGCGCCCCACGGCTTACCGGTGGCTGGCGCTGACCCATGGACTGCCGTGGGCGCTGCTGGCGGCTGCGCTTGCAGCCAGAGCTGGATGGGAGGGAATCGCCGCGGCGCATCTCTTCGCGTACCTCTTGTTGCGCCTCGTGCTGGCATGGACGACCGGGACCTGGGGCTTGGGCGATTTCGGAGCATGGAAAAAGCTGTGGCTTGTTCCGCTCCACGATGCCGTCAATTTCGTCGCTTGGGTGGGCGGGTTCTTTTCCGATCGGATCTTGTGGCGCGGTCTTGCCTACCGCGTGAAAGACGGCCAACTTTTCCCGATGGCAAGCGCTAGCGTCGTTAATGAGAGCACCGCCCGAGGAATGAGCGCCAAGATCACGAATTCCGAAAATATCATTTAACGATCGGCGAATTCGCGGGGATGCAGCACCACCCACAAGTCGCCTTGGTGGAACAATCATTCATTCGACCTCCGTTGCCTCCTTGGACGTTGCCGGATCAAGAGCACTCGGGCCAATTTCCCATTGGCTGGCAACCTGTTAAAGTGGCCGGAGTTGTGAGCCGGGTGCAAAACCATTGTCAATGACGGGTAGAAGCGCATGATGGTGCACGCCGCGATGTGGCGTGAGGCGATTCTCCTGCTGGCGCTGGCTCCATTTGTTTACTACGCGCTTGCGACTTCGGCGGCTCTGGTGTTCTTCACGCGCGAGCGAGCACGCCATCCTCGGAATTTCGTGCCGCCCGTCAGCGTGCTCAAACCGGTCCGTGGCGTGGACTTTGGCTCCTACGAAAATTTCGCCAGTTTTTGCCGTCAGGAATACCCGGACTACGAAATCCTGTTTGCGGTGAACGACGACGCCGATCCCGCGGTGCCGTTGATTCGCCGGGTCATGGCCGAGTTTCCCGAGCGCAAAATTCGCTTGCTCACGGGCTCCGAGCATCTGGGAGCAAACCGCAAGGTAAACAAGCTCGCGCGGCTCGCGCGCGAAGCGCGCAACGATGTGCTGGTGCTGACCGATGGCGACGTGCGAGTGGGGCCGCACTTTTTGAAGGAAGTGGTCGCGCCGCTCGCGGACCGCAACGTCGGCGCTGTGACTTCCTTCTACAGCGGCATCGCCGAGAAAAATCTCGGCGCGGAAATCGAAGCCGTCGGCGCTTCCAGCGATTTTTTCGCCGGAGTGTTGATGGCCGGATGGCTGGAAGGAATTTCCTTCGCCCTGGGCGCCTCGATAGCCACGACCAAGGAATGGCTCGCGAAAATGGGCGGCTTCGAGGCTATCGCCGATACGCTTGCGGACGACTATGAACTTGGCCACCGCATCGCCAAAGCCGGTGGTGAGATTAGGCTTTCACGCGAAACCGTGTGGACGATGTATCCTGCGCAGACGCTTCGCAGTTTCTGGGATCATCAAGTGCGCTGGGCGCGGACGGTACGGCTGTGCCGGCCAATGTCCTATATAGGGCTGCTTTTTACTCAAGGGCTGCCATGGGCTCTGATCGCCGCGCTCATAGCGCCGGCGAAGTGGATCGCGGGCGTTTATCTGCTTGCGTATTTGATTTTACGTTTTGCAATGGCCTGGACAGTGGGGATTTGGGGCGTCGGCGACGAAGTTTTGCGCAGAAAGATCTGGCTGTTACCGTTGCGAGACACGCTGCATTTCGTGATCTGGCTGGCCAGTTTCGGCTCGAATCGCATACGCTGGGGAAACGTGGAGTATGCCATTCGCCAGGGTCGCATGGTGCCCACCGCTGGCGGCCGGACCGCCCCGGCAAATCCCGCGAAAAGCCTCCCGCGACCATAGGATTTTGGGTTCCACGGCGCCTCGAGTGCGGTTGACGACCGCGGAAAACCCGACTAAATTAGATGGGTGGAATCGTGGCTGCCCCGATCATCGGGAGCGCACTGCGGTTCGTTTTTTTCCTCGCAACGGGTGGGAGATCGTCCAATGGTAGGACTCCAGATTCTGGATCTGGCTATCTAGGTTCGAATCCTAGTCTCCCAGCCAATCTTTTTATCCGCTCACCTTTGATTCGCCTTCAAACTTGGAAACGTGGGGCGCTCTGTCCAATGCAGCGATTCAAATGAATTCCACACCTTCTTATTAGCAAAACGATGCTCATTCAAGATTTGGCCTGAGCCCTATTTTTCAAGATTGCGGATGGAATGTGGGACAAAGAGAGTATCTCGTTCGCAGCGCCGCGAAGAATGGCTTCTCGCGGCATGCCGAATATGACGGAGCTAGCTTCATCCTGCGCAATCGTGAAAGCCTCCGCCTGTTTCATCTCAAGGAGTCCGTCCGCGCCATCGTCGCCCATACCGGTCATCAAAATACCTATCGCGCTGGAGCCGGCAGCTTGAGCGACGGAGCGGAATAGCACATTCACACTGGGGCGGTGGCGCGACACCAAGGGACCATCAAGCACCTCGAGAAAATAGCCCGGACCAAGTCGCCGGACTAGGGTATGCCTGTTTCCGGGAGCGATATACGCCCGTCCGGGAACAACTTTATCGCCGGCCGCGGCTTCCCTGATTTCGATGCGGCAAATTCCGTTCAACCGCTTGGCGAAGGCCGCCGTGAAGCCTTCAGGCATGTGCTGGACCGCGACAATTCCCGGACAGTCATGAGGCATCTGTGAGAGCACGTGGAGCAAGGCTTCCGTGCCACCGGTGGACGCTCCGATGGCAACAATCTTTTCCTTTTGCGGCCCGGATGCAATGAAGGCTGCAGGAGGAATCACAACATCGGCGGACTGATAACTTGAGGAATGCACCGGGTGCCTGCGAGACTTTCTCACACGGGCAGTCGCTGCGGCGCGGACGGTATCTTCCAGGAGAACGACGGACTCTTCCAGGAAGCCGCGGATGCCGACCTTCGGTTTGGTGATGATGTCCACCGCACCGATTTCCAAGGCGCGGATGGCCGCTTCAGTTCGAGGGCCCGTCAATCCGGAACAGATCACGACGGGCACGGGATTCTGGGACATGAGCTTTTCCAGAAAAGTCATGCCATCCATCCGCGGCATTTCTAGATCGAGCAAAATGACGTCGGGCGGAAATTTCTTCATTTTGTCCATGGCGATCAGCGGGTCGGCGGCCACCGTGACGCGAAATCCACGCTTCTCAGTAAGTACGGCCATCAAGACCTGCCGAACAATCGCGGAATCATCCACCACGAGGACATTCAACGTGCGGGAGTTACCCGGGGCCGGGTCGAAGGGCGTTGCTGCGTACTCTGGATGCTTGAGGGTGCTCACGTCGCTTCCTATTCATGAAGCCCGGCTTCGACCAGGTTTAAAGTCGGACCACCAGCAATTCGTTCAGTCGGAAACGGCTTTGCCGCTCCGCTGCAAAATGCACAGAGCGCCGCCGCGTGACATGGGTGCTTTTGGCGGCGGGAAAGCCTTCGGCGTGACGGTTCGCAGTTTATCCGCCACACCGTGGAGGCTCTCCGCGTGGCCGAGAAAAAGATATCCATTGGGCGTCAAGTATTTTCCAAGTGAGTCCACCACTTTTATCTTGGTTTCCCACTGAAAATAGATGAGCACGTTACGGCAGAAAATGAGATCGAACGGACCAGACACCGCATAGGGTGGCCGAGTGAGATTGAGCCGTTGGAATCGGACGACCTTCCGGAGTTCTTCCACTGCCTTGATCTTGCCTTTCTCTGGGCCGAAGCCTTTCAGAAGGAAGCCTCGTTGATACTCCACCGGCACGCCGGAGATTTTCTCCAAGGGCCAGATCGCGGCTGACGCCCGAGCCAGGACCTTTGTTGAGAGGTCTGTCCCCAGAACCTCGACTGTCCATCCCGCGGACGGCGGAAGATGCGTCAGAAGCATCATGGCCAGCGAATAGGCTTCTTCACCGGTGGAACACGCCGCACTCCAAATTCGCAGCGTCTTGGTTCTCTTACCCGCATCGGCTTCCGTCACCCACTCCGGGAAAATGCGGTTGCGCAGACAATCGAATGCCGCCGGTTCACGGAAGAAATGGGTTTCATTGGTGCAAATGCAATCGAGCATGAGCACCATTTCCCGGGGATCAGCCTTTACGCGGCGGTAGTAGGAGGAGAAGGAGTTCAGTTCCAGGGCGCGCAATCTCTTCCACAAACGGCTCACCAACATGGCGCGGTTCTTCGCGCCCAGGTGGATTCCGGATTCGCGGAGGACGAGGGCCTGGAAAAGATGAAACTCCTCCTCCACGAGATCCGGAATCGGTTTGGGCAACACTAACGGCGAATGCGCGGGGATTTCTCCGGAGGTCATTACGCTTCCAGTTGCTCCCCGGCATTCTCCGCTGCCCCCCTGTTGGCCTCCACGGTCGCGGCCTGAAGAGTGGAAACGGTCAAGAGCTCGGTGTTGCTCAAGACGCTGTCAATGTTCAGAATGAGGGCAAATTTCTTGCCGAGCTTGCCCATCCCGAAGAGATACTCCAGTCGCACGCGAGTGCCGAATGCGGGAGGTTCTTCGATGTCTTTGGGGGCGAGATCAATGACCTGGTTGACGGCATCGGCGATCACACCCATCACGGTGCGCTCGGAGTCCTGCTCGATTTCAACGATGACGATGCACGTTGTCTTAGTTACCGGGCGCTCCGCGAGCCCGAAGCGCACGGTGAGATCGACAACGGGAACGACGTTGCCGCGCAGGTTGATTACGCCGCGAATCCACTCGGGCACTTTGGGCACTTTGGTGACCGTGGTGTATTCGATGATTTCTTTTACGCGCTGAATGTTGATCGCGTATTCCTCATCCGCGAGGAAAAAGGTCAAGTATTGCTGTTGGACCGCTTCTTCTTTTTCTTTGATTTCCATGAGTATTCTCCGCGACTCAGATCCGGGCGAACGACTCGGCGTAATCGCCGTTCGGCTTTCCTGGGTGCGTGGAGGAGCCATGATTGCCGTGGTCGGCGGTGTCCTGGAAATGAGTCTTGTCGGCCTTCCGCTTCTTGCCCGCGCGATGCTCGTTCAGAGAGCTCACACGGAAGAAGCTGATCATGTCTTGCAAGGCTTCGGCCTGAGAGGCGAGTTCCTCGGCGGTGCTGGAGAGTTCCTCTGCGCCGGCGGCGTTGCGCTGCGTGACCAAGCCTACCTGACTGATGGCGCCGTTGATCTGGCTCACGCCAGCGGCTTGCTCTCTGGACGTTGCGGCCACTTCTTGCACCAGGTCGGCGGTCTTCTGAATCGCCGGGACCAGTTCGGTCAGCAAACCGCCCGAGCGTTCCGCGACCTGTACATTAGCAGCGGCCAACCCGCCGATTTCCTGGGCCGCCGTGCGGCAACGTTCCGCGAGGTTGCGGACTTCGCCTGCGACAACTGCGAATCCGCGGCCATGTTCGCCGGCACGGGCCGCTTCGATCGCGGCGTTCAACGCCAGCATGTTGGTTTGGTAGGCAATTTCTTCGATGACGGCGATCTTTTCCGCGATCGATTTCATCGCGGTAACAGATTCCTGGACGGCCTGGCCGCTCTGTCCGGCGTCTTGCGCGCCCTTCCGCGCCATCTGCTCCATCTTGCGGCTGTTTTCGGCGTTCTGGGTAATGGAAGCGCTCATTTCTTCCATGCTGCTGGTCACCTGCTCGACGGCAGCTGCCTGTTCGCTGGTGCCTTGAGAGACGATGCTGGCGGAAGAAGCCACCTGAGTGGCGGCGGTGCTTACCGATCCAGCGCCCATGCGCACTTCGCCGATCATTTCGTTGAGCTTTCCGGTCATTTTGGCCATGGCACCGAGTAGGCGGCCGAGCTCATCCCCGCGATCTGTGTTGATGGATTTGGTCAGGTCGCCGGCACTGATGTTCTCGACGACTTCGAGCACGTCCTGGATTGGCTTGGTAATGCCGCGTGAGATCACCAGAGTCACGAGGATGCTGACGAAGATGGACACCAGTGAGAAAATCACTAGGGTTGTGGTCGTGGTCTTTGCGATTTCCGTCACCGCGGGAACCAGCACCTCGGCGTGACGGTTGGTCAGCTCGGTAGCCAGATCCTCCAAGCGGTGAATGGAATCCTTATACTCGTTGATCTTGGCGTTGCACTCCTGAGGTGTGTGGACTTTGCCTTCTTGAATCATGCCGAGGACTTTAGTGTATCCAGCCTCATAGACATCCAGATCCTCGCGCATAGAGCGAAGGCCAGCCTTGTCGTCCGCCGAAAGTTGAAATTTTTCAAGTTCGGTGAATACGTCGCGGAGCTTCTGCCGCTGTCCATCCCACTTTGCGGCGTACTGATTTCTTATCTGTGAATCCTCGACGTTGAGGAAGGTATCCTTCTCGAATCGGCGCA
>Ga0307475_10002860_pt1 | contig 10426 bp, 11 predicted proteins | sample atmos_gasesECM1C_FD_203317 | JGI IMG/M metagenome (GOLD analysis project Ga0307475, IMG submission 203317) | Hardwood forest soil microbial communities from Morgan-Monroe State Forest, Indiana, United States - atmos_gasesECM1C_515 | ecosystem: Environmental > Terrestrial > Soil > Temperate...
TTAAGCACCGGCAGCTCGTCGAGCGATGGGCCTATTTGGAACCTCCCCATTCTGAGTAGCTGACGACGGCCAATGTGAAGTTGTAAAACCAATAAAAGTTAGAACCCGTAGAGACGCAGCATGCTGCGTCTGTACAAGACATTCGCAATCCTATTCCGCAAGCCAGAGCTGCTGATTGTCTTTGTGGCGACGCTCAGGCAGAACAGCGCACCCGCCGGCAACGACTTGCATCTCACAAGCATAAGAAGTCAGACAGGCGAAGTGTCTGCCGAGGGATTTCTGAGGAGGAATTTTCATGCGAAGAATCGCATCTCGATTTACACTGTGCGCGGCGCTCTTGTTCGCCTTTGGAGCGGTTGCGCAGAACACGTCCATGGTTCCGGCGGGAACCGAGGTTCATGTGCGTGTGGACCAGGACATCAACGCCAAGAGCGGCAACGTTCAACCGGGAGCAATGTTCCCAGGAACGATCTCCCGCGATGTAACCGACGCTAATGGCAACGTCGTAATTCCGCGCGGCGCTCCAGCGCAGCTCGCGGTAGTACAAACCGGCAACAATAACAACGATCTCACGCTCGATCTTCGTTCGGTCGATATCAACGGACGCCACTATCGTCTCGACACCGAAAACACAAGCGCTGCCGCAAGCAGCAAGAACGGTGGATTGGGAGCCAACAAGCGTACCGGTGAATACGTCGGCGGCGGCGCGCTGGCCGGAACTCTGATTGGGGCTCTCGCCGGAGGCGGCAAGGGTGCTGCGATTGGGGCCATCCTGGGAGCAGGCGCGGGCGCCGGAACCCAAGTTCTGACCAAGGGCAAGGAACTCAATGTTCCCGCCGAAACCGAGCTCAACTACCGGCTTGACCGGAATGTCCGTATGACTCCTTACGAGGGATATCAGGGACATGGCCGGCAGCTTCCGCCTCCAGACCAGTACAACAATCAACCTCGGGACAATCCTCGCTAGTTTTGGAAAAAACTTGAAATACAAAGGCTGGGTTTTCTATCCAGCCTTTTGTTTTGCTCGGGAACCGGCGAGATCTATCTCTTGATGTACGTCATTCTTCTTCCAATTCGCTTTCCTCCGGCGTGTCGGTCGGGCTGGCGAAGTACAGTTGGTAGCCGTTTGGATCCGTTACATTGACCACCCACAAGCCATTGCCGACGAATGGCCGCTTCGGAATTTCAATGCCGCGCAACTTGAATTCGCGATAAAGCGCCAGCGAATCGGTGCACTGAAAGTTTATGGATACTCCCAAGCCAAGCTTGTCCTTCGGGGCATTTGCATGGTGCCCGTCTCTCCAGAACTCTTGCAGCATGAGCGAAGCCCCGCCCAGTGTGAGCCAGCACCAGCGAATGCGGCCATCGGGGTTGTCTTCGGGCCGGTCCGGAATCCACCTGTACTTCATCTTGAATCCCAAACCATCAACGTAGAACTTGAGCGACGCCTCCATATTGCTGACACCAAAGAAAGGCACAACTTCTTTCACGTTTGGATCGAGATTAACGGCGGCTTTCATTCCCAGGCACCTCGTTGGGGTGCAAATCCGCGAGCTAGCCTACAATGCCAGCTCTTCTTGGCTCCAGAGGCTAGGCGAGGGTTGAGGCTCGGCGCACAAGTCGAGAACCAGCTTCTCCAGAACCAGCCGTTTGCTGGGGGGACTGGAGCGCAGCGCAAGATCGGCTCGAGCCAGAACTCGGAGAGCTCGGGTAAGTTCGCGCCGCGATTTGTAGCGCCGCGCCTGGCGGATAACGTCTTCGGCGGCGAACGGAGGAAGCCGGAAGCCCTGCCATAAGGCCTGCCAGATCGCGCGCGTGTCGCGGACATTCTTTTCCAGGATCACCAGCATCTGGCGAAACGTGCGGGCCAGCATGTAAATGTGCCCGATCGCAGCTTCCTCGCCTTCCTCGGTGGCCATCAGCGCGTCGAGTACGGCGAGCGCCCGCACTCGATCTTTCGCCGAGATGGCGTCGGTCAGCTCGTACAACGAGCGCTGCTTAGCGGCGAGCACCATCGTCTCAACATCGCCGATGGCGATGCGTTTCTTCTGACCGACGAAGAGTATGAGCTTCTCCAGTTCGTTGCTCACCAGAATCATGTCCGCACCCAGCGCATCGACCAGCTCGCGAGCCGCGTCGGCATCCACCTTTACTTCTTCCTTTGCGGCGCGCTCCATCACCCAGCGAATGCCATCGTCCTCTTCGACACGTGCCAGTTCGATCACGCCGCAATACTCGCCCAGCGTATCGCGGATGCGCTGATAGCGATCTTTATCCTGCATTTCCATGCGGCGCGCGTCGGCGGGAATGCTGATGTGGTCGGCGACAAAAATCATTACCGCATCGGGATTGGGATTGCGGCAGTACTCCGCAATTGCCTCGAATTCTTCCTGATGCGATCCGCGACCATATAGCGCCTTCACCCCACGAATGAAGAACACCTGAAACGGCGCCATGAGGGAAGGCGTGCGCGCCAGATCGAGTATCTCGGCGATGCTGCTGTCGGCCAGATCGAGATCGTGCAGGCTGAAGTCGCGCAGCTCGGGCGTAACCAGATGCTGAATCAGAGCGGCGCGGCAGCGATCGCGAAAAAAAGCATCGTCGCCCACCAGCACGTAGGCCGCACGCAGCTTACGCGATGAGACCTCGGAGACAAAGCGGTCAGTCGCGGCAAAGCTGCGGCCCGCCATCAGAAGCCCTCCAATATCTCTGCCACCAGCGTGCGCGCAAAATCGCGGGAGAGCCGGTCCACCGCCGGAGGGCTTTCGTCGAAGAAGCTGGTCACCTCGCGGCTTACCTGATATTGCTCGCGAAAGGAATAGTTGGGATTGTCGAAGAGCGTCTTGCCATGTTTGTCCACCAGTCTGACATTCATGTTGATCTGCACGATGGCGCTCGACTGACGCCCAGTTTGGGAATCGTACGTGAGCGGGTAAGTATTCGTCGTCACCACCGTTCCATGGAGAACGGCGTCGGCAGTGCCGTCGTCCTGGTTAACAATTCGGTATTGACTGCGGCTGGTGAATTCGCGCACTACCGCCTGAGTGAGCACCTCCTCAGCACGATAGCTCTGCGTCTTATTGATGAAGATAGGAACGGCAATGGTGTTGATGCCTGCAGGCAGTTTCACCGCCACCGAGTTCGAAGTGTGATAGCCGCAGGACGTGAGGAGGAGGGAGACAGTGAGCGCTAAGCTCGAGGCAATCCCATTCAACACTGTCATCCCGAGGCCCGATTTTGGCCGAAGGATCTCCCGGAATATGTCGGACTTGATTGTCATGTCTCGGCTCTTCTACCAAGTTCCTCGCTGAAAAGCCAGGCAATCGAGATTGAAATATCGCGGGAGGTCCTTCGGCCAAACCCGGGCCTCAGGATGACAGACTTGAAAATGGATAACGCACACATAGCCTTCGAATGTTCCAATATGAAACAAAAAACTTGATCTCAAAGACGCGCCGACTGATGACTTCCGCTAGTAGCCAGCAGCTCGTGTTACTGCACCTTCCCCAGCGGCCGCATCGTGCTCAACGTCGAAGCGCACTCCACGGCTGTGATCGCCGCGATTTTCAAATTGTCGGACGCCGCCCAGATCCAAAATCCGTTGGCGTTGCGGACATCCTGACGCAGGGAGACGAGCACCGTGCCTTGTCCCGCAGCGGTCACATTGCTTGGTCCATCTTCTCCTGGACCGATAACGGTGACGTGCTCGCCGGCCAACGCTTTGCTGAGTGCAGCTACCTCCATCGCGCGCTCAAACTCAATGTAGATGGAAAAGGTGTGCGCGTGAAAGGTCGGGGCCTGCACCAGCATCAACGATGGCAACTGCACTCTTCCATCCGATATCTCTCCAAAGTGGCTTGCAATGCGGGTTTCGATGTCCAGCAGTGAAAGCGAGGAACTCTCGCCGAAGCGTCCGAGCATGTTAAACGCAACCTGTTCGTCGAATAACTCCTTGGGCAGCGACGTAAAGGAGAGCAGATTCACGGTTTGCTGATGCAGTTCGTCCATTCCGCGCTTGCCTTGCTCCGACACCGGCTCAAACGCGGTAGCCGCAGCGGTGCGTATCGCGCCCGCGCTTCGCACTCTCAGCAACAGCAACGCGAGCACCGTCGCCACCGGATGCGCAAGAACCACCGCGGTGGTCGTCAAGTCTTCGCGAACAGGCACTTGGCCCGATTCGCGCTCCAGTTCCTTCTCGATCCACGGCGAGCGCACGCTCACGTTAGGCTGGTTTTCGAGCGCGTAGGAAAGATCAAGCACGGTGCTGCCGGCCTGCAATGCGCTCTTCCAATGGCGCTTGGTAAAAGCGGCATCCGAGGTAAAGAACGCGAAGTCCACGTTGCGAAAGTGTTCCGGGTCGGCAGGCTGGATGAATGTTGCCTCGTCGCCTACCTGGTCGAGTTGTCCCAGCGACTCATCGTCGTCGAGCAACTTCACATCGGCGATCGGGAAATTCACCTCATCGAGGACTTCCTTCAATTCCCGGCCTTTCAGCGTAGAAGCCCCCACTATGGCTACGCGGAAGACATGGGGAATACCGGCCATGCGGTTCATGCCATGTCCACCCCGGATTCAGGCTGATAGGCGGGGGGCGTGGGCGGCCTCCGCCTCATGGCGTAAGCAAAACGTGCAATCACTCCTGACACCAGATACAGCAGGCACAGGGAAAAGAGGAAGTATTCCGAAAAGAACCAAACCAGAACGATGGCGCCGCAAATGACGATGAAGACCCAAAACGGCTGACGACTCTTAAAGTCGATTCCCTTCGGACTCCAAAACCGCCAGGTGCTCACCATCATGTAAGAAATAAACAGGAGAAAAACCAGCCACAGAACTGTCTGCCACCAGCGATCGATCGGTGCGCCATCGCCGAAGTGAACGGTGGCGGCAATCATCGCCGCTCCCGCTGGAATGGGCATACCAACAAAATATTTGCGGCCCGGCCGGCCAGGATTCTTAGGCTGCGGGTTCTTGGTGATATTGAAGCGCGCCAGGCGGCTGGCGCCGGCGATGAGAAAGAGGAAAGTAACGATGGCTCCGAGCTGGATGAGCTTGTGCCGCATGTCCGGCTGCCACAGCTCCGGAATCTGATGGCATCCCCACATCCAGGCCAGAATCGCGGGCGCTACGCCGAAGGTGATCACGTCGGCGAGCGAATCGAGTTCGCGGCCAAAGTCGCTGGCAGTATTGGTCATGCGCGCGATGTGTCCATCGAGTCCATCGAACACCACGGCAAATCCAATGGCTATCGCGGCATGGTCAAAATGGGAAGGCTCAAGCGCCGATCCCTGGATGGCCTGCGAGATCGCATAGTATCCGGCAGCGATGTTTCCCGCGGTAAAGATCGAGGGCAGGACATACATGCCGCGCCGCATGCGATGAGGTGCCCGGGGATCGTCGGCCCGTCGAAGTGGTCGGTTCAGGTTCATCGCACAACTTCCGCGCGGCTCTGGCTGGCAGAAGCCCGCAGCACTCCAAGGATAGACGAACCACCGGCGACGCGTTCACCAACTTTCACGCTGACATCAACTGCCTGGTCCAGAATGACATCGACGCGCGAACCGAACTTGATGAGTCCTACCCGCTGCCCGCGCTCCAGTTTGTCGCCGGTTCGGGGACTAAAAACAATGCGGCGGGCCAGCAGCCCGGCGATTTGCTTAAAGACGACAGTTTGCGCGTCACCCTGCACGGTAACGATGTTCTGCTCGTTTGCGTCAGATGACCCAGCAGACATCGCGTTGCCGAATTTCCCCTTTTGATAACAGAGGCCGGTAATCGTCCCAGCAATCGGAGCCCGGTTTACATGCACGTCAAAGACGTTAAGGAAAATGCTGATTCTCTGCCTGGCTTGACCGTCCTGGCTGAACTTCGAAATTGCCGTCACTTTGCCGTCGGCTGGAGAAACCACGGCCCCTGGGGTGTCTGGAATGCGGCGTTCTGGATCTCGAAAAAACCACAGAAAGAAGGCGCCCAGCAACACCGGTGGGAGCACTAGCCAGCGATTGATTAGACCCAGAAGCACGGCCGCGACTACCGCGCCCAGGCCATAGTAAAAGCCATCGCGAACCATAGGGGATGGATTGATTATATCGGCTTAACAATCAGAACCCGCTGCAGTAGCGGCGCGTGCTTTTGCGGAGGTATCGATTAGCACGATTGAACGAATGCAAAGGGATTGTAGGCGGCTTGGGCAGGACACACTCGCCGGGGCAGCGGCGTCGTTTCTACTCAGGCGCCGGAAAGGTCAGAAGATTGAGTTCCAGCGGGCGGCGAAGCCCCCAAAACTACGCTACCTGATGATGCTGCGACTCCGACTGCCGTCGCTGCTGCTGCTCAATCGACTCCATCTGGTCTTTAATCCGCAGCTTCAGCTTCTTGAGTCTTACTTCTTCTAATTTTTCGTCTTCGGAGAGGTACCGCTTTTGGAGGAGTGTTTCGAGGCGTTGACAAAACTGTGAGTGTTCCTGGGCCAGCCTACGAAATTCTTCGTGGCTGGCCAATAACTCTTCGCGGACGGATGCTGCCATCCTTGAACCTCCTAACCAGACCCTTAGGATATGAAACGTAGCACGGAAGCAGAGGTGGTTCAACGATTTTTACGAAATTATGACCGGCAATCCCCATGGATTTTACCGAGGCGTTTCGGGCTCGCCGAGCAAGTAGTTGAACAATAAGGCGTCTTCATCGGGACTCCGATAGTACTCTTTGCGCCGTCCCCGCTGAACGAAGCCGACTGACTGCCCCAGCCGCTGTGCAGCGAGGTTCGAAGCCCGGATTTCCTGGCGAATCTCGCTGGCGCCGGCCTCTTTGGCATGACCAATCAAAGCCCTCAGGAGGGCACGTCCGATCCCGTGCCGCTGGGCGGATCTCGAAACCACGATGTTCTCAAGCTCCCATTCGACGGTCGCAGTCGAGGCCACCAGAAAGCCTAATAATTCCCCGGATTCCTCGGCCACCAGTACCAGCCGCTCAGCCTGTTCAATCGCCTGCCTGTATTTCGCCTCAGGCCAGTGCGCCGCCGTCGGCGAGTCGCGATCGATCCGCACAATCGCAGCCGCATCCGTTGGAACAGCTACGCGTATGGCAATGCTTCGGCTCATTCAAAAAGACATCGTATCGGACGCTCAGTATGGAAAAGCAAAAGCCCTGGGGTTAACACGAAGGTCACGAGGGAACAGAAGAGGACACGAATTTTAGAATAAGAACTGAATCCCTTTTGGTTTTCCGTGTCCTCCCTTTCTAGCCTTTGTGTCCTTCGTGTTAACCCCAGGGCCTTTGCTGTTGTCGATGCGATACCATCCGAGCCATCATGCTGCGCTTTGCCCAACTTTGCGAGGCGGTGGCCGGAACCACGAAAAAACTGGAAAAACGCAGGCTGGTGGCAGACTACTTTCGCATGCAGCCCGAGCAGACGGCTTCACAGGCGGCGATTTTCCTCTCAGGCAAGGTTTATCCCGCGTTTTCCGAGCGCACCCTGAGCGTTGGCGGAGCGATTGTCTGGCGCGCGGTGCAGCAGCTTACAGGAAAGTCCGAGGAGGAGATGGCAGAAGCCTATCGCCGCCATGGCGACCTCGGAGCCGCGGCCCGAGACCTATGGCCCCCGGAGTTCACCGGATCGGTGCTCATGCTTCCCGATTTGGCAAAGCTCCTCGACGACATCGCTACGGCCCGTGGGCCCGCCGCCAAGCAGCAACACGTGACCGCGCTGCTCCAGCAATGCTCCGCGTTGGAGGCCAAATATGCGATCAAGCTTCTTGTCGGCGACTTGCGCATCGGCATGCGCGAAAGCCTGGTGGAAGAAGCCATCGCTGCCGCTTATGAGCGGACTGAGCTCGCCGTTCGCGGCGCCAACATGCTGCTGGGAGACATTGGGGAAACGCTTCGCCTGGCAGCCGAAGGCCGCCTGCAGGAAGCGCGCATGCGGCTCTTCCATCCCCTCGGATTCATGCTGGCTGCGGAAGTGAAGTCCAGCGAGGAAGCGATTTCCTACATCACCGACGCTCATGTCGAAGACAAGTACGACGGCATCCGCGCGCAGGTGCATTGCGGCGACGGCCGAGTTCGGATCTTCTCGCGCACTCAGGACGAAATCAGCGAGTCGTTTCCCGAACTGATTCCCATTTTTGCGTCGAGTCCGGAGCCGCTGGTGCTGGACGGTGAGATTCTTGCCTGGAGCCTGCTCACCGATGGCAGCGGATCAGCCGAAGCCGGGAGCGCTCTTCCCTTCTCCGCCCTACAGCGGCGGCTGGGACGCAAGCGCGTCAGCGAGAAGATGATGCAGGACGTTCCAGTCGTGTACGTGGCCTTCGATGTGCTTTACGCCGGCGGCGAACTCACGATCGATCGTCCCCTTCGTGAGCGCTCCGAGATGCTGACGCAGATCATCTCGCGTTTTCCCGTGGTGACCGCCCAAAGAACACTAGCAAACAGGCAGGGAAATCTGCTGTTTGATGAAGCCGGGAAAATTGGAGCAGCGTTTCCACGGTTGCTGCGCGCTCCCTGCATTAGTGCGCAGACAGCGGATGAAATCGATCGCCTATTCGTCGAAGCCCGCGCCCGCGGCAACGAAGGGCTGATGATGAAGAACGTCAACTCCCTGTATGCTCCGGGCCGTCGCGGGCACGCATGGCTGAAGATGAAGCGCGAACTGGCGACACTCGACTGCGTAATTACCGGCGTAGAGTTCGGAAATGGGAGGCGCGCCGGAGTGCTGAGCGATTACACCTTTGCCGTGCGCGGACCTGAAGGCCAACTGATGAACATCGGGAAAGCCTATTCAGGGCTCACCGATGCCGAGATTGCCGAGATGACCGAATGGTTCAAGCAGCACACGCTGACCGACTTCGGGCACTTCCGCCTGGTCGAACCGAAAATCGTTCTCGAAGTTGCTTTCAACAACATCATGCGCTCCGAGCGCCACGAGAGCGGGTTCGCTCTCCGCTTTCCCCGCATCGTCCGCCTGCGTCCCGACAAGCCACCGGAGGAAGCCGACACAGTGAAGCGGGTGGAGGAGATATATATGAGTCAGCATAGGGCAGAATGAAGCGCTATCGGCTGTCAGCTTTCGGCCAGCCGCTATCATAAAGTCATTCAGAACCGCTCGTGGTCGAACGCCGATCGCCGACAGCCGCTTCATTCCACGTACGCAATCACGCATTTCAGATACGCCGTTTCGGGAATGCCTGCTACCACTGGATGATCCTGGCTCTGGCCGCGGATTTCCAGCAGCCGAATGCGGCGATGGGCATCATGCGCGGCTTCGGCGAGCATTGTCTGAAAGTCTTCAGCGCTGACGTGATGCGAGCAAGAACACGTAACCAGGATGCCGCCCGGCTCGATCATCTTCAACGCTCGCAAGTTCAGTTCCTTGTACCCACGCAGCGCGGCGGGCAGCGCGCGCTTGGTCTTCGCAAATGCCGGTGGATCGAGGACCACGGTTCCGAACCTTTTGCCGGCATCGGACCAGTCGCGCATCAAGTCAAACGCATTGGCTTCGATCCATTCGATCTCCGGCGCTGCCATTGAAGCGCGATTGAGATCGAAGTTCTGCTCTGCCGCCTCGAGCGCGGTACGCGAAGAGTCCACACCCGTGACTTGCGGGCAAACTCTGCCGAGATGTAATGCGAATCCACCCTGATAGCAGAACACGTCGAGCGCCGCGCCATGGGCATACCGGAGTGTGGCGGCGTAGTTCTCGCGCTGATCTAGAAAGGCGCCGGTCTTTTGTCCAGCGCCGGCATCGTAGAAAAAACGCAGCGGCTCGCTGGATGCGTCCGGCTTCATCTCCAGAGTGGCTTGCAATTTTTCCCCGCGCACCAGTCCACCGAAAATCGGCGGCAGGTCTTCGAGTTCGCGAATGCGCACTTCCACGCGCTCAACGATTCCTGCCGGATGCAGCTCCCGTTCGAGCGTCTCGATAATTGCAGCACGGACATCCTTGCGGTCCATCGCCTGCGTGAGCACCTGGAATGCCAGCACATCCTTATAACGATCGACAACCAATCCCGGCAGGCGGTCCGCCTCGCTGAATGCGATTCGATATGCATTGCTGTGCTCAGGAATGCGCAGCCGTTCGCGGTATGCAATGGCAGCGCCCAGGCGCAAGGCGACGAGCGACGGCAAATCGATAACTTCGTCGGCTCTATCGGCGATCATGCGCAAAGCGATCTGCGAAGTGGAGCTGGACAGAGCGCAGCCAAGGACATTTCCGCGCTCGTCCTCAACCTGAACGACTCCTCCGCGCGGGAGAGCAGGCGTTCCTTCAAGGTCGGAGCGATAGACCCAGGGATGCCCGGCACGGACGCGTACAGCAGCGCGACGCGTCACCTGAACTTTCGGCAGGGATGGAGTTGTGGTGTCCTTGTGGCGAATGGGACGAGAGCGCATGGGAGCTAGTTGATTGTAAGGGCCTTTCAGGAACTGTCAT
>Ga0307475_10002862_pt1 | contig 10425 bp, 10 predicted proteins | sample atmos_gasesECM1C_FD_203317 | JGI IMG/M metagenome (GOLD analysis project Ga0307475, IMG submission 203317) | Hardwood forest soil microbial communities from Morgan-Monroe State Forest, Indiana, United States - atmos_gasesECM1C_515 | ecosystem: Environmental > Terrestrial > Soil > Temperate...
TTTTGGCCACGAAACATCCCGAAGAATGCGCTGCGGGGGAACAGCGTGTCCTTACGCGGCCTCTTTCGTAACCAGGGAGCGCGTGGCTTCTGTTGTCTGCGATCCCACAATCCTCATTTCGTGCCAGTCATAGCGGAATTCTTTTCCGCAGTCCAGGCACGCGACATAGGTTCCGGTGCGCTGAGCCGTCGGGTTGCGACGCGAACCGGCGCGCACCGTGATCGGAAAACTGTAGCGAGCGTGCCGGCAACCAAACATGGCGTCCATCAACCTCGTAAACATAGGGTAACCTCCACAGAATTACAGCGACGAAGCTGGCTCATCCCCTTCGCCCTAATGTTAAGACGAGCTCTAACTCTAACTACTTAGATTCCAGCAGCGAGGAAAAGGTTCGCGGTCCAACTGGTAGCACTGCAGTGCACTCATAGTGCTCCAGAATGAAGTACTTGCGGGCATTTAGAGGAACGACAACATCACGCCGGGACGGCAATAACCTCGACTCCTTCATCGCGCGTCGCGCTCAGGTTTTGACGCAGGGATTTGCGGGTAGTTAAATAGGCTGGTTAAATACGGAACAGCGCGGATAAGTTCTTTCACTCTCTCTTGAAAAACGGAGCTTGGATATGTGGGCAGAAGCGACGATGCTGACAGCGGTTCTATTGTCAAGCGCTTCGATGTCCGACTGCGGCGGCGGAAACGGTGGTGGCGGCATGACTGCCACCCAGTCGCCGACTATCTCCACCACAGCCGGACAGAATGGTGCTGTGATCGTGAGCTTGGCCTCAGCGACCACTAGCGCATCCATCTACTACACCGTCGATGGGAGCACACCCAGCAATTCTTCTCCGCTGTACCAGGCACCCTTTCTGGTGGCGTCGAACCTTACGCTCAAGGCGATTGCTACGGCCGCGGGCAACCCAAACAGCACCGTCACCAGCCAGAGCTTTGCCCCGAACATCCCGTCCGGCACGCTGGTCTGGAGCGACGAGTTCACTAACTCCACGGGCGTCGCGGCGCAACCCGATCCCAAATTCTGGACCTACGATACCGGCAACAGCGGCTTTGGCAACCACGAACTGGAGAACTACTGTGCCTGGGGTTCATCCGCCTCTCCGTGCAGCACAGCGAATCCGAGCGCATTCGTGGGCACAGACGGCTATTTGCATATCGAGGCACAGCAACCCTCGGCCGGAGTGTACACATCGGCGCGCTTGAAGACTCAAGGACTCTTCAGCTTTCAGTATGGCCGGTTTGAGGTGCGTGCCCAAGTACCAGAGGCACAGGGTTTTTGGCCAGCGGGATGGCTGCTGGGCAACAACATCACCACCGTTGCCTGGCCGGCCTGCGGCGAACAGGACGTGCTGGAGCGCGTCAATGGGGCAGGCACGGGGTCAGGTACCCCGGATTGGAATGAGGGCTCCATTCACGGGACAGGCTTTACAGGCTCGTCGGGACTGGGTACCCTCTACCGCTTTCCGAGCGGACAGATGGCAGCCGGGTGGCATACCTACGGCATGATCTGGTCAAAGGCCACCGTGGCTTTCTACGTCGATGACCCTACCCAGCCGTACGTCACTTACACAACCTCAAGCCTTAACGGCATCAGTGGCGCGGTTTGGCCGTTCGATGCCGGGCAGAGCAATTTCATCATTTTGAACTTGGCTATCGGCGGGGATTGGCCCGGACCGCCCGACGGATCCACTCCGTTCCCATCTGAGATGCTAATTGACTACGTGCGGGTCTACACGAACTGACCTTCCGCGGCTTTCTCAAATGAGAATGAGCAGGACAACTGCAAAAGGGAAATCCAACATAAGCAAGATAAGTAGAAGGAGCGCAAAGAGCGGCCCTGGCGCTCAGCTGCTCGCGGGGCCGGATTTCTTATGCTCCGCACACTTCGTCATGATGGCCGACCGGAGCCGCGTGCGCAGATCGTCGGGTAACTCATAGAGCTCCGAGTCGCGGTAGATTTCGATGGTTTTGCGGGTGGTATCGCAGACGACGTAGCAGTTGTGGCACCACGCCAAGTGATCGTCCAGTTCGGACTTGGTCCGGGCATCCAGCACGCCGTCGAGGTAATTGGTCAGTTCGTTTAGAAACTCAGAACACTTCACTGGTCGTCATCTCCACTAGCCCGCTTCTGAAAGAAGCGGCTCAACCGCTCGCGCAGTTGCAAGCGAGCGCGCAGCAACCGCGACTTCACCGCCGGGATGCTCAACTCCAGCGCTTGGGCCGTCTCTTCAGTCGAGAGGCCTTCCACGTCGCGGAGTACGAACACCGTCCGGAATCCCGCCGGCAATCCCTGGATGGTGCGAGTCAGAATGTCCCGCAACTCCGCCTGGTTGTACATCTGTTCCGGATTGGGGCTCCAATCCGCAACTTCACGGGGAAGCGAGTCATCCTCAGTTTTTACTTCTTCGTCCAGAGAAACCGTTCGTTCCGGCTTTCTCCGGCGCAACTTCATCAGTGCTTCGTTTACCGCAATCCGCACCAGCCAGGTATAAAACTTGGACTGTTCCTGGAACTTCGCCAAGTTCCCATACGCCTTGAGGAACGCTTCCTGCACCACATCTTCAGCGTCCTCGCGATTCTGCGTAATGTGCTGTGCAATGCGGAAAACGTTGCGATCATAGCGCCGCACTAATTCTTCAAACGCTTGATCGTCGCCGCGCTTGGCACGCCGGACCAGCTGCATTTCTTCGCTGACCGGTTGCTCTATATTGGGTTGGATGGTACTCATTCGTAACTTGATGCAGATTTTTCCGAAAACGTGACTGAATTCCCAGTGCTATTGTACTTGGTGGCGAGGGTTTTTGGCGTCGCTGTTTTGGCGGGCATCCGCCGGGGCTTCCCCCTTGACCGTCGTCGGCTTTACATTTTGCCGAAAAACTCCCATTTCGTAGGCTGGAAACCCACGTTTCGCATACGAATCGTATACGGAATCGCGCTTCCGTATCAGGGCATCGCTTTGGCGACGCTGTAGGTTCTTCGAAATCAGACGCCCTTTAGGGGCTGGACAAAACCGGGTTTTTCAGCGAACTGCTTTAGGCGCCAATAGGACACGTACCAAGGTGTCCCTGGAACGCCTGCAAGCGGCCATATAATCAGAGGTTAGAAGGGTTTACTCCCTTCGCCCCCCAAAAGAGTTTCACCTCGGAGTACGAATGCCCGGAGTACGAATGAAGGAGCGCGGTTGGATTGAGCCAATTGTGGAACGGGTGGTTGGCCAGGTTTTGGACAGCCATGCCGCCCAACTACGCGCCGAGATTGTTCGCCGGGTGGTGGAAGAGATCGCAGCCGCGGCGACCGCAGAACCAAAAGCCCACGACGCAGCTTCTGCGTCCGGTCCAGCAGATCTGGCGCGCGCCGTTGCCGAAATCCAGCTGGGCACCTCACAACGGGAAATTCTGCGTGCGCTGCTCGATACCAGCACTCGCCACGCGGCCCGAGTCGCACTTTTTGTAGTGAAAGGTAGCCATGCCACCGGATGGCAGGCACGCGGCTTCGCCAATAGCGACGCGGTGAAAGATTTCGCTCTCGATGAAAACGCTCCCGCCGTCGCTCGTGCGATTCGCGATCGCGTGGTGGCGAGCGCGCCGGTTGCCGACCTCGACCCGCGTTTCCTGAAGGAATTTGGCATGCCCGCGAGCGGAGAAGCCCGGATTCTACCCTTGATTTTGAAAGACAAAGTTGCAGCGCTGGTCTATGCCGACGGTGGAACGGATGCTGCGGGTCTGCTGAACGCCGGCGCGATAGAACTGCTGGTGCTTTCGACCAGCGCATGGCTTGAGGTCAACTCGCTTCGCAAGCAGGCGCAGAAGGAACCGTCCGCGGCGCACGCAGACAGTCATCATGGGGACAGCCACAGCGTCGCGGCGGCCGACTCGCCGGTGCACCAGGCAGCGGTGCACGCCGTGTCTGCTTATAACGATCCGTTCGCCTCGCATGCTCCTGGCCACGGCAAGGCAGCGGCAGCCTCGGCGGGCCAACACTCGGCGTCAGTTGCAAACGCCGCATTTGCGGCTCCGGGGATGGCCGCTGAGAGCGTGACTGCCGAAGCCCAGAGCGCGATCGCCGAAGTTCAGTCCGCGGTTGTTGAAATGGACGCTGCACTGGCTGAGCCTTTGCCGGTTGGTGATGCGGAAAATAAGGCAACAATCGAGACGCCGCTGGTTTCGTCAATCTCGCCCGAGGATCAGGACGTTCACCGTAAGGCCCAGCGTTTCGCGCGCCTGCTGATCGACGAGATCAAGCTCTATAATCAGGCCAAGGTCGCGGAGGGCCGGAAAAATAAAGATCTTTACGACCGCCTGAAAGAGACGATCGAGAAAAGCCGTGCGACGTACCAGAAACGGTACGGGAAGAGCGTTGCAGCATCTGGCAATTACCTTCAAAATGAAATCATACGAAGTCTCGCAGAAGACGATCCTTCCATCATGGGTGCCAACTTCCGGTACTAGGTAGGGTTTGAGTGCGCCGTTTAGTAGTCGTGGTTTTCGCTGGAATTTTCTTCCTGCCCGGGCTCGGTTTTTTGCAGCCTGCGGTCGCCCAGTCCAACTCGTCTCCTCCAGTTCAAAGCGCACCGGTTCAAGGCGCGCCAGTCAAGAGCGCGTCACCTAAACGGCTGCCCGCAAGGAGCACGACTGCTAAAGGCACGGCTCGCAAGCGAAAAACCGCCAAGAAAAAGCATAAACCGATCTCTCCGCACGTGCGCCGCGTGCGGCAGGCCTTTGTCGCCTCCGCCAGTCTTCGTCCCATGGCGCAGCAGTTGTTGCAGGACCGCACTCCGACCGCCTATGCCGGAGTCGAAGCCTTTGCACGCCGCCACACTAAAGAAGATGCCGGCGCGCTAGCGTGGCTTGTCCTCGGCTATGCGCACACGCTCGATCACGATTATGCCAAGGCCATCGACCCGTTGAACCGGGCCAAGGCCGGCGCCAGCGAGCTTGGAGACTACGTAGCCTACTACCTTGGCGACGCCTACCTCAAAACGGTGCACAATGCCGAGGCGCTCTCCACACTCGCGGATTTCAGCAAGAACTTCCCTGACTCACTTCTGATCCGCGATGCGCACCTCGTCTATGCGAGCGCTCTGCTCGCGGAAGGCCGGGCGCAAGATGCAGCAGATCTGCTGGAAAAGGACCGCGCTCCGGTTCGCGCCGATGTGGAACTCGCCGTTGGGCGCGCCTACGAAGCGGCGGGCGATACTCAGAAGGCCGCGAGCGCTTTCCGCAACCTTTACTTCAACCTTCCTACCAGCTTCGAGGCGGATGTGGCGGGAACGGAATTGCACAAGCTTGGAATCTCCGGCTCTGTAGCCGAGCGCCGCACGCGCGCCGATCTCCTGTTCAAAGCCAAACACTATAGCGACGCGGCTCATGACTACCACGATCTAGTTGAAGAAGTCACTCCCTCAGACCGTGCCGAAGTGCAACTGGCACTTGCGGGAGCACTCGAAAAAAGCGATCGCAGTCGCGACGCCCGCCAGATTCTGACCGCCATGGGCGCGCAGACGGGCGAGGACGAAGCCGAACGTCTTTACCTGCTGAGTGAGACCGCCCGTTCCACGAGCGATGAAGAGGCTGTGCAACAGACGCTTAGCGAGTTGCGGCAGTTTGGTCCTGCGAGCCCGTGGCTGGAACAAGCCCTGCTTTCCGCCGGGAACATGTACCTACTCAAGCGCGATTACGATCGCGCCATCGACTACTTCGGCGAGCTGCAGCAGCGCTTTCCCAAGGGTGGTCACGCATCCTCGGCGCACTGGAAGGCCGCGTGGCTGACCTTCCGGCAAGGCCGAACCGACGACGCACGTAAAGGTTTTGAAGACCAAATCGCGCTCTACCCCGATTCCGCGGAAATTCCCGCTGCGCTGTATTGGCGTGCGCGTCTTGCCGAAGAAGAAGGCAACCCGGCGATGGCGCGCGCGTTTTATCAGAAACTCTCTGACCGCTTTCGCAACTACTATTACGCGGAGCTCGGCCGGCAGCGATTGAAAATCTTGCCTAGCCCGGCTGTCACATCGCCAAAGGAAGGATCGCCAACTACAGATCCGGTGCACTATCCGTTGCTCGACCACGTTTCTCCGCTGTCAACCGCGGGAAAAATTACTGCAGCCGACCCTCCCGACGACAACCTCCGTGTCGAACGGGCGCGTCTGCTCTCGAACGGCGCACTCGCGGATATGGCGGTGCGCGAGTTGCAGGCCGCCGCGACCCAGGAGGGAGGAACCTGGGCGCCTCCTGAGATGGCGCGCGTCTATCAGGATGGCGGCCGCTACGATCGCGGCATCGAGATCATGAAGCGAGCGACGCCGAACTATTTCGCCGTCGACATTCCCGATCTGCCGCGCCCGTACTGGGAAGCGCTTTTCCCCAAAGCCTACTGGACGGATCTGCGTAAATACTCGGTGCTCAACGGACTCGATCCCTACCTCGTCGCATCGCTCATCCGGCAGGAGTCCGAATTCAATGCGCTTGCTCTGTCCCGCGCGAACGCCGTGGGCCTAATGCAGCTTCTGCCGAATACGGGCAAGACCGTAGCAAAACAAGTCAAGCTCAGGGGATACAGCGCGCCACAACTTTACACTCCAGCCGTGAACCTAGAACTCGGCACGCGCTACTTCAAGGAAATGGTCGACAAGTACAACGGACAGTTCGAATACGCGCTAGCCGCCTACAATGCCGGCACCGACCGCGTCGGAGACTGGCTGGGACAGGGCCACTACCGCGATCCACAGGAATTCGTCGAGTCCATCCCCTTCACCGAGACCCGGGAGTACGTCCAAGCGATCCTGCGCAACGCGAATGTGTATCGGCAGCTTTACGGAACGCCGTAATTCTTCTCTCCCAATTTTTGTTCCAGGACACGAAGTTCGTGTTACACTATATTCGTGTCGCCGACTCGTCGTTTGCGAAACGTAACCGTAACACTGGAAGAAGACGTGGCCCAGTGGGCCCGAATCGAGGCAGCGCGCCACGATACCAGCGTCTCGCGGCTGTTGGGGGCGCTTCTGAAGGAGCGTATCTCCGCCCAGCATGGTCCTGCAGCGGAGGCGGCCGAGCGGCTGGCGAGTTTCGGCCTGCGCCATCGGCTCTCTTTGCGGGGGCTTAAAATCAAAGATCTGATCAATGAAGGACGCGGGGAAGGACGCGAGAAAGGACGCCGGTGAGCCGGTTTGTCGTCGACGCTTCCGTTGTTCTGACCTGGTGTTTTCCCGATGAGAATGCCGCCGTAGCCCAGCATGTCGCCGGCATGTTCAAGCAAGGCGACACCGCGGTTGCGCCGTCATTCTGGCCACACGAAGTCCTGAACGCCCTGTTGGCTGGAGAAAAACGCAAGCGCATTTCCAAAGAGTTGGTGCGGAGCTTCCTCGATGACCTGGCGACGCTCCCCATCGTGCTGGAACGGTTCCCCGCCGAAGTTGTTTTTGGCAGGATTCAGCGCCTCAGCCGCGAGCACGGCTTGACCGCGTACGATGCTGCTTACCTCGATCTCGCTCTGGATAGCAGCTTGCCACTAGCTACCTTGGACGAGGACTTGGCGCGGGCGTCCAAGAAAGCGCGTGTGCGTCTGGTGCACGCCTGAGTGTGGGCAGCGCAGGAGTTTGTCGAGTCGATCAAAACCTACGCTGACTGTTGGCTGGGCGACTTCGTAAACACGATCTCGAACACGAGCAACCCCGCTCCCACCACAATCGCGCTGTCGGCCACATTGAAAGCCGGCCACTGGTGGGAGCCGATATAGAAGAGCAGAAAATCCACCACGTGCCGGCTGACTAGGCGGTCCCACAAATTGCCGACGGCGCCACCGAGAATCAACGACAGCCCGATTCCAGTGGAGGTCAGGCTATGGCTGTTTTTCCAGAGCAGCGCGGAGACGATCAGCAGCGCAATTACAGAAAACAAAATCAGCAAGCCAACTTTCCATTCCGAAGGAGAATCCGCAAAAATACCAAACGCAGCCCCAGGGTTTTCGGCGTGGATGATGCGAAAAAATCCGGGGATAACCGTAATGCTGTCGTGCAAGGAAAGACGGTGTGCGATCGTCCACTTGGTGACGCGATCGAGAGCGATGACCAACAACGCGATCAGGAAATGATATTTGCGCATGAATGAAGGACTTTTTTTGCCGCGGTGAAAGGGAGGCCCTGCTCTTCCCCTGTCCAGTTCTTGTCATCCCGAGCGAAGCGAGGGATCTGCATTTTGCGGCACACTGCAGATCCCTCGCTTCGCTCGGGATGACAATTCATGAAAGGTGTACCTCTCCCCGACTTTCGCCACAGGCCTTGAGCAATAGCTTATCGCGTTTGCGGAAGTCGCGGTCACGCCCCATCAATTTCTTTGAGCACGGCACTGCAGCGCTCGCACACCGTCGGGTACTTCTTGTCCTCACCGACGTGAGTCGAGAAATTCCAACAGCGCTCACACTTCAGCCCTGGAGCTTTGCTCACATGCACCACAACCGGCGCGTCGCCATTTCCCGCTCCCTTCTTTATTTCGACGACGGAGACGATAAAGAAGTAGCGCAAATCATTCTTGAAGCGCTCCAGCACGGAGAACACCGGATCAACCGCGGTCAGAGTAACCTGCGCCTGCAAGTTGCCTCCGATCAGTTTCTGGTTGCGCGCCTCCTCCAGCGCTTTCAGCACCGTTTCGCGCATAGCCCGGACCGTCTTCCAGTCTTCAGCTTGTTTAGGATCAACAGCGACTGCCGCTTCGGTCGTTCCCAGCAGTTCTTCGGCCTCCGGGAACGTCGTCAGATGCACGCTCTCCAGTCTCCCCTCGATCGGAGGCAAATATTGCCAGACTTCTTCGCAAGTGAAGCTCATGATCGGAGCCAGCAACCGCACCAACGCTTCGCCAATGCGCCAGATTGCGGTTTGCGCCGCGCGCCGCGACACCGATTTACGCGCCGACGTGTAGAGCCGGTCTTTCAACACGTCGAAGTAGAAGGCGCTCAGTTCCACGCCGCAGAAATTGTTGATCCGGTGATAGATTTTGTGAAACGCGAACTCTTCGTACGAGCGCTGCACGTCCGCCGACACTTCCACTGCCTGCCGCAGCATGTATTGATCGAGCGGGTGCATCTGCTCGAACGCAACCGCATCTTTTACCGGATCAAATCCATCAAGATTTCCAAGAATGAACCGGAACGTGTTGCGAATGTCGCGATAGATTCCCGCGACCCGCTGCATGATTTGCGGCGAGCACGCGACATCCTCGCGAAAGTCGACCGACGCCACCCACATGCGCACGATCTCGCCACCGAGGGTGTCCGCGATCTCGACCGGATCGACCGTGTTGCCGAGCGACTTCGACATGGCGCGCCCCTGTTCGTCAAGCGTCCATCCGCTGGTCGCGACCATGCGATAGGGAGCGCTGCCTTCATAGCCGATGGCGCAGAGCAGAGAGGAATGGAACCATCCGCGGTGCTGGTCGCCGCCTTCGAGATAAAGATCGGCGGGCCAGGGGAGGTTCGGCTCGTGGCCGAGGACAGCGGCGTGGCTCGATCCCGACTCAAACCACACGTCGAGAATGTCAGTTTCCTTTCTAAACTTCGTGCCGGCGCAATGGGCACACTTGTGGCCAGACGTAAGAATCGCGTCGGCTTCTGGCGTGTACCACGCATCGGCGCCGTGCTGCGAAACGAACTGCACGACCTTCCGGTTGATGTGCGGATCGTTCACCGGCTTGCCGCAGTTGTCGCACAGAAATACGGCGATCGGAACTCCCCACACTCTCTGGCGCGAGATGCACCAGTCCGGGCGTGTGGCGATCATGTTGGAGATGCGTTCCTCGCCCCAGGCCGGGTCCCATTTCACTTTGGCAATCTCATGCAGCGTGCGGCTCCGCATGGTCTCGCCGGTGGCTTGTAATTTAGAAGCGCTACCTTTTGTTGTCGGTTTCATCGGCGTATCCATACCGATGAACCACTGTTCGGTCGCGCGGAAGATGACCGGGTTGTGGCAACGCCAGCAATGAGGATACGAATGCTCCATTTTTTCGGAATGCATCAGCACGCCGCGCGCCTTCAACAGTTCGACGATCGGAGCATTGGCATCAAACACCCGCATGCCCTCGTACTCCGGAAGGCCGTGGCGCATGATACCCGCTTTATCCACGTTGCAGGTGGGATCGATCTTGTATTTCTGGCCGGTGATAAAGTCTTCGGCGCCGTGCGCGGGAGCGGTATGCACTACGCCCGTGCCCTGGTCCATGGTGACGTAATCGGCGAGCACGCCTACGATTTTGCGATCCAAAAACGGATGCCGGAACTCGGCATACTCCATCTTGCGTCCGGGGAAGCGGGCAATCTCGCGGGCCGATTGCAGTCCAGTCTTCTCTTGCACCACCGCCGCGAGGCGGGCACCCACAATGAATACTTCATCGTTATTTTCAGGACCCGCTTCGAGCGCCACATATTCCT
>Ga0307475_10002863_pt1 | contig 10422 bp, 9 predicted proteins | sample atmos_gasesECM1C_FD_203317 | JGI IMG/M metagenome (GOLD analysis project Ga0307475, IMG submission 203317) | Hardwood forest soil microbial communities from Morgan-Monroe State Forest, Indiana, United States - atmos_gasesECM1C_515 | ecosystem: Environmental > Terrestrial > Soil > Temperate...
CCGTTCATTTTGCCGCCGGACATTTGCTCGGCGTTCCCGCACGTGCCGGATCATCTCTGCCCGCGCACTGCGCGTTGTCTGGGCCTTGCGGTGCCTTTGCATGGGCTCCGCACTTGCTGGGGCGTTTTTAGCAGCCGGTGCCGGGTAATTTTGTACTGGCTTAGCCAAATCCCGTGCATCTTGCTCGGCCTTCCAGGCCTGAAATTCCCTAAACAGGGTTTCGGATGATGCCTCGTCGCTTTCCTTCTGAATCTGGGTAGCGGGTTCAGGGGCACTAATTTCGCGGGTCGGGGCATCCTTCGCGGTCGGCGGCAAAGCCTCAACAACATCGCTTGATTGAATTGCAGCGAGCTGAATTGTCGGCGTCGGCTGATCGGCAGGCTGAGGCGCCGAGTCGACCAACGACGCTGTGACGCCCGCAAAGAGTGTCACTTGATTCGATAGGATCGCAATTCCGGCCGCTATCGCCGCCGCAACCAAAATACTTGCCATCAGACCGCGTAACGAGATGACAGCTTCGTCGTTCCCGATACTCTGCTCAGGTTCATCGGCGGAGAGAAAAAGCGGCAAAGAATCGACGGGTTCAAAACCGTCTTCCGTCGCCATCGCGTGATGCCTCATGCTGACGTTCCTGGTCGACATGCGCTGACCTCCGGTTTCCAATGCCACTTGTATCAACGACTGAAAACGGCCCCGGCCGCCCAGGGCAGAGCACCGGAGCCGTCAGTCTCCCCCCAGGGACGGGGGTAGGTTTGTTCCGGGGAGGAAGAACCAGCTTGATTGGGTGTGTTGTCGTGATTGCGTCTTCTCGAAAGAGCAAACGAACTAACCCAAATGCGCCGACCGCAACAAATGTTGGGTCGCCACAAAGCGGTTCGCCATGCTGAGTAATTCAGGGATTAGCAAGCAAATTGCGGCCCGCAAGCGTGATACGCCGCACCGCGTAAGCAGACTGTGTTGTTCGTGCAACGCAGCCTTGGGTTCCGCCCCGGAAACTCGGCTCTATGGCCTAAGTTTAATTAGTTCCCCGCCAGAATCGCATAGTCGATGAACTGGTGGAGGAAGTTCCCATGGCCCGCGGAACTTCCATGACCGACGCGCTGCAGATCAATTGCGCCCTGGGGTTTGTTGATCTGTGGTGAAGTCAAAGTAACGCAGTGGATAGGGTTATTGTTCTAGGCATAGACGCCCGATTAGCGGGAAGGAGACCGATCCGAGCGCTGTCGCCTTGCGATAGACTAGACCCCCATCAACCGTCACGAATGCGCTTCGCGCGCCCGCGCCACTTTCTCCCAAAAGGGGGAGAGCGAAAAAGCTACTGGCTCGTCCAGACGATCCGCGCGATCCATGCGACCTCGCCGACCGCAAGCGTGCGGTCGGCCTGGCTTTGGTTCAGCGATTGCAGTTCGAGCGTCTTCATCGTCCGGCGTCTCAGCTCCTGCACCATGATCTCGCCTTCCGTCGTTTTTACTACCACGCGGTCGCCACGTCGGATCGGGGTTGCGGGCGACACCACGATGACGTCGCCGTCGCGATAGATGGGCCGCATCTGGTCGCCCGAAATCTCCAGCGCGAAAATGTGCTCGTCACGCAAGCACGGAAGTTCAGTCTCGCCCCAGGCCTTGCCGGCGGGCAGACCGTTGCCGTCAAAATGGTTGCCGGCTCCGGCCTGCACGAAGCCGAGCAGGGGCACCATGCGCAAGGCTGTCGCGCTATCGCCGACGAGCTGCAGGAAGCTGTCGATGGAGCTGTCGGTGGCCGCAAGCGCCCTTGCCACCGACTCCGTCGAAGGCCATCGCTCGCGTCCGTCGGCGGTGACGCGCTTGGATTTGTTGAAGGTAGTGGGGTCAAGTCCGGATTTCTTTGCCAGTCCCGAAGCCGAGAGCCCGGCGCGCTCAGCAAGCCGATCCAGCGCGCTCCAGATCTGCTCGTGCGTGAGCGTTTGCGGCGCCTTTGGATTTCGGGCCATCCGGCGGCCTTGTCCCCGTTACGAATTATTCGCTCTATAAAGCCGATTTTCACAAACCTGGGCAAGGGCGCAAAATGCGGCCCTTGAAGTGGGCGGGTCGCGTCGATACGGTCGCCTCGCATCGAAATAAAATTGAGAAACCAAGCCCACTTGCACGCGATCTACAAAATCTGTCCGGCTTCGGCCTGGCGCGAGGCCGAGCGCCAAGGCGTGTTCCGGGGCAGTCCTGACGATATCCGCGACGGCTTCATCCATTTCTCGACCGCCTCACAGGTGGCGGAGACCGCGGACAAGCATTTCTTCGGCCAGAGGGGCCTGTTCCTGATTGCGGTCGACGCCGATGCGCTCGGAAAGGCGCTGCGGTGGGAGCGTTCGCGCAACGACGAGTTGTTTCCCCATCTTTACGGCGATCTCGATCTTGGCGCAGTGATCCGCATCCTCGACCTGCACACGCGTCCCGACGGATCCCACGATATCCCGGAGCTTGAGCCGTGATCCGCGCGTTCGATGCTTTTTCCCTGCCGCTGTTGCGCTGGTTCGATCCGGAGGATGCCCATCGCCTCGCGCTCCACGGCCTGAAATTCCTGCCGCCGCCGCGGCCGCAGGCAGACGATCAGAAACTGGCGGTTCGGGCCTTTGGCCTGAATTTTCGTAATCCGATCGGCATGGCCGCGGGCTTCGACAAGAATGCGGAAGTGCCCGATGCGCTGTTGCGTCTCGGCTTCGGTTTCGTCGAAGTCGGGACTGTGACGCCGAGGCCGCAACGCGGCAATCCGCGGCCGCGCCTGTTTCGGCTCGAGCGCGACGAGGCGGTCATCAACCGCTTCGGTTTCAATAGCGACGGCGCAGAGACGGTGTTGCGGCGGCTGGCCGGGCGCGCTCATCTCGGCGGCATCGTCGGCGTCAACGTCGGCGCCAACAAGGATTCTTCCGATCGCACCGCCGACTACGTGAAGCTGATCGAGACTTTCGCGCCGGTCGCGAGTTATTTCACCGTCAATGTGTCCTCGCCGAATACGCCGGGCTTGCGCAATCTTCAGCAGGCCGAGATGCTCGACGATCTCCTGGCGCGAGTGATCGATGCGCGCGAGCGGGTGCGCAAAAACGCCGGCGAGGCGCCGGTGCTTTTGAAGATCGCGCCGGATTTGAGTCTCGGCGAACTCGATGATGTGGTTCAGATCGCGCGCTCGCGCCGCGTCGACGGCATGATCGTGAGCAACACGACGCTGGCGCGTCCCACAACCTTGCGTGAGCAGAGCCGGGCCCGGGAATCGGGCGGGCTGTCGGGCAGGCCGCTGTTTCGACTGTCGACCCGGATGGTGGCCGAGACCTATGTGCGGGTCGAGGGTGCCTTTGCGCTGGTCGGTGTCGGCGGCATCGATTCGGGCGGTGCCGCGCTGACGAAAATCCGCGCCGGTGCCAGCCTGATTCAGCTTTATTCCGCGCTGGTCTACAAGGGCCTTGGGCTCGTCGAGGATATCAAGAAGGATCTTGCTTCCACGCTGTTGCGCACCGGGCGCGACTCGCTGTCGGAGATCGTCGGGGCGGACGCGGCCGCGATTACGGCCGAGGGCTGGCCTGCGGGCTAAGATAATTCGAGGTTGAATCGCTCGTTGGGCTGTTTCAGTCCACCTCTCCCGCTTGCGGGGGGAGGTCACCGCACTCGTCGAGTGCGGCGGGTGGGGGCGAACTTAGATAGTCATGTGGCATCCCAATGAATTCCCCCTCCCCAACCTCGAGAGCGAGCTTCGCTCGCCTCGGACCCCCGCAAGCGGGAGAGGGAGCCCACTTCCGTCGTAAGTGCAGCTTAGCCAAACGCTGTAGCGCTGAGTTCAAATGATCTAAATCTCGACCACCATGCCGTCAGCGGCAGCCTCACAGCCAATCGAATCCAGCCGCGCCAGCATGTCTTCGCCCATATGGGTCAGGATCAGCCGCTTCGGTTTGATCTCGGCCAGATGCGCAGAAAGCGTTTTCAGGTTGAGGTGGTTCTTGACGATTCGGTCGTAGAAGTAGCACTCGCTGATGAAGAGATCGGCGTTCTGGCCGAGCGGGATCAATGTATCGGTCCACTCGGTGTCGCCGGTAAAGGCAATGATGCGGCCTTCGACCTCGATCCGGTAACCCAGGAACGGGCCGCCGGAGTCACCGTGCACGACCGGAAACGGCGTGACCTCCACTACGCCGAAACTCGCCGCCGCTTCCGGCTTGAGTTCGACGATCCTCAGGTTGAAACGCCGTTCCCGCTTCGAGGAATTTTCGAACAGCGCTTCCATCACCTGTTCAAGTCGCCTCTCGATTCCTTGCGGCCCCGCGATCACCAGCGGGCGGGTGCGGCGGGTGAATTGCGCATCCAGCATGAGGAACGGCAGGCCGCCGAAATGATCGCCGTGAAAATGCGTGATCAGGACCAGATCGATTTCCTCGGGACTGACGCCGTTGCGCTTCAAGGCCGTCAGCGACGAGGCGCCGCAATCGATCAGGAAATTGGCCCTCTCGCCGGTGACGTGAAAGCAGGTGTTGTACCTGCCGCCGGAACCAAATGCGTCGCCACAGCCGACAAAGCGCAATCGCATCGCCCGCTCCTTCTAATTTTATGCGGCTGCCGCCGGCCGGAACGATGCGCGGAAATTGGCCGGATATCGCAGGGCCTGCAAGCCGCCGCGGGCGGCATAGAGCGCCAGCATGGCCGTCCACAGGCCAGCATTGCCGAATGGGCGCAACGCGAACCATGTGGCGAGAAAGATCAGTAGCGAAACTACCATCAAATTGCGCATGTCGCGCGCCCAGGTCGCTCCGATGAAAATGCCATCATAGGTGAAGGCGAACACGGCGAGCAGTGGCGACACCACCACGAACCACAAATAATCATGCGCGCTCCGCCTGACCTCCTCGCTCGTGGTCATGGCGTGGATCAGCGAAGGTCCGAACAGCGCGAAAGCCACTGATACCGCAAACGCAAAGCCAAATCCCCACAGGGTCACCAGCCGCACCGCGCCCGAAAACGCCGCCCGATCGCGGGCGCCATAGGCGCTGCCGCAAAGCTGCTGGGCCGCGTTGGCGAGCCCATCGAGGAAAAAGGCGCTGACCAGGAGAAAGTTGTTCAGCACCGCGTTGGCGGCAAGCACCACGTCGCCGGAACGCGCGCCTTGGGCTGTAAAGAACAGGAAGGCGGTGATGAGGGCAGCCGTGCGGATCATGATGTCGCGATTGACGGTGAGCATGCGAAACAGTTTCGAGCGGTCAAACAACGCCGCGCGCGGCACGTTAAAGGGCTCGTGGGTGAGGCGGCGCGCGATCAGAATGCCTACCACGAGCCCGACCGCTTCCGCGACCACGGCGGCCGCCGCAGCAGCCGCGATCCCCCCATTAAGGCCAAGCACGAGCGCCAGCGTGAGGGCCATGTTGACGAGATTGATGGCGATCTGAATGGCGAGTGCAAGCCCTGCGTGGGCCTGGCCGATCAGCCAGCCGAGCACGACATAATTGGCAAGCGCGAGCGGCGCCGACCAGATTCGTATCGCGAAATAGATTCTCGCGGCGCGCGTCACGCCGTCGCTGCCGCCCATGGCATCCAGCAGGATCGCAGCGAGCGGCGCCTGCAGAGCGATGAGGACGCTGCCGACGAGCGCTGCAATGATGAGACCGCGCACCAACAGGGCGCGAATCTCCTGCGCGTCGCCGGCGCCGAGCGCTTGCGCCGTGAAGGCGACCGTGCTCATGCGCAGAAAGGCAAACAGCCAGAACAGGCAGTCGAAAATCACCGATGTGATCGCTACCCCGCCGAGCAGCGTTGCGTCGCCGAGCCGCCCGATCGCAATCGTTGATACGATGCCGATCAATGGCGTCGTCAGGTTTGCAACCATCGCGGGACCCGCGATGGCGAAAACCTGCATCGTCGTAACCCCGGAGGAGGCAGCCAGTGCGGTGAGATCGCGATCCGATCCTGTCTTGGCGTCGAGCATGATCTGTCGCGCGAATCTCTTTCCGCGAATCGGGCCTTATCGCCCGCGCGGCGTGGTGAATATCCGGGTCAAGAGCCAGATCGGGATGACGATGACGGCGCCGAGCAGGAAATAGCGCCACAGCCAATTGATCGCGTCAAAGCCCAGATCCCAGAGACGGCGGAATAACAACTGGATGCTTTTGAGAATATTCCAGGGATCGAAACCGATGGCCGCCAGCACCACGCCGACCAGGATCGACAGCAGGATCAGGCGGAAGGCCACGGCCAGAGGCGAGCCGCCAAGAAAGCGGTACATGGCATCGTTGGCCGCCGGCAATTCCCTGGTGTCGTTCGGCATCCTGGCTCTCCTCGCGATTGGCCCGCTCACTCTAATACAGCGGAGGGCAGATGGGGAACATGCCTGTTGGCGTCAATGGCCACGCACGCGGCGCATATCGAAAAAGGCTTCATCACTGATCCGCCTCTGCCCTGTTTGCAGCGGTCATATTGTCCAGCATCCGCTCCAGCGTTTCGAGTCGGTCGGCTTCGCGGGGCGGCTTGTCCCAGCGCAGCCGGTTGATGCGCGGAAACCGCATCGCCACGCCGGATTTGTGCCGCGAAGAGCGCTGCAGGCCCTCGAAGGCAACTTCCAGCACCAGACCCTGGTCCGGCTCGTGGATCACCTGCCTGACGGGGCCGAATTTCTCTGTCGTGTTGCGGCGGACGAAGCGGTCGATCTGCAATAATTCCTCGTCCGTGAAGCCGAAATAGGCCTTGCCGACCGGCACAAGCAGTTCGCCGTCTTCGGCGCTGGTCCAGACCCCGAACGTGTAATCGGAATAGTATGACGAGCGCTTGCCGTGGCCGCGCTGCGCATACATCAGGACCGCATCGATGATGTGCGGATCGCGTTTCCATTTCCACCATTGGCCCTTGGGACGGCCCGGAAGATAAAGCGCGTCGCGTCGCTTGAGCATCACGCCCTCGACGGCTTCCGCATCTTCGCCGGCGCCGGCGCTCGCCGGATCCCGCCTTGCTGACTTCAGCGCTTCCCAACTGTCGAAGGCAATCGTCGGCGAAAGGTCAATTCTTTCATCGCCAAGCCTGGCGACGAAATTCTCCAGACGCTCCCGGCGTTCGGCAAAGGGCAGCATGCGCAGATCGGTATCGCCGTCGCCGAGAAGATCGTAGGCGCGAAGATGGATCGGATATTCGTTTGTCAGCTTCGGTGAGACCACCTTCCGATTGAGGCGCTGCTGCAGCACGTTGAAGCTCTGCACCCGGCGGTCACGCACCACCAGCAGTTCGCCATCGATCGCACCCGGCAAACGCAATGACGGCAGCAGATCGGGAAAGCTCTTGGTGATGTCTTCGCCGGTGCGCGAATAAAGCCGCGGCAGGATGTGTCCCCGCGCGTCGCGGCCGCTGACGGCCTGCACCCGAATGCCGTCCCATTTCCATTCCGCGATGTAGTCGACCGGATCGAGGTTGGCAAAATCGGCATCCTCGATCGCGTGGGCCAGCATCACGGGCCGGAACGGTGCGGGATCGAGGTTGACAGGCTTCTCGCCCCGGCCCTCCAGCCAGGCGAACAGATCGCGATAGGGCGGTGTGAGGCCAGGCCACATCAACTCGATATCGTGCGGGTCCTTGTTTCCGAGTTCGGCCACGGCCGTCTTGGCAAGTCGGGCCGAAATGCCGATCCGCATGGCGCCGGTCACGAGTTTCAACAACGCCCAGCGCCCGGTCTCGTCGAGTTCATCGAGCCAGCGGGCAAGCTGCCCCGGCAATTCGCTCTTGCCGAGCGTGCGAAGCGTGGTGACGACCTCGGTGAGGGTGGGAGGAGGCGGATGATTGTGGCGTAGTCTGTGGTCATCATCACCATCGCGCCCGTGATACCCCCCTCCCTGACCCTCCCCCGCAAGGGCGGAGGGAACAGAAGCGTTCATCTCGTGGGACGAAGGAGAATTTCTGTCACCTGTTTTGGTTCGTCTCTGAGGTCCTGTTTGATCTCGAGCCTGACGCGACGACTGCGCGCTCCCCTCTACGCCCTCCCTCCTTGTGGGGGAGGGCTGGGGAGGGGGGTTGCCCAACAAAGATTGCTGGCGTGGCCAAGTCTTTGGCCACATCAAGGCGACGGTTTCGGAGAGATCGCCGACGTAATCATAGGAAAGTCCGAACAGCACCGGATCGGTGCGCTCAATGATCAGGTCGCGGATCAGCGCGGGCTTGGCGTGTTTGAAAGAGAGCGCGCCGGTCAGCGCCGCCAGCGCGTAGCCGCGATCGGGATCTTCGACCTCGCGGAAGTAGGAAGCGAGCAGCCGCAGCTTGTTGTTGCGGCCGGGTTCGTACGCCAACCGGTCGAGCATTTCGGCGAAGCGGTTCATGTTTCCGCGCCTTCCGGAAGCCTCGTTTCGCCTTCATCCTCTTCGCCATAGCCGACCAGATCGAGCGGCTGCGCGGCAAGGCCTTTGGTCGTGCACCAATGCACCAGCGCATCTTCCTGGCCGTGGGTGACCCAGACTTCACCCGCGCCGGTCGCCTCGATCGTCGCGGTGAGGCCGTCCCAGTCGGCGTGGTCCGAAATCACCAGCGGCAGTTCGACGCCGCGCTGACGGGCGCGGGCCCGCACCCGCATCCACCCCGAGGCGAACGCCGTGACCGGATCGGGAAACCGCCGCGTCCAGACATCGGAAGTCGCCGTCGGTGGTGCGAGTGTAATCGTGCCGGCAAGATCGGCCTTCTTCATGCCCTTGACGGCGCGGAGATCCCCGAGCGCCACGCCGCGGCTTTGATAATAGTGGGTGATCTTCTCCATCGCGCCGTGCAGGTAGATCGGCGCGTCGTAACCGGCCATGCGCAACAGCGCGATCACACGTTGCGCCTTGCCGAGCGAATAGGCACCGACCAGATGCGCACGCTCGGGAAAAAGCGACACGGAGGCTAGCAGCTTCTTCACTTCATCCGCAGCACTGCCGTGCCGAAACACCGGAAGGCCAAACGTTGCCTCGGTAATGAAGACGTCGCAGGGCACCACCTCGAAAGGCACGCAGGTAGGATCGGGCGCGTCCTTGTAGTCGCCGGAGGCGACGATGCGCGTGGCCTCGCAGGCGACCTCGATCTGCGCCGAGCCCAGCACGTGGCCGGCGGGATGAAACTTGATGGTGACGTCACCGAGCCGCAATGGCTCGCCATAACGCATGGCTTGCGTCGTGCCGGCAAAATTGTCCCCGTAGCGCAGCCGCATCATGTCGAGCGTTTCCTGCGTCGCCAGCACCGCGCCATGCCCCGCCCTGGCATGGTCGGAATGGCCGTGGGTGATGACGGCACGTTCGACCGGCCGCGTGGGATCGATGTGGAAGCTGCCGGGTTTGCAGCACAGGCCGGCGGTGACAGGCGTCAGGATGTCTTGCGGGCGCATCTTGTTACTATATAGGCTCGCTGACAACTCGTTCGAGTCCAGCTTCCGCTCAAGCCCCGCCCGGTTCCAAAAAATGCCCGCGCGACTATTCCTGTCCTCCGGCGACCTGGTTGCCGACCGGCGATTTGAGTTCGCCCGCGATCTTCAGCTCAAGGGCGATCTTGCCGCCGCGGCCGATCTCCTGCTGCAGGCCATCGATCTCGCACCAGGCTTCGCTTCGGCGTGGTTCACACTTGGCAAAATCCGCGACGAACTCGGCGAGCGGGATGCGGCGATCGCAGCTTTTCAAAAGGCGCGTCAGGCCGATCCGCAAGACCGGCACGGCGCCAGCCTGTGGTTGATGCTGCTGGGTGCGCAAGAATTGTCGGCGATGCCGCCGGCCTATGTGCGTGCGCTGTTCGATCAATACGCGCCGAAATTCGAAAGCGCTCTGGTCGACGATCTCGGTTATCGGGGGCCTTTGCTGTTGTTCAAGGCGGTATTGGCCGCGCGTCGCGCGGTGCGAAAACCCGCCTTCTTCAACCGCGCGATTGATCTCGGCTGCGGCACCGGACTGGCAGCGAGCGCGTTTGCGAGCGAGGTCGATCATTTCATCGGCATTGATCTATCGCCGCGCATGATTGAGAAGGCGCGCTCATGCGGGCTCTATGCCGAACTGGAAGTGGCCGACATGCTGGAAGGCCTGCGCGGAAAGGCGAACAGTAGCGCCGATCTCATTCTTGCCGCGGACGCGATGGTCTATGTCGCCGATCTAGTTCCACTGCTGAACGAGGCAAGGCGCGTGCTTGTCCAGGGCGGATTGGCCGCTTTCACGGTGGAAACCCATGCCGGCGAGGGCGTCATGATCGGCAAGGGCCTGCGTTATGCCCATGGCGCGCCTTATGTTCGCGGCGCGCTCAAATCTGCTGGCCTCTCGCTGTCGCAGTTCGAAGATCTTTCGGCCCGCAATGAGGACAATTCGCCGGTCCCCGGGCTTGTCGTCGTTGCGGCAAAGCCATGAGACGTGCCGGCGTCACAAATGAAAGAATGGTGATTTGCCGCCTATTGCCTGAGATCAAAGAAAGGCGGAAAAATGCCTTCAAAAAT
>Ga0307475_10002867_pt1 | contig 10418 bp, 7 predicted proteins | sample atmos_gasesECM1C_FD_203317 | JGI IMG/M metagenome (GOLD analysis project Ga0307475, IMG submission 203317) | Hardwood forest soil microbial communities from Morgan-Monroe State Forest, Indiana, United States - atmos_gasesECM1C_515 | ecosystem: Environmental > Terrestrial > Soil > Temperate...
ACGCCCGCCGTGGCTGAACCCCCGGGCCGGAACGGAGCCGGAGCGAAGCGGAGGCGGAGAGAGGCTCATGCTGAACCGGGTGAACTTAACGTAACCGGAGTGAGGCTCATGCTGAACGGGGTGAACTTAACGTAACCGGAGTGAGGCTCATGCTGAACCGGGTGAACTTAGTTAACGAACACGCACGACGGTCCCCGCGTCAAGAGCTGTCGGATATGCCGCTACCCAGCCTGGGGGCAAGTGCGGCTCGGTGAACGCGAACATCCATCGCGCATCCAGAGGCGTGAGGTTAACGCACCCGTGGCTTCGCACGTGGCCGAAGTCGCTGTGCCAGTAGGTCCCGTGCAGGCCTACCGCCCCATCGAAGAACTGCACGTGGGGCACATCCTCCATCGAGTAGTGCGCGTCGAGCTCGCCTCTTTCGACATTGTCCATGTCGCTTGCCTTGATCTTGACCCAGATCCGATGCACGCCAGTCGGCGTCGCGTTCGCCGTTCCGGGAGGTCCGCGTCCGGTCGACACGAGCGTTGCGTACACCGGCTGCGTACCTTCGTAGGCGACGAGCGTTTGGCTGGCGAGGTCGACGTCGATCCACCGCTCGGTGGGGGCGACTTCCGCGGGCGGAGCGGCCGAAGTGGGGATCGCCAGATCGCGTCCAAGCATCCACGACGACTCGCCCACGCGCACCATCGCTCCGGAGCGCTCGCCTACCTCGATCCGCTCGAAGCGGTCGCGGACTCCAGCGATCTTGCCGTTGAGTGTAGGCGCGGCGTAGACGCTTGCGTGCACAGCGAGCACCCATCCGAAGTCGATGCGCCCCTGTGCGACTGTCTCGCCGTGGATCTGCGAAGGCCGCGCCGGCGCGAGGTCGCGCATCGCGATCCAGAGTCCATGGCTCGTACGCCCCCACGTTTCGCCGGCAGCCACGCGTTGTTCGACGACGGCGACGGCCCAACCCCCTTCGAGATCCCGGTCGGGCGCGCCGTTCTCGGCCGATTCGATCGATACGAACGCGCCTGCCCCTTCGGGCCTTACGAAGAAGTACGCCGCCGGCGTGCCGTCCGCGCGAGAGTCGCGCTCAGCCGCTGTGGGCTCGTTGGGAGAGATCTCGGCGTCGTCCGAACAGGTCCAGGCGAGCGGTCCAACGAGCCACCAGCGGCCCGAACATCCGGAGCCGCGCTTTGCTCCGAAAAAGGGCAGCGACGCGCCCGCCCCGGTGAGCCCGCGAATGCCGCTCTGGCGGCTGGGCCCGACGAAGAGCTGGAGGTCAGCAGACTGCCCGCGTTCCCCCCGCTTCGCCACGACGGATCGAGCCCAGGGCGGAACCGGGAGGTCCACTTCATCGGCCCACGGGGGAAGGGCAATATCCGCGCGTACCGCCCCTGCCGTCGTCGCAACGACGACCAGAGCGAGCGCCGCCGTTCGTGCCGGCGCCGTCACGCTTTGGGCTGCGGGATCCGCAGCTTGAAGGTGGCGCCGCGGCTGGACGACTGGACGCTGACCGTACCACCGTGCTCTTCCGCGATCTTCTTGACGATAGCTAGCCCGAGGCCGGTCCCTCCCCTCTTTCCGCTGGTGACAAACGACTGAAAAAGGCGATGCTCAATCTCGCGGGGGATGCCGGGACCGGTGTCCGAAAAGGAGACGACGAGAGAATGATCCTGCTTGTCGCGGGTGACCTTGATCACGAACTTTCCGCCGCGGTGCCCCATCGCTTCGGCGGCGTTTCGCGCGAGGTTGTGGGCCACTCGGAGCATCTTGCCTTCGTCGAAGCGTGCGGTGCCGCGTTCCTGAACGTCGACGACGAGCTCCACCCCCAGCTTGGCCAGCTCTCCCTCGAGTTGGGCGCGGACGCCATCGAAGAACTTTTGCACGTACACTCTGCGCACCAAAATGGTCTTCTCACCCCGAGCAAACTCCAGGACTTCTCGCTGCATCGCTCCAATGAGGTCAAACTGCTTCAAGACCAGATCGCCGAACTTTCGCCGCTGCGCGGCGTCAGTGGACGACTGCATCAGTTGCACGTAGCCGCCGATGACCGAAAGCGGTGTCTTGAGGTCGTGAATGACACTGGACAGGAGCCGCCCGATCGTGGTGAGACGCTCCTCGCGCTCGCGGGAGTCGCGCGACAGTTGCAGCCGGATCGCCGTCGATGCGTTCGCCGCAATGAGTTCCAATAGCTCGCGGTCCTCGTCGTTAAATGGGCGCGAGCCACGCTTGTTGTAGATAGCAATCGCGCCCATCGGCGCGTTGTGCTCGCCCTCGAGCGGCACGACCAGCGCGGTCTTTGCGCGCCCGCCCCCTACCCGTCGGTCCAGCTCATCGTCTCTGCGCGAGTCGCTCTCGGCGTCGCTCGAGAGCAGGACCTCGTCGTTGCGGATCGCCCACCCGATGAGCCCTGCGTCCTCGGGATAGGCCAAACGCCTCATCCCCTTCGCGCGCTCGTCGATGATGTAGAGCGCACCCGTTCGCTCCTCTTGATCGCGCAGCGCGACGGCGCCCATCTTCGCTTCGCACGCTCGCATCGCTTCGCCGAGCACCGCCATGAACAGCTCCTCGAGCGAGGTCGCTCGCCCCATGGCGTGCTCCAAATCGAAGAGCAGCTTGAGATCGTGTACGCGATGCTCGAGCTGTTCTTTCGTATCCAGGAGCTGAATGTTCTTTTGCGTCACCGACATGAAGAGGCGCGAGTTGTCGATGCTCACGGCCGCCTGCGTCGCAAGCGCCGCGAGAATGTCCGCGTCTTCGTCGGTGAAGTCGCCGCGCTTCTTGTTGAGAACTTGGACGACGCCGATCGTCTTTCCGAGATGATTTCTCATCGGCGCAGCCAAGATTGACCGCGTGCGGTACCCCGAAAGCATGTCCCACTCGGGGCTGAAGCGCGGGTCCTTGTAGGCATCACGCACATGAAGGGGCTTGCCCGTCCGAGCTACGTAGCCAGCCAATCCGTGGCCCACTTTGAGGCGTATCGAACGCACGCCGGGGCCCTGTGCGATGCGCGAGACCAATTCGTCGCTGCTTTCGTCGAGCAGATAGAGAGTGGCGCGATCGGCTTCGAGCGCTTCGGTGATTTTTTGCAAAATGAGCTCGAGCAATTGGTCCAGATCGAACGTGGTTCCCAGAGCGACGCCAACGTCCCGCAGCGCCTTGCTGACGCGCAGTTCCCGCGCGAGTGCCGCTTCGACGTCCGCGAGGCGGGCATCGAATGAGCGAACGGGGTCGGACTTCGGGGGCACGTGGCCATCTTATCAGCGGGTCCACGGCCACAGTCGCGACAACTTGCGCGATCGGGATCTACCGCGTCTTGCGTCGCGAGAACGCCACAAACGATTCACAAACCCGGGCGTGGGCTCGGGACCCACACCCCAAACCGGCGGCCGACCACGCTCCCAAACCGGGGAACAGCTTGGCTACCCAATGCTAGCGTTTGGTCGCGGCGATGACGATGTGCGGATACGGCAAAATGTCCGGGACCCGGACCATGCGTACGGAAAATCCGAGCCCGGTCAGCATGGCTCCCCATTCCCGGTGATGTCGGTAGGCGAGCGGTTCGCGCCATCCGACCATAAGGCGGTCCAGCGCTTGGGTGAACATCAGGCCGAAGCGCGGCTCGGTCGTGATGTCCTTGACGAGCAGCATGCCGCCGGGGACAAGGAGCGCGCGGAGCTGCTCGAGCACGCGCGGTTGATCGTCGTAGGGCAGGTGGTGCATGACGTCGAGCACGTACGCAGCGTCAAACGGACCCTTTAGCGGCGCTCGGCGCACGTCGCCCTCCACGAACGTGTGCTCGCGCAGCCCCAGATCGGCCGCCAACTGCCGCGCGAGACGGACGCGCCGGCCGTTGGGATCGACCCCAACGATGCGCCTGCGCGGCTGCGTCTGGCCGAAGTAGGCCGCAAAGAGGCCAAACCCACAGCCGACGTCGAGGATGCGTCCCTCGTCACGCAAGAGGAGATCCATGACGCTCAAGAGCTTTGGCCGCAGGATCGAGAAGCGCACGAGTGAGTAGGCCCGCTCGATTGGCGGCAAGGCATGCACGATGCGCGCGATCGCGCTATGGCCGTAGACCTCAGGCGCCTCCAGCGCCGGGATTTCGATCGGGCCGGCGGACTTGGAGGCCGTTCGATCGTGGGACCGCTCTGGGTATACTCCGCGCAACGTGGATGGCGAGCTTAGGAAGTCGGTCGAACCTGCACCAGCCCCAAGCTCTTCGTCCCGAACATGAGACGGTAACGTGGCGCGACCACGTGATCGGTGCGCTCTTGGGAGCGGCATACACGGCGTGGCTTCTGGCGACCGCGCGGTCCCTCGGCTTTGCGCGTGACGAGGGCTTCTACTTTCAGGCAGCCGCCCGGTACGCGAGCTGGTTCGAGCTCCTCGCGCGAAGCCCCGCACAAGCGGTCAGACAGGCCGCCGTCGATTCGGTGTGGTCGACGAATCACGAGCACCCGGCGCTCATCAAGAGCCTATTTGCGTTCTCATGGATGGCGCTCCACCAGAGCCACAAGGTCTTCGACGACGCCAGCACGGCCTTTCGGTTCCCCGGTATGGTGCTGGCAGGCGTCAGTCTCTGGGTCACCTACCTGTTTGGGGCGCGGGCCTATTCTCGCCGCGCCGGGGCCGTCGCTGCGGCGATCGTCGCGCTGGCTCCGCACACTTTCTACAACGCGCACCTTGCGTGCTTCGACGTGCCTATCATGGCCATGTGGACGTTGTGCCTGTACGTCTATTGGCGGTCGATCGCCAGCGGCGGCTCGGCGTGGGCGCTGGCGGCCGGCGTCGTTTACGGGCTGACGCTGCTCACCAAACACAATGCTTGGATATTGCCGGCGGTCGTCGTGCCCCACGCGCTATTCGTGCAAAGGCATGCCCTTGCGCTGGAGTTCAGGCGAGGCCGCGTCGCGATCCCCACGAATCTGCTGGCGATGGCTACCATCGGGCCGCTGGTCTTCGTCTCGCTTTGGCCCTGGATGTGGAACGACACGCTCGCCAGGATTCAAGAGTACGTCAACTGGCACGTGCACCATGAGTACTACAACATCGAATTTCTTGGCAAAAACTATTTCGGCCCGCCGTCGCCCGCGAGCTATGCGCCGGTGATGATCCTCGCCAGCGTGCCTTCGATCAGTGTCCTCTTGTTTCTTCTTGGGGCCTTGGAGCGAGTAAGAAACGGAGCTGCGCGGGTGATTCGCTCGTTAGGCGCTTCGGTGCGCGCTTGGCCCGCGGGGCTGCGCGCTTGGGCGGCGGGGGCTGGGCGCGATCGGCTGGAGACAGACCTGCTCTTTGGGCTGTCTTTCTGCGCGGCGCTGGCTCCGTTCTTCTTGCCGAAGACGCCCATCTTCGGAGGCACGAAGCACTGGCTGCCGGCATACCCGTTTCTCGCGCTCTTCGCCGGGCGCGGGTTCGATCTGGTGGCGGCGAAGATCGAAGACCTCGTCCGCGATCGCGGGGCTCGCGCCCTTCAGGCCGTGAGGTTGGCCTTGCCCGCGATCGTGCTTGCGCCGCCTCTTGCCATCACGGCGCATTCGCATCCCTTCGGTCTGTCGACGTACGTGCCCTTCGTCGGCGGGGTCCGGGGCGGAGCCTCGCTTGGCTTGAATCGCCAGTTCTGGGGATATACAAGCCAAAATGTCGCGCCCTTCTTCGAGAAGGCCCGTCCCAATGCAAGCGTGTACATTCACGACACCGCCTGGGATAGTTGGGCGCGGATGCTCGACGAGAGGCGCATTCGTCCCGACCTTCGTGCCGTTGGGTTCCCCGCGGAGGCGGACATTGCGATTTATCAACACGAGCTTCACATGCTGGGCGTCGAGTACAACATCTGGGAGGCGCTTGGCACGGTGATCCCGTCGTACATCGTCGAACACGACGGCGTTCCGATCGTCGTCGTGTATGCGCGCTCGAGACCGTGAGGGCGCTGGTCGCCCTCCCCGCTTGCGTTGCGCCGTCCGGCGGGGGGCGCGCGGCCGTTCCTAACCCGCACCCCGCAGCCGCAGCCACTCAAGGCACGGGAAAGCGTTCGAGGAACCAGCACGCCCGGAGGGATTCGAACCCCCGACCCGTGGCTTCGAAGGCCACTGCTCTATCCAGCTGAGCTACGGGCGCTCTCTCTGAACGCCTCTTATAGCCCCTTTAGGAGACAAAAATGCGAGCCGCGTACAGCCCCTTTGGGGGACAAAAATGCGAGCCGCTCGCGAGGAACGCGTTCCCCCGCGTGCGGCTCGCCGCAAAGATGGTCTCGGAAGCCCTATTCCGCGGCGCTTGCCGCTGCACCCAACGGGGCGGCGGTTCTGGCCATCGACGGCGTCTCGGCCTGAGGAATCGCTCCTCGCGCCTCCGCCGTAGCGCGGTTGCGACCGCGCGCCTGGCCGCCTGCACGCCCAATGGCGGCCATGTGCGCGCGATCTCGGCTGACGACCTCGCCGCCCTTGCGGCCAGCGACCCGCGCTTCGTCGGCGCTGAACTCATGGGCACGGCCTTGCGCGTGCGCTGCCCTTCCGCCTTTGCTGGCGATTTCGCGCTGCTTGCCCATATCCATCGAGGCGAACCCACGGTTGCTCTTCGGACGCTCGGAATTGTTGATCGTCATCTTCCTCTCTCCTTGGAATCGATGCATTGAAACCGATGCAAGTAATCTTCTGTCTTGCGGGCATCCGTCCAACTCGCGCCGCCCCTTGGATGCCACGACCGCGGAGGCCATCTCGGTTACGCATACCGGTGCAAAGTGGTTTCCGGTGTGTCCGATGCGGAAACAAAAGTGTAAACGCGCCGAGTTGGCCCAAAGGGACAGCGGCGGTGGCACCTTGCAGCGGCCGTGCCCTCGCGCCAAAAGCTTCGGCAAAAGCGAGAATCGTATGGGCTGAATCCTCCGCTCCCACTTCCGCGCCGAGGCTTGTTGCCACGATGGGGCGTATCGCTACGGATCGGTTCGCTCGGGCATTGGCGTCGGAGAGCTCGTCGGAACCCCCAAAACAGGACAAACGCGCAGGTTTCTGCGGCGGATTTGAAACGGCAATGTTTCGAGCACGGTGCGCGAACGTCTCGCGCGCAACCATTCCGTATCCCTAAAACTCGAACGCGAGACCGAAGGTCCAGCTAGTCCCGCCGACACGCAGCGGATTGCGTTGAAGGCCCAAGCCGGACAGGTCCTCGCGTGTCCACTCGCCGAACAGATACGAGTTATTGACCCCAAGCGAGTCGTCGAACGTTTTCGCGGCGTACTCGTCGAACGGATTCAAGTTCAGGCCGATGCCGATCGCGAGGTGCGATCCAATCGAGTGCCCCTCGCCTGACACGCCGCCGGTGTTGGACGTCCCAAGAGTATTCGACGCGCGCCAGAGGGCGTAACCCAAGCCGACTTTTGCGTAGGGCACCAGTGGGACGCCCAATTCGCGCCAAAGAGCATCGGCCCGCAAGACGGCCACGCCGTAAAACGGAAAAATCTCCAATGTCGTGTCCTCGCCGGAGACGAGCGTTCCGCCCGGTTGGTGCGGCGTCTCGAAAAGCGCCGGCCTGCTGATCGACGTGTAGCCAGCCCCGGCGCCGGGCCCAATTGTGCCCAGGTGCGGGATCCGCAGCGCTTGCCAGTCGAACTCCGCGCTCAGCATGAGGCGCGGCGCCGACCCGAACGCGTCTTGGTACGGCGTCTGGCCATGGAGCGCCGGATCGCTGTCGACGTCGGGCGAGAAAGGGGCAAAGCGGATCTCGGCAGCGAAGTTTTGCTGTGACTCGCGGCCCATGTGCGAGGCGGACCCGAACGGGGCGTCGCGGCGCTGAGCGGTCGCGACCGGCGCAGTCAGTGCGAGTGCCAGCGCGAACGTTGCCGCGGCCACCGCCGGTCGGTACGCGTTCACTTCCCCCTCCGGCGACGGCGCACGGCAGCCAAAAGGCCCGCCCCTGCCACGCCGAGCGCAAAGGAAGCCCCGGCGGGCGCCCCGAGTGTCTCCAACGCGCAGAAGCCGCCGCCCGCCTGACCGCCCGCAGTCCGGTAGGTCTTCCAAAAATCGCTGACCGGTGCCGGGTAGTCGCAGACTTCGGGGGAGGGCGGGCCGACGTTGCCTGACCCGTCCACGGAGGCGAGGACGACGTTGTACCAGACGCCGTTCACCAAGCCCGGGATTGTGTACGAGCTGCTCGACTCGCCCGTAATTGTGACGTCACCGCCGGAGTAGCAGTTGCCACCGAGGCCGATGCCATAGGCGCATGGGATCGTGGAAACACCGCCGCCTGTCGTCGTTGTGCTCCCACCCTCAATCGTGTTGCCGTCTTGGTCGAGCACCGGCGGGGTGGTCGCCGTGCTGGCGTCGAGCGCGGTCCCGCCGGTCAGCACCGCGCTGCCGCACTTACCCGTGATTCCCGGTCCGAAGTTGACGTAGATGCAACCGGCTTCGGTTGGCGTCGGCACACTGCCTGACGTCGCGCCGGAACCCGACGCGGAAGCCGACGCGGCGCCGGACGTCGAGCCCGATGCGGCACCCGAGGCCGACCCGGACGGCGCTCCCGATGCCGAGCCCGACGCGGCACCCGAGGCCGTTCCAGACGCTGAACCTGAAGCACCTGAGGCCGCACCCGATGCCGAACCCGATGCCGAACCCGACGCGGCGCCGGCCATGGATCCCGATGCCGAACCAGTCGACACGCCTGAGGCCGCGCCGGCCGCCGTACCGGAAGTGGAACCAGACGAGCCGGAGGCTGTGACCGGTGTGGCCGAGTCGGGGCAGTAAAGTTGCGCATCCGCCGCCGCGTCGGTCGGCTGCAAGCCCGGAGGCGGATCGATGAAAACGTCGTAGCCCACAGTGTCGAGGTCACTGTTGGGAATCCAAGTGACCTTGATCAGAGTGTCGCCTGCCGTCTTGGTCACGCCTGTGGGCGACGGGGGCCCAACCATGTCGGTGTTTATTTGTTGGGAGTACGGCGTACCGACGACGTTTAGCCCGGCATCAAGCGGCAAGAACCAGAGAGTGATAGGCACCGCCGCAAACGTAGACTGTGTGCTGCACGCTGAAGGGCCCTCCGCCACGAGCGCTACTGGATTCGGCGGAGCGTTCTGTGGACCAACGAGGTCCTGAACCCGCACGTTGAACGACGAGGACGTGGACATAACAGAGCTGACGCTGGTAAGCCCCTGGTTTACAAGCCAGCATGTGGGCACGCCGCCCGAGCCGCGAGCAGCTAGACTAGTGCAGTCCCCCGAACGAGTGGCCCAGACCTGCACGCTCTGGCCCGAGAAGCCAGTCAGGAGCAGGTTGTACTGTAGCGTCATATCGCGGATACAGTCGTCGTGATTCACCCCGTACGGGTTGAGATTCACTAGACGGGTGCTGGGGCCGAAGTTTTGGCCGCCCAGCAGGCGATCGGGATAGTACGGCTGAAAGGCCGCGGCGATTGTCTGTGCGCGCGCGGACCCGGGCGCGAGAATCGCCAAGGCAAGTGCAGTCCAGCCGAAGAGCGCGCGCGGCGCGGGGTGCTGCATGGCCACCCACCAGCATGGCGTGTGCCACGCACGATTTCGTGGTGTCTGCGCCGGCTTGTCGATCGCACTGGCGGCACCCAGCTGGCCAACGTGTCAGCCCGCGAGGGAGGCGAGGGCATTCGATGACAAACTGACAGCCGTTCGTGCTACGTGGACGCGCACGCGACGGCGCTCCGTGCCCTCCTCTCCACCTACCGTAGAAATGCGCTTCCAATGCCCGCCGCCCACCTGATTCCGTCCCACACGGGGCGCCCGTCCGACGACCCGATCTTCTCGCTGCATCAAGAGGCGACGTTGCGAAAGCAGCGCGGCGAAGACATCGTCGACGCCACCATCGGGGTTCTGCTCGACGACGAGGGCAAGCTCGCCATCTTGCCGACGGCCGCCCGCGCAGTGGGCGAAGTCTCGGCGACGGAGTGGGCGACCTACGCGCCCATCGCAGGGACTGCCGAATTTCGTCAAGCAGTCATCGACGAGCTGCTACGCGAGGCACCCGAACTGCGGAGCTCCGCCATCGCGGTCGCGACGCCCGGCGGTTCGGGCGCGTTGCGCCACGCCGTTGCCAACTTTCTTGAGCCTGGGCAGGCGGCGCTGACGACCGACTGGTACTGGTCTCCGTACAAGACCATCTGCGACGAAGCGGACCGCCGGCTCGAGACATTCGCCATGTTTCGCGGCGCGGGCGAAGGGCTCGACGTGTCGGCGCTCGACGCGGCGCTGGCGGGGCAGCTTGCGCGCCAAGGGAGAGCGGTCCTTTTCCTGAACGATCCGGCTCACAACCCGACCGGATACTCGATGACCGAGGGAGACTGGCGCAGCCTGGTCGACTGCCTTGGCGCTCGTGCATCGGCTGCGCCAGTGACGCTCGTCGTCGATTGCGCTTACTTGCTCTACGGGCCCGGCGATCCGAAGGCCTGGGCGGCGCGCCTGCGCCCGCTTGCGGGCA
>Ga0307475_10002869_pt1 | contig 10414 bp, 16 predicted proteins | sample atmos_gasesECM1C_FD_203317 | JGI IMG/M metagenome (GOLD analysis project Ga0307475, IMG submission 203317) | Hardwood forest soil microbial communities from Morgan-Monroe State Forest, Indiana, United States - atmos_gasesECM1C_515 | ecosystem: Environmental > Terrestrial > Soil > Temperate...
GTAAGTCTCTTACCAACAACGCCGCATGCCCTCAAAACAGGAACCTTGTCGCAGCATAGCCCGCGTTGCCCAAAGTTCAGTCGCCCAAACATGCTTCATTGATTCCTGGTGAGAAATTCGGGCTAGCCCTGATTCGGCTCGTTTGCTGGATTGCCTTTGGTGCGTCTTCCCTTCTTCAGGTCTCTCAAGAGGGCGCGGACTCGAAGCAAGCCGAACACGACTGGGTCATTCATGCTTCTGATTAACCACCACTCATAGAGGAGGCCAATTGCGACCATGAAGAGATTGAAAGCGAGGTAGGCCTTGTTCTTAAGTGAGGGCGCGAAACGAATTGCGACTAGTCCGCTCCAACCCAACGCCTGTGTCGCGAGCATTAGCATATGGTCGGCCAGCTTAGTTATCTGGGTGCTGCTAGAGGCTTCGTATAAAGCGTCCCATTCCCCTTGGTCCAGGGGGTCTAGGTCGAAACCATAATGCTCACCGAAAAGGCGCCGGGCTAGCTTCCCCCATAGTCTCCGCACCCCTTCGGAGGTATCGAGCCCAAGCGCGGTGTCCTGGGCACTTCGAATCAAGTCACCCATCCACCGCCGTCTACTCCACCATCCGCGCGCAGCCATACGACGATTCAGCACTGGCAGCAAAGGCCATGCACAGAAGCGTCGCCACAGAAACCGGCCAAGGCGGTAAAGCTGGCCAAGTATTCGATGGACCACGCCTACCCACATGAGAAAGGCATGACCAACAACGAAAGCAAAAAACACAGCGATGAGAATCTTTGAGTATCTACCCAAGTGGGCGGCTTGGTTAGAGCGGGCTATCAATTGCTGACCGAACTGCGGATTCGCGAGAAATACGCAAATCTCGAAGAAAAAGCCCGGAAGGAATGCGGCAAGATACGTATACACTCTCGGTGGGAGAACGCTAGACAAGACCTTGGACACAGCTTCGGTATGCCCTGCGAGTGGAAAATCGGCCACTGTATTGTTCCTGTACGACGGAGGCTACAACACAACTAGGTGCCGCGCAAGGAACGACAGGAACGGCAGCCCGGCAAGCCCGGCACAGGATAGAAACGTACTAATTGGGGCCGTACTTTGAGGTGGAGGGTTTCGCAGACAGGAAAGATAGTCGTTCCCTTGCGTAGTCGGCTATCTCGCGATACTTCTTATCAAACACTTTGCGATGAAAGCCGGGACTCCCCGGACTGGATACTCGAACCCGCACAGGATCATAACCTGCTTTCTTCAGTTCCCGACGCAGTGCTTGATTTTCTAGAAAAGTCTTCTCGCAATCCCACAAGAGCTTAAACAGAGGGTTACTGATCTTGTCGAGCAGACCAACTTGAAATAGCGGATCGACGCCCCTTCGGAACGGTGGTTTTGGCATAGCGGAGTGGATTATACGCCTCAATTAAGTTTAGAGTCCCCTCTCCTGCTTCTACCGCATTTCAAAGTAGAATCCGAGCGTGAGCAGATTGAAAGGGGGTCACATGGAGCCAGGCCAAGAAGTTCGCATGGAGGAATTAGTAGAACAAGTGATCGAGGAGTTGTCGCGCAAAGAACTAGGCTGGACCAAGACCCAATTGGATGCAATCGCAAAAGATTTGATACCTATTTTGCTTCCTGAACTCTCTCGCGTGTTCCCCGCTTTGATCCTCGGGCCGCTACAACATATGGCTGATGCGGCGCGTGCCGAGTGTGTCCGACTGCTTGCTGAGCGCGATAGGTGGATGCGTGAGTTGGTTGCGAACTGGCGCGATGAAGTGCGGGGAACGCCAGCGGATCGCAGGGGTGCTTATGAAACTGCCCTTGAGACTTGCGCTGACCAAGTAGAAGCTACCCTCGCCAAGGTTAGCACGATGTCTTTCGGAGCAAATCCACCGTTCACTTGTCAGAAGTGCGGGGCCAAAACAATGTCACTATTATCAAACGGTCTGTGCCATAAGTGCAGCGGCCCCATCTGGGGAAACTTGCCCATCTGAACAGCAGCTATTCCTAGAAGGCCGCGTTAGCGGCATTACCGGAACAGCATCCGTGCTTAGGTGGAATCCGTTAGGTCCCGTTGCCGCGACTTGCCTGAAGCCCGCCTCATTTTGACACCATCGTATCCAGCGTAATGGGCTGAAAGAATCCATTGCCGCCGACCTCCCGCACACCGAGGATGAATCGCTTGGAGTAGACAGTTGAGCCATTGCCGAACACGATCACTGCCCACCGGACATCGTACATCGCACCATTCGCGTCTGCATACGTGAAGCCGTAGCCGCTGGCAGGGGCAAGTGGAGGATTCGGCGCACCAAACAGAATTATTGGTCGCCCGCCGGAGTCCGCGCCGACCGCTGCCCCCTGTACCCCCGCGATTGTGGGATCCCCGAGTTGACAGACGTTTCCGAGTGCATCCGTGAACGACCCGGCACCCACCGGCTGACCGAGCATCTGATCTAGCTCGCGCTGGGCGAATACGAGCGCCTGCGACTCAAGGCGATTTTGCTGATTCAGAGAGATGGATACAGGCGCGAGTTGAGCAACAGCGACAAGGCCAACTAGCAAAATTACCGTCGCCATCAACATCTCTAGGATGCTGAAGCCTGTCTGCCGGACTCGCATAATGACACAGAGGCTACAACACAAGTAAGTGCCGCGCAAGGTAAGGCGTCATCATTCCCTCTCGCGCATCCACTTTTTTATTCGTAACAATTGGTAAAACGCTGACAGCAGCATGAATAGAACCATCGCCGCAGCAAATGCGGCAACAAAACGCCATCCGCGAAATCCCGCGACGTAAGAACCCAGGGCCATCGCAACAACCACAAACCATCGCGGGAAAACGTGCATGGCGTAGAATGTTTTCCCATGGATTGAGTATCTAGTCGAGGTGAACATCCTTGGATTCTCCTTTCAGAGTGGATTTTTCCAGGTGTAGATGTCTCGATCATTATTCCCTCTTGCGTATCCGCTCTTCGATAGCTGCCCACTTTAGGGCTTCTGTGAATCCAGCCATTGCTGCCGCGATAGCCCATAGACCTTTTCTACGCGCGGCACCAATTCTGCAATGATGCGGGCGCGGGCTTCCTGTTTCACGAGGATTATCTCGCCGTCAGTAAATTCCACGCGCCAAGGGTCGCCTGGAGCATCAGGTTTATGAACTATGGCGTCGGAACCCTCTGGTTGGAATGTGGATTCCATGGGAACCTCCGGGGAGAATGGCTTGCAAGTCCGAGGGAGAAGGTAAAGCTAACGAAAATGTTACCGGAACGCACAAGAACGCTCACTGGCGCGAGCAAACAGCCTCTCTCGCATCCACCCCTTCTCAGGCCAGAAAGGACGCTCTCAGCATGACAACAATCCGCCGATTCACTGACGGATCAAGTTGTGGAGATGAGTAAATGCAGCTTGAGCTATCCACCAAACGGCGGCTCCGGTCAGCAACAACCCGAGGCCGAAGCCCGTTGTTAGCATTCCTATCTTGCGGACAAAATCAACGGGAAGCTGTACTGAGCCTGAGATTCCCCGTGGAACGACCGAGTAGTAGGAGATGACCATCGCAGCGACAAAGAACAGAATGCCGAGTAAGGCACCTTTCATGATTAGCATAAATCTCCTTTTTCGAAGAAGGGATGCATCCGAAAGTATCACAAAGTCAGGAAAGGTTGAATGCCAAGAGCAGAAGCGTGCGGCCGCATCAAGGCGCCGCGTGCTAGACGTGCTAGACCGCGTTCCGAAAACAAATGGTTTCAGACAGGGCCCAGGCCCCTTTGTATCGGCCTCATTCTAAACGAGTTAAAAGAGCGATTTCTATGGGGTTTTACAGACAACGCGTTTTCGGGGTCTACAACCCATTTAACGGTTCCTTTCTGGTTATCCCTACCACCACAGTATCTTCGAAAATCGATGCGCCAGGGACCGCCTCTGACGGATTATCTTCCGTTTTAATCGGTGACTTCCTCGTTCTCGAACCCCTTTTCCCAAACCCGACGAGGCCGCAATGACGGGCAGTCTCTACAAGCGAGGAAGAATTTGGTGGATGGCCTACGTGGTGGAGGGGACGCAGCGTTGCGAAAGCACGGCAGTCGCGAACAAACGGCTTGCGGAGAAAATTCTCAACTTGCGGGTTACAGAAATTATTGAAGGCCGGTATCGGTTACCCAAATCGAATCCGCCGAAACTTAACGAGTGGGCATCTCAGTTCCTCGATACGATTTCCCATCAAAACACAAAGCGCACATACAAGTCCTGCATAAACACGTTGAATAAATTCTTCGGCCCGGTTCCGCTCTCACAAATCGGCACTTCGCGTATTGAAGAATTCAAAGTGGTCAGAACAAAGGCGGGAGCAGGACCAGCAATTATCAACAGGAATCTTGCGGTGCTCCGCCGGATGCTCAAACTTGCAGCTCGTCAAAGGCTCATTGCGAGAAGTCCATTTGAGGAAATCGACTTCCTGAATGAAAGTAGCACGCGGCGCGAGGCAATCGTACTCTCCTTCGAGGAACAAAGGCGGCTCGAATTGGCGGCGCCGCCGCTTCTTCGGACGCTGATTGTTCTGCTCGCTGAAACCGGCCTGCGAGTTCGAAAAGAAGCACTGGCACTCAAGTGGGAGGACGTGGACCTCGCGGACGAAGTTCTTAATGTTCGTAAGTCTAAGACGCGCGCAGGAAAAAGAATTGCTCCATTGACGCTGCACTGCAAGGAAACGCTGCGAGAGTGGATGCGGATGACAGGGCCGAACTTTTCGATCTACGTTTTTGCCAATCCCAACTCACCTACGGTTAATCTCAAAAGCGTCAGGAAATCATGGCAACGGGCCTTGAAGTCTGCGGGTTTAGAATGGAGGCCAATCTACGATCTGAGAGCAACGTTCTCTTCGAGACTGAGCGCCGCAGGCATTCCAGACAATTTGGTTGCAGGCATGCTTGGACATTCTTCTCCCAGTATCGTAAGGACCTACTCAAAGGTGCTGGACGAATTCCGTCGCCAAGCAATTGAAAAGCTCGAGATTTTTACAAAATCTCAATTGCCGAATCCAAAGAAACTGAAAGACACTTCAGAGCACCCGATCGCGATCGCGACCAATCGGTGGGTGAACTGACGACAGGGTAAGATCCAGCACGCTAGAACAACCCTCCTCAGTTGGGCGTCATTTCAAAATATACCTTCTCGGCAGCCCTAAAAATTGCGGATCAAGCCCGAAGTTTCGATGTCAAGGGTAGTGATGATTCAAAAAGACTGCATGCATTGCTGGGGGTAGAGATTAATACCCGCTCCTTTTGCATACGAGCCTTCTAAAAGAGGCGTGAAATCCGTGCGTTTGCGACCGTTTATTACCGGTCCAATGCAGGTCAGCGCCTAAGTCCTGAGAAACGCCGTACGGCGGCGGAGGAATTGAGAGCGATCCGAACTTCAGTAAGTTATCTTCCCGCGACCGCGAGCTTCACCTTTGGGCCATGTCGCAGACCCGGAATCAAATGGCTCTGCAAGCAAACCACTTCTCCGAGAACGCGACTTACCAGGATTTGACTCAAGGTGCGATAATTCCCCAGCTGATACTGACTGTGGCTACCCTGTTACCCGAATCCAGTTCGATGAGTACCTGTGTCCTCTCCCAAATTAGGCTCTCGACCTCGATGCGCTTGTCGCCGTATATCGTCTTCTTTACAGGGTCTACCGCAGTTTCGAATCCACATTTTTTGAGAGCAGCTATTGCAATCTGTTGCGAGGTTCCCCGATGGATTTCTTCCTTCATGTGTTTTTCGCAGGCCCGTTGCCGTACGGTGCCATAGGATGTTAGAGCAAGCAAAAGAACATACAGTCCGGCCGTCACAAAAACTGCACCCATCACGCGGAGGTAGACAAGATAACTACGAGTTTTCATCCAGCCCAAAAATGGATTCCGCAAAAAATAGAATTTAGTGCAATGTTTCAGCGCATATTCTTGCATCTTTTTCGGCCACAACAACCAAAGCAAGCCTATGCCGAAAGCAAACAGGCAGAAAGCGAACGCGGCGAGCATTTGAGGGTAAGTCGTCAATGAAGCCATCATACGAACAACCAGAATTGTAGGAACCTGCCCGGAGGTTCAGCATTTCCAAGCGATAACACCAGTACCTGATTAACGCTTACCGGACAAGTGCCGAGAAATAACGCACTGTAATGAAAATAGCCCCTCCGCTAGAGATGACGCCCAAAACAAGACAAACGACGCGACCCCATGAAGAGATGGTCCAATATTTCTTGGAACGCGCTCGGCCAATCTTTCCGGTAGCGGCGCCTTGGAACATTGCGATAGCCAAGAACACCAGCGAAAGTGTGTAGAGCACGCCGTTCATCCCGCTAATTCTATCAGGAATCTAAATTCACCACTCAAGTGCCTAGTTAACGCCGTTACCGTAGAAGTGGAATCCACAGCGAAAGCTGACGGGCACTTGTACGGTTTCGCGACTTCCCAGGCGTTGACTAGCGCGAAGCACCTGAACCGTGGGACAGGTTCGTGAGAAATTGGCAGGCGCTAATCTAATTGCGGCCCGTCATAACCCCTGGCTGGCATTTCTTGAGGTTGGGTCTACTTCGGTAAGCGCGGTTGGGAGGCGTAACTGATGAAGATGCTTTATGCCATAGTCTTCATTTCTCTACTCGCGATTTCCTGCAACGCGCCAGATCATCAGGCATTTCTAGCCAGGTATGCGGCAGAGCAGGAAAGGAAAACTCAGGAGCTAGCGGACAGCTACAACAGGGCAGCGCAAGAGCGGTACAGGCAGCAGCAGCCACAACCGGAAAGCGAACCCATTAGCATTTCGAACCTTCGCAGAGCAGACGAGCTCGCTAGTTCATACAAACAAGCTGCCGCTCTAGGGTATGCACAAGAAAAGGAACCCGCTGCACGGGCATATAAGCTTGAAGTGGGGGCATACTACCAGCAAAAATACTCACCCGTCTTTCTGTCTTGTTTGAAGTCGACTGATCACCCCGACACATCGCCGTTCTCCTTTGTTGTAGCGATCGGAAAAGATGGTCATGTTCTGCGGCTCTACGTAGACCACGAAACCAACATTTATGCATGTGTGCGGCAGACGCTGCACAAAGACGAATTCCCGCAGCCACAGCTCTCCCCCTATTACATGCATGTCTCAATGAGCTCTCAATGAGCTAGACGTTAAAGCGGCGTCAAGTCCTGGTAAACGCTAGTGATTAATCGGACGTGCGTTTTCACCGAAACGTAAAATCGGCAGGATGTTCCGCGCACGTTCGATTAATCCGTTTGAAGGTGGCCGCTGGCGGTTGCGGCGGATGCGGGCTAATGGCTAGACTCGGTGTAACGGCTATGGGAATTGAATCCTTTTTCGTTTGCAGCCTATTGATTTTGCAGGGCTTAGGAAAATCAGAGAAAAGCGAAAATCGCAGTTAAAGGCGCTACCTTGAGGCATGACGTGGGGAGCATAGCACGCGAAGCGTCCGCCGCGCCAGCGGCTACGTTCAAACAGCGAAACCGGACAAATGCTTTTCAGCGGTGCGGCAGAAGCAGTAGAAGAATCCCAACAACGATTCCAAGCAAAATCACTGCTGCAAAAATTCGCGCAAGAAATGACCCAGACAGAGGTAAAAGCGGACCGTGCCTCTTGGGTGGCGATGGGGGGTCGAGTATGCCGATTCCCGTTACCTTTCGCGGTGGGCCACCTGTGCGTGACGAAGATGGCTCAGGCTCCGGCTCGGGTTCCCGCTCAGTGAACTCGTAAGGCATCTCCGAAATGCTACTCTCAGGGCGGGAGCTTCGTCCACGAGTAGAAATTGGCTTACCACTAGCTGGACGTGTTCAACTCCTGCCAAACGCGGTAATCGCCGAAGTGGGTAGTGGTCCGGACTTTACCGGTAATCCGACTAGCGACGCATCGAAGACGCAGTCGATGCTAATCAGGAGTTGACAACCTTTTGTTGGAAGAAGCAACGCTGCGCAAGGCCCAGCCAAGCAAGAAAAGAATTGCGCCAGTGAGAAATACACGGAACAGCGGAGGGTCACTCCATGATTTGTCGATATCCTTGCCAATATTGAGAAGAGGCCAGAGAAGAAACGAGCCAGTACCGAAGTCCTGAACGACTTGGCTGGCTTGCGCAACGATTGATGGAAGCCTTTTGCGGTTGGCCGGATCGGAGAGAGTAGCGAGGTCTTGTTCCGAAAGCCCGAGCCCCTCAGACGACTTGCGCAGAAGGAATATGCCTTTGAGCAGAAGTGTAAGGCTGCCGAGTGCGAAGGCGAGAGGAACAGTGGTAAATTGCAGTTCGGAAGGTGAGAAGATCCAAAAGCAAAAAGCCGCGACGGCGAGAATCAAATATACAACGGCACGCCGAGGGTGATACTCCAAATCACCCGCAAAGTTTTCTACAAAGATTTCGCGAAGATTCACGGCGACCAGTTTATACGAAAAATGAGAGGTGGCTTTATGACAGGTTTCGACCAAGCATGGTTGGCTGTCGCAAAGGGACGAAATGGAGAGCCAGTCTCACCTCGCTTGCGCCCACTTCTCGAAGCCGTTTATCACCAGAGCCTCGCCCATCCCCTCGATTCCTTGAAGTTAAAGAAGGACCTAGAGGATTTGCTTCTGTTCTTGAGTGGACAGGGCCGCTCAAATGCTAATTGCTGGGCCGCTGACCTATTCTTCGCTAACAGTGAAGGATGGGAACGAGACTGGGCAGAACAAAATCTACCAGAGGGCTTTCATAATGTGCTGGCGATGATGGGTGAAGCACTACACGACACAGTCGAGGCCCCCGAAATTGCGAAGAACTTCGGTTGCCTTCCCGAGCAGCTTCTCGAACGCGTCCGGCAACTGGCAGGAACTTGTTGATAAGTCCTTTCAAATCAAGCAATCGTCCCAGACAAGTTCCTGGCACTAGCGACGCGTCGAAGACGCAGTCGATGCTTACTGACTTATGCGTGGAACAATAGCCGGAGAAAGAGAATCAGACTAGCCAGAACCGTGACAACTGCACTGCAAATGACGCCCGGCACTGCACTATTGAAGCGGCGATACAGGAGAGCGCAGGCAAGCCCAAGAAGGAGGGCCACTCCCATATCAAAGAGGGTCCACACGTATGCGAAGAGGAGAGAGCTTACGACCAGGGCAACTACTGCGTTTGTCTTGCTCGCGATCACATCAAAGATTATTCCTCTGAAGACCACCTCGGTTGTGACGGGAACGATTGCACCCAGCAGACACGTAAGCAGAACGGTTTGGAGACTGAAGGGATTGTCTAGTATTAGGCGCACGAATTGCACATGCCTGTCAAACGATAAGAGCAATGGAAAAGCAGCAACGGAGACGATAAGACCCACGAGGGCGCCCCAAAGGACTGGTTTAATCGAAGTTGGCCGCAAAAGCTGCTTCATAGCCTCGGAACTGAGTGTTTGGCGGCCAACTCTAAAGACCACGAGGACAACTATCATCTGGAGGACCAAGAATAGTCCCGCCGCTGTATCCGAGCAGTGAATCGCGAAGTTCCAAGTCGAGACCTGAGTAATCCTGTCCGAATATGCAGACGCGAAACGGTCCGCGAGAAAAGTCGAAACGGGAAGACAAAGCGATACTAACAAGACCCTTGGAAAATCTTTGGAATCCACCAAATGAATCCGTGGCTCAGGATGGTTTTCAGTTTGGGATTGGCTTTGGTTATTCAGATAGAGTATCTCCTGGAAACTACGACTAAGTCGAGCGATTCGGATACACCGCGCCGAAATCGTCGGCAATTTTCCACCGATTGTAGGCACTTAGTCTGTCGCCAGCCAATTGCCTGAGTAACGCTAATCGGAAAAGGATTTCAGATCCCCTCTGATAAAGGCCAACCATAGGACGCATTCCGCACACCGTGGAAGTAGCACAGGACGAAAGTTTATTCATTCATTGAGGAACGGGAAATATCGGGAAGGCAGTGGTGGGGCTGGGGAGATTCGAACTCCCGACACTTGGTTTAGGAAACCAATGCTCTATCCATCTGAGCTACAGCCCCTCATCAAAAGACTACTACATTTTTACTACAATGCACCCCTAGACTGGTCCATTGGTCTTTCGAAAAAGTTCTCGAACTCCATGATTTCAAACGAGAAAGACAATAATCGCGAGAACAACCTCAGACCAGGGACAGCGGTTTCCTAAACCGTTTGTCGCGAGTTCGAATCTCGCGAGCCCCACCATGCTATTTCCTCATTCTCCGCGATGACGTTCTTGCGAGAGTTGCGAGACTTGTGCCGCGTTCATTCGTCTGCAATAGAATCGAGGACCGTCGGTCGCGGCTTGAGTTTTTTCAATGCACGGGCTTGACATCCTCCATGAGAAAGAAAAAGCCTTCGGCGAGCGTGGGGTGAATGTAGACAGCGCCTTTCAAGAGCGTGTAGGGTTGATTCGCGAGCATGAGCGTGCCCAGGATTT
>Ga0307475_10002871_pt1 | contig 10409 bp, 4 predicted proteins | sample atmos_gasesECM1C_FD_203317 | JGI IMG/M metagenome (GOLD analysis project Ga0307475, IMG submission 203317) | Hardwood forest soil microbial communities from Morgan-Monroe State Forest, Indiana, United States - atmos_gasesECM1C_515 | ecosystem: Environmental > Terrestrial > Soil > Temperate...
GCGCACGCGCGTATCGTGCTGGCCGCCATGCCCGGCGACCCGGGCCGCGACGATGCGGTATCCCAGATGAAGGCGGCAGGCGCGCGCTCCGTGGAGCTGATCGACTTCGAAGCCACCGACACCGAGAGCCACCCGAAGATGATCGACCAGGCCTTCTCGGGTGGCGATGTGGACGTGGCCATCGTCGCGTTCGGTTTGCTCGGGGATGCCGAAGAGCTGTGGCAGAACCAGCGCAAAGCGGTGCAGATCGCCGAAATCAATTACACCGCAGCGGTTTCCGTGGGCGTGTTGCTGGGTGAGAAGATGCGCGCCCAGGGCTTCGGCCAGATCATCGCGATGAGCACTGTGGCCGGTGAGAGGGTGCGACGATCCAACTTCGTCTACGGCTCCACCAAGGCCGGCCTGGACGGTTTTTACCTGGGCTTGTCAGAGGCGTTGCGCGAGTACGGGGTTCGCGTCCTGGTGATCCGGCCCGGCCAGGTGCGCACCCGGATGAGCGCACACATCAAGGAAGCCCCGTTGACCGTCGACAAGGAGTACGTCGCCAACCTTGCGGTGACCGCGTCCGCAAAAGGTAAGGAATTAGTTTGGGCACCAGCAGCATTCCGTTATGTGATGATGGTGTTGCGACACATCCCGCGGAGCATTTTCCGCAAGCTGCCGATCTGACCATGCGTCATGCGCTGGCCAGCCTCGGCCAGATGGTCTTGGCGGTGGTGGTGGCCGGCATCGTCGCCGTGGTATCGCTGATCGCCATCGCCGGGGTCCAGTGGCCGGCTTTCCCGTCGTCCAACCAGCTGCACGCGCTGACCACCGTTGGACAGGTCGGCTGCGTGGCCGGGCTCATCGCCGTCGGCTGGGTGTGGCGACGTGGTGGTCGGTACTACCGGTTGCTGGCCCGGCTGGGCGGGCTGGTGTTCGTGGCCGCGTTCTCCGTCGTGACGCTGGGTATGCCGCTGGGAGCCACCAAGCTGTACCTGTTCGGCATCTCCGTCGACCAGCAGTTCCGCACCGAATACCTGACCCGGCTCGCCGACAGCCCCGCCCTGCACGACATGACCTACATCGGGCTGCCGCCGTTCTACCCGCCGGGCTGGTTCTGGATCGGCGGCCGATGGGCGGCGCTGACCGGAACACCGGCCTGGGAGATCTACAAGCCGTGGGCCATCGCCTCGATCACCATCGCGGTCGCGGTCGCGCTGGTGCTGTGGTGGCGGATGATCCGCTTCGAGTACGCGCTGATCGTCACCACCGCAACCGCGGCGGTGACGCTCGCGTACAGCTCGCCCGAGCCGTATTCCGCGATGATCACGGTGCTGTTGCCGCCGATGCTGGTGCTGACATGGTCGGGATTGCGCGCCGGTGCCCGCGAGCGTGACGCCGGCCGCACATTGGACGCCGAGCGTGAAGCTAGCTTCACGCTCGAGCCAAGGAGCGGCTGGGCGGCGGTGGTCGGCGCCGGCATATTCCTCGGCTGGACGGCCACCTGGTACACGCTGCTGTTTGCCTACAGCGCATTCACGGTTGCGCTGATGGCCCTGCTGCTGGCCGGATTGCGATGGCGGCGCGAGGGATTCAAAGCCGCGCTCGACCCACTGCGCCGGTTGGCCCTCATCGGCGTCATCGCCGCGGCCATCGGGGCCACGACCTGGCTGCCGTTCGCGTTGCGCGCAGCCCACAGCCCGGTCAGCAACTCCGGCAGCGCCCAGCACTACCTGCCGGCCGACGGCGCCGTGTTGACCTTCCCGATGCTGCAGTTCTCGCTGCTGGGCACGATCTGCATGCTGGGCACGCTGTGGCTGGTGGTGCGCGCCCGCTCGTCGGTGCGAGCGGGTGCCCTGACCATCGGTGTGCTGGCCGTGTACCTGTGGTCGCTGTTGTCGATGCTGACCACGCTGGCGCGCATGACGCTGTTGTCGTTCCGGCTGCAGCCCACGTTGACCGTGCTGCTGGTCGCCGCCGGGGTGTTCGGCTTCCTCGAGACCGCGCGGGCGCTGGCGGCGCAGGGCCGTGACCGCGGCTGGGGCCGCGCCGTCGTTCCCGTGGCCGGCGCGATCGGGCTCGCCGCGGCGATCGCGTTCAGCCAGGACATTCCCGACGTATTGCGGCCGGATCTGACGATCGCCTACACCGACACCGACGGCCACGGCCAGCGCGGCGACCGGCGGCCGCCGAGCTCGGAGAAGTTCTACCCCGTCATCGACGCCGCGATCCTGCACGTCACCGGCAGACCGCGCAATCAGACCGTGGTGATGACCGCCGACTACAGCTTCCTGTCCTACTTCCCCTACTGGGGCTTTCAGGGCTTGACGTCGCACTACGCCAACCCGCTGGCACAGTTCGACCTGCGGGCCGCACAGATCCAGAAGTGGTCCAAACTCAAGACCCCCGACGACTTCATCCACGCGCTGGACACCTCGCCCTGGCCGCCACCGACGGTATTCCTGATGCGCCGCGGCGCGAACGGCAACTACACGCTGCGGTTGGCCGAGGACGTCTACCCCAACCAGCCCAACGTTCGCCGCTACACCGTCGATCTGCGGGCCGCCCTGTTCGACGACCCGCGTTTCGTAGTCCAAAGTGTCGGCCCGTTTGTGCTGGCCATCCGCAGGCCGGGGCCCGACCGGTGACGGGCGGCTGATGGCTACCGAAACCTCACCTGACTTGGCAGAAGAACTACCATCTACCTCCGTGAGCGACACGGGAGCGAACCACCGCATCGCTCGCATCGTCGCCGTGGTCGCCGGTCTGCTCGGGGCCCTCCTGGCGATCGCCACCCCTGTGCTGCCGGTCAACCAGACCACCGCCCAACTGAACTGGCCGCAGAACGGCACGTTCGAAAGCGTGGAAGCACCGTTGATCGGCTACGTGGCCACCGAGCTGAACGTCAGCGTGCCGTGTGCGGCTGCCGCCGGGCTGGCCGGACCGCGGAACGCCGGCAAGACGGTGCTGTTGTCGACGGTGCCCAAACAGGCCCCGAAGGCCGTCGACCGCGGGCTGCTCATCCAGCGCGCCAACGACGACTTGGTGCTTGTGGTGCGCAACGTCCCGGTCGTCACCGCGCCGTTGACTCAGGTGCTCAGTCCGTCGTGCCAGCGCCTGACCTTCACCGCGCACGCCGACAGGGTCGCCGCGGAATTCGTCGGACTCACGCAGGGGCCCAAAGCCGAACATCCCGGGTCGCCGTTGCGCGGCGAGAAAAGCGGGTATGACTTCCGGCCGCAGATCGTCGGCGTGTTCACCGACCTGGCCGGGCCGGCGCCGCCGGGCCTGACCTTCTCGGCGACCGTCGACACCCGCTACAGCAGCACCCCCACGCCACTGAAAATGGCCGCGATGATCCTCGGGGTGGTGCTGACTGCCGCCGCGCTGGTCGCGTTGCACGTCCTCGACACCGCCGACGGCACCCGGCACCGGCGCTTCCTTCCATCGCGCTGGTGGTCGATCAGCGGTCTGGACGCGATCGTGACGGCGGTGCTGGTGTGGTGGCATTTCGTCGGCGCCAACACCTCAGACGACGGCTACATCCTCACCATGGCCCGGGTGTCCGAGCACGCCGGGTACATGGCCAATTACTACCGGTGGTTGGGAACCCCGGAGGCGCCATTCGGCTGGTACTACGACCTGCTCGCGCTGTGGGCGCACGTCACCACCACCAGCGTCTGGATGCGGCTGCCGACCTTGGCCATGGCGCTGACGTGCTGGTGGGTGATCAGCCGCGAGGTCATCCCACGTCTGGGGCATGCCGTCAAGAGGAGCCGGGCCGCGGCGTGGACGGCGGCGGGCATGTTCCTGGCGACGTGGCTGCCACTCGACAACGGGCTGCGGCCCGAGCCGATCATCGCCCTGGGAATCCTGCTCACCTGGTGTTCGGTGGAACGCGCGGTGGCCACCAATCGGCTGCTGCCGGTTGCGATCGCCTGCATCATCGGCGCATTGACCCTGTTCTCCGGACCGACCGGTATCGCATCCATCGGCGCCCTGCTGGTTGCGATCGGGCCGTTGCGAACCATCGTGCACCGCCGCTCCAAGCGGTTTGGGACGCTACCACTGCTGGCGCCGATTGCGGCCGCGGTCACCGTCACCGCGATCCTGATCTTCCGCGATCAGACCCTGGCCGGCGAGATGCAGGCCACCGCGCTTAAGCGTGCTCTCGGGCCCAGCCTGAGCTGGTTCGACGAGCACCTCCGCTACGAGCGGCTGTTCATGGCCAGCCCAGACGGGTCGGTCGCCCGGCGCTTCGCTGTGCTGGCGCTGGTGCTTGCGCTGGGCATCACCGTGGCAATGTCGTTGCGCAAGGGGCGAATTCCGGGCACGGCCGCCGGACCAAGCCGCCGCATCGTCGGCATCACCATCATCTCGTTCGTGGCGATCATGTTCACCCCCACCAAGTGGACACACCACTTCGGGGTGTTCGCCGGACTGGCCGGGTCATTGGGGGCGCTGGCCGCGGTCGCGGTGACGTCCACGGCAATGCGCTCACGCCGCAACCGCACCGTGTTCGCCTCCGTGGTGCTGTTCTTGGTGGCGTTGTCATTCGCCAGCGTCAACGGCTGGTGGTATGTGTCCAATTTCGGTGTGCCATGGTCGAATTCGTTCCCGAAATGGCACTATGCCTTCGCCACCGCGCTACTCGGTTTGACCGTGCTGGTGTTGCTGCTGGCGGCCTGGTTCCACTTCGTCGCCCCGGACAACGGGCCTCCGAGAACCCGCGATGGCGCCCAAGTGGCCGGAATCATTCAGTCCCCGTTGGCAATTGCGGCATGGGCGCTGGTGATTTTCGAAGTGCTATCGCTGACCCTGGCGATGACCGATCAGTATCCGGCGTGGTCGGTGGGCCGGTCCAACCTCGAGGCGTTGACCGGCAAGTCGTGTGGACTGGCCGAGGACGTGCTGGTAGAGCAGGACCCCAACACCGGCATGCTGCCGCCGGTGACGGGCCCGGTGGCTGATGCCCTGGGAGCGGGCTTGTCCGAAGCGTTCACGCCCAACGGTATTCCCGCCGACGTCCGCGCCGACCCTGTGATGGAACGTCCGGGCGACCGCAGTTTCGTCAACGACGAAGAGAAGGTCACCAGCAACCAGGCCGGCACCGAGGGCGGCACCACGCCCGCACCGGGAATCAACGGCTCGCTCGCCCAGTTGCCCTACAACCTTGATCCAGCCCGCACACCGGTGCTGGGCAGCTGGCGGTCCGGTATCCAGGTGCCCGCCAGGTTGCGGTCCGGTTGGTACCGACTGCCCGCACGGGAGACGGCGGGGCCGCTGCTGGTGGTGTCGGCGGCGGGCCGGTTCGACCCCCGCGAGGTGCAGCTGCAATGGGCCACCGACGACGGCGCGGCCAGCGGACACCCAGGCGGGTCATTCCAGTTCTTCGATGTCGGGGCATCGCCCGCCTGGCGTAATTTACGGCTGCCCATGTCGGCGATCCCGAGCAGCGCCACCCAGGTCCGCCTGGTCGCCGATGACGAGGATCTGGCGCCGCAGCACTGGATCGCGGTCACGCCGCCGCGAATTCCACAGCTGCGCACACTGCAGGAAGTGGTGGGCTCGGCCGACCCGGTGTTCCTGGACTGGCTGGTTGGTCTGGCATTCCCGTGCCAGCGACCGTTCGGCCATCAAAACGGTGTTGTCGAAACCCCGAAATGGCGCATTCTGCCGGACCGGTTCGGCGCCGAGGCCAACTCACCGGTCATGGACAACAACGGCGGTGGCCCGCTGGGCGTCACCGAGTTGCTGATGAAGGCGACCACGGTGGCCAGTTATCTGAAAGATGACTGGTCGAGAGACTGGGGTGGTTTGCAACGGTTGACGCCCTACTACCCAAACGCCCAGCCCGCCCGTCTCCAGTTGGGGACGGCGACGCGCAGTGGCGTGTGGAGCCCGGCCCCGCTGCGCAGGGGCTAGCCGGCACACGGACTACAGCCCGGGCAAGCACAGGCCGGGGATGCAACCAAGATTCGGCGGTGGGTTGGTTCCCTCATAAACAAAGTGACCGCGATTGGCCTGGAACCCGTAGTCGACCCAGTACCAGGTGTGGCAGACGTTCATGTCCCAGACGACGTCGGTCTCGGGCAAGTGTTGCCCCGGGCACCATTGATAGGGGCCCCGCGCGTTGGCCTGGGCGGTGCCTGCGGCCAGCCCCACTCCGGCCACCGCGAGGCTACTCGACAGCACCGCCCCGGCGATGATCCGCTTCAAGTATTGAGGATTGGTCATGGTAGGTTCCTTGTCCTTCCTTCCGTTGCTGTCGCGAGTGAATACCGTCCACGCTGCTACCGATCCCAATGATGTGAGAGCTCGCGGTTACCGGCAGAGAACGCAGCGGAAGAAAGAGCAGGGGTGCGGCGCAGCGTCCATGGCGTGGGCGGTTCCTGTGGCCAAGCCAACGCCGGCGACGGTGGCGGCCGGTTCGTCGGAGTTTTCTCGCTTCGCCTTACCGACAGCCAGAAGTCGGGCGCGAACCACTTGCGCAGGTTTTTGCGAGATTCTTGCGGAATTCTTGCGCTCGCTACGCGGGACCGATAGAAGGAATGGAGCACGTCGAAGGGGTCGCGCCGATGACCGCGAAAGAGGAACCCGCTCAATCCATGATGAGCATGGCCCGCGCCGAACGGGCCGACCTCGCGGAATTCCTGGCCACCCTGACACCGCAGGACTGGGAGGCACCCAGCCTTTGTTCCAAGTGGAGCGTCAAAGACGTTGTCGCACATGTGATCAGCTACGAAGAACTCGGCACCCTGGGGCTGCTGAAGCGCTTCGCGACGGGCTGGATCGTGCGGGCCAACCAGGTGGGCGTCGACGAGTTCGCCGACCTGAGCCCGCAGCAGCTACTGGAATTTCTGCGCAACCACCTCCAACCGCGTGGACTGACAGCAGGTTTCGGCGGCATGATCGCGCTCGTCGACGGCACGATCCATCACCAAGACATCCGCCGCTCACTCGGTCGGCCGCGCAGCGTACCGAACGATCGGCTCGAGCGGGTTCTGGGCCTGGTGCCCGGTAACCCCAGACTCGGCGCCGGACGCCGGATCAGGGGACTGCGACTCCGCGCCACCGACATCGACTGGGCACATGGCCGCGGGCCCGAGGTGACCGGACCAGGCGAAGCCTTGCTGATGGCGATGGCCGGCCGCCGCGCAGCCCTTGCAGATCTCGACGGCCCAGGCCGCGCGACTCTGGCTGCCCGGCTGCCCGAATAACCTTCAGCCGGAACGGATTTCGACGGCGAACTGCTGGCTGCCGATGCGGATGCGGTCGCCGTCGTCGAGCGTAGCGCTGCCCCGGATGCGCTGGCCTTGCACCTCGGGACCCAGCAGTCAGGGGCCGCCGGGCTGAACCCGGTGGCCGCGAGAGCCGGTGCTGGCTTAGAGCGCGGGCAATACGCCCTTGGCGACGATTTCGTTCAGCAGGTGTGTCACCCGCCCGGCACGGTTGTTGGCGTCCGCACCGGACTTTGGCTCGTCGGATTGATCGCGACCGCCGACGGCGTCCACGTCAAAGCGGTTCTTGGTCGGTGCGGTCAGGGCGTCCTCCCCCTCGGGGGCGCGGCACCCCCTGCGTGAGGGCCAGCGTTCCCTCAAGTCATCCGCTTTAAACCAAAAACTGTGACGAATTCTTGAAGCTGTGCGAATCGCGCCCTGCGATCAGAACCTGTATTGCCGGCGGCCATCCCCGCGTCCATCGCCGGGCTCCATAGCGCCGTCCCCTACGATCGAGGCTCGTGCCCCACGACGGTAGCGAGCGATCGCAGCGGACCCCACGGTTGGTCGCCGTCGTCGCGGGCCTGGCGGGTCTGCTGTTGTGCGTAACCGTACCGCTACTTCCGGTAAAGCAGACCACGGCGACCGTGCTGTGGCCTCAGGGCAGCGCGGATGGACACGTCACCCAGATCACCGCCCCGCTGGTGTCCGGGGCACCGCTTGCGCTCGACATCTCGATCCCGTGCTCGGCGATCGCCACGTTGCCTGCCGACGGCGGTTTGGTGCTCTCGACCCTGCCGGCCGGCGGGGTGGATACCGGCAAAAACGGACTCTTCGTGCGTGCCGACAAAAACACGATCGTCGTCGCGTTCCGGGACACCGTGGCCGCGGTGGCACAGCGCCCGGCCGTCGCCGCCGGCGCCTGCGCCGTGCTGCACATCTGGGCCGATGCCGGCGGGTCCGGCGCGGATTTCGTCGGCATTCCCGGCGCCTCCGGGATGTTGCCGTCCGAAAAGAAACCGCAGGTTGGCGGGATCTTCACCGATCTGAAAGTGCCCGCACAGCCGGGGCTGTCGGCCCGCGTCGACGTCGACACGCGGTTCATTACGGCCCCCACCGCGACGAAGAAAATCGTGATGACCGCGGGTGCGCTCGCGGTGCTGGTCGCCATCATGGCGTTGGCCGTGCTGGACCGTCACAGCCGTGGCGGCACGTTGGTCAACTGGCGGTCCCCGATCGCCTGGCTGTCCCGGTACCGACCACGTGAGCACTGGGCCACGTGGTGGCGCGTCGGGATCGCGACCTGGCTCGCCGACGCCGGGGTGATCGCGACGCTGCTGGTTTGGCATGTCATCGGCGCCACCTCGTCGGACGACGGCTACAACCTGACCATCGCCCGGGTCGCGCCGAAGGCCGGCTACGTGGCCAACTACTACCGGTACTTCGGGACGACGGAAGCGCCGTTCGACTGGTATCTCGCGGTGCTGTCCAAGTTGGCGTCGGTGAGCACCGCCGGCGTATGGATGCGGATACCGGCCACGCTGGCCGGGATCGCTTGCTGGCTGATCATCAGCCATTGGGTGCTGCGCCGGCTGGGACCTGGAAGGGGCGGCCTGGCGGCCAACCGGGTGGCCGTGTTCACCGCGGGCGCCGTGTTCTTGGCCGCGTGGCTGCCGTTCAACAACGGCCTGCGGCCCGAACCGTTGATCGCCCTCGGCGTGCTGGTCACCTGGATGCTGGTGGAACGCGCGATCGCGTTGCAGCGACTGGCTCCCGCCGCGGTCGCCATCGTGGTCGCGATGCTCACCGCGACCCTGGCCCCGCAGGGGTTGATCGCCGTCGCGGCACTGCTGACCGGGGCACGGGCCATCGCCCAGACGATCCGGCGACGCCACGAGACCGACGGCTTGCTGGCTCCCCTGCTGGTGCTGGCGGCGTCGTTGTCGCTGATCCTGGTGGTGGTGTTTCGCAACGAAACGCTGGCCGCGGTGGCCGAGTCGGCACGCATCAAATACAAGGTCGGGCCGACGATCGCGTGGTACCAGGATTGGCTGCGCTACTACTTCCTCACGGTGGAGAGCAACGCCGAGGGATCGATGACGCGGCGCTTCGCGGTGCTGGTGCTGCTGCTGTGCCTGTTCGGAATGCTGGTGGTGCTGCTGCGGCGCGGCCGGGTGCCGGGGTTGGCCAGCGGCCCGGCCTGGCGGCTGATCGGCACCGCCGCGGTTGGCCTGCTGCTGTTGACCTTCACACCGACGAAGTGGGCCGTGCAGTTCGGTGCATTCGCCGGACTGACCGGCGCCCTCGGTGCGGTCACTGCGTTCACCGTCGCCCGGATCGGGCTGCACAGCCGCCGCAACCTGACGCTGTACATCACCGCACTGCTGTTCGTGCTGGCCTGGGCAACCTCGGGCATCAACGGCTGGTTTGAGGTCAACAACTACGGCGTCCCGTGGTACGACATCCCGCCCGTCATCGCCAGCCACCCGGTGACGTCGATGTTCCTCACCCTGTCGATCCTCACCGGGCTGCTGGCCGCCTGGTACCACTTCCGCATGGATTACGCCGGGCACACCGAAGTCAAGGACAACCGGCGCAACCGCGTCCTGGCCTCCACGCCGCTGCTGGTGGTCGCGACGATCATGGTCCTGGGCGAGGTCGGCTCGCTGGCCAAAGCCGCCGTCTTCCGCTACCCGCTCTACACCACCGCCAAGGCCAACCTGGCCGCAATTGCATCGGGGCTATCGTCCACCAGTTGCGCGATGGGCGATGACGTGCTGGCCGAACCAGACCCCAATGTCGGTCTGCTGCAGCCGCTTGGCGGGCAGCAATTCGGCCCCGCGGGCCCGCTCGGGGGAATCAACCCCGTCGGCTTCAAACCCGAAGGGGTGGGCGATGACCTGAGGTCCTACCCGGTGGTGACCAAACCGGGGGTGGTGAATTCCGACGCGTCACCCAACAAGCCCAACGCCACCATGAGTGACTCCGCGGGCACGGCCGGCGGGAAAGGCCCGGTCGGGGTGAACGGGTCGCATGTGGCATTACCGTTCGGCCTCGACCCGACCCGCACACCGGTGATGGGCAGCTACGGCGAAAATTCGCTGGCCGCCACCGCGACCTCGGCCTGGTACCAGTTGCCGCCGCGCAGTCCGGACCGGCCGCTGGTGGTGGTCTCCGCCGCCGGTGCCATCTGGTCGTACAAAGAGG
>Ga0307475_10002873_pt1 | contig 10409 bp, 9 predicted proteins | sample atmos_gasesECM1C_FD_203317 | JGI IMG/M metagenome (GOLD analysis project Ga0307475, IMG submission 203317) | Hardwood forest soil microbial communities from Morgan-Monroe State Forest, Indiana, United States - atmos_gasesECM1C_515 | ecosystem: Environmental > Terrestrial > Soil > Temperate...
ATAAGGCATCGGACTGATCGGGGCCCAATATTCCCGCAACTCATCCACCGTCACGTGATACCGCAAACTTTCCCACACGTGATTGGTGGTCATGCCCTGGCTCACCACATCCGCGTAATAGGTCGAAATGTGAAAGAAGCCGCCCGCGCGAATCGCTTCATCGTGCATCAGCGCGATATATCCGATCGACGACCCGATACTCGTCCCCAGCAGTCCCAGCCGCTTATAACCTTGCTGCTCCAGCCACCGCAAACATCGCCGCGTATCTTGCACGGCTTGCCGGTTCGCTTGCAGCGTCAGCCCAATATTCGGCCCGCAGATCTGGTCGGCCCGTTCGTGCCCCTTGGCCATGCGCCGGTCGTGATACGGCATGCTCATCTTTACCGCCGTAATTCCCAGCCGCTGAATCCACTCGCAAAGCCCCCGCTGCCCATGCCACTTGGCATTCCAGTTCGGAAGCACCAACACTGCCGCACCATTTTTCTTCCCCGGAAAAATCTGCGCGTGAACAACATTGTTTTCCGGCCACCCCGACTCAATGGAACTGGGAAACGTAAGCACATTCTCCCCGTCCACCCGATAATCGGGCGGCGGCGTAGTCGCAAACCACTCATGACTTGTCTCAATCGCATGTCGCGAATATTGGCGCAGGAATTCCTGCGGATTCGACTCCGCCGCATTGCCGTCAATATGCTGGAGCCCCCATTCGAATGGCTGCACCCGCCGATTATCATCCGTAGTCCACCGGCGATGCTCATACCGTCGAATTCTGCGTTCAAACCAGCGCATAAAATAGGTTCTATAACGGGGCAAAGCCCTGGGTACTGCTGCATCGCCATAGCTTCTCAAAAACCTGCTAGGACATCGCGACTTCCACTACCCTGACCCGGGTCGGATTGAGACAAGCGCTTGCGCGCAGGTTGGCAAAATAGGCAGGATTTCGCCCAATCATGTCTTGTTGATATGCGATTTGCAGTCCGTAACTGAGAAGTAAGAAGTACATCCCACCAACTTTCAGCGAGCGTAAGTAGCTTACCGTTCTTCTTACCCGCAAAACCAGCTTCCCGAACCGTTTGGCATTCGTGACCCAGCGAGGCAAGATTCCTTTTCAACGCAACCGGAACACACTCGTCGAGCAAAATCCTCATTTTGCCAGGCGCGCAAATAGAGTTGATTTGGCCTCTTCCAAAGCCGCGATCGCAATCTCCCGGCTGACCCCTGGATATTGTTCTAAAAATTCGTCCAATGTTTCTCCGCCTTCGAGGTAATCGAGAAGAATTTGGAGAGGCCCACGAGTACCCCGGAAAACCGGGTCCCCGCTATGGATTTCCGGGTCTTGAACAATCACGCTCGCGAATGTCAACAGCCTTGCCGCCCTCCCGCCGATATTTATTATCGCATTCTTGGGAAGCGCTGGCGCCGAGCGTCTAAATAAATAGCCCCACGCCGACGTGAAAGAATTGAGACAAGCGCTTCGCTTGCGTCCGGCTGATTGCTCTCTTTCCGTGAAACACCTCGGAAGCAATCCCCTTCGATCCGAACACTTTCCACAAATCCTTTTGTGTCAAATCCTCAAATGGCTAAACGTCCGCCGCGGGCTGGCTTTCGGTATCGGATATCGCCGCGTCTCATGCTCATCGATCAGCACAGTCAACAGTCTAGCCAATTCCTTTTCTTCGGGAGAGCAGTCGGTGAGTTCATCGAAACGCATCAATTCATTCGTTAAGCGCTCACATTCCTCTTCCGTATGAATCACATGAGGCAATGCGCGGCCCAGCAGCTTCCGGTATGGCTTTTTGTCCAGTTTCAATATAGTGGTGGTCATAATTCCAGACTCATTGTCTTTGACATTCCGAAACGCGTCTCTAGTCTAGACTGTCCAGTAGGGACGTCAGACTATCGCCAGAAACGGAATGGCGTCTCAAGGAACTTGCTGCTACAACCGCAGGTTCGCAGCACCCTCGATACCGCTATGATGACGTCAAGAGCAGCCGCGTCCAGCCCATTGATGGCGAGGAAGTTTTCCGTCGGCTGCGGCAAAAGAGTGAAAACCGCCGCGATTCATAGACCAAACATGTTAGCCATCCGACACGCCAAACACGCAGTTTCTTGAGGCCCATCCTCGACTGTGGCACAGTCAATCCGTGGTCCTCTTCTTCTTTTTTATTTTGGGAATCATAATTGGCAGCTTTCTTAACGTGTGCATTTCGCGCATTCCAGAAGGCCAATCCATCGTCTCTCCCGGCTCGCGCTGCCCACGCTGCCACACCCCCATCAAGCCTTACGACAACGTACCTATCCTCGGTTGGCTGTGGCTGCGTGGCAGATGCCGCGCCTGCGCACTGCCCATCTCGCCCATGTATCCGCTGATAGAGCTCGCCACTGGATTGCTCTTTGTAGGTTGCTATCTCAGCTTTGGTCTGACCGTAGAAACCTTCAAATGGATCGTCTTCTCCTGCATCATCGTCGTCCTCACCATCACCGATCTGCGCGTGCGCATCCTGCCCGATGCCGTAAACCTCCCAGGCTTTATCGCCGGCTTGGTCTTTGCCTACTTCGTGCCCCCTGGCGACGGCACCGCCATCCTGCTAAACGTCCGTCTCTTTCACGGCCTGATTCCAGAGAGTGCGCTGGGGATTCTGGACGCGCTTCTCGGCGCGGCTTTCGGTAGCCTTCTGCTCTGGGGCGCCGCCGCTCTCTATAAAGTCATTCGTGGTCGCGAAGGCATGGGCTTCGGCGATGTAAAAATGATGGCCATGGTAGGCACCTTCCTCGGGTTGCGCGGCTCCTTCATCACCATCCTGCTCGGCACCCTGCTTGGCAGTATTTTGGGCCTCGGGTTGATCCTCGCGCTTTACGCCGTCGGCTGGAAACGCCGGCTCGCTGAACGCGCCAGCCGCCGCGGGCTCGGCAAAGTACGTTCCCTACGCTGGGCCATCGCAACTCAATACCAACTTCCCCTGGGGACTTTCCTCGGAATTGGAGCGCTGGTCGTAGTTTTTCTCTTCTCCTCTCCGGTAATAAATCTAACCACGCGCGCGCCGTAATCAGCTGGACTCGGTATGGCCGAACACTAAAGCCAGTCAGCCCACCCGTTTATCGTTACGCCCCCACAGCCGCGCCTCCAGCTTCGCGAAGCGATACAATGAAAGGTGGCATTCATCCGCCAATTGTTAGCTGGCGAGCCTCGGCGGCAATTCGGTCGCAATGAATCTCGGTGCGGAAAGCAGGTTCTATGCGGGCTAAATCACTTCTCTCAGGGTCAGCGCTAGGCTGCGCTATTCTCCTCAGTTCCCTCACACTGCTCGCCCGCCAGCAAGACAACTCGCAGCAAACTGGCGATCCCGTTGCCGACGCCGCCCGCCGCGCACGCGAAGCCAAGCAAACCGCGCCCAAACCCCGAAAAGTCTATACCGACGACGATGTGAGCAGGCCTAAGCCAGCGCCTGCAGCCACATCCACGACGGGTGATTCCTCAACGCAAGATTCCTCTAAGCCGGCTGCGGGCACTTCCTCGAAAACTCCCACCACCGCAGATCTGGACGCCAAGGCCGAAGCCGACTGGCGCAAGCGTTTCAAAGAACAACGCGAAAACATCGCTCGAGCAGAAAAAGAATTGGACATCCTGCAACGTGAAAATCAAAAAGATCAAATTCAGTATTATTCCGATCCGCAAAAAGCCATGAGCGAGCAGTACACCCGCAAAGATATCAATGAGAAGGACGCAAAAATTGCAGCCCAGCGCAAAGAAATCGAGCAACTAAAACAAACCTTGAGTGATCTGGAAGACGCCTTACGCAAAGCGGGCGGCGATTCCGGCTGGGCCCGCGAATAGCGCACGGATTTTACCGCCACTTCGTTTCAAAACAATTTAAGCTTCGTTGCGTGTGCCTCTTTGGGAGGTGTGAAAAGCCACCGTACCCATCGTCCATACTCGGTATTGCACCGCCGCATAACCAACCGACTCCATCAATGCCTGCAGTTGTGCAGGGCGAAAGAATCGCGACACGGACCGGGGTAGATACGTATACGCGTCGCGATCGCCCGAAAGCATCCCGCCAATGCGCGGCAACACCCCCCGAAAATACCATCGATATAAATTGCCCAACAATCCTTCTGGCGGTTCCGTAAACTCCAGAATCCCTAAAGTCCCGCCCGGTTTCAAAACGCGCATCATTTCTCGTAAGCCCTCTTCATAGTTCGCAAGATTGCGAAACCCAAACGCGGTGGTCAGTAAATCGAATGAGGAATCCGCAAATGGCAGCCGCAGCGCATCGGCCTCCAGAAAAGAAATTTTCGCAGCACTTTTTGACATGGCCTGAACCAGCATCGGATGCGCAAAATCAGCGCCAATCACGCGCGCCAGCCCCACGCGCGCCAGCGCAAGCGCCAGGTCCCCGGTGCCGCAACACAAATCCAACACCAATGCGTCGGGCCGCTTCAAAATGGGTGTCAGCAATCGCGCCGCCCTGGCGCGCCACAAGCGATCCAGTTGCAGCGATAGCAAATGATTCAGCAGATCGTATTTCGGCGCGATCTGCGTAAACATCTCGCGAACTTTCCGCGACGCTTCCGCTTCCGTCCGCGTTCCGAGCGGTTGCGTGCCCTTCACCGGCGCGGCAGTCTCAACCATGTAACTTTCCGGTTCGATGCATTTTTTCTGATTGACCCAAAACCTTCGGCGTCAATCGCATTGCGCGCTCGAGCGCCTCCATCGACACCGCTTCGCTCGAGTGCGCCTCGCCTATGCGCGGCGACACCACAAACCGCAATTTTCCAGCCCGCGTCTTCTTGTCGGAAAACATCGCGGCGATAAGTATTTTGGGCCACGCCCGTGGCCAATCCGGCATTTTGCCGATTCTGCGTATCAAGGACGCCGCTCGCGACACATCATCGTTGCTGGTGATTCCCAGTTCGCGCCCCAGCAGCGCCGCCGCGATCATGCCCCACGCCACCGCCTCACCATGCAGGTAGCGCCGATACTTTGTCACGCTTTCCAATGCGTGTCCGAAGGTGTGCCCGAAATTCAAAATCTCGCGCAACCCGGATTCGCGCTCGTCACGGCTCACGACATCAGCTTTAAGCTCGACGCAACGCGGTATCAAGTAATCCAAGGCATCGCGATCCTTGCGCAACAACTTTTCCATGTTCTGCTCTAAGTAAGCAAACAACTCAGGATCGGCGATCATGCCGTACTTTATTACTTCTGCTATTCCGCTGCGGAACTGCCGCTCCGGCAAAGTCCTCAATAAATCTGTATCAATAAAAACTAGGCGCGGCGCATAAAACGCCCCGACCAGGTTCTTCCCTTCCGGCAAATTAACGCCGGTCTTCCCGCCAATGGAGCTGTCCACCTGCGCCACCAGCGTCGTAGGCACATGAACCAACGCCACTCCTCGCAGGTAACTTGCGGCTACAAATCCGGCTACATCTCCAACAACGCCACCCCCAACCGCCACGATCAGCGATTTACGATCCGCCCCCGCGCGCGTCAACTTGCGGCAGAGCAATTCCACCGTGCGTATGTTCTTTTTCGTTTCGGCATCGTCAAAAAGATGTACGTTCTTCGACGCATCGCGCGGAATAGCGGGCTTTACGGCTTTCCCCACCGCGCCCCACACCTTTGGAGACGTCAACACATGCACGCTCGAGAACTCGCCCAACTTCGCAATCTCAGGCGCCGCTTCACGCAAAATCCCCGCGCCACATAAAACGGCGTACTCCCCCGCAGCCGATCGCACTCGGATTATTTTTGCTTTCATTGTGAATGGAGACGATAGCAACTGTTTTGAATGTAGCACATGGTCCCGATCAGCTCGCCAGCCGCCGGAACAATTATTGCTTCTGAAGCTCTTTTACAGTTTCCAGAAATACGTGTCCGCTGATCGCCAGGCTCCGCGCGCTGATTTTATCGAGGGTATCGTCAGCGGTATGCCAGAACGGCACATCCTGCAGCCTATCGAAATCAATCACATCCATGGACGGGACTTTGCGCTTCAAAAACGAATCGTGATCGTCTTGCGCGCCACTGGTGGTATTCACAAATATGTCCGAGTATCCGAGCCTCGCAGCGGTGGCCCACATCAAATCCACCAGAGATTTCGTCGACGACTCTTCTCGCGCAAAATGCAAAGACCTGCTGCCCACCATGTCCGCCAACAAAAACGCCTTGATCTTCGAGATATCCCCGCTCGCAGCAAATCGCGCCGCCATCTGCCTGCTGCCGTAGCGGCTGTCCGTGTTGCTCCAGACCTTCATCGCTTCTTCGCCATCAAAAAACGCTATCCACACCGCGTGTTTCCCATGCTTACCGCACAGCAACCTGGCCAGTTCCAGCATCACCGCGGTCGACGACGCGCTGTCGTCCGCACCCACAAACGTAATGTCCTTCTGCAGCAGCGAATCATAGTGCGTACCCAGCAAAATGATCGACGAATCATCCCCAGGAATTTTCACCAGAATGTTTTTCATCGGCAGCCGGCCGACGGGAGTATCGGCGTTAAACGAATCAACTTCCGTCGTGCAGCCGTCGCTCTTCAACTGCGTCAATATATAATCCTGTGTTTGCGCGATCGCTTGCGATCCCGACGGCCGAGGCCCAAACCCGACTTGCTTGGCCACATGCTGGAACGCCAGTCTGCCATCAAATCCCCCGGTGCTCTGCGGAGCTGGAGCATCATCCGCGCCGCCCTGTCCTGCGCTCGATGCAGCCGCACTCGCCGCTGACGGATTTCCCGGGGCACCGTGCGCCTCATCGCTGTTGGCTTTGCACCCCGTGAAACTCAAAAGCCCGGCACACAAAAAAAGTCCAATTTTCCCTCTTAGCCTCCAAGCTCCACGCGCCCGCGGCACAGACTCACATTTCACGGCACTCGCGTTCGAACCCACCTAATGTGCCTCCGCAGCCGGAGTTCCCGCTGCTGCCGCCAGCCGTCTGTTCCGCTTACCCACCACCAGCGCCGACACACCAATCCCCGCAAAATACAAAACCACCATCGGGGCCATTACCACCAGCATCGTCAACGCGTCCGGAGTCGGCGTGACAATCGCGGCAATAATCGCGATCACCAGAATGGCGTACTTGGAATTAACAAACAAGAATTTCGGCGTCACAATCCCAAACAGCGTTAAAAAGAAAATCAGCACCGGCAACTCAAATATCAAGCCCGCGCCCAGCAGCACCATCAGCGTCAAATCAAAATATTCATTGATGCTGATCAGCGGCACCACCGGCCCTTGAAAGCTGATCAAAAACTTCAGCACCTTTGGCAGCATCATGAAATATCCGAAACCAATTCCCGCCAAAAATAAAATCACCGTCGAAAACAGAAAACCTGTCGTGGCGCTGCGTTCGTGCTTGTACAAAGCCGGCGCCACAAATAGCCAGAATTGATACAGCACCACCGGCGACGCCAGCACCAGGCCCAGATAAATGGAAAGAGCAATCAACAGACTCAGGAAGCCCGTCGGATTCGTGTACACCAACTGCTGCGTCAAGTGCTGGTCGGCCAGTGCCTTCAACATCGGCTTGGTGATCCACGAAACGAAATGCGGAGCCACAAACCATCCCACGCCCGCGCCAATTCCCACCGCAATCAGCGATGTGATGATCCGCTTACGCAGCTCGACAAGATGCTCAAAAAATGTCATCTGCCCGCCAGGATCTTCCGGCGGCTTTGGCGGCATAATCGTGGCTTCAGGCGGGTTGCTGGTCATGAGGAACATCAATACTGACTGCGCCGCCCTTTGTTTCAGCGGTTGTTGCGGCGTCTATTTCGGCAGTTGTCGCGGCGGCTGTTTTTGAACCGCTTCCGCCTCCATTCATGTTGACGCCTTCGCTTGCGGCTTCAGCTGCTCCGTTCGCGCCTGCCGTGGCTGTCTCCGTCGATTCCACCGGGGATCGCGCCACCGATTCCGCCACCGGCGTAACCACCAACTCCGCAGTTCCCTCCGTCACGCGCGCCTCAATGGGCTCCCCAAAAGCATCCGCGGAATCCCCCGCCGCCGAACCAGAACCGGACGAGCCCGTGCCGCCCACCCAAAATTCCCCCGGCTCCGTCGCCGGTGTCTCCGTGCCCGCAGGCGTAGCAAACGTCACGGCCTGCACTGGCACCTCGTTCGCGGCCTTGGCCGCCACGCCCGCGGCTTTCTTGCGCTCCACCTCGCGCACCTGCCGCTCCATATCCTTCATCTCCTGCTCAAATGCCCCGCGAAAATCCGCCGACGCCTTGCGAAATTCGGCCATCAATTTCCCCAGGCTCCGCGCAAGCTCCGGCAGCTTCTGCGGCCCAAACACCACCAGCACAATCACAAACACTACCAGCATGTGCGGAATACTTAGCATGGGCTCCTGGTAACCGTTATCGCGGCCATCTGCATCATAGAGAACGGTGTCAAACGCTGTCAAACGCTCGCGCGGCGCGTCAAAGCAATAGAGTACCCTGTGTTATAATTGGTTGGATGCCCGCACTTCCCGAGGTCCGCATGAAATCACAGTTTCGTGGCCTGGTGCTTGTAATCACCGTCCTGCTCCTATGTGCAGTCCTCGGAGCCATTTACGGACCTAACGTCCGCGCCACCAGTTCCTCGGCCGACGATTACCAGTCCGCCGTCCGCGATTTCACCCGGGTCCTCGACGTGGTCCAGAACAATTACGCCGAGCCCGTCGACGTAGACAAGGCCGTCTACCAGGGCGCCATTCCCGGCATGCTCCGTATGCTGGATCCCCACTCCAATTTCTTTGACGCCAAACAGTTCGCATTGCTCCGCGAAGATCAGCGCGGCAAATATTACGGCGTCGGCATGGTCGTAGCCCCGCGCGAAAATCACACCGTGGTCATGGCCCCTTACGTTGGCGCGCCAGCCTATAACGCCGGCCTCCGCCCCGGTGACGTCATTGTCAAAGTGGACGATAAAGCCACCGACGGCCTCACCACCGGCGAAGTTGCCGACCTCCTCAAGGGCCCCAAAGGCACCGTAGTAAAAATCACTGTCGCCCGCGAAGGCTACGCCGAGCCGCTGGTCTTCACCGTGACGCGCGACGAAATCCCGCGCCATTCCGTCGATATCGCTTTCCTGCTCAAGTCCGGCATCGGCTACATTCGCCTCTCCGGCTTTAACGAAACCACCGACCGCGAAATCGCCGAAGCCCTCAAGCAACTCAACGCCTCACAGCTCGATGGGCTCATCTTCGACATGCGCGGCAATCCCGGTGGCCTGCTCAATGAAGCCGTGGCCGTCGGAGACATGTTCCTCGACAAGAGTCAACTGATCGTCTCGCATCACGGCCGCAGCTCTCCGAATCGTCCTTATTACGCCGTGCGCGGCAATCAAGGCATAACTGTTCCGCTGGTCATTCTTGTGAACAATAATTCCGCCTCGGCCACGGAAATCGTTGCCGGCGCAGTGCAGGATCACGACCGCGGCCTGATCGTTGGTGAAACTACCTTCGGCAAAGGTCTCGTACAAACCGTCACGCCGCTCAGCGAAAACACCGGCCTCGCGTTAACTACCGCGCGTTACTACACCCCCAGCGGCCGCCTGATTCAGCGCGATTACAAATCCATTTCTCTCTACGAGTATCACTACGAGCGCAAAGTCCCCGAGCATCCCACGGAGATCAAGCTCACCGACAGCGGCCGTCAGGTCACCGGCGGCGGGGGCATCACTCCCGACATCGTCGTGGCCGCCCCCAAGCTGAACAAATTTGAAGAATCCCTTTTCCGCGCCGACGTTTTCATCCCGGTGGAGACTGGAGTCGGCGGCTTCACGCGCTACTATCTCGGCACCAAGCCCACCATCACCAAGCAATTTGAAGTGGACGACGCCGTCATGAAATCCTTCCGCGATTATTTGAACAAGCACAACGTGCACTACACCGAACCCGAAATGGCCGAAAATCAGGACTGGATCAAGCGCAAAATCAAACAAGAAATTTTCATGTCCGCCTTCGGCCAGCAAGAAGGTTTCAAAGTGTTACTCGAAGCCGACCCCCAAGTCCAAAAAGCCGTAGACAGCATCCCCCAGGCCCGCGCTCTCTACCAAAACGCCCGCAAAATCGTAGCCCAGCGCACCGGCACCCCCATCGACCAACCCTAGTATGAGTTAAAAGCAGCGCCTCGAATTTTTTGACCTTGGGTCGCTGGACCCGCGCGTCGGGTCGGCCTCCGGCGATTTTCAAACAGTGCTCTCTCTGGGTTCGGTTTCGGTCCATCTAACGCCTGCGTGATCGAGTACACATAATTCACTCGTTCAAATTGCGATAACCCATACAAAAATATGCTGCCTTCACTGCATATTTCGGTATAACCGATACAACTTACTTATAAATTTTCTATTTTTTACAAATCGAATCTGTTTGAAATAAAAGCAATAACTCCATTCCTGATTTCTCTCGGCAATGGTAGCCG
>Ga0307475_10002875_pt1 | contig 10407 bp, 7 predicted proteins | sample atmos_gasesECM1C_FD_203317 | JGI IMG/M metagenome (GOLD analysis project Ga0307475, IMG submission 203317) | Hardwood forest soil microbial communities from Morgan-Monroe State Forest, Indiana, United States - atmos_gasesECM1C_515 | ecosystem: Environmental > Terrestrial > Soil > Temperate...
GAAGCAAACAACCAGAACCAGGAAATACTTAAGAAGTTGCCGCACGATCCGGAAGCCCTGGTACTGCAGGGTCAGATCGAAGTTCATCAAAATCAGACAGACCAGGCCATCGCCACTCTGCAGCAAGCCTTGAAAAATGCGCCCGATAACGCATTTGGCCACTACCATCTGGGTTTGGCCTTCCAGCAAAAAGGCAACACCCAGCAATCCGAGAGTGAGTGGCGCGAAGCGGTGCGCTTTCGTCCCAGCCTTGCGGAAGCATGGGTCGCGCTGGGAACAAACGCCACGTCCCGCTCGGATTGGCGCGGCTTGCAAGAGATCAGCGATCAACTTATGAGAAATTCGCCGTCTAATGTCGACGCATACCTTTTTCACGCCACCGCCCGCATCAACCTAGGCGATGCGGCCGGAGCCGAGACCGATCTATATCACGTCTTGCAACTGGCTCCTGACCATCCGCTGCCCTACATCAAGTTAGGGCAAATGCGAGTTTTGCAGAAACGTTACAACGAAGCGGAAGCATTTTTCCGACAAGCGTTGAGTCGTGATTCCAACTCCATCGAAGCCGTGAAGGGCCTGGCCGGTATTGATTGGGCCAGGAACAAACCCGCGGTTGCCTTGAAGTTTCTTCAAGAACAGATCGATCGCCAGCCGCATTCATCGGCACTGTACCAGCTGCAAGGAGAGCTCCAGCTGCAATCGAAACAAAACCAGCTTGCGGAGGCGTCGTTTTCCCAAGCGCTCGATCTGGATCACCACAATCTTGCGGCGCTGGTGCTTCTTGCACAAGCCCAGTCCGCGCAGGGTAAGACGGAACAGGCCCTCCTGAACTACCGGAAAGCCATCGAACTCTCGCCTTATGATCCCCATTTGTGTGTAGCTTTGGCCAGTCTTTACGAGAAATCGGGTGATTGGCAACGGGCGCAGGAAAGTTACCAAAAAGCTTTGGCCATTCAGCCAGAAGATGCTTTGGCGTCCAACAACCTGGCCTACCTGCTGCTGGAGCACAACGGCGACGTTACCCTGGCCTTGAGCCTCGCGCAAACCGGCCGAAAGGGTTTGCCGAAACTTCCCAACGCTGCCGACACTTTGGGGTGGGCCTATTACCAGAACCGTGTGTACTCGGCCGCGGTTCCGCTATTCGAAAACGCTGTGAAAGCCATGCCGAATAACCAGACCTATCACTACCACCTCGGTCTGGGTTACCTGAAGCTTCAAAATCCGGCTCGGGCCAAAGCAGAATTAGAAAAGGCCATCAGCATCGATCCGCAATCCGCGGTAGCCGATCAGGCTCGACAAGCTATCAGCGAATAGCGAATGAACCGCGGGCCCGAAGAGCGGAACGCAATTTTCATCAATTTGAATATACAATTATTGCTATGGCTTTTAGAGTGTTCTCGTTCCGGACTGGCGCCGAGATCTCTCCCAAGCGGGACGCAAAATTCACTAACGTGTTGGCCTAGAGAATACTCTTGCAAGCTCGCTTGAAATACTGGCTTCCGGCCATTGGCCTCGCGGTTCTCATTTCCCTCTTTTCGACCCATTACTTTAGCAGCGAGGAAACTGCCCGCGTCATTTTGCCGCTGTTGCGGCGGCTTTTTCCTTCCGCCAGCCAACACCTGCTCCACCTGATGCATTACGGGATTCGCAAAGCAGCGCACGTCACCGAATTTGGCTTGTTTAGTATTGCGGTATTTCACGGCGTCCGCGCCGATCGTCGCGGTTGGAGACCGGACTGGGCGATCATTACGATATTGCTGGCGTTAAGCTACGCCGGTCTGGATGAGTGGCATCAATCCTTTGTGCCACTGCGAGAGGCCAGATTTCGCGATGTGCTGATCGACGCGTCCGGCGCTCTGCTGGCCCAAGTTTTTGTCTGGGCATACGCCAAACTGCATCGGAACGCCGTCCCTTTGCCAGAGTCATTCGACAAACCGTTTAGCTCTTGAAGTTCTGGCGACTTGTTTACGGGATGATAGCCACAGCTTGATTTGAATTGGTGCTCTCGTTGCCGCTGCCGTCCACTGCGGTGGTCACATAGTAGTAGGTGGTGCCACTTTGGATCGTATTATCCAGGTAAGTCAAGGCCGCCACCATTGCCGCGTTGATTTTGAGGTAGCCGCTCCCGTTGGTTGTGCTGCGGTAAATATTATACCCGGAGACCGTTGAGGTGCTGGCGGTCCAAGACAGCGCCACGGAATGCGCTTGCTGCGCCGTTGCGGTGAAATTCACACCGGGAACATCGGCCGCGTTTATCGTCACGTTGGTGCTCGCGGGAGACAATGTGTATCCGGTATTGCTGGGAGTTACCGTATATGTCCCGTTTGCCAAACCAGAGAAGGCGTAACTGCCTGACGCGTTCGCCATCGTCGTCGCTCCAGCGGCCCCGCTCAACGTCACGGTGGCTCCCGCGCCACCCGCAGCCGGACTGATCGTCCCGGAGATGGTATAGGTGGCACTTTGCGGAGTGTCTGTGAAATTTATCCCGGCGACGTTGGCGCCGCTGACCGTGGCAGATTGGCTCGTTGGACTGAAGGTGTAACCGCTATGGCTGGGCGTAATCGCGTAAGTTCCGTTTGGCAATCCCGTAAAGGTGTAAAAGCCGGAGCTATCCGCAGTTGTCGTAGCGCTAGCTGCTCCACTGGTCATGACCGTCGCACCGTTTCCACCCGCTGCCGGACTGATCGTCCCGGAGATGGTATAGGTGGCACTTTGCGGAGTGTCTGTGAAATTTATGCCGGTGACGTTGGCACCGCTGACCGTGGCAGCTTGGTTGGCTGGACTGAAGGTGTAACCGCCATGGCTGGGAGTAATCGAGTAGGTCCCGTTTGCCAAACCAGCGAAAGTGTAAAAGCCGGAGCTGTTCGCCGTTGTCGTAGCGCTAGCTGCTCCATTTAACGTGACCGTTGCGCCGTTTCCGCCCGCGGAAGGACTGATGGTCCCGGAGATGTCGTAGGTTTGCGGGGGCGGTGGTGGGGTGGATGAATTTCCGCTGACAACACCAGAACAACCCCAAGACAAAGCCATCGAGGCGAGCATCCCGGCGAGTGCGAGCGCGGATCGCCCGCTAAGACTTGGTTTCCGACGGCGTATAGGTTGGCCTAAGTGCTCATCCGGCGGTGCCAGTCTCATGCTCCAGGCAGCTCCAGAATCTGCCTGGGGCATAGAATAAGCGGGCCTGGGACTGCAAAACACTGTTTGAGAGGCCAATTTAAGTACAGGTAATGACCCTGTACAGGGGGCTCGTTTGCAAGCCATCATGACGCGATTCCCAAGAAAACACCGCAGCAAAGGGAGGCACTGATTCTGCAGGGGCGGATTCAGCTGCGCCAGAAGAAAGTGGATGGAAGCCCCCGCAATCGTTGGAGCCGGCTCTCACCTAGGCCCTGAAAATGCCATGGGCCATTACCTGCTTGGTGTCGCATCCGGAGTAGCAGAACAGCACGCAGCTAAGCTCAGAGCTCAGAGCGAGTGGCGCGAAGCGGCACAATTGCGTCCCAATCTTTCTAAAGGCACGGAGGCGCCCGGCACCAGTGCTTCGCAACACGCCGACTGGGGAGAGGGTGCTCCAGCCAAACTACGTGTACATGGGCGAATTTCTCAGTGCGTTCCAGGAGAATCTCTGATTTAATCGAGAAGAGGCAGGAAAATGATTGCAGAAGTGTCCGCAACGCAGAGAAGCGAGGAAGAAATTGTCTCTCTCGGTACACGCAACGGCATGGAGTTGGCAATTCTCAAACGAATCGAGAAATCAACGGGCAAAATTATTGCCAAGCCCGACTCGCTGGACCTCATTGACGGCGTCCGCATCGAGCCGCTCCAGATCTATCCTGATGACCGTGGTTTTTTCACTGAAATTGCGCGGCTTGGCCGAGGGCTGGCCACCGATATGGTGCCGGACAGCACAAGAAAGATTCAGATTTCCCTCACGCTCACTTACCCCAATACCATTAAGGCCATCCACTACCATGCGGAGCAAACGGATCTGTGGGCTCCCGTGACCGGTATGGTCCAGGTTTTTCTCTACGACTTGCGGCGTCATTCGAAGACGTTTGGCTTGATCAACACGATCTATGCCGGACGATTCCGCCCCTGGGAGATTCTAATTCCGCCCGGCGTCGGCCATGGATACAAAGCCTTAGGAGTTGAACCGATTCAGCTCCTTTATCTGACCGACCGCCACTATAACCCAGCGGATGAACTTCGACTGCCTTATAACGACCCTAACATTGCCTACGACTGGGAAACGCAGCACAAATAGGCCCAATGCGAGTTTTGATCATCGGTGCGCGGGGCATGCTCGGTACCGACCTGCTGAAGGAATGGGGAACTGACGAGCTCATCTCCGCCAGTTCGCGAGATGCCGACCTCCGAGTCGCAGAACAAGTGCATAGCCTACTGGCTCGCACGCGGCCCGACTGGACCGTGCTGACGGCGGCGTATACCGACGTCGATGGGAGCGAGGGCCATCCAGAAAACGCTTTCGCGGTGAATGCCAACGGTACCGAGAATGTGGCTCGGGCAGCGAAAGAGGTTGGCTCCCGCTTATTTTTCGTGAGTACGGACTATCTTTTCGACGGGACTTCCAACCGGCCTTACGAGCCCGACGATCCGATCGCACCGCTCAATGTATACGGGCAATCCAAGGCGGCAGGCGAAAAAGCGATCCGCGAACTCCATTCAGAATGGTGCATCGCACGCACCTCCTGGCTTTTTGGCGCCGCTCGTGCTTGTTTTCCGGAGAAGATTCTTCGTGCCTCCGAGACACGGCCGGAACTCACCGTGGTCGCCGATCAGGTGGGATCTCCGACCTTCACACGCGACCTGGCGCGGATGATTCGCGATCTTATCCGCTTGGACGCGCGAGGAACTTTGCACGTAACGAATGAAGGCTCCTGCTCTTGGTTTGAATTCGCGCAAGAAACTCTGCGCCGGGCAGGCCGCGATGCCATTCGCGTATCGCCGATTGCTACTGCAGAAGCTCGCCGTCCGGCAAGACGCCCGGCCTACTCGGTCCTCTCACCTGCGAGCCTGAACGCCCTGGGTCTGAGAATGAGGCCCTGGCGTGAAGCCTTGAGCGCCTACCTAGAAGAATTGCGGGTGATGGGCAGTCTCGGCTGAGTTATGCCTGAGCGACCTCTCGACTCCACATCGTTTACTCTGTCACTGATCCCGAACAGGGGGTTCGCCGTGCGAAAATATTCGCTTACCGGCGAATTTTTCGTCTAACGAATCCATATCTCCGTATCAATTCCAGATTGCTATAGCAAACCCCGCCGTTCCACTTGAACTCCTTCTTGGCGGGCTTCTAAGTGCTTGTTCTTGTTCAAATTAGACACAATCCGAAAAAGATTCTCTGGCCATTGTTTTGCTCACGATTCATGCTGAATTCACCAAACGGGGTATTTCAGATTCGTAACAGCTCAGGTGCTGTAGGTCTCTAGCAACCTGCGATGTACCGTGCATGCTTTGCGTGCGAATGCTAATTGCTCGGAAGCTTGGCCATATGCAGGTTTCCAAGGGTGGATCTATTGGGAGTTAGTTACAGGCTCTTAGAAAGGGGTGGTCAAGCTATGCGTAAATCGCTTCTAACTTCAGTTTTGGCTCTTTTGTTGCTTTCATGTGCGGCTCAGCTATTCGGACAGTCTTCCACCGGTTCCATTGTTGGAACGGTCGTGGATGTTCAGGGTCTGCCTATCAAGGATGCGACCGTGATTCTGACCAACCTTGGCACGAATTCGAGCTACACGTCGACTACTGGGACGAACGGCGGCTACCAGTTTGAGCATATTGACTACGGTTATTACAGGGTTTCCGTGGCCCTGGCGGGTTTCAAAGGCGGCGTGGTTAACAACATAAAGCTGGATGCTGCGACTCAATATTCGGTCCAGCCGATAACCCTCGAAGTAGGCGCGACCGTGGACTCGGTGGTGGTCGAGGCAGGTGCAGAGATCGTCAACACGACGAGTTCTGAAGTTACCAGCACCGTCGAAAAGGCACAGATTGACAGTTTGCCGATCCTTAACAGGAATCCGCTCGCTCTCCTCAGTTTAGAGGCCGGCGTAGCGAATAGCGGGCCAAACGGTGCGATCTCCACCACGATCAACGGCCAGCGCACATCATTTTCGAACGTGACAATTGATGGCATCAACGTGCAAGATAATTTCATACGCGAAAATGGGTTGGATTTTACGCCCAACCTCCCTTTCAACAGCGAGGCCCAGGAATTCACAGTCGTCAACCAAAACGCCGGTGTAGAAAACGGAGGCGGCTCCTCGCAAGTCAGCATTGTGACGCCAAAAGGAACCAACACTTTTCACGGGGAAGGTTTTTGGTATTACCGCTCGAATGCCTGGGCTGCTAACAATTGGTTCAACGATGCCAGCGGCATTACAAAGCCGAACCTCCTTCAGAATCAGGGTGGCGGCAATATCGGCGGCCCCCTCAAGAAGGACAAGCTCTTCTTCTATGGGTTTTATGAATTTCTTCGCTTGCGCCAACAGACGCCAAACAACACCACCATTCTTAGCCCCGCCATCCAGGCAGGACTTGCAGCTACGACTCCGACGCTGCCCTTTACCTACCAACCTGTCGATCAAACTACGGGTCAGCCATCCGGACCTCCCCAAACCGTGAATCTTTTCGCTAAATACTCGGCATTCGCGCCCGACCCTGCAACCATGGCCATATTGCAGAGTATTCCCAAGACTTCGAACAACAATAGGGCTGGAGACGGCGTGAACCTGCTCGGTTATCAGTTTAATGCCCGATCTAACAATTCGTTGGATAACTATGGTTTGCGCGGGGACTATCAGTTGAACGACCACAATATGCTCACGGCTACTTTCTTATGGAACCGGCAGATCGTCGATCGGCCAGACATCGACACTTCATTTAACAAGATTCCCATTGTCAGCAACAATGATACGACGAAATTCCTTTCCTCGGCCTGGCGATGGAACTCCGGCGCAAACATCACCAACGAAGTCCGTTTTGGATTCAACCTGGCTCCCGCCGTCTTCGCTACCACGCAAGATTTTTCCAAACCTGGGTACCTCTTGGGTGGCTTTGCAACAACCCTTCCGACCCCTGATTTCCAGCCGCAAGGCCGCAACACGCGCACTTGGGCTTGGAAAGACAATGCGAGCTGGGTCCTTGGAAATCACGTTATTGCCTTTGGGGGGCAAGTTCAGCGGGTTACCATATTTGCGTATGATAACTTTGGGGTTGTGCCGGTCTATGGCTTGGGTATTAACGGCGGTAACGCTCCCCAACAGACAGATTTTGATAGCGGCACGACCACGATTAGCAGCACTGCCTTTGCCAATGCCACGGCGCTGCTCGCCAGCGCCGCCGGCGTAGTTAGCACGGTGAGTCAGACCTTCAATGTCACGAGTCAAACTTCCGGATTCGTAAAAGGAGCTGGCGATGACCGCAACTATCGCCAGAACAACTGGTCCCTTTACCTCGGCGATAGCTGGAGATTGACTCGCAGGCTGACGTTTAATTATGGGGTTCGCTGGGAATACTACAGTCCGGTGGACGAGAAAAATGGCCTGGTTCTTCTTCCTGTCATCCCAGCGGGCCAGACCGTGCAACAGACACTGCTAACCAATGCCACGATCGATTTCGCGGGTGGTCCCAGCAAGCGCTCGCTGTATAACCCAGACAAGAAGCAATTTGCGCCGAATGTTGGACTGGCGTGGGATCCTTTTGGGAATGGGAAGACGGCCGTTCGCGCTGGATTCACCATGAACTATGTGAACGACGCTTTCTTCACTGCCGCGGGTAATGCCGCAGCCGGCAATTCTGGCCTGAGCTCCAGTCCCGAGTCCTTCAACCTCTCTGGCTTGACGGTAAGCAGCCTGAATGGACAAGGGTTTACTCCTCCAAATTTTCAAGTGCCCATCGATTTCCAGACCAATGCCGACAACTTGGGAGTCGGAAGCGTAGCGGGGTATGCCATTGATCCCCACATACGAACGCCCTACGTCGAGCAGTGGAACCTAAGCATCCAGCGGGATATCGGTTGGAACACCTCCCTCACAGTTAGCTATATTGGGAACCACGGAGTCGGTTTGTTCCGCGCTATCGACGTCAATCAGTTGGATTTCACGAAGAACGGGTTCCTGGCCGATTTCAACCGTGCGCGTTCCAATGGGTTCCTTTCACTGGCGGCGAACGGGGTTTTTGATCCCCTTTACAGCGGTCCGGGGAGTCAAGCACTAACTGTCTTTCCCCTTCTTTTCGCGAGCGGCGGTATAGATTCCCACAATCCGAATAACGCTCAATTCTTTCAGCCGCAATTTGTAAACCTGATTGAGCTAGGCCAAATTGGTGCGCTAGAAGCTGATTACCACGCACAGGAATGGGACACCGGGAATAACCCGTTACCGGGATTTAATGATCCTGTGACGCTTTTTGCCAACCCGTTCATCATGGGCGGCGACCTGCTGAAGAATAGTTCGTTCTCCACTTATCATGCCGGAGTCCTCGAAGTCCGCCGTCGGTTGAATAGTGGGTTGTACTTCCAGGCGAACTATGTATTCAGCAAGGTGTTAACGGATTACAGCACAGGAACGAACAATGACCAAACTCGTTTCCAGCCATACCTGGACAACGCGCGGCCTTTCCTGGAGAGGGGGCGGGCCGCGTTCGACATCACGCACGCGTTCAAGGCCAACTTTACCTACGACCTGCCGATCGGAACCGGCCATAAGCTCTTCTCGTCCCCGAATAAAGTGCTTGGCCTGCTCGTGAATGGCTGGCAAACCGCATCCATCTTTACTTGGCAGAGTGGAAATCCATTTTCTATTCTTTCTCAGTGGCCTTCCTTCAACCGCGGCGGTTCACGCTCCGTGCGGGACACTGCTGTGGCCACGCTGTCTCCTGGCCAGCTCAGCGGTGACATAGGCGTCTTCGTGCAGCCGGGCGGCTTCGTTTACGGAATCAATCCCAAACTCATCAGTCCAAACGGTACCGGGATTCCCAGTCAGTCCCAGTTGAGCTGCATGCCTGCGGTGGCCGGTGGATTCTGCAATCCGCAACCGGGCCAAGTCGGCAACCTGCAACTGAATGCTTTCAACGGCCCCACTTACTTTGACTGGGATCTTTCCGCGAGGAAAGACTTTGCTGTCACCGAAAGACTGAAGCTAACCTTCCGTACTGAAGCGTTCAACGTCTTGAATCACCCAGTCTTTTTCATGGGGGATCAGAACATTAACAGCCAGCAGTTTGGCCAGAGCACTAGCACAGTGTCGCAGGCGCGCATCCTTCAGATGTCGCTACAGCTCAAGTTCTAGTTACAGAATACAACGTAGCAGGAGCGAGCAGCTTTCCGGACATCCGCAATTTGGCGTGAGGATGCCCGTTTCTGCGTCTGAAGGAACGAATCTTGACGCCCCCAAATTTAGTGTCAACAGACGTGCAGCGACACGTAAAGCGTCGCGGCGATAGAGCAATCGATCGACAATTCTTAGCAATAAACTGCTTTTCGGTTACTAGTTTGATTCAGAGTGGGGATCGAAGACCACGGAGACTTCCATGGTTGTCTCCGAACTTCCCGGCGTGAACTTCCACTGGCCTACGGACTTCTGTGCGCTTTCGGCCAGAATCGGATTACCGCCCATCACCTCGGTGTCTCTTACCGAGCCATCGGACTTAATATACACCCTCAACTTCACCACCCCGCCAATGCCCTTGGATTTGAGAATCGCGGGATATTGCACGGGCGCCTTCTTTAGCACTTTGCGGGCATTGTTGTCCTGCGCACGCGCGGGAGCCCCGGAGAAGAGCAAGAGCGTGCACAAGCAGAGGGTTCCCAGGGAGTTCTTGTAAGGGTGCAGTCTGGCCATGTTTTTCCCTTGAGAGCTTGGATAGTGCGAGGCTTGGAGTTGCGGACACTCCCCACATCGCACAACCATATCTGTGGAATACGCTGCAGGTACTTGCCCAATGGGAGGGTGCGCTGGAACTTATTTTCCACAGGAGCAACGTCCTCAGGACCGCCAAGTAAGGCTAGTGGATTCAATAAGTTAGAATGGCGCAGGGCGGAGGTAGGCTTTTTGTCTCCCGGCCGTAGGCTCCCAGACCAAAGGCATTCTCAATACTTGGTTGCAAACTGAGAATCAACCTCGAGAGCGACGCCCCGCAATTGAGACGCAGAGTTTCCCTGATGCCCCCTAGGTGCTGAGATGCTGATGAGTTAGCTCCCCGGGGGCGTTGACCGCGCCTTACGGCCATCCCTCGCCCCCACCATTCGGCGCTCGTTCTAAAAAAGCCAAAGCCGCAATATAGCGCGATGAGGATTAGCCCAACTTTCGCAGTTGCGAGCGATTTTTGGTATTTTTGGCCTCATTTTCATAGTTAAGTCGTGCGTTTCCATCGCCGAGCCATGAAAAAACGGCA
>Ga0307475_10002878_pt1 | contig 10404 bp, 5 predicted proteins | sample atmos_gasesECM1C_FD_203317 | JGI IMG/M metagenome (GOLD analysis project Ga0307475, IMG submission 203317) | Hardwood forest soil microbial communities from Morgan-Monroe State Forest, Indiana, United States - atmos_gasesECM1C_515 | ecosystem: Environmental > Terrestrial > Soil > Temperate...
CGTCGACGAGCATCAGGCCGTGCGGACTGCTGCGGGACTCTTCGACGTCAGCCACATGGGCGAGCTCCGGCTGCGCGGACCGTACTCGCTTCATGTAGTCGACTACCTCGTGACCAACGACGCGAAGAGGCTGGTCGACGGACAAGCGATGTACACCTGCGCGTGCAACGAACAAGGCACCGTGTTGGACGACCTCATCGTTTACCGCCGCGCGCCCGAGGACTGGCTCATCGTCTGCAACAGCTCGAACCGTGACAAGATGAGCGCGCACTTCGCGCAAGCCGCGAAGGACCACTGCGACTTCGAAGACCAGAGCGACCGGACGGCGCTCGTCGCGCTTCAGGGCCCGAAAGCATTCCAAGTACTCGCCTCGATGGGAGGCGAGGCGGCAGGGTTGTCGAGCCTGAAGAGCTTTCACTTCCGCGATGCGACAATCGCCGGAGTGCAAGCGACCGCTGCTCGCACCGGCTACACGGGTGAGGACGGCGTCGAGATCTTCTGCGAGTGGGATGCCGCGCCGACCTTGTGGAGAGCATTGCTCGAGGCCGGAAGAGCTTTCGGGCTAAAAGCCGCGGGCCTCGGCGCGCGCGACACATTGCGCTTGGAGGCTCGTCTCTCGCTCTACGGAAATGACATCGATGAGACTACGAACCCCCTCGAAGCGGAGCTCGGGTGGGTGGTCAAGCTGGAGAAAGGCGACTTCGTAGGCAGGGCCGCGCTTTCCCGCGTGGCTCGCGAGCCCAAGGCGCGCAAGCTCGTGGGCTTCGAAATGATCGGGCGCGGCGTCGCCCGGCACGGCTATCCCCTTCTGGATGCGCAGTCCAAACCCGTCGGCATCTGTACGAGCGGCATTCCTGCCCCGACGGTTGGCAAGAGCATCGGTCTCGGCTATCTGCCAACTGCTTTGTCTGAGCCCGGAACGAAGTTCCTCGTCGACTGCCGCGGCAAGAGCGTCGAGGCGGTCGTCGTCAAGACCCCATTTTACAAGAGGCGTCCGATAGGAGCGAATCGATGAGCATCCAGGTCCCGACCGATCTCCGCTACACCAAGGATCACGAGTGGGCGCGCGTGAGCGGCAGCGAGGTCGTTGTAGGCATCACAGCGTTCGCGGTCGAGCAGCTCGGGGACGTGACGCTGGTCAACTTCGATGTGAAGGCGGGCGACGAGATCATCGCGGGCAAAACGTTTGGGACGATCGAGAGCGTCAAGACGCTGAGCGATTTGTACGCGCCGGTTGCGGGCAAGGTAATTCGCGTCAACGAGGCTCTGGCAACGAGGCCAGAGCTGGTCAACGAAGACTGCTACGGCAAAGCATGGATGATCGCGATCGCGCCCAGCAATTCCAAAGCGGTCGACGAATTGACCGACGCTGCGGCCTACGCAGAGCTCGTGAAGGCGGCTGCGCATTAGTCCCCCATGAGCTGGCCGCGAGCGCCACAGCCGGCAACGGGAGAACGCGCAGAACCGAGCGCGTCACGTTGACGTGATCATCTTCTTGAGGCCGGCGACGAGCGTGAGCGCGTCGAGAGGCGTGAGCCGATCGACATCGACGGCGCGGAGCGTCTCAAGCGCGGGATGGGGCGGAGAGCTCGGCGCGGCTCCGCCCCCAAACAAGTCCAGCTGCGGCGCCGCCGCCCTCGATGGAGTCGGGGGGAGACCGTTCGGCAGCGCGCCACCGCTCTCGAGGCCCGCAAGGATGGCGCGGGCCCGAGCCAGGACCAATTCCGGCAACCCGGCCAGCTGCGCGCAGGCAACGCCATAGCTGCGCGAGGCAGGGCCACGTTGCAACTTGTGCAAGAACACAACGTCCCCCAGGTGCTCGCGCGCACTGACGCTCCAATTCTCGCAGGTGCCCTCGCGCGTTGCGGCCAAGGCCGTAAGTTCGTGATAGTGCGTCGCGAACATCGCGCGGCACATCACCACATCGTGCAAGTGTTCGGCCACTGCCCACGCAATCGCCAGACCGTCGTATGTACTCGTCCCCCGCCCAATCTCGTCGAGGATGACCAGCGATCGCTTGGTCGCGCGCCGAAGAACGCCTGCGGTTTCTTTCATCTCGACCATGAATGTGCTTTCGCCGCGCGACACATTGTCGCTCGCACCGACCCGCGTGAGGACCCGGTCGACGACTCCAATGCGAGCGCGCCGCGCTGGAACGAACGCCCCCATTTGCGCGAGGATGACGCAGAGCGCGGTTTGCCGCATGAGCGTCGACTTGCCGGCCATGTTGGGGCCCGTGACCAGCCAGAGGCGCGGCGGCTGGTCGGCCCCGTCGCCGGCGCCGAGCGACACGTCGTTGGGCACGAATCGGCCCGCGGCTGCGATACTTTCGACGACCGGGTGACGGGCATCCTCCAGGACGAGCTGGAACGAATCGTCGACCTCAGGACGTGTCCAGTCCTCGCGGTGCGCCACATCCGCAAGGGCGCTCGCGACGTCCCATTCCGCAAGCCGTACGGAGACGGCGCGGAGCCGCCCTTGTTGCGCAGCCAGTGCGCGCACGAGCTCGGCGAAGAGTTCGGCCTCTCGGACCGAAGCACGCTCCTCGGCGTGAGCCAGTTTGTCTGCCAGGGCATCGAGCTCCGGGCACGTGAAGCGTTCGCCACTCGCCACCGTCTGCTTGCGACGCCACGAGCTCGGAGCCCGGTCAAGCTGGGATCGGGTAACTTCGATGTACCAGCCAAAGACTCGCGTAAAACGAAGCTTCAAACTGGGTATTGACGTGGACTCGCGCAGGCGCGCCTCAAGATCCACCATGAGCCTCTGTCCACCGCGCATCAAATCGCGCGCTTCGTCGAGTGTCTCGTCGAACCCGTCGCGGATAACTCCACCATCGCTGGCTCGGGCGGGAGGCTCGTCGGCCAGTGCGCGCGACAGCAGATCGAGCAGGTCGTCGCAGGGGTCTACCCACGGTTGGTCTGGGGCGACGCCGAAGGCCTCCCGCGCGGACCGCTCGGGGCAGAGGTCCATTGCTTGGGCCATCGCCGGCAGAGCGGCCAACGACTGGCGCAGCGCAACAAGATCGCGGGGGAACACGCGATCGAGGGCGAGCTTGACTGCAATCCGCTCGATATCGCCGACGTCCGCCAGTCGACTGCGCAGCTCCTCGCGCAGCCCAGGGTGAACGACGAAAAGCTCCACGCCGTCGTGGCGGCGACGAACCTCCGCAATGCGGGCAAGAGGTGCGAGCAGGCGGCGCCGCATCAGGCGTGCGCCCGGGGCCGTCCGCGTCCGATCGATCAGCGCGAGCAGCGATCCGCGCGGTTCTCCGGACACCGATCGAACGAGCTCCAAATGCGCCTGGGTCGCCTCGTCGAGAACGAGCGTGTTGCCCAATGCGTAAGAGACCAGACGCGCTACGGGAAGCGGCCTCCCGCCCTCGCAAGCGCGCGCCGTCACCACACAGCGCGCCGCCGCGAGCCGCGCCGCCACCGACGAGCACGACGCACGGGCTTCACCCACTCCGAGCTGCGCGTCGAGATGCGCATCGGCGCTGGAATCGCTCATCGGATCGGTGATCCTTCGCACCACAGCCCGCGCCCGCGTTGCGACCCATGGCGCCACGATGTCGCTCGCTCCAGGACCCACGAGGATCTCGCGGGGATCGAGGCGCGCAAGCTCCGCCACGGCGCTGGCGATGTCCTCTGCCTCACACGCTGAAAGCTCGCCCGTAGAGAGATCCAAGGCTCCGATCCCGAACGGCCCCGATGTACCCTCGAGCCTCTCGACAGCAACCAAGTAGTGGTTCTGCTTCGCCTCAAGCCCGGCGTCGTCGTAGGCGATGCCCGGAGTCACTACTCGCACCACCTCACGCGGCACGATGCCCTTCACTGTCGACGGATCTGCCATCTGTTCGCAGATGGCCACTTTGAAACCCTGCTCGAGCAGCCTCTGAACATACGCGCTCGCCGCGTGGTGCGGCACGCCCGCCATCGGCACCTCGTCCGGTGCACCCTTGTTTCGAGCGGTAAGCGTCAGCTCCAGCGCTCGCGCTGCAACAACCGCATCTTCGTAGAACAGCTCGTAAAAGTCCCCCATCCGAAAAAAGAGCAGAGCGTCCGGGTGCCCGGCCTTCGCCGCTTGATACTGACGCATCACGGGCGTCTGGGACTTGGTCATTGCTAATTCACCAGCCGGCACCGGCGTCTTCGCACAACGGGTTTCTTACTAGCCCCCGCCCGTACCGGACACGCAATGGGGGAAACGCAAGACTGGCTGGGGGGTTTGGGGGCAGCGGCCTCGCTCCCCCCATGCCCGCCGTGGCTGACGTGGTTGCCGGAACGGAGTCGGACCGAAGCGGAGGCGGAGTGAGGCTCATGCTGAACCGGATGAACTCAACGTAACGGAGCGAGGCTCATGCTGAACCGAGTTCCCTGTTAGAAATACGGACTGTGCGCGAAAACCAACGTGTTCAGATCGATCAGCATGAGGCCCTGCGAGGCGCCATCGACGACCGCGAGCTGATGGAAATTCGGAGCGAGAAGGCGCACGGATTGCGGAGTTACAGGAAGACCTGAAGCGCCCGAGAGTGAAATCGTGAGCGGCGCGAAACCGCCACGCATCGAGAATCGCCACGATTGGTCTCGCTGCGTGGCCGTGTGGGCGTAGTCAACGCCCCCTCCATCGGTCGCAGTCCCCGCGTCCACCGCGACGCCGGCGTCGGTCGCCGTGCCCGTCGGGTTGCACCCGCTCCAGATTACGAACGAAAACATCGGGTTTCGCATCGCCAGGGGGCTCGCCCGGTCGATCAGCGCATGAGGGGTGCAGCCCGCGACGTTCTGATCTGCGAGGCCGAACGGGACGTCGAAAGCCCGCGCATTGAGCAGCGCGCTGCGCGGATCGCATGAGAGGACGCAGCGGCCGGACTGCGGATCGGTCACGACGTGATGCAGCAGGCCGATCCCGTTCTGACCGACTGTGACCCACTCGCCGCCAGTCCTCACTTTGAATTGCGTCTGATGGTGAAAGCAGCACATCGCCAGTTTGAGGAAAATCCTGTTGCTCGGGTCCGGCCCGACTACGACGCGGTTGGTCGTCCGCTCCACGTCGCCGGGCTTGCCGGGCACCCATCCGAACCGGCCGGTAACCAGAGCTCCGTCGTACGCCTCGAGGATCGGAAAATCGCGACCGAGCTGAGCATCGGCGCCTGAACCCGCGGCGCCGAAATCCGCCGCGCACTCGTTATAGCGCTTCGCGGCAAGGTCTGCGTCGCGAGTGGGATTCCCGCTGTTTTGAAGACCCGTGTCTTCCCAGCACGCGTTGACCGGCAAGCTCGAGTCGGAAGCCATGGTCGGTTGGCCCCAGTACGGATCACCTGGGGGAAGGAGGTCGTCGGTGATCTCGATGTAGTCCGCCGTCCATTGCGAAAGCTGCTTCGGCGGCGGCAGGCCGAACTTCGACGTCATCTCGAGAACCGCCTGCGTTGCCCGCTCCTGTCCCACGTCCCAGTCTTCGATCCCGAGCTCGCAAAACCCGCCGCCCTTGGCTGTCTTGCCGGCTCCGGCATCGTTACGACCGCCCAAACTGAGTGTGAGCGTCTGGTAGTCGTCCGAAGAGACCATGTCCGCAACGAGGGGCGAAACGGTCGGTAGAGCGCCCTCGTAGGTCACCGTCCAGTCTTGATCGATGTGCGTCGTCGGGTCGTCGAACGAAACGTGAACGCCCGGAATGGGCCCGGACCCAAGAGCAGCCCCCGTTCCCGCATCGCTTTCCGCGTCGGCGGACGATTGCGCATCGATTGTGGGCGTCTGAGCGTCGGCCCCGGGTGCCTGCGCGTCAGAGCCGAAAGATGTCGGGGCCGTCAGAAAGCTTGGATCGAAATAGCCTGACGAAAGCGCTGTCGGGAGGATTGCCCCGGGCGCGGGTGTAAGCGACACCGGCGCGCCGGAAGCGCTGAAGAGTTGCGGCACCCCGGCCAAGTGCGGAACATGGTTTCCGGTGGTCGAGTCGTTCCGAAGCAGGGCGCCCGAACGGACTCGATGGGGGGCGGAAACGGGAAAGAATACCTCGAGCGTCACGGAAGAGCCTATGCCCGGCGGATAGGCCTGGGGAGCATGGTAGGGATCGAGGTCCGCCGCGGAGGAAGGGGACGGCTCTCGCACATCGAGCGCTCCCGTCTGGTCCCCGGCTGTCATCGGATCGGGTCGACGGCACGGCGCGTCCCAGTCATCGACGTCGACCACAACGATGCTGCCGTTCGTGAGCGTGACGAACGCGAAATCACCCCGTAGGCGGTTCGGAAAAAGTTGCACAGTCCCCTGCGGGACGATGAGGCCTGCCTGATCCGCCCCAAGGTAAGCGCCATAAGCAGCGGGATCGTCGACGATGGCGCCTCCGTCCGATCGCGTGTTGGGGTTCGGGTTGCAGAGCAGCTGCGGATAGGCGTTGTACGGGAAGGTTGCGTTGGGGGAGAGGATCGGCCACTCGTGATGAACGAACGCGACAGCCGCGACGGGAGCCGGAAAGGCGAGCCTGTCCCGAGGCATAAACGGATTCAGCTCCGGGTGGGGACGCTCGAGCGGCGGAGTGAACGGCGCTGGAATGGGCGCCGTCGCATCGAAGACCATTACGGTGCCGTCATCGATGTCGATGGCGTAGAGATACCGTTTGTGGCGGCCCGTCGCCGGATCCAGCTGGCTGGTGTACCCGCTCAGTGCGAGGGCTCCGATGGCGACTCGACGGCCGGGCTGCACCTGGCTCGTAGCAAGAAAAGACGAAACCTCGAGAGGCGCCGCCGGATTGCTGACGTCAACCACGTGAATAATCGGGACCGACCGATCCGCGATGTAGAGAACGGGCGCATCGAGGTCGCGCAACACCATGGAGGTCGGATGGGGCTCGTCGAGCAGCCACGCCGGCAGCGGGGAGGCGTTTGCCATCCCGGCGTCGGGACCGGCCGCGCCCAAGAGCGCGTCTTCTGCCGATGCGTCCGAGGCCGCCGCCGATGCGTCCGAGGCCGCCGCTTCCGAGGGAGCCTCCGATAGCGCGGCTTCGGACGACGTGGCCAAGGAGACCGCTTCCGACGGAGCGTCCGACGGCGCGGCGTCCGACGGAACGTTCGAGAGCGTGGCATCCAACGGAGCGTCCGAGGCGGCACCGTCCAACGGAGCGTCGGCAACGGACGCGTCAGCCGTTCCCGCCGAATCGGAAGCCACCGAGTCCGGCGTGCTCGACCCAACTCCGGCGTCCGTCGCCGCCGTTGTGGGGCTCATTGCGGCGCTGGACCCGGGAGGCGGCCACCGACAGTGCGGCGCCGGCGGCGCCTCGGCGTCCCAGAGATCGCCAACCGTGGCGTACGGCACGCCGTCGGCCCAGTCGGGACCCGGGGCCAAGGATGCGCCCGCGAGCGAGCGAGAGAGCGCCGCTGTCGTACCGATCTCGACGCACGGCGCCGGCGTTTCGCCGCTCCACGGCGTGAGCGACGTGCGATCGATCATCGCCACGCGGGCCGGTTGCCCCGCCCATGTTCGGAGCAGCACCGCGATCGAATACTCGTTGGGAGCGGACGGGCCCGCGCCGCTCGCGATTGCAGGCGTGATCGCGATCGCGTCCGGCGGCTGCGCTAGCGAACAGCCGATATCCACGCCAGCCTGTGGCTGCCGCCGCTGACTAACAAGCGTGCCCTGCGGATCGTACACAGGCCAGTCGCCGAGTAGATGCGTGTTGTCGACCGCATACAGAGCGGACAGGTTGGGGTTCGCGCTCGAAACGAAGGTGTAAGCGCCGTCGGGCGACACGACGACATCGGTGAGGACGGCGTTGTACGCCGGATCACGACCCACCGGAATGAATTGGATCCCGGGCGTCGACTGGTCCTCGTCGACGATCTGCCCGGCCGTCAGGTCTACGACCGCAAGCTCGCCGCGCGTCGCCTGGGTCACCACGGCAAAGTAATGGTACTGAAATAGCGCGCCGTTGACGTTCGGGGGGACCGGGGGACATTTGTCCGGCGTCGTGGGGCTGACGCTCCCGAAGAGGTTCAAGCAAACGAAGTCAACTTTCTGCGCTCGCTCGAACGTGCGAAGCGGCACGGGCGTGGGCGTGGCCGCGCAGCTCGCGCTTGCGGCTGCGACGCCGAGCACACCGAGCAGAAACGCTGCCCCCAGAATCCGAAGCGAGAGCGTCATCAAGAGCCCTTCGGCGGCGTGGGCTTGCCGAGGGTAAAGACTACGGTTTCAAAGACGCTTGAGCCGCTCGGTATCGAATCATCCAGGTGGATCGAGTCATCCAAGTCGAGAACCTGCACGAACGATTGCGTGAAGCTCGCGACGTATCCGAAGCGATAGCGTTTCAAATAGTGGTGCTCTGGACCGGATCCGGCGTTCAGGCTTGGGTCGTAGCGCGAATCGGCCTCCACTTCCGCGTGGCCGGCTACGTCTTTCAAGTCGAAGGGATCAAATGCCATGGCAAAGGGTCCGGGCCCGACGCTGATCACGTTCTCGATGACCGCTGCGTCCGGGTCGTAGACAAAGATCTGCGCCGAGTCGAAACAAACGATGAACACGCGAAGCGCATATTTGCCCGTCCGGTCGACGATGGGGGCGAGGTACACCTTCGACGGCCCAAACGAAAGTGGCACGTTGCCACGAATCACGAGCCGGTCCGGGTCGTAGGTGCCGTCGCCACTGGCCGACGGCTGGCCGATTTCGCCAAGGACAAGCGAGGGGGGGGTGCGGCTGGCGAAAAAGACTCGCGCGGGAAGCTGCGCACACGCGGTAAGGTCCGCGGGCAAACAAGTTGCCGACCTGCTGCACCGCACTTGGCACGCGAGGCGCGGCGTCGGATCGATCACGATGCCCCGCGAATCAGTTCCCCCCGCGTTCGCCGCCAGGGCGTAGGCCGCTTCCTTTACGAGAAATGGGCGGTGGAGCGAAGAGCCAAAGTCGTCGTAGTAGCGAAGGAGGTCGAGCTCGGCCGCGCTCCGTGTCGTCAGCAGAAACGCCGGCCGCACGCAGGGAGCCTGGTCGTTCAGCGACTCGCACGGCTTGATGGGAGCGTAGGGGTCGTGGGGAACTGCAGCAATCCCGTCGCCGCCAAGCGGCATGCCGGTGAGAACGAACTGCATTGACGGGTCCGCCCGCCCGGCATCCGACGTCGTTGTGGGCACGCCGCCTTCGGATGCATTGGGGGCGGCGTCGATCGCAGCGTCGGCACCCGCGTCCGCGTCGCTGCCAAGGGCCTGCACGACCCCGGAGTCGGCGGCCAGGCCCGTCAGCAGCAGGGAAGTATTGCCGCCCGTCTGGTGCGTAATCGCAATGGCCGTCCCGTCCTCGGTCTGCGCCATCGCGAAAGGCTCGCCCGGCAACATGGCCATCCGCGTGTTGTCCACCGTCAGGGATTGACCGGCTCTATGATTGGAGTCGCATCGAGAATCAGCGCCCACCCCGCAATAAATGTCGAAGAGAGCCGCCCCCGCAGAAGACCATTGCATTGTGCCGCCGGCCGCCAATGACGTGTCGTTCGCAGGAATGCGGTCGCGGTCGTCTTGCGGGACATCGGCCCAAGTAAGAGTCGTGTCACCTCGAACGGGCGAAAAGAGTCGCCTTCCGTCCTTCGAGAGTTGCAAGTCGGTGGCGAAGGCTCCAATGATCACCGATCTGCCGATGTACTTGGTCGAATCAACCGGCGGTGAGCAAGATTGTCCGGGAGGAACGCGTGACCCATTCCAGAACAGTTGGGGGTTCGACCGACATCCCGGTGCCCACTGAGCCGGCGGGATGAACGGGATCCCAGTTGGCGCTAGCCCCGTTACGTTCGCGTTAATGAGCTCCGCGACATCGTGGCGCAGCAGGAACAAGTCGTAGCTTTGCAGAGTGCCGCCGTTCCACTGCAGGTCGAAGTCCGAGTTGACGGCGTACAAGATATTGCCGCCGCTCGATACGACCAGGCCGACAGGAAAGTAGAAGCTCTGCTGCGGGGGGTTGGTGCCGCCGGCGCCCGAAAAGCACGCGGGCGCCAGACCGCTCAGGGCGGCGGCACCCAGGAGAACGCGCGCTACGTTCAAGGCAAGCCGACGTGCGGGGACGCGCGCCGTCATTGGGCCGCGGAGCGTAGTCAGCGCAAGCGCAGGTGTCGAGCCGCCCTGTCAGTTCCGGGTCTTTGGTGACCCTGACTGCTCGATCGGGGTCATGACAAAGCTGCGGGAGAGGAGAGAGAGGAGGCCCCCCTGACCTGACGCACTGCGGTGCGCCACAGGTCTTCCTTCAGTCGTCTTCTTCGCCCGAGAGCAAATCGATGACGACGACGCCCCTGTCCCCGGCCTCCTCGGGCGCGTGGGGCGTGCGTGGGCGAGGGCGTTCAGAGGGGATTTCGAGGCGCGGCTGTTCGTAACGAGCGCGCTCTTGCTCTTCCCGTCGTCGGATCTGCTCGATAATGAACGGAGGTAACATTCGTGAACCTCCACGG
>Ga0307475_10002880_pt1 | contig 10398 bp, 6 predicted proteins | sample atmos_gasesECM1C_FD_203317 | JGI IMG/M metagenome (GOLD analysis project Ga0307475, IMG submission 203317) | Hardwood forest soil microbial communities from Morgan-Monroe State Forest, Indiana, United States - atmos_gasesECM1C_515 | ecosystem: Environmental > Terrestrial > Soil > Temperate...
CAAAGCGTTCTCGCCACGATGGTGTACGGAGTTCGCCCGACGGATCCCGCGACGTATGCCGCGGTTGGAGGACTGCTTGCAATGATCTCGCTCGTAGCGTGTTATGTCCCTGCGCGGCGCGCCATGGACGTGGATCCGATTATTGCGTTGAGATACGAGTAGCTGCCTGAAAGGTGTACGCCGGGTAATTAAGAAGTAATAGAGCCGGTCGTTTAAAACCTCTTAGGGCGGAATACATGGAAACCATCTGGCAGGATTTGCGATATGGCTGGCGGATGCTGCGGCGAAGCCGAGGCTTCACCGTTGTAGCTGTGGTAACGCTTGCCGTCGGCATCGGCGCGAACGCCGCGATTTTCAGCATCATCAACACGGTCTTGCTGCGCCCGCTCCCTTTTCCCGATTCCAGCCGCATCGCGCTGATTTGGGATACCGATCCGAACCGCAATGTGCCTCGCGGTGTGGCCTCGCCCGCGGAATTTCTGGACTGGCGCGTGCAGAACCATGTGTTCGAAGAAATCTCCGCCTTGCGCGTGTGGTTTTACAACCTCACAGGAAACGGCGAGCCGGAACAAGTGTGGGGCGCGCACGTCTCCGCAAATTTCTTCAAGCTGTTGAGCGTAACGCCCGCGCTCGGCCGCGGCTTTCTGCCTGAAGAAGAGCGACTCGGCCATGAGCAGGTGGCCATCATCAGCAATGCATTGTGGCAACGGCGCTACGGTGGCGACGGCGGAATTATCGGCAGGAGCATCCTGGTGGACGACAAGCCCTACACTGTAGTGGGCGTTCTGCCGCGCGGTTTTTCGCTCTTCGGTACCAGCCGACAGCATGACCTGTGGATGCCATTCGCATTCGACGCCGCGCAATTGAATCGCGGAAACCATTCGATCATCGTGTTCGCGCGCCTGCGCGAAGGCTTTACTTACCCGCAGGCGCAAGCGGAAATGGAAACCATCGTGGCGCGCCTGAAGCTGCAATACCCGGGCGTGGACCAGGAGAACGGCGTGCGCGTGGTCCGGTTTCGCGATGATCTGGCCCGCGGACTCAAGCCTGCTTTGCTAGTGTTGGTGGGGGCCGTCGGATTCGTTCTGCTGATCGCTTGCGTGAATGTTGCAAACCTGATGCTCGCGCGCGCCGCCACACGCGAGCGCGAAATTGCCGTACGCGCCACGCTCGGCGCGGGGCGGCGCCGCATCCTGCGCCAACTCCTCACCGAAAGCGTGCTGCTCGCTTTGATTGGCGGCGCACTAGGCTTGCTGGTCGCTTTTGGCGGGTTGCATTTGCTACGCGTCGCGTTTCCGCCCGAGGGCGGCTACGGCGAAATTCCGCATGCCGAGTGGATAGGAGTTGACGGCGCGGTGCTGACCTTCACTTTTGCCGTGTCGCTGATCACCGGAATCATTTTCGGATTTGCGCCCGCCATCCAGATTTCACGTTCCGAATTGTTCGAATCGCTGAAAGAGGGAAGCCGCGGTTCCACCGGCGGGCGCCGCAGCCAGTTCGTGCGATCGTCGCTGGTGGTAGCGGAGATCGCGCTTTCATTGGTGCTTCTCGTTGGTGCTGGTTTGCTGATACGCAGCTTTTTTCTTTTGATGTCTGAAGATCTCGGCTTTGATCCCGCGAACGTGTTGACGATGCAAATCTGGCTGCCGGAATCGCACTACGCGCCCGGCCCGCCGCTGGTCAATTTTTATCAACAGGTGATCGACCAAGTCGCTGCGCAACCGGGCGTGAAATCCGCGAGCGCCGTCAATTTCCTTCCCTTGAGTGGCTGGGGCGACTTCTGCAATTTCGATATCGCAGGCCGGGCGGCTCCGCCGCCTGACGCGCCATTCACCGCGCAATACCGCGTGATGGACTGGCGCTACCTGCAGACCATGCGCATTTCGGTGAAAGAGGGACGCGATTTTTCCTCTGCGGATGGCGCGGAGACGCAGGGCGTTGTGCTGATGAACGAAGCGCTCGCGCGGCGCTACTGGCCGCACGAAGATCCGGTGGGAAAGCAGATTCGCATTCATTTTCCCGAGACGCGAAGTCCCTGGCAGCCGGTCGCGCGCGATTCCTGGGTGACGATCATCGGACTTGTGCAGGATCTGCGCGAGTGGGAATGGGGCGAAGAAAAAGTGGGGCAAGTGTATCTGCCCTATACGCAGAATCCTTCGCGCATCATGCGCCTGGTTGTTCGCGCGAATGGCGACCCCGCCGCGCTCACTTCCGCGGCACGTCATGCCATCGAAAGCGTGGACCCGAACCAGCCGGTCACGGAGATCCGTACCATGGATGAATTTCTGGCAGCGGCAGTTGCGCAAAGGCGGCTGAGTATGTTGCTCCTCGGCGGTTTTGCGGCCATCGCCACAATTCTCGCGGCCGTGGGAATTTACGGAGTGATGGCTTACGGCGTCACACAACGCTCTCACGAAATCGGCATTCGCTTGGCGCTGGGCGCTGAACCGGCGGACGTGCTGCGCATGATCGTAGTTGACGGCATGCGGCTCGCGGTGATTGGGCTGTTCCTCGGCATCGTGGGCTCCACCATCGCCACGCGCTACTTGGAGAGCCAGCTCTACGGCGTGAAGTCCACTGATCCGGCTACATTTGTGGGCGTTGTGCTGGGATTGGCAATCATTGCGGTCGCGGCTTGCTATTTCCCCGCGCGACGCGCAACAAAAGTGGATCCGTTGACCGCGCTGAGATACGAGTGAGAAATAATGATAAGAAACGCGCCGGAAGCCGCGCCGCTCGAGAACAGCGGTAAAATCCAGGGAGAACTACATCGCCCCATGATGCCCACACATGCAAACCGAACACGAATCCTTGTCGCCGACGACCAGCCAGACGTGCGCGAAGCGCTCCGGCTGCTGCTGAAAGGCGAAGGATTCGAAACCGAAACTGTCGCTTCGCCCGCCGCCGTGCTGGCCGCACTTGAAGCGCGCGAATTCGATGCACTGCTGATGGACCTGAACTACGCGCGCGACACGACCTCCGGCCAGGAAGGGCTCGACCTGCTCTCGAATATCCGCGCAAAAGACAGCACGTTGCCCATCATTGTGATGACTGCGTGGGGAAGTCTCGAGTTGGCGGTGGAAGCAATGCGGCGCGGCGCTAAAGATTTCATCCAGAAGCCCTGGGAGAACGCGCGGCTCCTTGCGATTTTGAAAACGCAGATCGAATTGTCCCAAGCGTTGCGGAAGAGCCAGCGCCTGGAAGCGGAGAATCGCCTGCTGCGCGCCGATGGCCGCCCCACGCTGATCGCGGAGTCGGCTGCCATGCGTCCGGTGCTGGATTTGATCGCGCGTGTGGGGCCTTCGGATGCGAATGTGCTCATCACCGGCGAGCACGGCACCGGAAAGGAAGTAATCGCGCGCACGCTGTATGCGCTTTCGCCGCGCGTGGGGCGGCCGCTCGTCACCGTCAACGCTGGCGGGTTGCCTGAAGGCGTCTTCGAAAGCGAATTGTTCGGCCATGTGAAGGGCGCATTCACGGACGCGAAGACGGACCGCGTGGGCCGCTTCGAACTTGCGGATGGCGGCACACTTTTCCTCGATGAAATCGCGAACGTGCCGATGAATCTGCAGGCAAAGCTCCTTCGCGCGCTCGAAACAGGCGAACTCGAGCGCGTCGGCTCTTCCACCACGCGCCGCGTGGATGTCCGCATCATTTCGGCAACGAACGCCGATGTGCATGCGGAAGTTGCCGGCGGGCGGTTCCGCGAAGACCTTCTATTCCGCCTGAACACCATCGAGATACATTTGCCTCCGCTGCGCGAGCGCAAGGAGGATATTTCGCTCTTGGCGCACCATTTTCTGCGCCAATCGGCCCAGCGTTACCGCAAGCAGCTTGAGGGATTCGAGCCGGTGGCGCTGCAGGTGCTGCTCGACCATCCTTGGCCCGGCAACGTGCGCGAGCTGGATCATTCGGTGGAGCGCGCCGTGCTGATGGCGGAGGGCGCGCAAGTGCGCGCGAGCGATCTGGGCTTGCGTCCGGCGCGCGAGGCCTCGCTGCGCCTCGACGAAATGAGCATCGAAGATGTGGAGCGCGTGCTGATTCAGAAAGCGCTGGCGCGTTTTGGCGGCAACGTGAGCCACGCGAGCAAAGCGCTGGGCCTAAGCCGCAGCGCGCTCTACCGCCGCCTGCAAAAATACAGCCTTTGAAGCCTCTCCTGTACGAGCGCCGCATTCTCTTCCTGGCGTTGGCCGCCGGGCTGGGGAGCACGCTTGTCGCCATGATTCTGCTGTGGACCGGTCCGTACTCCTCGAAGCTGCAGTGGACTCTCACCGTCATGATGATCATCGCCTGGCTCAGCTTTGCGTTTACGGCGCAGAGCCGCGTTGTGTTCCCGCTGCGTACACTTTCCAATTTGCTCGCGGCGTTACGTGAGGGAGATTTTTCGATTCGCGCCCGTGGCGCAAACGTGGAAGACGCGCTCGGCGAAGTGCTGCGCGAAGTGAACGCGCTGGGCGAAACGCTGCGGCAACAGCGGCTGGGTGCGCTCGAAGCTACCGCGCTGCTGCGCAAGGTGATGGAAGAAATTGATGTCGCCGTCTTTGCATTCGACGGCAATGGCTGCCTGCGCCTCGTGAATCGCGCCGGCGAGCGCGTGCTCGCGCAGCCGGAAGAACGCCTGCTCGGGCGAACCGCGGAAGAGCTGGCCTTGGCTGAATGCCTGCAGGGCGAGACGCCGCGGATCGCTCAGATTGCCTTCCCCGGAAAATCCGGGCGCTGGGAAATTCATCGCGGAAGTTTTCGTGAGGGCGGGCTTGCACACCAGTTGCTGGTGATCACGGACCTGAGCCGCGCGCTACGCGACGAAGAACGGCAGGCATGGCAGCGGCTGATCCGCGTTCTGGGCCACGAGCTGAATAATTCACTCGCGCCGATGAAATCCATCGCGGAAAATCTGACCAGCATGCTTGGCCGCAAGGATCGCGCGTCGGACTGGCAGGAGGACATGCGCAGCGGTCTCACCGTAATCGCAGCGCGCACCGACGGCCTGGCCCGATTCATGAATGCCTACGCGCGCCTTGCAAAGCTGCCGCCGCCGATTTTCCAGCCGTTGGATGTGGGCCAGTGGGTCCGGCGCGTCGCGGGCCTCGAGCCGCGCCTGCAGGTGCAGCTCAAGCCGGGACCGGAAGTGAAAATCCAAGCGGACCAGGCCCAGCTCGACCAGCTCCTGATCAATCTTCTTCATAACGCCGTGGACGCGGCGCTCGAAACAGGCGGCGGCGTGCGCGTGGGATGGGGCCGCGAGGACAGCTACGTCGAGGTGTGGGTGCAGGACGACGGCCCGGGCATCCCCAATCCGACGAATTTGTTCGTACCATTTTTCACGACTAAGCCCAGCGGCTCTGGTATCGGACTAGTCTTGAGCCGGCAAATTGCCGAGGCGCACGGCGGCTCGTTGACGCTCGAAAATCGCGAATCGCGCCGCGGCTGCGAAGCTCGGCTGCGCCTGCCTGTTAACAACTGACGTTGCGCCTGCCAGTTCAGCTATTTCGATCATCGGTTTTCTCCGAGCATCTTCACGCGGCGCTCGAGCTCGTGCGCGATTTCTTGTGGCGCGTCCGTCTCGCGGAATTCAACCGGCGCGCCAATCGTGATGCGAATGCGACCCGGGCTCGTCCAGTGCTTGTTGGCCACTCTTAAATCGTAGAGCCCTTCGAGGCGCACCGGAACAACAGGAAGGCGCAGACGCGTTGCGAGCAATCCAATCCCGGCGCGGAACGGCGCGATCGCTCCATCGGGCGTCAACTCCCCTTCGGGAAAAACCAACACGCTCCACCCGCGATCCACCAACTCTCCGGCAAATGCAAAACTTTTTCGAATCCCTCCGTGCATGGGAAGAGGAAACACATGGAAAAGAGCAATAACCAGTGGATATTGCACGCGGCCGAGCAGCCCGCGGAAAAATCCTGTCCCGGGTGGAGGATTTCGCAAAGCCTCGAGCCGCTCTCCACCCATCGCGACTGCGACGCGCGACCGCAGCCGCACCGGCAGCACCGCGAGAATGAAGCCAGGGTCAATGTATGTCACGTGATTCGCCACAATCAGCACCGGCCCGGCGACCCCGCGAAGATTTTCACGCCCGCGCATCCGCGGCCAGCCGAGCAGCAACATCGCGGGGCGAACCAGCAGATAAAACGCGGCTGAGCGAATCAAACGCATCGGCCAGGTTTGAGCCCAGCGCGGATAGTGGAATATAGGCCCGCGTACCGGGGGCTGCTCGAGCAAATGTTCGAGCGCGGCAACCGTTTCGGCGCTCGAAAATTCTGTTTCGCTCAGATCCACCTGGTAGCGGTCTTCGAGAGCGCTAAGCAATTCCACACGCTCAATGGAGCTGAGTTGGAGTTGTGCGGCACTGCCCGGCGCCATAGGTGCGCCGCGCAAAACGCGCGCCAGCAATTCCCGGAGCGCGCTCGATGTCGGAGAACCAGCGCCGCCGCCAGCGCCGACCTGCGCCTCGGCGAATTCGCGGATGCGGGAGAGTACCGGCTTCTGCGTGGGCGTGCGCGGAAAATCATTGTCGGGCCAGACGAGCCAGCGGCGCATCTGCTGGAAGTCCGCGAGGCGCGCATTCACGCGCGCGATGATTGCTGCCGCATCGGCCGATGGTTCGCGCAACAAGAGAACGGCGCACGGTTCGGCGTTGCCGTCGCGCTCGAGGCCAACGACGACGCAATCGCGCACGGCCGCATCTTTGCGCAATTCCGCTTCCAGGTCTTCGGGATAAATATTCAGACCCGCGGGCGTGACGATGACATTTTTTTGCCGGCCTTTGAAATACAGATTGCCCTCCGCGTCGCGCTCGCCTAGGTCGCCGGTGTGAAACCAGCCCTCAGCCTCGAGCAGCGGCGCTACGCCCGAATCCTTCCAATATCCAGCCGCGACATTTTCGCCGCGCACCAGAATTTCACCGTCAGGCGCGAGCTTCACATGGAGGCCCGGCAGCGTCTTGCCGATCGAACCGCGGCCGAGGCGGAACGGGTGATTCACACTGACGAGCGATGTAGTTTCCGTCAAGCCGTAGCCCTGAATGACGGCATAGCCGAGGCGCCCCCAGAATCTTTCCGCCTCCGCGGGGAGCGCCGCGCCGCCCGAAATCACCGCCCAGAATTTCCAGCCGAATCGCCGGTGAATGCCCCGGAACCGCCACCAGCGCCAAAGAAAGTGCTCACCGTCCGCTGCTTGCAGGTCGCGCTGCAATTTTTCGAGCCAGCCTTGAGCAGCGAAATCACGTTCGATCTGATCGCGCAGCGACTCGATTAACCGCGGCACGGTGACCAGAAGCGACACGCGTTCCTCACCAATGGTGCGAATCACTTCCGAGGGATTCAGCGTGTCGTGGAACATCGAGGTGGCGCCCAGGATCTGCGGGAGAAAGATCCCCAACAATTGGCCGAAAACGTGACTCAGCGGAAGGAGATCAAGAAAACGCAGCGGATGGAAGATGCGTTCGTAGCGGCGGTAGCGCTCGATCTCTCTTTCAATCGGCTCGAGGTTAGCGAGGATGTTTCCGTGCGTGAGGACCACGCCGCGCGGTTCGGCCGTGGTTCCGGAAGTGAAGACGATCTCAACGGGGCTGTTGCGCCCGAGCACAGGCGGAGAAAAGCCTCCAGCGGGACCTGCTGCCAGCTCGGCGCCCAAATCTTCAAGGCATATTGTGGGGACGGAAAGTGCGTCAGAAGGAATATTGCGGCCGACAATAGCAAGCCTCACGCGAGCTTGTGCTGCAACGCGCCTTGCGAAAGTTGGGTCCGCAATCGCGTCCATGGGCACCGCCACGACGCCTGAGAACATGCAGCTGAGAAATGCGGCTATCCACTCGCCACAGTTTTCGCCCCAGAGCAGAACACGGTCACCCGGGGCGATTCCGCGCGCGCGCAATTCGTGCGCGAATTGCTGGGCCGTGCGCAGTAGCTCCGCGTAAGGCCAGCGCACCGTCCGGTAGCCGCGCCGCCACGCGACCGCGATTTCGCCCGCCGGACGAGAGTCCGCCTGGAAATATTCGAGCAGAGTTTGCCGCGGCATGACGAGATGAGTTTCGCTCATCGGCGGCTTGATTGGGAACACCTTTGCGAGCGGGGCGAAGCTGGCTTCAAACCAGATCGAATTTTAATTCACCGAGCTTCTCGAGACTGCACGCGATCTTGTCCCCCGGCTTGAGCCACACCTGCTTGTCCTTCGCCATTCCCTGGATGACGCCCTGGGGGGTGCCGGTGAAAATAATGTCGCCCGGCCGGAGCGTGATGACGCGCGAAATGTAGGTGATGATTTGGCGGGTGTTGAAAATCATGTCGTTGGTATTCGATGATTGCCGCGTCTCCCCGTTCGCACGGCATTCCAGTTTCAGGTTGTCGGGATCAATTTGATCGGCGGTCACCAGGTATGGCCCAAGAGGCGCGAATTGATCGGGCGTCTTGCCCACCATCCATTGCCCGCCCGTTTCGAGCTGGAGATCCCTCGCGGTAAAATCATTGCCAGTGCAGTAGCCCGCCACGTAGGTGAGGGCATCCGCCTCCGTTACTTTTTTTGTCTGTTTGCCTATGACCATGACCAATTCAACTTCATAGTCGAATTTTTTCGCCGCATCCACGGGCAGCTTGATCGTCCCGCCGTGATAATTAAGTGCGTTGTTGTACTTGTTGAACAGGACCGGCTGTTTGGGGACCGGCGCGCCGATTTCTGCCGCGTGCCGCCGGTAGTTCAAGCCAACGCAGACAATTTTTTCGGGGCGCGTAACAGCGGGCCCATACTCAATGTTTTCTTCCTTGAGGAAAGCCTTCTGAGCAGCGCTGGACTTCGACGCCGCATCCACGAGCGCGTTTAGGCTCGGCCCATCCTCATTCTGAAGCAAATCATCCGTTGTTGCCGGAGCGTGCATGTGGAGCAGTCTCGCTGCCTCGACGACATCCAGAACACCCTTACCGGTCTTTACGCAGAGGTGGAATTCGCCGTCACGGCGCATGTTCAGCAGGGTGAGTCCGGTTGCCAAACCACGCGCTTGGCCTGGCGCGGGTTTCTTGTTCGCGACCGCGCGACTGAATCCACCCATTGCTGCCAGGGTGCACGCGGCTCCCGCATTCTTCAGAAAATTCCTGCGATTCTGCGCCATGGAGGTACTCCTTTTTTTCGCGGGTTCAATTCGCATTTCAGGGGCCGGCCGGTGCGCGATTATACAGCAGGCATTTCGCGGACGCACGCAGCTGGCCGGAAGGAACAAGCATTCAAGGTCTCAAGGGCGCTCGGCCTGAATCCGCGCGATGAGTTTCGGATCGTCGGGGAAAAGTCCGGCGGCGGGCAGGCGGCCGAGCAGCTCGGCCCACACAGGCTCGCGTGCGAAGACACGCTTGAAGAGCGGCAGAGATTCCTCGGTGCGGCCGCTGGTGACCAGCGTAACAGCGTGCCAGAAGGCTACCTCCATCTGATCGGGCAGGATTTTTTCAGCCTCACCGTATTCACGCACGGCGCAATCCCAATCCCTTTTCGTCGAGCACGCATCGCCGTTTTCCATGTGCTCGTATGCGCGATGGTAGCGCACCAGACGCTTCAACTCGTTGATCGGGTCGCTCGAATCGTCCACGCGCAGATCCACAATTTTATCGGCCCACGGTCTTCCGGTGGATTTTGCGCGCACCACCAGAATTGCGGCGGATTGCTCGCCGCGGATGTCGCCGCCGTCCCGTTGCGCGGCTTCAAGAGCGGCGAGCAGCCGGTCAATCAGGTCACCGTGCGCCGCCTCAAACGCCTTGCCCATCGCCGGCCAGACGGTGGGTTTTTCCATCAGATTTGCCTGCGAGGAATAGTTTTCGCCCACCTGATTGCCCGCGGCGTTGATGCAGCGCTTCCCAGTGTGCGAAGCGACGTGCCCTTGCGCGTCGAGCATGGCCACCTGGCGCGCATCCGCGTACTGATCCGCAGCGAGCAGCGCGCGCAGCGCTTCCGGCGCCGATTTGCCCGCGCGCATCAGATCGAGTCCCAGTGGACCATACGCAGGATCAATGAATGATTGCGTAGCCACCACGCCGACTCCCGCTTCGCCCCAGATCACATCCGAGCCCACTGCGAACCAATGCGATTGCACGGCCACACCCATGTCGCCCGTCACAGGATCGCGCGCCACGATTGAAAAAGTGTGCACAGGCCGGAGGGGGCGAGGCGGATCGGCAGATTGACCGAAAGCCGCGACAGCGAGAAGCAGAGACAAAAATATTGCCAGCGCGATTCGATTCATTTCGTATTCTCCGATCAGCGAGATAGGCGCAAAGGATTATAGGCCGCGGGAGTTAGACGCACTAGAAGGAAATCAGATAGTGGTTGGCTGTCGGTGCGACGCAAAAACAAAAACCCGGCGGAGAGGAGCGAACTCGCCGCCGGGCTACCTTCAAGTGATTAAAACCTATTGTG
>Ga0307475_10002881_pt1 | contig 10397 bp, 10 predicted proteins | sample atmos_gasesECM1C_FD_203317 | JGI IMG/M metagenome (GOLD analysis project Ga0307475, IMG submission 203317) | Hardwood forest soil microbial communities from Morgan-Monroe State Forest, Indiana, United States - atmos_gasesECM1C_515 | ecosystem: Environmental > Terrestrial > Soil > Temperate...
TTCGCTAATCGTAATGCGTTTCCCGGTGTCCCGCCGGTAGGAAGGGAGATACTCTGAAACGTGTCCGTCGAGCCTGATCTTGCCGTCGTTCACGAACTGCAAACTTAGCAGTGCGGCGACTGCTTGGTCATTTATCCGATCTCAAATCTTGTCTGCGAATCGTTCGCAACGTTCCATTCTCGATTCGCCAGACCAAATCCCCGCGTAGAGAACCTCACCCCGACGGGCAACGAGCACTGTCCGGTTGAATTCTCCTGCCGAGTAACGGGATCGCATAACATGGTCAATGCGCGAGGCCAGGGCGGAGCCCCCGAGTGTCTGCTGCGGGCAAGACAACACTGGCAGCATCCGCCAGGCAAAGCGCAAGCAAGTCTTGAGGATTTGCATAACACCTTCCTTCTGCCGCAGAAGATGAAGAGGAATCTGCGTCCCCAGGCTGAGAAAGGTTTCGTTGGAGAACCTTCTGCTGACGATCGTTTTCATTTATAGAGAAAATATTTTCGGCGCGCTTGATCGAACGCGCTGAGTGCCTCTGACCAACTGGCGACAATTTTTTCCGGTGGCACGCCATCTTTGATTTGCTGAACGGTGTCGGCATTCCCCAGGAGCCCCAGGAGTTTATCGGTGTCAAAGTCTTTCGGATAAAGCTGCTGGAGAATCTCGGCGACTTCCAGCCCCAGACGCATGGACCGCACCACGAAACGATCCGTCACACGGATGGACACGCCACCGCACCGCTCGCCGCTGTGGGGCCCGCCGACGGGAATGAAAGATTTCGATTCAAAATGCAGGCCCGGCAGATGGCGCTCGTTCAGGGCGGCGGCGACGGCCTCACCGTCGATCCATGGAGCGCCAAACTCTTCAAACGGCGCTTGCGTACCGCGCCCAACGGAAACACCGGAAGCCTGCAAAATTTCAATCCCCGGATAAAGAATCGAACCTTTCGTGGTGCGCAGCGCCGGCGAAGGAGGAACCCACTTGATGCCGGTGCTTTCAAAGAAATAATTGCGATGCCAGTTCCGCATAGGGATCACGTGCAGGTCGGCGCCGATGTGATTCTCAGCGTTGAAGAATTGGGCAAGCTCGCCAATGGTCAAGCCGTAGCGCACGGGAATGGGAAAGTACGCCACGAAGCTGGTTTTGTCAGGGTCGAGCATAGGCCCTTCTACGATTTCTCCGCTAATGGGATTGGGACGATCCAAAACAAAAAACGGAATTTTGCGCTTAGCCGCTTCTTCCATGCAATAGGCCATCGTTGCGGTGTAGGTATAGAAGCGCACGCCGGCATCCTGAATATCGAAGACCAGCGCGTCGATGTCCTGCAACATTTCATCGGTGGGACGGCGCGTGTCGCCGTACAAGCTGTAAATCGGAAGCCCGGTCGTGGGATCTTTCGACGAAGCCACGTTTTCGTTGGCGCGGCCGGCGAGCCCGTGCTCGGGGCTGAACAGCGTGACGAGTTTCAAGCCCGATGCATGTGCGAGCAGGTCGATGTTGCTGCGGCCCAGCGCATCCAAGCCCGTGTGATTGGTAATCAACCCAAGGTGCTTGCCGCGGAGCGGCGCAAACTTCTCCGCTTCAAGAACGTCGAGCCCAGTCTGCACCCGAGCAGCGTGGCCGGAGCGTTTGGAGGAAGACCGCGCGGGGAAAGCGGAAGGCGCAAGCAAAGCAACGAGTAGTGTGAATGGAGCCAGTGTGGTGAGCGCGGGTTTCGTGGCGGTCAAAATGGTCCCCCTCGGTCCAGAGAATACAATGATATTCTGGAACACGCTGACCGCGACTGCGTTGAGAGCACGAAATGCGTGTGCTATGAATAAATGCAGACTGCGGGCTGCGCCGGGGGATTGTAACTGATGGAAGGACGCCGCGTCCGCTTTCTGTTCTTAATTCCCATCTTATTGCTCATCCTTATGGACCAAAAAGCACGCAGCCAAAACAACCATCCGGCCGGGAAAAAAGCCGGTGCACAAAAAAGCAGCGCGAAGAGCCTCTCGCCAGCGGAAAGCGCCTCGGTAGAGTCCACGCTCAGCAAAATGACGGTGGACGAAAAGATCGGCCAGTTGCTGTTCACCACGTACTACGGAGGTTTTACCGCCACCGACTCACCGGCCTATCAACAACTCTTGCATGATGTGCAGGATCTGCATGTTGGTGGATTCATTGTGATCACCCACGGATCGCCGCTGGGAATCGTAAAGAGCCAGGCGTATCCGACGGCCGTGCTGGCAAACCAATTACAGACTAAGTCCAAGCTGCCGCTGTTGATCGGCGCGGATTTCGAGCGCGGAACCGCCATGCGCTACGAGGAAGGCACCTCATTTCCCACGGCGATGGCCGTGGCGGCGGGCGGCGATCCAAAAGACGCGTACACGATGGGAAAGATCACCGCGTTGGAAGCGCGCTCGACCGGCGTCAACTGGGTTTATGCGCCGGATTCGGACGTAAACAACAACCCAGCCAATCCCATCGTTAACACGAGGTCGTTCGGAGAGAATCCGCAGCGGGTTGCCGAGTTTGTGTCCGCGTTCATAAAGGGCGTCGAGGACGAGGGGGCGCTGGCCACCGCCAAGCATTTTCCGGGACACGGCGACACAGCGGCGGATTCACACATCGACCTGCCGGTGATTTCCGCGAGCCGCGAACGTTTGGAACACCTGGAGTTGGTTCCGTTTCGCGCGGCGATTGCGGCCGGAGTGGATACCATCATGACCGGCCATCTTTCCGTTCCCGCGCTCGAGCCTGATCCGAACACGCCTGCTACGCTCTCGCCAAACATTCTTCAGGGTCTCTTGCGGAAAGAGCTCGGATTCCATGGGCTCATCGTTACCGACGCGATGGACATGGGAGGAATCACGGTACGGTATGCACCGGGAGAGGCGGCGGTGCGTGCTGTGGTTGCAGGAGCGGATTGTGTGCTGATGCCGCCGGTGCCGGACGCGGCGTTTGAAGCACTGCAAGGGGCAGTGAGATCAGGACGGATTTCGAGACAGAGATTGGATGAATCGGTGCGGCGTATTTTGCGGGCGAAAACGCGGCTGGGCCTGGCCAAAAACCGGCTGGTGGACGTGAACGCGCTGAATCACAGATTCGGCAGCCTCGCGTGGCAAAAGGAAGCACAGGAGATTTCGGATCGCGGCATAGCGTTGCTGCGCGACATGCCGCACCGGTTGCCGCTCGATGGAACGAAGCCTTCGCGGGCGCTGCTGCTCGCGTTCTATGCGGATCCGGAACCATATCCTGGAGAAGATCTCGAGCGCGAACTGCGCTCGCGCTGTGATTCCGTGATCGCGCTGCGGGCGGACACGCGCTTTGTGAATGCCAGCATTTTGAAGCTACCTTCCCCGGACGCTTACGACGTCGCGATTGTCGCGTTCTTTGTACGCGTGAGCGATCGTAAGGGAAATGTGGACGTGCCGCCCGAGCAAGCCGCGCTCGCCGAACAACTCTACAAAACGGGCAAGCCGGTGATTACCGTGGCATTCGGGAGCCCGTACTTGATCGAAGGATTTCCTCACGCCGAAACCTGGCTCGCTGCGTTTGGCATCAGCGATGTCGCGCAGATTTCCGCAGCGCGCGCGCTGTTTGGAGAAATCCCGGTCCGGGGCCATTTGCCGGTCACGGTGCCGCGCGTGAACTTGAGGGCGGGATTTGGAATTGAGGTGCCGGCGAACCCGATGACGCTGCAACCGATGGATGCACGCGAGGATGGGCAGTTGCGGGCGGCGTACGAGGTGGTAGAGAGAGCCGTGAAGGACAAGGCATTTCCGGGAGCGACGCTTGCGGTGGGATTTCGGGGGAAAGTCGCGATTCACGCGTTCGGAAAATTGAGTTATAACGCAAAGTCACCGGCAGTCGTGCCGGCGACGATGTACGACATTGCGTCACTGACGAAAGTAGTGGTGACCACAACGCTAGTGGCTAAACTAGCCGAAGGCGACTTCGCGGTACCGCTCGATTTGGACGCGAAGATCGAACGGTACCTTCCCGAATGGGCAGGCGGACCGCAACCGGAATGGCGGCATCGTGTGACGCTGCGAAATTTACTAACGCACACTTCCGGCTTGCCGCCGTTCAAGGAATACTGGCGAACTTCGAAAAGCAAGCCAGATACGCTGACCAAGATTTTTGCTGAGCCGCTTGAATACGAGCCGGGAACGAAAGAAGTCTATTCGGACCTGGGAATTATTCTGATGGCGGAGATAATCGAGCGGCTGACCGGAAAAACCCTCGACGATTTGGCGAGCGGTTTTATTTTTTCCCCGCTAGGAATGAAGGATTCGATGTACAAACCGCCAAGGAAACTCTGGCCGACGATTGCGCCGACCGAAATCGACAACAATTACCGACACCGGCTCATCCAAGGCGAAGTGCACGACGAAAACGCCTATGCGATTGGCGGTGTGTCAGGGCACGCGGGAGTCTTCAGCACCGCGCCCAACCTGGCGGCGTTTTGCCAGATGCTGCTGAACGGCGGCGTGTACGAGCACCAGAGGATTTTGCGGCGTGCGACCGTGACACAATTCACCACGCCCCAGCAGCTTTCAGGCGGCACCCGCACGCTCGGCTGGGCCGTGCCGACGCCGGGCGGGCTAAGCGGACATTATTTTTCAGAGCATAGTTTCGGGCACACGGGGTTCACCGGGACTTCGATCTGGATCGATCCAGACCGGCAACTGTTCGTGGTCTTTCTCACAAATCGCGTGCATCCGACCCGGGAGAATCAGAAGATTCAACAGGTGCGACGGGATTTGCACGATGCCGTGGTGCAAGCGCTCGGATTTGCGACGGCGGCGGCACACTGAAGCGGTCGGGAGTTGTAAGTTCCAAGTTGTCCGGATTCAGAGTCCCGTGTGCCTTGTTCCGCAACGTGGGCGACGTGAGCGGTGTTCTGCGAAACGGTCTTCCGTGCAAAGCCCGCAGCGCTCCAGGGGCAGTCCACAGGCAGGGCGTTCCCTGCAGGCATTCTTGTAAGGGCAATACTATGGCGGAGCGACTGTCGAAGAAAAAGAGAAGAGAATTTACAGCCGCACATTATACTCGAGACGCACCTGATTGCAGGAGCAAGGGACATGCCGAGCGACTGGATTCGGAATAAGGCGGAACACGAAATCAAGGAACAGGCCAAACAAACAGCGTTTGAAGAAAAGCAGAAGCGCGATGCGGAACTTATTCGGGCGCTAGGCCCGAAGCTTGTTGAAGAGCTTAGAAAAGTTATACACGCCGACATCGTGGCATGGAATGAGAATTTCACAGACAGGCAGATCAACGGAACCAGTTATATTCCCAATGGTTTTAGCGTGGACAAAGTGGGATTTCCAAGAGGTTCGGCAGACATCAAGTTCAATCCGGTTACACTAAGAATTGAAATTGGACTAACTCGCAGCGTTCTGACGGATTTTGGCGAGAGCTACCATATGGATGGGTACGTCCATGTAAGAGCAAATCCAGACGGGCGAGGCGTTCACATGGAAGAGAGATTCCGAAATAGCTATCTAGAGCCAGCAGAATTCTCTCGCATGATTCTTGAGAGCATCGCGGAACCGCAGTCTAATCACATGTTTTGAGCCATACTCCTCATTGATGTGGATTCTGAACCGAAGCACTCTCCGGAGTCCGCAAACCGAAGCGCGAACGCAAGTGCATGATGTGCGTCTGGCCGCACGGCCCCGCATGAGATGAACGAAGACCTGCCCGTGCTGAAGGCTAAACAGTTCAAGGTCCGGGAGGGAATTGCTGTGCAGGGGCGTATTCCCGGATTATGGGAAGAGTAAAATAATTAGCCGATTACTTTTTCATCGGGCTCTCTTTCAAAAGGACCTGGATTTCGCGCTCGAAAGCGGTTTTGTCTACCATGCCCGGGTGCACGTCCGCGATCTTTCCGGTGCGATCAATGAGCAAGGTTACCGGCATTCCTTTGTCTATGCCGAATTGCTTTGCCGATTCAAAAGTTCCAATGACGATGCGATAGTTGACCCCGTGCTGGTGCAGGTAGGGCTTGACGGATTTCCAGCCGTCGTCGTCCAAGGAAGCGCCGACAACGGCCAGCCCTTTCTTGCCGTATTTGTTCTGAAACTCCATAAACCAAGGGATTTCTTCCTTACAGCCTTCGCACCAAGTGGCCCAGAAATCGAGCAAGACAACGCGGCCTTTGTAAACCGAAAGATTGACAGGCGCGCCTTGGGAGTCAGTCAGCGCAACCTCGGGGAGGGGTTTTCGGTAGGCCGCGGGCGTGAGATCCGCGGGAACTGTCGTTGGCGCCGCAAAGGCAATCACGAGAACGATCCTTCTGACGATAGAACGAAGCATTGGTTCCGTACCTCCTTAATTAAGTTCGTCGTGCTGCGGGTCAACCCGAAGCCGACTCGCTTCACTTGACCTACACATTCGGACGATGACTCCAGCAAGGACGGTAGCAATCACACCGACCGCGAGTCTGGGCACGAAGAGAAGGAATAGAGGCGAGCCAAGCGGCGCCGCAAAGACGATGCCCAATATGACGGTGGCAAGCAGCTCCCTGCCCTTGGCGAGGATCGCGACGATGGAACCGATGAACATGGTCTGGACGACAGCGACGATCGGAATGCCGTTGGTCACCAACCAAACATAGAGGCCATAGTGAAGGTTGGAGTAGGGCCGTTGCATGCGAAGAATCGCAACAATCACGCGCTCGGGGAGAGTGGCGCTGAGCCACCGCAAAAGGAAACCCAGGAGCACGATGCCAGCGAGCGGCCAAGGTGCGCCCCACAAGGTGGCGCTTGCCAGATCAAAAATGGTTTTCACACCGTGGCGCCAATACCAACGGCGGGCGGGTACGACTCCCGAGTCCGAGACGATATCGGAGAATTCTTCGTGGAGATCGCCAAGGATGGATTCCGCCTGCTCGGCGGAAGCAAACACATCGACCAGCCAGGCGGCGAGGCGGGGTGGGTGAGTACGTAGCGCCGCTCGTGTCATGAGTGGCTCCTGAGAATATCGAGCCCTTCGGTTAAGCTATGAAGGGCGCGGTGAGTGCGATTAACGGCGGACACCCCTTGCGCCGTGACACGAAAGAAGCGTTTCGAGCGCCCGCCGCGTTCCGGAGTGGGGTCTCCCGGGCGAGACTGCATGTAACCCTTGGCTTCCAGACGATCGAGAGTGGCATAGATGGCGCCGATCGAAACTTCTCGCTTCGTTCGTGCCTCAATCTCGCGCCGCACCGTAACGCCATAGGCTTGGTCCCCAAGACGTAGAACCGCCAAAAGAACCACATGTTCGAATTCGCCGAGATAGTCGCGGCCGCGCATTACTCATACAATATAGAATAAATGAGCGCGGATCAAGCACAAAAACGAGGGCACGGATTTCTCGATTCGGAGACCAGCTAGATATCGTAAGAGGCCTCAGAGCATCGGCAACCGGCGGAGTTCGCGCTTTACGGAGTCGAGCATCATGCCGAGCGCTTCTCGAGACACCGGGTCGAGGGAGCGTAGATGCCCGGCTTTTGCCGACAATGACTGGTATGGCCTCTGACGGCCATCGGGCCGGAATAACAGATCGCCGATTTTGCGACTCATTTCAGCGCCATCGGCCAGGGTAAACGTGCGCTTCAACTGACGGATGCCGAGCTTGCGCAGTAGGGTCGCAGGAACGACGGAGTAGACCGCTCCGGAGTCCACCGATCTAGGGGTGGTCTGCCCCATGGTGGTGCTTCTGTATAGGTGGCGGTTTCGCCGAGAGAAGAAAGCCGCCAGGCCGGCGCCTGGCGCTACACCGTTCCTTGCCCGAGGTCGAGGGCGGCCTGGGAGAGGTCGGCGGGACGGCCGAGGTCGCGCCAGTAGTATTCGTTGGCGCGGAAGGCGAGGATTTTTTCTCCTCGGGTAGCAAGGCGAAGGTAGGCGTCGATGATCGAAAAGGCGCCTTCTTCGGTGAGCATAGCGAGGAGGCGAGGGGAAATGACGTGGATGCCGGAGAAAGCGAGAGCAAGCGGTGAGGGCCCTCTCGAAGCTTCGGATAAACGACTGGCCCTTCGACTGTCCTGCTCTGTGGCGGCAGCGCCGGGGGCGGCGCGGCCGATGAGTTGGAGTTGGTCGTTGAAAAGGAGGAGACGGGAGGATGGGCGGGACTGGACCGCAAGAGTAGCGAGGGCGCGGTGTTCGTTGTGGAACTGCAGCATGCGGCGGAAGTCGACGTTGCTGATGACGTCGACGTTGTGCAGGAGAAAAGGCTCGCCGAAATGGCTGAGGGCGTCCGGCATTTGATCGCTATTTGGATGGGTTGGTGCTTTGGCAGGATTCATCGCGCGAAGGCGGCCTGAGGGGGCAGAGGTCCTCGCTGCGTCCGCCTGGACAGGCGGGCCCGGGATGGTACCGCTGGTCTTGTTTTCGGTGGGTTGTGAAGCCGAGGCCCGACAAGAATCCTCGAGGAAGAACCAGGCGGCTTTTTTCAGACCGCCGCCGGTGTCGAGGAGGAGATTATCTTCGCGGGAAACCTCAATGCGCATGCTGAAATTGTTGTGGGACTTCAGGTAATCGACGACCATTTGCGCGAAGTGATGGACGTTGATGATGACTTCGGTGACGCCGAAGGAGCGGAGGCGCGTGAGGGTGATTTCGAGAAGCGTACGCCCGGCAACTTCGACGAGGGCTTTGGGCCGCGTGACGGTAAGCGGGCGCAGGCGCGTGCCGAGGCCAGCGGAGAGGATCATGGCTTTCATAAAAAGACCTGCGGCCCGTCGAAGCTCGGGGGAAACCAGCGGCCCCTCGAAGCTCGCGGGAAACCAGCGGCCCTTCGCCTGAGCTCCGGGGAAACGAGTGGCGGAAAAAAAGGAAAAGCGAGGGTCATTCTGCGAGATTTCCTACCACCGCGTCCAACAAGCCTAGTTTTTCGAGTTCGAGATGGCGCACCACGACTTCGACGCCGTTTCGGCCGCGCAGATGCTTAGCGAGTTGTTCGGCGAGATAGACGGAGCGGTGCTGACCACCGGTGCAACCGAAGGACACCATCAGGTTTTTGAAGCCCCGCTGGCGATAGTTTTCGACGGTCGCATCGATCAGGGTAAACACGCTGGCAAGGAACTGATGCACGCTCTCCTGCTGATGCAGATAGCCTATGACCGGAGCGTCCCTGCCTGTGAGCGACTTGAAGCGTTCTTCCCTGCCCGGATTCGGGAGGCCACGGCCATCGAAGATGAAACCGCCGCCGTTGCCGGTTTCGTCCTTGGGCAATTCGTGGTGAAAGGAAAAACTGAAAACGCGGACGACCAAATCGTCGGCTTCGGAAGAGATGCTTTTGAGTTTTTCCGAAGCGAGCATGCTCCGGAACGCGCCGAGAAGCGTGGGCAGCTCGACGGGCAATTGTACGTTGTGGAGCAGCCAGCGAATGTTTTTCAGGGCGTAGGGCACACTTTGCAGGAAGTGGGCTCGGCGTTCGAAAAAACCGCGGTACCCGTACGCTCCCAGCGCCTGCATGATGCGGACATAAACGTAGGCGTAATAGTGGTGCAGGAAGGCTTCGCGGTCAACGGGGAGGTAGTTGGCGAGCGCGCGAAGATAATCGTACAGAAGGTGGTCGCGGAGTTCGGGCGGCAGGTCGGCCTTGGCGTCGAACAGGAGCGAGGCGAGGTCGTATTGCAGGGCGCCTTTACGGCCTCCCTGGTAGTCGACGAAATAGGGCTGGCCGTCGCAGAGCATGACGTTGCGCGACTGAAAGTCACGGTAGAGGAAATAGTCGCGCGGGGCGCTCAGAAGGAGATCGCTGAGGCGGTTGAAGTCGTTTTCGAGCGCATGCTCGTTAAAAGGAATGCCCGCAAGGCGCAGAAAATAGTACTTAAAGTAGTTCAGGTCCCAGGCGATGGATTGGCGATCGAAGCTCGCGGCAGGATAGCAGACGCTGTAGTCTAAATCGCCGCCGGCTTCGATTTGGAAGCGCGGGAGGACAGCAACGACTTTGCGGTAGGCTTCGACGACGGCAGGAGCGATGTTCTCGCCGGTTCGATTGTTGGAGAGAAATTCGAAGAGGGTAGTGTCGCCAAGGTCTTCTTCAAGATAAGCGCCGTGATCGAGGTCCTCGGCGTAGATTTCCGGAACCGGCAGACCGTGCCGGCGAAAATGCTTGGAGAACGCGAGGAAGGCGACATTTTCTTCGCGACCTCCGTAAAGAATGCCAACCGCGGTGACGCAGTCGTTGGCAAGGCGGATGATTTTGCGACCCGAGCCGCCGAGTTCACCCTGCAATGGCTGAATGCGCGTCGGCGGCGCGTGGAAGCGCTGCTCGAAAAGGCCTTTAAGGACATCCAGGGACATAGGTTCCATGCCATCCGTTCTAAGAGATGGATCCGGCCGGGGTGGCCTCTAGCATAGCCCATTTCTGACGGCGGAAGCCTCCGCGAGTGTCCGTGGTTGTGCCAAGAAGTACCGATT